>OLPI01002608.1_pt1 | contig 13882 bp, 13 predicted proteins | sample 1672361 | NCBI WGS metagenome assembly OLPI01 (sample SAMEA3136675, study PRJEB25190) | human gut metagenome
GCTATCTTTTGTATTTCAAATTCTTTTTTCAATTGCAATGATTCAGGAGACATAAAAAAATCCTCATTTCTGTTATTTACAAAAATCTATATAGTTTTCCATAATTATATCTTATAATATTTTCAGATAGAAATCAAATAGAGACTGCAAGTAAAAACCAATAAATCACCCTCTTTGAGAAATGCTTTTTTTCTGCTATAATCGTATACAGGATGATGTCAGTAGCGTTAGCTATGGAGTAATTCGTGATATCATACAAGATAGAAATACAAAGAGGAAATTTCTGTCAATAAACAAGGATTGAATGAGGTGTAAAGAGTTGATTGCTACTTTTACTATGGAAGCCGGTCTTGTGATCGCAGCGGTATTAGCTGTGGCAGGTGTCGTTCAATGGAAGCGGCAGAGCGGAAGGCAGCAGAAGGAAAAATACATATTGGATTATGCTGGTCAGGTTTCTGAACTGGAGAGTCAGAGAAGAGAAGAGGAGCGGCAGTTAAAACAGAAGAAGAAAAGAAGCAGAGAGATCGTGTATTTGGGATGGATTTTCTGATCACACATGGTTCTGCTTTTGGAGGATGTGCGGCTGTTTGTGCAGATGGAACGATTCGAAAAGATAAAGTTGCACTTGATAATATTCTTATGTATGGTAAGCATCCGTCAGGTAAAGAATTTACTTATTATATCGAAGATCAGGGGTTGGAAATCTGTGCATCAGATCAGCCGGAAGAACTGATCATTGTTTCTAAGCAGCAGCCTTTTGAAATCAGGGAAGCCGGTCTTTCAAGAGATCAGGGGATTTCTACAAAGAAAGCTGTCATAAAACAGGATGTGACGTATTATATTATTTTGGAATCGAAACATGAGATTTCGATAAAAGCAACAAAGAGATGTTAGACGGGAGAGATACTAATGCAGGAGACAAAAACAATACGAGTGAAGAAATGTCCTTACTGTTTTCGGAACATTTCGAATGAAGATGCAGGATTTCTTTTAAGAACCGATGGAGTGCGATTTCAGTCCCCGGCGCTGAATGAAGTATTTTCCTATAAAACAGACGTATCTTATTTATATTTTTGGAGTGCCATGGGAATCCCGGAAGAACAGATTGATGCCCGAAGAATCATTATTGATAATGAAGTTATGACAGAGTTGAATCAGGAGCTTACGGCAGCGGGAAATGAACTGGCAGTGAAGCGTTTTGATCCGGATAGCTGTGGATACACATTTCATGTGGAAGAGGGAGCGGTGACGATGTTTTCAAATACAATGGTATGTCCACATTGTCATAATGTTCTTCCACAGAACTTTTTTAAATATGAGATGCTTATGATTGGTTTAGCAGGAAGTGTTGCATCTGGTAAGACAGTCTATCTGTGTTCGCTTATGATGAATGGATTTGATGTGATGCAAAGACAGAACCTTACCATTCGTAATGCTTACGGAAATCCGAATGATGATTATAAGATGGAGATGGAACGGAATGCGGATAAGTTGTTACGCTATGGAATCTGTCCGGAATCAACGAGCAAGGCATTTAAGAAACCGATATTTTTGGAAGTGACCTATCGGATCGGTCAGAAGAATCTCCACATGATCACTTCAATTTATGATGTGGCAGGAGAATTAATACGTGATAGTGCCGGGACCGGAAGAACCGGTTTTGTTCGTCATATGGATGGATTTATCTGCCTGGTAGATCCGGCACAGATGCATTTGGAACATTCTCTTATTAATAAGCAGATTCCGGATGAGGAACGGGTTCTTGAGAAGCTATATGTTATGAGTAAGGAAGAACAGATGTCCATTCAGCGTATGAGTAATGAGAACGGAAAACAGGTAATGAATCAGGCAGATTTCATGATGGAGAATACAATAAGTGATGAGTATTTCTATGAGAGAAAAGCGGATACCATTTTAGATTCTATTCGTTCTGTTTTAGGAGATCATGAACTAAAGCAAAAATATATGGCACTTACGATCGCAAAAAGTGATTTGTTAGAAGAACTCGGAGAAATAAAGGAATATCGAGGAAGCAGTCTTTTATTTGAAAGAAAGCAGGTGTCCTACGGCTTTATGAATATGGATCATCATTTTTTAAGACAGGAAATATTAAAACAGATTTTTGATCAGAAGGTTTTTCGTCTGCAGCGTAATCTGGATGATTATAAAGAAAGTGGACTTTTTGCAGTTTCAGCACTTGGATGTGAAACAGAAGAGACGATGGAGGGAACGCAGAAGGAAGTAAGGACGGTTGGAAGAGTACGGCCGATCAGGACGGAGGAACCAATCTTATGGATGATAATGAAGTTTATGCAGGAAAGAGGGTGGCTTGAGTAATGAAGATAGAATATTTAATTCATGAATATACATGGTCCAATCATTGTATTTCCGGGAATAAACTCGGTTGGGGAATTGTAGCTTCTTCCATACCGGAAGACAGGACATATTTAAGAGAATTAGAGAAAGTAGCGCAGGCAGCGGTGGTTGATAAAACAGGAAGGATCGAAGTAGAAGAACTTGTATACAGCCCTGTCTGTGGGTTTGTCAAGATGACATCTATTCCCTGTGAATCAGGAGAAGATAAACGTCAGAATAAAAGGGTAAGATTATATCAGCCCAAAGCGCCGGATCATAATCCGGCAGTATATCTTGCTCCAGGAATAGAATGGACGGAGGGGGAGAGTACAGGATTTCTTCCAACATTAACATTAGAAGAAGCCAAATTTGATCGAGAAGATATCTTACGAGAGCTGTGTCTTGAAGAGAGACTACCTGAATTTATGCAGGTGGTCTTTTGGTGTTTGTCAGGACATTCGGAAGGTCTTAATATTGTTGCTCCGAACTGGAAGGAAGAAGAGTTTGCCGCGAATACACAGAAAGTTATGTATGTGATCCACAGTTTACTTCCACAGTGTATTAGGGAGAAGGCAGGATATGTTTCATTTACAAGAGAAGCCATTCCATCAGTACCTTTTTATTTTTCCCCAAAAGTATGTGGAACCTATTCCTATTCTCTTTCTGAAAAGAATGGGTGGGATGCTGACTGGGATGCACTGGATCAGTATTTTTATCATGGCATTGCAAAGGCAAGTGAGAAACAAGATTCTATTTATCAGGACTTTCAGCAGGCAGCAGCAGAGTATTTAAAAAATGTGCGTGATACTGGAAATCTTTTGAAAAAAGTAGAATGGATTTTTTATGATATTGCAAGAAAACATGGAAAGAATCCCCTCTCCATGGAATATCTTAGTAAAAATATACCAGAGCTGCTATACTGGGTTTGTAAAGATAAAGAATTAAAATTTGTGGCAGAAGATATTTTGGCAGAAGTACATCAGCATCCATTTTCACAGGCAGAGAGACAAATCTATATCGAAAGTCTCATTGCGGGAGTAACAGGACGTTCTAAAAAAGTCATTTTAATGGAAATGGATCATATTTTAAGAGAAGTTTATGATGAAGATAAAAAGGAGTTTGCTTCTTTGTTATCTATGATTCGAGAAAGAAATAAAGAATTATATACAGGTTTGTTATGTGGTGGAGATTTTCAGAAAGAACAGTCAGAGTACAGTCGGCGTATGTATCATCTTAATGCTTCCGATATGGAAAGCCTTTACAGGTATGTAAGGGAGTTTAGCGAGCAGAGTATACCGGGAGAGCGAAAAGACGATATTTTAAGAACCGGAATCGGATTACTCAATGCGAATCTTTTTGATCAAAAAGGTTATGAACTGTTCGATAAGATTGCTGTTCATCTGAACAGAAAAGAGCAGTGGATAAAGATACTTGAAGATTTTGTAGGACAGCTTCAGGCACATGCCTCATTATTTGACAGAAAGCAGATGGAGACGGCCTGTTATATAGAGGATATGCTGTATATGTATAAGCCGGAGATGACAAGGGTACTGCGGGAAGAACGTGGACGAAGAGGTCATAAAGTAAGAAAAGACGGAAGAACAAAGGACAGCGGTGAGGAGGAATGTGACATGGGACGTAGACATAAAGAAGATGCGTCGATAGAGGAGCCTGTAAGCAATGCTGTGGAAGGTGTGGAGGCAGAATCTGTGGAAGAAGAACAGGAAGGCCCGATGATTCCATTTTTATTCATAGGTTTCCCACAAGGATTTCTGACGGGCTGTATTATGTATTTATCTCATTATTCTCTGATGATTGGACACTGGAAGATCGCTCTTGGTATGGCAGGAATGTGGGTACTCCTCATGTTGAATTATGAGGGGGTAATTCTTCAGAGAAAAGAGAGATATCCTTTATGGAAGGTAATCGGGCTTTGCCTGGTAGAAGGATGGATTATAGAAGCGGCAGGCTGGTTCTTCCGTTCACAGAAAGTAAGACTGTATTATTTTATTGTTCTTGGAGTGATCGCAGTATGTATTCAGATCGTTAATCTGATTCAGATGCAGAAAGCAAGAAGAAAGCAGGAAGAGTAACAAGAAGAATATAAAAAGTAACAGGTAAATAAGCGCAGATAAGAATGAGGGAATTATGGAAAGATTAGCAGACGATACAATAGAATCTTTTATGAATGCAATAGAAGAACGGCTGGCTGAAGGACAGAAGAATAAGATTCCGTTTTCCAGATTTTTAGAGGAAAAAATGGATGCTTTTGACTATAGTAATACCTCGCTGGCCAAAAAGGTGTTTCATCGAGTAGAAAAGAAAAAGGAAGGAACCGTTACGTATGTTCCTGTGACCAGACAGGCAATCGGAGCCTGGCTTCGGGGTTCCATGCCATCTTCCAGAGATATCTATGTTACACTTGGAATGGCATTTCAGATGAATCTGGAAGAAATTAATCATATTCTTTTAGAAAATTATATGGGATACGGACTGTACTGTAAAAATATAGATGATGCCCTGTGGATCGCATTGATCAATGGACTTTTTTCGATAGATTCTTTTGAAGCTGTCAGAGAGAAGATTGAAGATATTTTAGAAGAAAATGTGCAGCAGGACAGCAGAAGTCTTGCGACGATGGACTTGTGGGTAATGCTTTCTGAAGCAGGGACGTTAGAAGAATTTTATGAACTGATACGGATTTATAAAGATGAATTTCGTGATGGGGCAAGAAAGTTTGGACAGTGTCTTGAGGAAGTGATTGAAGAAGAATATGGATATTATGATAAGGCGGCCTGGTTTTTAAGAGACATTGGATGTCTGCATTGTGAAGCGCAGTTTTCAAAGATAAGAGCAGGAAAGGCTGTTGTCACAAGAGAGTGGCTTCTTCGTTTCTGTATTGCCCTGCAGCCAACTTATGAATCTATTGAAAAACTTCTTGCAAAGGCGCAGATGGAGCCGCTTGGTATCACTCCGGCAGAAGTCATTATTGAGATGATCGCCCGATATAAGTCGAATTCTGTAGCAAACAGCCAGGAAATATGGATCATGATTGAATCGGCTGCAGAGAGACTTCGTCAGAAGGGCTATGAAATTGAGGAAGATTTATGCCGTAAATATAATTCCGTTTATGAACTTCCGGTTTCACAGAAGTGGTGGTTTTCTTTCTGTATTGGAAAGCAGCTTTTACAGAATGAAAAGAACAAAGAGTTTGGTTATGAAAAGAACGGATATTGCCGTTTTGCTATGGAAGATAAGTTACTTTTTGATGATATGAATCGAAATAAAAAGAATGTCTCTTTTAAGAAAAGTGCCGCAGAATATATGGAAACAGGAATTCCTGACTGGAAACAGGCAGAATTTCAGGAAATACCGGCGCTTTCTATTGAGAAGAATTCTGTGCCGGATGCCCTTGATATGGAAAAGTTTGAGGATTACTGTTACGTGAGAAGACCAAGCCGGTTTACAAAAGACTTTTTGCGTAATGATATGTATTTTTACGCAGCGACATTGTATTCAGTGTGGACTGGAAAGTGTTATCAGAAAGAGAATGGAAAGCGTAATGTAGAAGAAATCAGACAGGAGTTTGAAAAACATTCTCTTGAAGGAGAAGAATTCCTGACAGTACTTACAAAGATGATCGGACATGAGGAAGTACTTTTAGAAGGAAATCTTGCCTCTATGGTAGAAGCCGTTGCAAAAGTAAGACAGCGTCAGTAAAAGTTCGGAAAGCAAATATTTGAATAAAGATACTATTTATGGTATGCTCCTGTTGAAAGTGATTGTTACAAATAACGAAAGGCAGGAGCTATATTTATGTCTATTATTTCTCAGATAGGGGTTGTCATTTTAATTGCATTTATTGTATTAGTGTTGATTCGTTCGAATAAGAATCTTAAGAAAGCTTCCGAAGAGGGGGAGAGTTTCGTAGATGAGTGGGCACTGAGACAGGAGAAGAAGGAGGAAATCAAGCAAAAGCGTGAGGAGAAGAAGTTAGAAGTACAAAAAGAGAAGAAACAAAAGAAAATACAAAAACAGGAGAAACGAAAAGAAAATCCGATTTACGAGAATACAGGTGAGCAGTCAGAAGATATGCCAATTTATGAGGATGCAGAGGAACAAGCAGAAGATAGGACATTCTATGATAATGCAGAAGAACAGCAGGAAGACTGGTCTTTCTATGACAATATAGAAGAACAGCCAGGAGAAGACCGTCCGGGATATGATGGAGAGAGTCTTCGTGTGAATACAGACTGGTTATATGATTATGAAGAGAAAGAGAAACAGCGTCAGGAACAGACCAGAGCGGAACAGTATAGGTCTGCAGGTGATAAAGCAGAAGAACAAAGTAGTAAGATCGTTCTGATGAAGAAGCGTCAGACAACGGGAATCACATTGATGAAGCTTGATGCGAATCATCGGGTGATGGCAAGATACCGCGTAAATCAGATTCCATTTACGATCGGAAGGAGTACCAATAATGACCTGGTTCTTGATGATTTGTGTGTGGCAAGAAATCATTGCCGTATCGTGGAAAAAGATGGAAGATACATTTTGGAAGATGTAGGAACAATGAATAAGTTATATGTGAATGGGATGATGACAAGTCAGGTTCCTTTATCAGATGGTGTTCGTGTCTATATTGGTAATGAAGAATTTCAGATCGAAGTAGAAGGCAGAAGAAGCCAGTCTACCAGATTATATAAAAACGTGGAGGGTATTTATGAGTAGACATGATACCGGAACGAAGTCATTTTCGTTTGAGAGAGTTCTGTGGGAGATACAAAGAGCCTTTTATTCTTTTAAGAATAGCCCTGTTCTTGCTCTTTTGCTAATGCAGGCAGCAGCATTCATTTTTGTGCAGGCAAAAGGAGCAGGAAAGATTTATCTTGATATGATAGGAATCCTGCTTGGAATTACGTTATTATCCTGGTTTTTTACGTCAGTGATCCATGGAAATAAAAAGATTGTCATTTATACTTTACTGCTTCTTACCGTAGGAACGATGCTTCAATGTATTTTCAGGGAAGAACAGGTTTTAAAGAATCCACAGTATTATGAGACACATAATCCGGCTGCCTCTTTGCAATTTCAATATATTCTTGGATTTGTAATGGCACTTGTAGCGGCGTTCCTTTATCTAAATTGTAAGAATCTGTCCTCAACAAAGGCTCTGAAGAAGTTAAATTTATCATCTGTAAAGGTTTGCAGGATATTCTTTTATTTCTCTTTGTTCTTATCAGTGATTACACTTGTTCTTGCAAAGAGTGTAGGAAACGTAAGAAACTGGATTACAATCGGAGGAGTGTCGCTGCAGACAACAGAATTTATCAAGTTTTTGTATGTATTTATTGCAGCGGGACTACTTGGAACAAAGGAGAATCCAGATAAAGAAAATATCAGAGCATTTTATATCGTGACGTTCATAGAAGTAGTATTTCTGGCATTACAGAGCGAGTTTGGTACGATGCTCTTGATTCTCATGTTATTTTTGACGTTTATATTTTTATTTATACCGAATATACGGTATTTTATCGGAACAGTGCTTGTTATGGCAGCAGGATCTTTGGGGCTTTCAGTTATTGGAATGCAGTTGACAAAGTGGAAGGCTGCGGGAGTATTTCTTGGAACGAATAAGATTGCACAGATTTTTCTTTCAAATTATAACAAGATTGCGAATCGTTTTATTTACTGGCTTCACCCGGAAAAAGATGCATTAGGACTTGGCTATCAGCTTCTTAAGGCAAAAGAATCGATCGTTCTTGGTGGATGGTTTGGAACATCTTCTGTTACAGAACTTCCGGTTAAGACAAGCGATCTTGTGTATCCGGCACTGATTCAGCGATGCGGCATGGTGTTTGCGTTGCTTGTATTTATTGTATTTATTATGATGTGGCTTGAAGGTGTTCAGCTGTTTGTAAGAAAGCAGGACCGCTATCACAGGGCGGTGGGAGCTGGTTTTGTCTTCATGCTTTTTGATCAGACATTGATCATTATTGCCGGAAGTACCGGTCTTTGTCCACTTACCGGAATTACATTGCCATTTATTTCAAGTGGCGGAAGTTCTCTGATGATCAGTTTTATGATTGTGGGATTGATCGTAGCTGTATCAAGTAATGTCAAATGGAAAGGAACGCTAGAAGATGAAGAAGAACAAGATAAATTTTTTAAGGAGAACGCAGTTACTGCAAAGTGCCACACTTATCTGCGTCATCTTAATGATCATTTCCCTCGTAAGAGTTTCCGCGCTGCTGCCGGGCGTGTCCGAAGAAGCGGACAAAAAGAAGAGTCAGGCGAAGGCAAAGGTGTATGAGAAAGAGTATGTCAGAGGGTCTATTTTAGATCGGAATGGAAATACGATCGCATTTTCTCAGAAGCCGGGAGGTACACGTACGTATTCTCATCCATATGCGTTTTCGAATCTGGTCGGCTACTGGTCTAAGATTTATGGGACATATGGCGTAGAAAAGACTATGAATGATGTGCTTGTTCACAGTGATTGTGGTAATAGAGATCAGGAAAAAAGAGGGGCGGATGTCACACTTACCATTGACGCAGCGCTTCAGGAACAAGCATATAAAGATATCAAAAAGTATAAAGGTTCTGTTGTTGTGATGAATGCAAAGACAGGGGAACTTCTGGCACTGGCTTCTTCTCCAACCTTTAATGTGACGGAAATCGAAGAGAAATGGAAAGAGATCAATGAAAAAGAAGGAGTATTTTTTTCCAATGCCTACCAGAATCCGGTAGCACCTGGTTCAGTATTTAAGCTGATTACTTCCAAAGAAATTATAGAGGCAGGAATTGAGAAAGAAGAAGTAGAAGATACCGGTTCTCTTAAAGTGAATGGACAGACGATAAGGAATTATGGGGGAAAGGCTTATGGAAGTATTGCTTATCGGGAAGGTTTCGTGAAGTCATCGAATGTATACTTTATGAATCGCGCATTAAAGCTTGGGGGACTGCGGCTATATAAAACAGGAAGAAGCTTTTTATTAGGGGAAGATATTTCTCTTGATTTTGCAACACTACATTCGAATTTTGATCTAAAAGATTACGAGGATAATATTGTTGCAACAACAGCATTTGGACAGGGAGAAACATTAGTTACCCCATTGCAAATGGCGATGATCACACAAAGTATTGCAAACGATGGAGAAATGTTAAAACCATATCTTTTTAAATCTGTAGTCAATGGCAAGGGAAAGACAACGCAGGAAGGAAAGACGGAAAAGCTGGTAAAAACAATGGATGTGGATACAGCAGAAGAAATCAAAGAAGTGATGAAGGAAGCGGGAGAATCCTATGGGCTTTCTGAAGTAGGAGAACAGGGCTACTCTATTGCTGCAAAGACCGGAACTGCCGAGAGAGGCGACGGAACCAACAACGCATGGCTTGTCACATTTGCTCCGGTAGATGATCCACAGTATATTATCGTAGCGAACCGTTTAAAGACAACAGAAATCGGAAAGACACTTGCACCGGTAGTAGAAGATTTATATGATACACTGTTTGATCATGAGTAAAAATTCACGAAGAGACAGCGTTTCCGGGGGATGATTGCCCGTTTCAAGAAGCATATATACAGAAAAAGGAAGAGATTTCTGAAGAGAATTCGTTTGCTTTTCTGTTGCTTGTTCTTTTTGTTCAAGAAGAGCATGGAGAAAGAACGTAAGCTCCTGAATCAACATCTGCTGTCCTTTAAGATCAGGAGAAAGATTATAAGAAAAGCGGAGCGTATATGGAGGATTTGGGTTATTCAGAAAGTAATAACAGTAAGTAAAATCCAGAAGAGTGACCATCCTATGCTGCCCCGTTGTTCTTATGAGAAGGTTTGACGGATGAAGGTCGGTATAAAGAATACCGTTTTCCAGAAGATAAGCAAGCACTTCTCCGGTGGAAAATAGAATCCGTAACAGATCTTTTAAAGATAAAGATGGTACAAGTTCGGGAAGTAAAGTGCCTTCGCAGTGTTCCATACAAAGAGCAAGAAGAGGAACGCTTGCTCCTGGCAAAGTGAAGTCTTCCTGAAATCCATAATAATGTGGGAGAGATGGGTGGGACAGAGGAGATAATCCTTCATATTCATCAAGCAGGGCCTGGCGGACAGAAGGAATATTTTCACTGCATTTTAATATGTATTGATGTTTAGAATCTGCAGCCGTATATATTAAAATATCTTTTTTCTTCTGATAAAATGTAAGCTCAGAAAAAGATTCAGGAAACATGGAAAACCTCCTTTGGTAGATATGTACTCTCGGAGTCTTTCTTGCACTTGCTTTTGTGGCTGATTTTCCGCCAGTCGCACCCGAATTTCATCAACGTACGCACCGCGTACGCCTCAAAAATTTGGGCACAACTGACAAAAAATCTTCTCACAAAATCAAGCACAAAAAGATTCCGAGAGTACATAGATTTTTTATGTGATTCAGTGTATCATAAAGAAAAGAAATTTTCAAATAGAGAGGGGAGGAAGTACGGTGGCTTTCTTTTTTGCAAGTGAAATAAACCGACGCTCATCCAATGAGGACAGCTATTGCCAGATGGAGTTTCGCATGAATGCGGAAGCAGCAGTAAGAGCTATGGTAGTTGCTGATGGAATGGGTGGACTTTCCGGGGGAAAATATTATTCAGAAGCAGCGGTTAATATGTGGTATCAGGAACTGCTTGCGACGATGATGAGTGAAAGATTTCGAGGGAATCCTTTAGACAGACAGATTGAGATTTTGCAGGAATTTTCGGAAGAAATATATAGTAAGTTGAATCAGAGGTTATATAAGAATGGTTTAGATGCCGGAATGAAAGGTGGAACTACGTTATCCTCTGTCATCCATTTCTGGGATACGGTTATCGTATCAAACTGTGGAGACAGTCCGGTGTACCGTATTAAAGATGGCAAAATCACATTAGTCAGTGAGATACAGAATGTAGCAGAGAAGATGGTTAGAGAAGGAAAGACAGCACGAGGATCGGTATTGTATTATCAGAATAAGAACCGCCTTCTTGATTATCTTGGCAAGCGAAAGGAATGTATCCCGTATTGTTCTGTGTTTCAGGCTGAAGAAGCTGATGGGATATTAATGGGGTCAGATGGAGCATTTGGAGACCTTACATTAGAAGAAATCCAATCGGTACTTTGCAACTGTGAACGTCCACAAAAGGTGATCGGACGGATTTTTGAAAAGGCAAGGGAAGCAGGAGAAGAAGATAATCAAACGGCAATCTTTTACCTCAAGAAGGAAAAAGAAAAGAAGAAAAAATATGAATTGAAAAGGAAAATTGATAAATTATTTATATCAATCAATAGTAAAAATAAATGGAAATTGAACAATTTTATAACAGAATGTCCATATGTAAAAGGAAAATATATTATTGATACAAAATATGATAAGGAAATTGGACTTCTTTTAGAATTAGATGAAGGCTATTCGATAGATTCACGAGAGTTGTAATAGGAGGAATGGTTGAAAAATTAATTTTTTTCAACCAAATCTGTGCCTTGGAGAAAGGAAATTAAATATGAATATTACAGGAATAATGGTTTATTATTATTTTATATGTGAGCGAAGATTATGGTATTTTGCAAATCAAATAAATATGGAACAAAATAGTGAACTTGTACAGATTGGAAAAATAATAGATGAAACAACATATAAAAGAGAAAAGAAAGGTATTTTAATAGATAATACTATAAATATAGACTTTATTAATAATGGAGCAGTATTACATGAAGTAAAGAAAACAAAATCAATTGAAGAAGCGGGAATTTGGCAATTAAAATATTATAGGTATTATTTAGAACAAAAAGGAATAAAAAATATCAAAGCTGAAATTGATTTCCCATTATTAAGAGAAACGAAAAAAATTATTTTAGAAGATGAAGACAGAGAAGTATTAAAAAATGTTGTTAAAAATATAGAAAATATTGTAGAACAGGACAAGCCACCTAAAATAATTGATTCAAAGATTTGTAAGAAATGTTCTTACTTTGATTTATGCTATGTATAAAAATTGTATAGAAAGGAATTGTTAAAAATGAAACAATCATATTATTTATACAAAAGTGGGAGGCTTCAAAGAAAAGATAATACATTGGAAATAGTATATAAAGATAATACCAAGAAAAGTATACCGGTAGAACGAGTGGATGATATATATGTTATGACAGAACTTGATTTTAATACGAGTTTATTAAACTTTTTATCTCAGTTTGGTATAAATGTGCATTTTTTTAATTATTATGGATTTTATACAGGTACATATTATCCAAAAGAATCTCTTGTATCTGGAAAATTATTAATAAAACAAGTTGAACATTATAATGATAAAGAAAAAAGATTAAATATTGCTAAAGCTTTTATAGAAGCAGCATCTTATAATATTTATAGAAATTTGACTTATTACAATAATAGAGGAAAAGACTTAAAAGATTATATGAAAGAGATAGATTTTTTAAGAAAACAAATAAAATTGTGTAAAGATGTGCCGGAATTAATGGGAATAGAAGGAAATATTAGAAAAGTTTATTATGATTCATGGAACATTATAATTAACCAAGATATAGCATTTGAGAAAAGAGTAAAAAATCCCCCAGATAATGCAATAAATTCATTAATTTCGTATGTTAATACAATTATATATACAAGAGTTTTAAGCAAAATATATAAGACTCAATTAAACCCCACAATAAGTTATTTACATGAACCATCTGAAAGAAGATTCTCATTGTGTTTAGATATTGCTGAAATTTTTAAACCAATTATAGCAGATAGATTAATTTTTTCTATGTTAAATAAAAGACAGATAACTGAAAAAGGTTTTGAGGAGGGTCTTAATTTTACTTATATAAAAGATGAAGCACGAAAAAGTATAACAAGAGAAATTGATTTGAGATTACAAACTAAAATTAAGCATAAAAAATTGGACAGAGAAGTGAGTTATGAATATTTGATGAGATTAGAAGTTTATAAATTGATTAAACATTTGCTTGAAAATGAAGAATATGAAGGTTTTAAAATGTGGTGGTAATATGTATGTTATTTTAGTGTATGATATAAATTTAGAAAATAAAGAAGGACAAAGAGTATTGAGAAACGTTTTTAAGACATGTAAAAAGTATTTAGTACATATTCAAAATTCTGTTTTTGAAGGTGAGTTGCTGGAGTCTCAAGCTATTAAATTGAAAGCTGAACTTGATAGATATATTAGAGATGATAAGGATAGTGTAATTTTGTTTAAAAGTAGAAATCAACGTTGGCTTGAAAAGGAGTTCCTTGGAATGATTGAAGATGATAAAACAGATAATTTTTTATAGTGTATATAATTTTTGATATTCTGTCGACCTATAATAATGCCTAAATTGTGTGTATACGACAGTGTAGATATTACCTTAATTATTAAGAAGTTTTTGAAATGCTATGGATTTTTTAGAATTTTTATAGTATCATAAATAATACATAGACAGATTTGAAACTTTAAAGTGCTTATTCTAGTGCCTTTGATGAATGCCTGTGTTAATTTAAATATA
>OLPI01002613.1_pt1 | contig 13868 bp, 12 predicted proteins | sample 1672361 | NCBI WGS metagenome assembly OLPI01 (sample SAMEA3136675, study PRJEB25190) | human gut metagenome
CGAAGATTAAGGGTGCTCTTCTCTCTGATGCAGTTGGTACCACAGTTGGTGCTATGTGCGGTACTTCTACTGTTACCACATTTGTTGAGAGTGCTTCCGGTGTTGCAGAAGGCGGACGTACAGGTCTTACCTCTTTAGTATCCGCTCTTTTGTTCGCCCTTTCCCTGTTCCTTTCCCCGATCTTCCTTGCAATCCCATCATTTGCAACTGCTCCGGCTCTGATCGTGGTTGGATTTTTGATGCTTACTTCTGTTACAAAGATCGATTTTGATGACCTTACAGAAGCTCTTCCGGCATTTATCACAATCATCGCAATGCCGTTCCTGTACAGCATTTCCGAAGGTATCGCACTTGGCGTTATCTCCTATGTAATCATCAATGTATGTACCGGAAAAGCAAAAGATAAAAAGATCAGCGGTCTTATGTACGCACTGGCTGTTATCTTTATTCTGAAATACGTATTCTTATAGCATTAAGCTAAAATACCTCCTGACAGGAAATATGCTTCCTGGCAGGAGGTGTTTTTTGTTTGCACTATATAGAGGTATATCGAATACGTAGCTTTTCTTTATCTTTTTACATTGAATGCCTGCATGCCCGGATATACGGCTGCATCACCCAGTTCTTCTTCAATCCGCAGCAGCTGGTTGTACTTTGCAACCCGTTCGCTTCTGCTCGGTGCACCCGTCTTAATCTGGCAAGTGTTCAGAGCAACTGCAAGGTCTGCAATAGTGGTATCTGCTGTTTCACCAGAACGGTGAGAAGAAATTGCAGTATAACCTGCCTTGTGTGCCATCTTGATGGCTTCCAGTGTTTCGGAAACGCTACCGATCTGGTTCAGCTTAATCAGAATGGAGTTACCGCAGCCCAGAGAAATACCCTTGGACAGCCGTTCGGTATTGGTTACAAACAGGTCGTCGCCAACGAGCTGTACCTTGTCGCCCAGTTCCTTGGTCAGCTTCTGCCAGCCTTCCCAGTCTTCTTCGTCCAATGCATCTTCGATGGAGATGATCGGATACTTTTCTACCAAATCAGCCCAGTGCTGAATCAGTTCATCCGATGTGAAATCTCTACCAGACTTCGGCTGGTGATAATAACCCTTGCCCTTTTCGCTCTTCCATTCAGAAGAAGCAGCGTCCATTGCAATCATGAAGTCCTTGCCCGGTTCATAGCCAGCAGCCTTGACTGCTTCCAGAATGGTTTCAATGGTTTCATCATCGCTGGACAGGTTCGGTGCAAAGCCGCCTTCGTCACCAACGGAGGTTGCCAGACCCTTTGCCTTCAGAATCTTTGCCAGGCTGTGGAATACTTCTGCACACCAACGCAATGCTTCCTTAAAGGTCGGAGCACCAACTGGCATAATCATGAATTCCTGTGTATCAACGGTATTGGTTGCATGTGCACCACCGTTCAAAATATTCATCATTGGAACTGGCAGTCTGTTGCCAGATACGCCGCCCAAGAATCGATACAGCGGAATATCCAGAGAGATTGCAGCAGCTCTTGCAGCTGCAATGGAAACTGCCAGAATGGCATTTGCACCCAGATTGGACTTGTCCTTTGTGCCATCTGCTGCGAGCATTGCACGGTCAACTGCATAGATATCAGAAGCATCCAATCCAACCAGTGCATTATTGATGGTGGTGTTGATGTTTTCTACTGCCTTGGTAACACCCTTACCGCCGTAACGAGCCTTGTCGCCGTCCCGCAGTTCCAGTGCTTCAAATTCACCAGTGGATGCACCGCTCGGTGCAGTACCTCTGCCGATCGTTCCATCTGCCAGCAAAACTTCTGCTTCTACGGTTGGATTGCCTCTGGAGTCCATAATTTCTCTGCCGATGACCTTTTCAATTTCCAAATAAGCCATTTTATTCGTTCCTTTCCTGATGGTAATCTGTGTGATTGGGAAAACCGGATTGTGATTTCCATACGAATGCCTTTTTATTCTGACCTTCCTACGGATTTTTATACCTGCTGTTTGCATGATTCCGGTTGCAGGTGATTGGTTAGTTCCGCCTAACCACGGTTAGTATAGCATAACTGCCCGATTCTGTCAAGTTCCTTTCCTGTGTTTTTACAGTTTGTTCATTTTTGCAGTCGCTTCGATTCGACAAAAATCCCTGCTCCTGCCCGTAAAAAGAACCCGATTTCGTTTCTTGACAAGCCTATTTGAAAATGGTATAATCAAGATAAGCTGCATGCTTTTTCAAGATGTCTCGTTTTCGGAATCATTTTCCAGTAAACAGAAAGGAGTCTTTATGTTTTTCAAAAAAAATAAAATGGCTGCCGTTGCCCTCTGCGGTATGTTTGCAGCCGCTCTCGCTACCCCGTTTTCTGCTGGCATTTCTGCTTCCGCAGAAGAAGATGTTACCACTTATGCAGAACAGGTTGCAGAAGCAGACGGTGTTTTTGACAACCTGCCCGTTGCCGGTGCATCCGCCAATCTCTCCCCGTTTCAAGTAACCCTCCAGCCAGAACGAACCTTTGTTTCTGCGGAAGAACTGGCTCAGGGCGATGTTCACATCAACACAAAAGTTTATTTCCACGGGGACAATTCCATCAGCCCCCGTGCATTCCTGCTGACCTATCATGCCTCTGATTCTGAGCACGTTTATTTTGATAACAGCTTGAATATGGCTCTGCGTGATTCGGAAGACCGCACTTATAGCGGCGGTTCTTATACTTCCCGTTATCCAGAATTTTGTCTGGGCAAACTCTCCAGAAAAAACGTCTTTTCTCCGTTTGGCTCTTGCGTTTTGGGGGATACCATCTATGAACGCCTGAATGGCGGCGATGTTGTCCGCAGTGATGGAAACGGCGGTGCGTATTTCACACTTAGCTGCAACAAACTGGTAGACGGTGTTAAGACATTCGTTCAGGAAAAAGTAGAAATTCCAGCTTCTCAGATGCAGATACATTCAGACGGCAGTGCTTCGTTTGATTATTTGTACTATGACCAGAACGACCCAAACTTTACACAAAAGACAGCAACCATTGAACTTCCGCACTATGATGCGACATTATCCGCAGACGAAACTTACAAGGGATTTCATAATACTTGTTATTGGACACCTGCCGCAACGGAAACCCCTGCATTCTTCGGCTATACCGATGAATTCCCTTGCTTTTCCTTCGATATTGTGCTTCGTCAGGGAACACCTGCCGGCTCTTATGATGTACAGCTGAATGATAACTGCCGGCTGGCAACCAGTTCTTTCCTCGTTCCGTTGCAGCTGATGAACACCACCATTACTGTTGGAACGGCTTCCGGCACAATTACCCAAGACAGCACCAGCCCGTATTACTGCTTCTTCGCAGAAAATGATAAGGAAATCCGCCTGAATCAGGGCAGCGGGGAACTGATTTCGACTGTCACCAGTGCAGACGGAACAACTGCCACACAGGATGTGACAGATGCCGTTACTTGCGGACAATCTCCGGCAGAACTCTATGCTCAGCAGTCCGGCAGTGCTTATGTAAATCCGGTTCCCTTTACCCTCAACACCCAGCCGCTGAAAAACACAGATGGCACAGACTACACCAAGACCCTGCTCATCGGGAAAAAGGGCGATACCAATCTGGATGGCAAGGTAGATGTAGAAGATGCTGTTTTGGTTTTGCAATACTATGCAAAGAAAGCTGCTGGTTTAGAGTCAACCTTGCTGAAACAGGCAACCAATGAAGAAGAAATTCTCTCCTACTTCCTCTCTGACATTGACACCTGCTCTCAGAATCAGGGAACAGACGGCGGAGAACTGAGCGTAGAAGATGCCGTACAAATCTTAACCTATTATGCACAGGCTGCTGCCGGAAACAATCCGGTTTGGAGCAACCGCTAACACAAAACAATCATATGAAAACCGGGATACAGTTTTTCTCTTGTCACCCATCTGCTGACATCTGTATGCCGGTTTTCCCTTGTAAATATTCCCTTGTTCAGCCGGACAGCGTTCCTGTTCGACAGATAGAAATTACAGAATAAAGGAGTTTTTCTCATGAAAAAAATCATTTCCCTGCTGGCAGCCTGCACGCTATTCGCTGTCTGCTTGCCAGTATCCGCAGCAGATGCTGTTACAGAGGATTCTGCCCTGCTGCAAAACTCGGTTGTCGAACAGACTGACCCGTATATATTCTATTTTGTCCCAGAACGAACCTATGTTTCTGCGGAAGAAGTACAAGCTGGCGATGTCCACATTCCAACCAAAGTTTACATCAAGGGCAACACCCAACCAATCAAGCAAATTACCGGTGCACGCATTCGCTATCAGAGCGATTCCAGCAGCCTTTATTTCTCCAACAGCAGCAACATTCTCAGCACAACGGATATGTACAAGCAATCCTACAGCGGCGGTTCTTTCTTCTCAGAATATGCGATGCCGACCTGCTTCGGGGAAATTACCTCTTCCGGCACTTACACCCCTTACAGCTGTGCACCGCTGACCAGTGCCCTGCTGACAGAACCGTTCAGCGGTTCTTCCATTCGGAGCGATGGAGCTGGCGGCATCTATTTCACTCGCTCCTATAACAAATTAGTGGACGGCGTGAAAACTTGGATTTCCAATGAGAAAATCGAAATTCCTGCTTCTGACCTGCAACAAAATGCAGACGGAACAGTTTTCTTTACCTATTCCTATTACAAACAGAGTGCAGAGGAGCAATATCCACTGGAAACAAACACCTGCACGATTCCCCATTATGACGCAACGCTTCCGGCTGGAACGGTACTCAGCGGCTACCACGATGCCTATAGCTGGATTTTAACCGGAACGCATGCACAGGAAGGCGTTTCCTTCTTGGGATATGCAGATGAATTCCCGTTCTTCTCTTTTGATATTGTCATCCGGCAAGGAACGCCTAACGATGTCTATACTGTTTCCTTCTCGGAAACCGATTGCAGCTTGAGCACGGCTGCTCATACTCGTCTGCCGTTGTCTTTTGTCAGCACTTCGATTACGGTTGGAGCATCCTCCGCAACCATCACCAATGACACTTCCAAATTGTCTACCATCTGTGCATTTGCAGAGAATGACCGTCCGTTGACCCTCTCTCAGTATTCCAACGCTGCCATTACAGGACGGGTTACCTATACCGACAATGTTACAAAAAATGAATCTCTGCTGGATGCCTTGACGGCACAGACCACACCGGCTGCATTATATGCCGCTGCAACAACAACGGGATATGCCATTGCAGATGTGCCGTTTTATTGTGGTGATGCAACTGCTCCGGTTTACCAGTTCAATGCAGCCCCCTACACCAAAAAAGTATTGGTCGGGAAAAAGGGCGACAGCAATTTAGATGGTATCGTAGATGTCAATGATTCTGTTTGTATTTTGACCTACTATGCAAAAAAAGCAGCTGGCAATACCGCAAAACTCAACAATTCCTTTACAGACGACCAAGAAACTTTAGCCTACTTCTTATCCGATATCGATACCTGCTCACAGAATCAAGGTGCAGATGGCGGTGTTTTAGGTGTCGAAGATGCCGTTCAGATTCTCACGCACTATGCAAAATCTGCATCCGGAAATACACCGCTCTGGAATAATCGGTGGTAAGATGTAAATACTACCATTATAAAATCAAAAAGCCGATGCAGCATCTCATAACTGCATCGGTTTTTTGATATCGAAAAATAAAATCAGCAGGCTGCCGGGGCTGGCTGTGCAAGCTGCACCTTCAGGCTCTTCATCTTGACGAAGTAAACCGTTACCAGCAAGGTATCTGCAAAAATCCATGCAACCGGACTTGCCATACAAGCGGCAGTATAGCCAAAATCCGGAACAAATGCCACACAGACCAGAACCCGTGCAATCAGTTCCGTAACCCCTGCCATCATCGGCAAGAAGCTGTAACTCATACCCTGCAAACCGTTCCGCAGGATAAACAGCAAACCCAATGTCGGATAGAAATACGCATTCAACCGCAGGTATTCTTTTACCTGTGCCATGACTTCTGTTTCAGAGGCATCCAAGAACAGCAGTGCCATCCATCCGCCCAGCACGATAATCAATACCGCAGATACGACACAATAAATCATGGAAACAATCACGCTTGTCCGAATACCGCTCCGAATCCGTTCAAATTCCCGTGCACCCCGATTCTGTCCGCAGTAGGTCGCCATGGTGATGCCCAAGCATTCCATCGGGCCTGTCAAAATCATCTGCAACTTAGAGGCAGCTGTTACAGCGGTAACGGAAACCGTTCCCAAAGTGTTTACAGCTGTTTGCAGGATAATCGAACCAATTGCAGTAATGGAAAACTGCAACGCCATCGGCAGACCAATGGAAACCAACCGTCCGCAGCAAGAAAGCGATAACTTCCATTCCTCTTTCCGAATCCGGAAAATTTCATACTTCTTGAACATATAAATCAGGCACAGGATACCGGAAATGCCCTGCGAGAGAACACTTGCATAACCTGCTCCGGCAACGCCCGTATGGAATCCCAAAATAAAGAGGAAGTCCAAACCAATATTCAACGCTGCTGCAATTGCAAGGAAAATCAGCGGTGTCCGGCTATCTCCAATGGAACGCAGCATGGAGGAAAGCAGGTTGTACAGAATTGTGGCACTGATACCAGCGAACACGGTAAAGATATAATCATACGCAAAGTCATACAGTTCTTCTGGTGTTTTCATCAGGCGGAGCAGGTCGCCCGTGAAAATTACCGTTCCAACTGTCATCACAATGGAAATCAATGCGGACAGATAGAACGAATTCGCAAGATACTTTCGGAGCTTTTGGTAATCCCCTGCCCCGAATGCCTGTGCAACCGGAATCGACATACCTGTGCACATCCCTGTCGCAAATCCGACCACTAAAAAGCTGACTGCTCCGGTAGACCCGACAGCAGCCAGCTCGTTGACACCAAGACAGCGTCCAACGATGACCGTATCACAGAGACTGTAAAGTTGCTGCAGCATATAGCCCAGAATCAATGGGAATGCAAACTGCAAAATCAACGGCAATGGTTTTCCATGAGTGAGTTCTTTTGTCATAAGCAAACATCCTTTCGTTTTTGGTTTTCCCTTTTTGTTTCATCATTCATTTGCCGCTTTTTCCGGAAGTTTCCGCTCCAAAACGACTTCATCTATTATAGCAGCATGCAACTCAATTTTCTATTGCTATTTTGGACGAACTTCAAGCTTTCTTTTTTTGCAAATTGTATAGCGTGTCGAATTTTGTGAATGCTGTTTCAAATATGACGAACGCAGCAGTTTCAAAAAGAAACTTTGCAAAACAGACATTTCCCTGCTTTTCCGCTCTTTCCTTTTTCTTTCGTTTGTGCTATGGTTTTAAAAGATTCGTTTTGTACTTTCATCAAAGGAGGATGTCCCTATGAAATCGTCCAGCCGCAGCCGCTCCAAACAAGCCGTCACCTATATGGAAGTGTACGGAGCAAACCGGGTGCTCTATCGGGTGACTGCCAGCAACGCCCACCGCAATCAAAAACTTTCTGTCGTTTATGGTATTTTCCTGCAAGACCTCCGCTCCGGAGAAACTGCCGAAATTCATGCCTTTTCCAACAGCTTGGAAAAAACCGTCTGCTTTGTCAATGACCTGATTCAAAAACAGGTGCAGCCCTATCAAGTTTATAACGCTGCTCTCCGGCAACTCAGCCTTGAAGTTCCCTTTCTGCAAAATGGTTCGATTCTTGGTTCTTAACCATACCACTATGAAAAAAATGAGTTACTCATAAATTTATGGATTACTTGTTTTTCCACAGTCCTTCTGTTATCATAGAATCAACATCCAAGTTGGATGCATCAAATTAGAAGGTCTGAAAAAATGTTAACAGAAGCTGTCAAAAAAGTACTCGCCGAAAATATGTGGGATCTCGCCACTTGTTCCGACAACCAGCCGAATGTTGTACCGGTTGCCTTTAAGGATGTCACCGCAGATGGAAAGCTGGTCATTGGAGATGTTTTTCTGGAAACCACGCCGAAAATTTGCAGGCAAACGGCGGAAAAATTGCCATTTCCGTTTACAATGCAACTTCGTTAGAGGGCTATCAAATCAAAGGTACAGCGAAATATGTCACTTCGGGGGAACTGGTCGAAACTTTTAAGAAAGCAGTAGAAACCATGTTTCACGGTGCTGCAACTGCAAAGGGAGCTTTGATTGTAACACCGGAACAGGTCATTGTCACCACGCCGGGAGCAGAAAACAAAACTGTTTTGTAAGCATCACTCTGCGAAAATCATACGAAAAACCGCTGCGGAAACGAATGGCTTCCGCAGCGGTTTTTGTAATTTCTTATTTTAATAGTATATGGGTTTTACTTCTGCTGTTCACTCATCATCCGATTCAATGCACTTACCAATGCACTAATCGAAGAACGGATAATATCAGAATGAATGCCAACGCCCCAATACAAATCCTTGCCCTTCTGCAATGCAACATAGGAAACTGCCTTCGAGCTGGAACGCACTTCCAATGCGTGTTCGGTATAGGTCACCAATGCATAATCAGAGCCTAAATATGCCTTCAATGCGTTGCTAACTGCATCCAAACGGCCGTTGCCGTCTGCGGTAACCACTTCCTGTCTGCCATCATAATCAATGGTAACAGAAGCAGTGATTTCATCATTTGCCTTCTGAACATAGTGAATTTCCGGCAGAGAAACCGGCGTTTCGATGTTCACATAGGAATCGGTAAAGATTTTCAATACTTCATCCGGCTGCAATTCCTTGTGTGCATGGTCGGAGACACCCTTGACCAGATAGCCGAACGATTCCCGCATACCTGCCGGAATATTGAATCCATAACGAGTTTCCATCAAGTAACCAATGCCGCCCTTGCCAGACTGGCTGTTGATTCGGATGACATCTGCTTCGTAAACTCTGCCGACATCGTGCGGGTCTAACGGCAGATACGGAACATTCCAGTGTTCGCAGTCATGCTGCTCTCTCCACTTCATACCCTTTGCAATGGCATCCTGATGCGAGCCGCTGAACGCTGCAAAGACCAGCTGACCGCTGTACGGAGAACGTTCGTAAACGTGCATTCTGGTAACCCGTTCGTATACTTCTGTGATGGCTGGCAAGTTGCTGAAGTCCAGCTGCGGGTCAATGCCCTGTGAATACATATTCAATGCAACGGTAATAATGTCTACGTTGCCTGTCCGTTCCCCATTTCCGAACAGCGTTCCTTCTACACGGTCACCGCCTGCCAGCAAGCCCATTTCGGTATCTGCAACGGCACAGCCACGGTCATTGTGGGGATGAAGCGAAACATAAACATTTTCCCGATACTTCAAGTTGTCGCTCATGAACTCTACCTGATTAGCATAAACGTGCGGCATGGAATGGGAAACCGTTACCGGCAAGTTGATAATCACCTTGTCATCCGGTGTTGGCTGCCAAACGTCCAAAACGGCATTGCACACTTCCAGTGCATATTCCGGTTCTGTTCCGGTAAAGCTTTCCGGAGAATATTCAAAGGTGAAATGACCCGGTGTCATGGCACGATATTTCTTGCAGAGTTCTGCACCCGTTACAGCCAGGTTCAAAACTTCTTCTTTGCTCTTCTTGAACACCTGTTCTCGCTGTGCCACAGAAGTGGAGTTATACAGATGGACAATCGCATGCTTAACACCCTGCAATGCTTCAAAGGTCTTTGCAATGATGTGTTCTCTTGCCTGCGTCAAAACCTGAATGGTGACATCATCCGGAATGAGATTCTGTTCAATCAAGGTGCGGCAGAATTCATATTCAGTTTCGGAGGCTGCCGGGAAACCAACTTCGATTTCCTTAAAGCCAATATCGACTAAAACCTTGAAAAATTCCAACTTTTCTTCCAGACTCATCGGGGTAATCAATGCCTGATTGCCGTCCCGCAAGTCTACGCTGCACCAAATCGGCGGCTTATCCAGATAATTCTTGGTTGCCCACCGCATTGGCGGATGGTTTACCGGAAAAAACTGTCGGGTATATTTGTTTGCATTTTTCATCATGATACTCGTTCCTTTCTCCCAAAAAAATCATAATTGGTTTTTGTTCTGCTTCTCATGTGATGGGCGAATCGGGATACAAAAAAAGTCCCTTTCTCCTGCCGCAATTCGGCTGGAAAAAGAGACGAAGAAGATAATTTCTCCGTGGTACCACTCTTTCTTGGTGCAAAGTCTGCACCCGCTCTGTCACATCTCTGCAATAATGTGCTTCTCTATAACGGGAGAATCCCGTCAATGCTTACTTTGCCCATGAGCAGTTCTGCACTGCGGCTCAGGGAGGAGGTATCCTGCTTTTCTTCGACTGTCTCACACCAACCGACAGCTCTCTGCAACGAACGAACCGCATCTTTTTTCCCGTCAACGCCTTTTTCTTGATACGGACAGCAAACCAAATTCCGCTGTCTTTTCTTTATTCTATCGAATTTTTCCGGATTTGTCAAGTGTTTTTTTGATTTTCCCTCATTTTTTTCTGTCCGGTCGAATTTTTAGCGGAAATAGGGGAAAACCATACACTTTTTTTGTACAAACTGTAAAAATCAGAACAGAATGCTTGATTTTATCGAAACAAGGTGCTATACTAAAACACAGATATATTTTTTTGTATCCGTGTCCCGAAGGAGTTTGCCATGTATATCAGTCGTATTTTTCAAATCGCAGAACTTCCGTTTCTGCTCATCGGACTGTTTCCCCGAGTCATTGGCTTCGGGGCATGTGGCATGGCTGCAAACCAATCGGTATCAGCGGATTGACAAAGCAAACAAGAGACATTCTTTTTTATCTGGAATTGCTTTTTCAAAATGCCTCCGGTGCGTTTGCTGCCGAAGGCTTTTTTTACAAACCGCTGCCGGCAAACGGCGGTTTCGGAAAAGGGCAGCAAACGAATCTCACAAGAAGAAATCAAAAAGGTGGAAACTATGAAATTAAACGGTGCACAAATTGTCATTGAAACACTGATTGAACAAGGTACGACAACCGTTTTCGGTTATCCGGGCGGTCAGGTCATCAATATTTATGATGCTCTGTACCTTGCAAGCGATCGCATTCATCATATTATTACCGCACACGAACAGGGTGCTTCCCACGCAGCAGACGGCTACGCCAGAGCAACCGGAAAAGTTGGCGTTGTCATCGCAACCTCTGGTCCGGGTGCAACCAATCTGGTCACTGGTATCGCAACGGCTTATCTGGACTCCGTTCCGCTGGTTGCCATCACCGGCAATGTTCCGAACTCTCTGATCGGACGGGACAGCTTCCAGGAAGTGGATATTACCGGTGTTACCATGCCGATTACCAAGCACAACTTCTTTGTTAAGAAGATTGAAGACCTTGCTCCGACCATTCGGGAGGCATTCCGCATTGCAAAATCCGGTCGTCCGGGGCCTGTCCTCGTAGACATTCCGAAGGATGTTCAGACAGCTTTGTATGAATACAATGTAGAACCGGTTGTGGAAAAAGCACCTGTTCCGGAAGTAGACCCAGAACTCTTGAAGCAGGCAGCAGAACTGATTGCCACTGCAAAAAGACCGTATCTCTATATCGGCGGCGGTGCAATTACCGACAACGCTGGCGAAGAAATTCTTGCACTGGCAGATAAGATGGATGCACCGATTGGCTGCACCATGATGGGCATTTCCGCTGTTCCGACCGACCATCCTCGGTATCTGGGCATGGAAGGGATGCACGGTCACTATGCATCTTCCATTGCACAGAATGAAGCAGACCTGATCGTAACAGCTGGCTGCCGGTTCAGTGACAGAGGCACAGGCAACACTGCCAAGTATGCAAAGCATGCAAAAATCATTCACATTGATATTGATGCATCTGAATTGAATAAAAATATTACAGTCGAACTGGGCATTGCTGGTTCGATGAAACAGATTCTCGCCGAATTGACTGCAATGGTTCCGCAGCAGTATCATCCGGAATGGGATGCCCGCATTCAGGATTTGGTTGCCATCACAAAGGAACTCGAAGCACAGAAAGACGATGAACTGACACCGTTCACTGCATTGGATGCCGTTGCAGAAGCTGCAAAGAATGCAAACGATGATGTCATTGTTGCCACGGACGTTGGTCAGCATCAGATGTGGACGGCACAGCGTTACCCGTTCTCGAAGCCGAGAACCTTTATTTCCAGCGGCGGTCTGGGTACAATGGGCTTTGGTCTGGGTGCTGCAATCGGTGCAGCAACTGGAACTGGCAAGAAGACCGTTCTGGTTACTGGTGACGGCAGCTTCGGCATGAACCTGAACGAACTGGCAACCGCTGTTTCCAATCAGACCCCAGTTGTCGTATTCATCATGAATAACGGCGTTTTGGGCATGGTTCGGCAGTGGCAGACCCTGTTCTTCGACAAACATTACTCCAATACAACACTGGAACGTAAGACCGACTTCGTGAAGCTCGCAGAAGCATTTGGTCTGCCGGGATTCCGTGCCGCTTCCCTGCCGGAACTCAAGGAAGTTCTGAAACAGGCGTTCGCTGTACAGGGACCGGTTCTGGTGGATTGTGCCATCGACTGTGATGCATTCGTTCTCCCGATGCTGCCGCCGGGCGGTGCGGTAGAAGACATCATCACCGATGTATCAGCCCTGTAAGGAGGAAAAAACAATGGAACGGTTTATTATTTCGATTTTGGTTGCAAACCATTCCGGTGTGCTGTCCCGTGTTTCGGGCATGTTCACCCGGCGTGGATTCAATATTGATACGCTGACCGTTGGCGAAACGGAATCTCCGGAATTCTCCCGGATTACCATTTCAATGCACGACGATGAAGCAATCTGTAATCAGATTGTCAAGCAGTTGGAAAAAATGTATGATGTCAAGAAAGTACAGGTTATGCAGCGGGATGAAACCGTTGCAAGAGAACTGCTGCTTATCAAAATTAAAAACAACGCTGCGGAACGGCAGGACATCATGTCGGTTGTCGATGTCTTCCGTGCAAAAATCACGGACTACTCTCCGGAAGCTCTGGTCATTGAAATCCGTGGTGTTTCCACAAAAATCAATGCTTTTATTGAGCTGCTCGAACCATACGGCATCTTGGAAATGTGCCGGACAGGTCTGGTTGCTCTTGAAAGAGGCGGCAATTGCCTGAAAAACGCATAACCGCCTATATTATCCGATATTTTTTATAAAGGAGTCTTTACGATGAAACAAACAGCAAGAGTTTTTTATCAGGAAGATTGTGATCTGTCTTTACTGTATGGCAAGACCATTGCAGTCATCGGCTACGGCAGCCAGGGTCATGCACATGCCCTGAATGCAAAGGAATCGCTCGGTGACAAGGCAAGAGTTATCATTGGTCTGTACGAAGGCAGCAAGTCCTGGGCAAAGGCTGAAAAGCAGGGCTTTGAAGTATTTACAACCGCAGAAGCTGCAAAGCAGGCAGACATCATCATGATCCTGATCAACGATGAAAAGCAGGCTGCTATGTATAAGAAGGATATCGAACCGAACCTCAAGTCTGGCGATATGCTGATGTTCGCTCACGGCTTCAACATTCACTTCGGCTGCATCAAGCCGCCGGCTGACATTGATGTTACCATGATTGCTCCGAAGGCACCGGGTCACACCGTTCGTTCGGAATATCAGGCTGGCAAGGGTACTCCGTGCCTGGTTGCTGTTGAACAGGATGCAACTGGCAAGGCTATGGATCTGGCTCTGGCTTATGGTCTGGCAATCGGCGGTGCAAGAGCTGGTATTCTGGAAACTACATTCCGGACAGAAACTGAAACTGACTTGTTCGGTGAACAGGCTGTTCTCTGCGGCGGTGTTTGTGCTTTGATGCAGGCTGGTTTTGAAACTCTGTGCGAAGCTGGTTACGACCCGAGAAACGCTTACTTTGAATGCATTCACGAAATGAAGCTGATCGTTGACCTGATTTAACAGAGCGGTTTTGCTGGAGATCGGAA
>OLPI01002614.1_pt1 | contig 13862 bp, 10 predicted proteins | sample 1672361 | NCBI WGS metagenome assembly OLPI01 (sample SAMEA3136675, study PRJEB25190) | human gut metagenome
ACGATTGTTTTGTCGGCGTCACTTTTCCGCAGGCACCTGTTACGTTATTTATTATCTTAAGTTACTTTGAAAGTCCTGCTACAACGTTCGGCCTCGTAAAAGTAAATCGGTTCACAGCGGATTTAGGTTACAATATTACATCCGAAAGGTTCTTGAAATATGCGAAAAATTGACTTTACTTGATATTATATTTATAATATACTTGGATTGAAAGTACAAAAGTAAGTATATAAGAGTACATAAGAAAAAACGTGAGGAATAGAGCATGCAGATGTTTCAAATAGGTGACTGGGTTACGCAGTATAGTGTAGGATATTGGCAAGTTGTTGATATCAAAGCGAAATATGCAGAGGAAGATAGCGGTTATGGAAAGCAATTTTGGAAAAAAGGAGAGCAAATTGGAAAGTGGGTCTTTCTGAAAAAAGCTTTTACACCCAAAATGAAGATTCAAATAAGGAGCGAGTGTGTAGATGGAGAGTGGTGCAAACCAGTATCCATTGAGAAAAAATATGAAATTGAGCAATATTTTAAGGAACATCCAAAAGACTGGAATCGTTTTTTGAGTGCTTCAGTTGTGATTAAACCAACCATAGAGCCAATTTGGCTGAATCTTTCAAATGAATATGTGATAAAGCTTGAAAAACTTTTAACAGAGCTTCCAAAACCATTCACTGCGGATATGCTTAGGAAGCTCTTTGATCAAAATGGTATTCAGGTTACGTTTCCACCGACATCACACATCCTTTATCTTTTTTGTAATTCGTGGGAGATGGATGAAAAATATAATTTGCTCTATTTTGCAACAAAATTAAACAAAGTGGGAGAGAGCAAAGAACCATAAAGTTTATGCAGAGTGTAATGACACTATATTGGAAAGAAAGGAGGAGCAGGGTACCACGCAGTATCCTGCGGATGCAGATGGATAATAAGTTAATGCTGCCAACTGGAATTGAAGATTTTAAAGAAATACGAACAGATGGTTATTATTATGTTGATAAAACGGCATTGATTGAGCAGGTTCTTGACAAAAGAAGCAAGGTGACATTGTTTACTCGTCCGCGGCGTTTTGGCAAAACATTGAACATGAGTATGCTGCGATATTTTTTTGAAACAGGAACAGATTCAAAATTATTTAATGGACTTTATATTTCACAAAATGCAGAGCTGTGCGAAAAATATATGGGAAAATATCCTGTTATTGCAATCAGTTTAAAAGGTGTGGATGCAGATTCCTATACGAAAGCAAAAGCACAGATTATCAAAATAATTAACAGGGAAGCTAGACGTCACCGCCTTCTTTTAAAAAGCGAAAAGCTGGATTCTTTTGATAAAGAATTGCTAACACAGCTTTTAAGCAGAAATATGGAAGAGGATACAATCACAAGCAGTCTTCAGGAGCTTACAGAATTATTGGAGGCGCATTTTTCAAAAAAGGTAGTTGTGCTGATTGATGAATATGATGTACCATTGGCGAAAGCATATGAAAATGGTTATTACAATGAAATGGTTTTTTTAATCAGAAATTTGTTTGGAAATGTTTTGAAAACAAACGACAGCCTTGCATTTGCAGTGTTGACAGGATGCTTACGAATTGCGAAGGAAAGTATTTTTACTGGTCTGAATAATTTTAAAGTCTATTCCATCACGAATACAGAGTTTGACGAAACCTTTGGATTTACAAATGAGGAAGTTAGGAAAATGCTTGTCTATTATGGATTAGATAGTCATTTTGAGGAAGTAAAGGCATGGTACGATGGCTATCGCTTTGGCAATGCAGACGTGTATTGTCCATGGGATGTTGTTAACTATTGTGAGGATCATAAGGAGAATACGAATGCTGAACTTCAGAATTATTGGATGAATACCAGCGGGAATGAGGTTATTCAGCATTTTGTTGACAGTATGAATGATCCGCATATGTTGACGAAAAGCGAACTGGAATTATTGGTAAGTGGTGATACGGTTGTTAAACAGGTGGATGAAATGATAACTTATAAGGAATTGTATTCCAATATTGATAATATGTGGAGTACACTCTTTATGACAGGATATTTAACACAGCGTGGAAAAGAGCCAGATGGACGTTATCATTTAGCAATTCCAAACCGCGAGATTTGTGATTGTATGGTTCGCCGTGTATTAGCACTATTTAAAAGATCCGTTTCTCAAAATCGAGAACTTCTTAGAAGTTTTTGCAACGCAATGTTAGCATCTGATGCTAGTACTATGGAGCACGCATTGACAGAGTATATGGGAAAAACAATCAGTATTCGTGATTCTTTTGCCAAGTCGATTCGTGAAAATTTTTATCATGGATTACTAATTGGCATTCTCGGATCACAGGGGGCTTGGAAGGCTACGTCAAATAAGGAATCTGGTGATGGCTTTAGCGATATTTTAATTGAAGTCAATGAAGATGATTTGCGCATTGGAATGGTATTGGAGCTGAAATATAGCAAAACAGAAAACGCACTTGATAAGGAATGCGATGATGCACTGCAGCAGATCGAAGATAAAAATTATGATCAAGAGTTGCGTGAGAAGGGATATACAAAGATATTGAAATATGGCATTGCATTTTATCACAAGAAATGCCGTGTCAAAACATCTTTTGTCCCAACATCATGACATGATTATATTGTAAATAAAGATCACATTGATGACAGCTTGGGTGTCAATCTACATCTAAGCTAAAGAAGCATTTATCAGACCAGGGGGATAGTGCAATAGCTGAATCAATGTCTTATCTTAATGACATTGAGCAATATTTTAAGTTACGTAGAGGAAATATTTGGTGAGCCGTTTGACAGAGATGTAATTATTACAGAAGAACTTAGAAGTTGATACTAGGAGGAACCTTATGAAAAAATTTCGTTTTGCCATTTTAGGAGCAGGTCATATTGCAAGGCAGTTTTGTGATGCCGTATCGAGAATTGATGGATGCGAGGTATGTGCAGTTGCCAGTAAAAGTCTTGCGCGAGCAGAAAATTTTGCAAAAGAGAATGGTGTTGAAAGCTATTATGATGATTATGAGATGTTATTGGAGAAGGAAAAACCAGATTGTGCCTATATTGCAGTGACAACAAATGATCATTATCGCTTGAGTGTGCTCTGCGTAAATCACAATGTACCAGTTTTGTGTGAGAAAGCGATGTTTCAAAATTCAGAGGAAGCGAAGAACTTGTATACGCTAGCGAGTGAGAAAAAGATTTTTGTCATGGAAGCTTTGTGGAGTCGGTATCTTCCTGCTGTGCGACAGGCAAAAAGATGGGTGGAACAAGAAAAGATCGGAACGCCAACGGTTTTGCAGTGTAATATTGGATTTGTAGCGCCAGATGACAAAGAAAATCGGTATTTTAATCCAAAGTTGGGAGGTGGCGCGACAAAGGATATCACGGTTTATGCATATGAAATCACGACGTTTATTTTAAATCAAGCAATTAAAAATATATCCGTGTCGGCAACTTGGAGCGATACCGGTGTCGATGTTACAGACCATGTTGCCATTTGCTTTGAAGATACATTTGCTGATTTGCTGACAAGCTTTGTTGCACAGTTAGAGGAGCAGATGGTAATTTATGGCCGATTTGGAAGAATCGTTCTTCCACATCCTCACTATGCATCAGAGGCATATTTGTATGGAAATGACGGGGAATTAAAAGAGCATTTTGTAGATCAAGAAACGAAAAATGGTTTCGTCTATGAGATTCAGGATGCAATTCACTGTATTCAAGCTGAAAAACTGGAAAGTGATGTTGTGCCGTGGAAGGATACACTGGCATGTGCAAAATTGTTTGACAAGATCAATGCGTTTTGCGATGAAAAAGCATTGAAAACGATCGAAGATATTGAAGCAGTGCCAGAGGAAACAAGAGCGGAATTATGAAAATGAATATCTGGAATCCGTGGCATGGATGTAACAAATACAGCGAAGGCTGTGATCACTGCTATATGTACTACTTAGATGCACAGAGGGATCAAGATGGAAGTTTGATATATAAAACCAAAACGAATTTTAATCTTCCCTTAAAGAAAACACGTCAGGGAATCTACAAAATACCGTCTGGAACAATGCTGCATGTGTGCATGACGTCTGATTTTTTTCTGGAAGAGGCAGATGTCTGGCGTGATGAAATATGGGATATGATTCGGATTCGTTCGGATGTTTCTTTTTGGATTCAGACCAAAAGAGCCGGGCGAATCCAGCAGTGTCTTCCATTCGATTGGAATGATGGCTGGGAGAATGTAATACTTTGTGTCACGACGGAAAATCAAAAAAGAGCCGATGAAAGATTGCCGATATTACTTGATATTCCAGCAAAACACAAGGCTTTTATGGTTGCACCGATTTTATCTGAGGTGCATGTTGAATCTTATCTTGCAACAAAGCAATTTGAACAAGTTCTTTGTGATGGAGAAAACTATGACGGAAATCGTCCCTGTCGATATGAGTGGGTAAAATCGCTACATGATCAGTGTGAAAAGGAAAATGTTCGATTTGACTTTATCGGAACAGGCAATGTATTTGTTAAAGATGGAAAAGTTTATCGTATACCGAAAGCATACCAAAGTGTACAGGCAAAGCGTTCTGGTTTGTCGTATCCGTCTGGAGAGACCGATGTTCCAATACAGCCGCGATGCAAAACTTGTAAAAGAAGATATAGTTGTAATGGATGCCATTGGTGTGGAAAATGTGGAGGAAAATGAAAAGTATAATTTCCTATTGTCCTGCTGATGAGCCATATATCAGGAGTGAAGCTGTTTCAGATTGGTCTTGGAACACCTGCTTCAAGCTTGATTTAAGAAAAGAGAAAGCAAATGATTGGGTGTTGATTTTGAAAAAGGCAGAGTCACGATAAAGATACGATAAAATAATCGAGAGGAAAAATTATGGAGAAGCAAATTGAAATTAGAAGAGCTGAAGAAAAAGATATCAAAAAAGTAATGGATCTGTTGTCACAGGTTCTTGAAATTCACGCAAAAATAAGACCAGATGTTTTTGTGAGTGGAACAACAAAATATACAGATGCAGAATTGTTACAGATGTTTGAGGATGATCAAAATCCGGTATATGTAGCAGTGGATGAAAAAGATCAAGTGGTAGGATATGCATTTTGCAAATTAAGACAGCAGCCATTTTCAAACAATATGGTGCAGTTTACCTCACTATTTATCGATGATTTATGTGTGGACACAACGATTCGAGGAAAGCATATCGGTCAGAAGCTGTTTGAACATGTAAAAAAAGAGGCGGTGAGACTCGGTTGCTATGAAGTTACTTTAAATGTTTGGGAAGGAAACGATTCAGCAAAAGCATTTTATGAAAAAATGGGACTGAAGCCAAAAGAAACACAGATGGAATACATAATCAAAGACCAGGGGGACAGGACGGTGGCTGATAATGTCCCCACTGGCAAGTAAGAAACTTATAAATCCATTCCACAAGCTGTTTCTTTCTCGACAAGATTTGCAATATTCAAGTCCGATAAAGCCTACGTCAGCTGTGTTGGCTTTGCACCCGGAGAAAGAATCAATTACTATCTTCATAAAAATTCTTTCTGAATATATTTATTTTTTCTGATAAACCGGGTAATGGTGGTACTCAAGGCATTCTGTTGCTCTTTCGCAGGAAGCCTGATCATGGAACTCAATTTTGATTGTACCGGCCATATGTTCACGGTTATGGTTAATTCCGATATTTTTAATGCTGACATTTTCAAAGGCAAGCAAAGTGGCAATGACAGAGATAGCACCTGGCTGGTCAGGAATATCGCAAAAGATGGCATATTCAGGATTCATTGTTGCACTGCCGCGCTTATTGCTGATGGAGCTGCGGTATGTACCAGATTGCTCAAAAATATCGTAAATGTCTTTATGATTGTCTGTTTTTAGATCGGTTATTGTCTGGTCAATTGCCTTTTTGTAATCCTCTAATAAGGAAATAATATTGTCCTTATTTGTAAAAAGAATTTGCTCCCACATAACAGGAGAAGAAGATGCAATTCTTGTGATGTCCTTAAAACCGCCTGCAGCAATCTTTTTCATTGTCCCGTCAGGAAAATCAGACTGAGCAACAAGATTTACTAAAGATGATGCAATAACGTGCGGTACATGACTGATTGCTGCAACTGCATAGTCATGATTTTTATAGTCAAGTACAAGCGGAATAGCTGCCTGATCAGCGGCAAATTGAATCATTGTGTCGAGCTGATCTTTCGTTGTTTTTGAAGTCGGCGTGATTACATAATATGCATTCTCCAAAAGAGAAGCCTTTGAGCATGCATATCCAGTGCGCTCAGAGCCTGCCATTGGATGTCCGCCGACAAAGCAGTCCTCCATGTCAAGTGCGATTACCGTCTCGTGAATAGCTGTTTTTGTACTGCCAACATCAGTCACAATGCAGCCAGGCTTTATAAATGGCCGAATAGCCTTTAAATACGATTCATTAAAAGAAACGGGAGTGCAAAGGATGATCATGTCACATGCGCGAAGTGTCTCATCTACACCATCTAAAATTATATCAACAATGCCGTCATCCTTTGCCTCTTCAAGCGTGCTGCGTGTTCTCATATAAGCCATAATTACGGTATCAGGGTGAACCTGCTTTATTCTGCGGGCGATTGAACCGCCAATCAGTCCAAGCCCGATAAATCCTATTGTCTTAAGCTTCATAATTTTGCCTTTCCGTGCTCTGGCAGTATAGGAAAACCAGAGTGTATGAACGTATTGTAGCGAAAGTGGAGTGGAAAGTCAAGCTTTTTCACTTTAAAGCGCGAAATATAGTTCCAACGACGAAATCATTGCACCGAATGACTTTCGTAACATGAATTGTAATAAAAACCATATCAAAAATGTGAAAAAATAGTTGCAATTATTTGAAATATTTTATATAATATATCTATCAGATTTCAAGAGGTCTCGAAATTGTATACTGCAAAAGAGACAAAATAAACTTGGAAAGCAAAGAAAGATTGGAGGACGTGACTTATGAAGGTTTATGAAACTGGAAACATCCGCAACGTTGTAGTAATGGGACATGGCGGATGTGGTAAGACAACACTTGTTGAGGCTATTGCCTACCAGACCGGTATTACAGCTAGGATGGGAAAGGTGACGGACGGAAACACCATCAGCGATTATGATAAGGAAGAGCAGAAGCGTCAGTTTTCCATTTCGACCAGCGTAGTTCCGGTCGAGTTCGAGGACATCAAGATCAATTTCTTAGATACACCTGGATATTTTGACTTCGTAGGAGAAGTAGAGGAGGCTTGCCACGCAGCAGGTGCCGCTGTTATCGTGATCAACGGCAAATCTGGCGTAGAGGTTGGTACATTAAAGGCATGGGAGCTTTGCGAAAAGTATAAGCTGCCGAGACTGTTTTTTGTAACGGGCATGGATGATGATCAGGCCAGCTATCGCAAGATCGTTCTTGAGTTAAATGATCGTTTTGGACGTAAGGTAGCACCGTTCCATGTGCCGATCCGTGAGAATGAAAAGTTCGTCGGCTTTGTAAATGTTGTAAAGATGAAGGGCCGCCGTTTTATCAATGATACAAGCGAATATGAAGAGTGCGATATTCCTGATTATATGGATAAGCACTTAAACATCAGCCGTGATGCACTTGTTGAGGCTGTTGCTGATACAAGCGAGGAGCTGATGGAGCGTTATTTTGCAGGTGAAGAGTTTACTTATGAGGAAGTTTCTACTGCACTTAGAACTCACGTTATGGACTGTCAGATCGTTCCTGTATTAGTTGGATCAGGTGTTCATAATCAGGGTACCAGTATGCTGATGAACGTAATTAAGAAATATTTCCCATCACCTGAATATACAATAAACCATGGAAAGGAAACATCTACTGGAGAGCTTGTAATGGTAAAGTGTGATCAGAACAAGCATCTGTCTGCAAAGGTATTTAAGACTGTAGTAGATCCGTTTATCGGAAAGTATTCCTTAATTAAAGTTGTAACAGGTACATTAAAGGCCGGTGATGGCATTTATAATGTAAATAAGGGAACAGAAGATCGTGCGTCTAAGCTGTATTTGCTTCGCGGCAAAGAAACCATTGAGGTTCCAGAGCTTCGCGCAGGAGATATTGGTGCACTGGCAAAGATCGAAAAGATCTCCACAGGTGATACCATTTCCACAAAGGGTGCAACACTTATTTATGATGGACCGCAGGTAAGTAAGCCATATACATGCAAGGCATACCGTGCAAAGAATAAGTCAGATGAAGATAAGATCAATGGTGCACTTGCACGTATGGTAGAGGAAGATCAGACACTTCGTCTTGAGAACGATGTAGAAAATCACCAGACACTGATTTATGGCATCGGTGATCAGCAGCTTGATGTTGTTGCAAGCCGTATTCTGAATCGTTATAAGGTTGAGATCGAGCTGTATCGCCCGAAGGTAGCATACCGCGAGACACTTAGAAAGAAAGTTCAGGTACAGGGTAAGTATAAGAAGCAGACAGGCGGAAGCGGACAGTACGGCGATGTTCATATGGTATTTGAGCCATCAGGTGATCTTGATACACCATATGTATTCGAAGAGAAGGTAGTAGGAGGCGCTGTTCCGAAGAACTACTTCCCGGCAGTTGAAAAGGGTATTCAGGAGTCTGTATTAAAGGGTACACTCGCAGGTTATCCAGTAGTTGGCTTAAAAGCAACACTTGTTGATGGTTCTTATCATCCGGTAGACTCTTCAGAGCTTGCATTCAAGATGGCTGCAATTCTTGCTTACAAGAAGGGCTTTGCAGAGGCAAATCCAACGATCTTAGAGCCAATTGTATCAGTTTCCATCACCGTTCCGGATGAACTTGTCGGTGATGTTATGGGTGACTTAAATAAGCGCCGCGGCAGAGTACTTGGCATGGATCACGTAGCAGGCGGCAAGCAGATGGTAACAGCAGATGTGCCAATGGCAGAGATGTATGGTTACTCCACCGATCTTCGTGCAATGTCAGGTGGTATGGGCGAGTTCTCCTACGAGTTTGCAAGATACGAGCAGGCACCTCAGGATGTCCAGAAGAAGATTATTGAGGCAGCTGAAAAAGAAGAGCAGTAACCAACAATCTAACATTAAGAGTTTTGAAAGAAAGAGGGGGTTGACAAGCCCCCTTTTTCTATGGTATTGTAAAAAAGTGAAAAAAATGCAATGACAAGGAATAGTAAGCAGGGGAGAGCTTCAGAGAGTTGCCGGTAGGTGAAAGGCAGCAGCTTATAACTGCCGAACTGACCTTAGAGCACCGGCAGGGAAACGTCATTATATAAAGACGTAGTAGTTGGCGGCGGGTATTCCCGTTATAGAAGATCGAGGGCAAGGCAGATGGCTGTCTTGAAATAGAGTGGTACCGCGAAGTCTTTTCGTCTCTATACAAAGAGAAAGAAAGGGCTCTTTTTTTTCATAAGAAGAGACCCGGAAAGGAAACACAAAACACAATGAACAAGAATTACGATCCAAAAGAAATTGAATCAAAATGGCAGAAGGTCTGGATGGATGAGAAGGCATTTGCCGCAACAGATGACTACACCAAGCCAAAGTATTATGCGCTGGTTGAGTTCCCATATCCGTCAGGACAGGGACTTCATGTAGGTCATCCGCGTCCATACACAGCACTTGATATTGTTGCCAGAAAGAGAAGATTACAGGGCTACAACGTACTGTATCCAATGGGATGGGATGCATTTGGTCTTCCGACAGAAAACTACGCAATTAAGAATCATATTCACCCGAAGATCGTTACAAAGAATAATGTAGCTCGTTTCAAAAATCAGCTGCAGTCTTTAGGTTATTCCTTCGATTGGGACAGAGAAATTAACACAACTGATCCGAATTACTATCACTGGACACAGTGGATCTTCTTAAAGCTGTACAAAGCAGGCTTGGCATATAAGTCAGAGATGCCTGTTAACTGGTGTACTTCCTGTAAGGTAGGTCTTGCAAACGAGGAGGTTGTAAACGGTGTATGTGAGCGCTGCGGAAGCCCTGTTGTTCGTAAGATGAAGAGCCAGTGGATGTTAAAGATTACCGAATATGCAGATAAGCTTATCGATGGTCTTGACAGCGTTGATTATGTTGAGAAGGTAAAGGTTTCTCAGAGAAACTGGATTGGCCGTTCAAATGGTGCAGAGGTTGATTTCTCAATCGCTGGTGCAGATGATAAGCTTCGCATCTATACAACACGCCCGGATACTTTATTTGGTGTAACATACATGGTAGTATCCCCGGAGCATCCATATCTTGATAAGTATAAGGATCAGATTTCCAACTGGGATGAGATTGTTGCATACCGTGAGGAAGCAGCAAAGAAGTCTGACTTCGAGCGTTCTGAGCTGGCAAAGGATAAGACCGGTGTTGAGATCAAGGGCTTAAAGGCAGTTAATCCGGTAAATAAAAAAGAAATCCCGATCTGGGTTTCTGATTATGTACTGATGAGCTATGGTACTGGTGCAATAATGGCAGTTCCGGCTCATGATGAGAGAGACTGGGCATTTGCAAAGAAGTTTAACCTTCCAATCGTTGAGGTTGTAGCAGGCGGAGATGTTCAGAATGCTGCATTTACTGATGTTCAGACAGGAACACTTGTAAACTCAGGATTCCTTGATGGACTTGAGGTTGCTGATGCAAAGAAGAAGATCATTGAGTATCTTGAAGAGAATAAGATTGGTACACCAAAGAAAAACTATAAGTTAAGAGACTGGGTATTCTCAAGACAGCGTTATTGGGGTGAGCCGATCCCGATCGTAAAGTGCGAAAAGTGTGGATATGTTCCGTTATCAGAGGACGATCTGCCGCTGGAGCTTCCAGATGTAGAAAGCTATATGCCGACTGATAATGGTGAATCTCCATTAGCTGCTATGGCTGATTGGGTTAATACAACATGTCCGTGCTGTGGCGGTCCGGCAAAGAGAGAGACTGATACTATGCCTCAGTGGGCAGGTTCATCATGGTATTTCTTACGCTATACTGATCCGCACAATAACGATGCACTGGCAAGCAAGGAAGCTATGAAGTATTGGCTGCCGGTAGACTGGTACAATGGCGGTATGGAGCATACTACACTTCATCTTCTGTATTCTCGTTTCTGGCATCGTTTCCTGTATGATCAGGGTGTTGTTCCGTGTCCGGAACCGTATCAGAAGAGAACTTCTCACGGAATGATTCTTGGTGAGAACGGTGAGAAGATGTCTAAGTCACGTGGAAATGTTATCAACCCGGATGATATTGTAAACGAGTTTGGTGCAGATACACTTCGTACTTATGAGATGTTTATCGGTGCATTTGAGCTTGCAGCAAGCTGGAGCAATGAGGGTGTAAAGGGATGCCGTCGTTTCTTAGAGCGTGTATGGAAGCTGCAGGATATGCTGACTGATGAGGAAGGTTTCTCTAAGGATATGGAAACTAAGATGCATCAGACTATGAAGAAGGTTTCCTCAGACTTTGAGACCTTAAAGTATAACACAGCAATCGCTGCAATGATGGCACTTTTAAATGATTTCTACAAGAAGGGCAGCATCACAAAGGGCGAGTTAAAGACATTCTTAATTCTGTTAAATCCAGTAGCACCTCACATCACAGAAGAAATGTGGGCAGACTGCGGTTTTGGAGGACGTCTGTATCAGCAGGCTTGGCCAGAGTATGATGAGGCAAAGACTGTTGAGAATACAGTAGAGATTGCCGTTCAGATTAACGGAAAGACAAAGGGTACTGTTTCTATCGCAAGAGATTGTGATAAGGATACTGCTATTGCAGCAGGAAAAGAAGTAATCAAGGATAAGCTGACTGGAAATATTATCAAAGAGATTTATGTTCCAGGAAGAATTATCAACATCGTTATGAAATAATGTGAAATAAAGCCGCAGCATACAGTCGCATAATGCGGCAGTGCTGCGGCTTTGACAATTTTTGAAACGAGTATTGTGATTTTCAGATCTATACGCAGAATGCAATTTTGCATGGTTCTGAGTATTTACCAGATTTCGGAAAAGAGGTTTCTATGAAGATTTGCAAAAGGATAAAAGCAACAGTTTTGTCATTGTGTCTGATAATTGGTATGTGTGCAGCTTCACTTCCACAGACTGTTCGTGCTGAGTATGGCGATAATGCATATTCGTTCATGAAGCAGCTGCAGTCTAATTATCCATATCGTCAGGTCAATTCATCAAACGGAATGCTGTCAGGAGCTGAGGAATGGTTAAAGGCACAGATTGTTACGATGGGCTATGAGTATATGGCACAGCCGTTTACCATGACATCAGCTGATGGTGTGACACCATGCTATGGAGAAAATCTTATTTTTTCAAAACAGGGAGCAAGTGATCGTGTTATTGTAGTCGGTGCGCATTATGACTGTGTGGAGCAGACTTTTGGTACTGATGATAATGCATCGGGAGTCGGCGTACTGTTAGAGCTTGCAAGTATCTACAGCACAAAAGAATCTCCGTATACTATTCGCTTCATCCTATTTTCAGCAGAGGAGCCGGGTTGTCTTGGCAGTCAGTATTATGTAGATAATCTTAGTCAGGAAGAGCGCGACCGCATTGCATGTATGATAAATATTGATACGATTGCAGCTGGCGACAATATGTATCTCTATGGAGGTACAGTGGATGACAGTGGAAGCATTGTTCAGGATTGGGCTGTTTATCAGGCACAGTCAGCAGCAGATCTTCTTGGTATTGATATGTCTTTCCATCCAGATGTAAACGACAGTTTCCCGACACCTACAAAAGCAACAGCGAGTGATCAGATGCCATTTGCTAATGTAGGTATTCCTTATATCTATTGTGAAGCTTCAAACTGGAATGGTGAGCCGTACACAAATTTCTATCAGACAAGCAATTCGGCCGTTAATGGCGGTACTATTATGCATAAGGCTGAGTATGACAATCTGACATTTATTGAGAATACGTTTGGAACGCGTGCATATGAGCACCTTCAGGCATATGCTAAATTGCTCGATTATCTGCTTGAGAATATGAAGGAGGGCGAGTACGCAACTGGCTATACCTTCGAGGATACTAATACAAAGGCAACTACAACTAGTTCCGTTTATTTAAGAGAGAGACCGACACAGTACAGTCCGTCAGTTACATTGCTGGATGCAGACACTGAGGTTACTGTGACAGGTTATCATGCAAGCTGGTGCCGTGTCGAGACAGATGGTCAGGAAGGCTATATTAAGACTGATTATCTGACAATGGAAGATGAAATTGCTTCTAAAGAGGACGAATCGTCAGAAGAAGAGTCTGAGAATGCCTCTGAAGAAGCATCAAAAGAAGCTGAAAGCAGTATGTCAGAGGAGTCATCATCTGAGGCTGCTGAAAATGAATCAGAAGAAGCTGTTTCAGAGAGTGAATCTTCCTCAAATGAAGCCTCCAAGAATGAAACCGTTTCTGAGGCGGCGTCAAGTGAGAAAGAAACAGATGGGGCTTTGAGCCAGAGTGCTTCCAGTCAGAATGCATCTGCACCTGAAGCTGACAGCCAGAATACAGTTGAAAAGATTATTGACCAGTTAAAAAATGATCCGTATACACTTCGTATTGTACTGATTGCTGCTATCATAATTATTGGCATATGGCTGTGTGTATTTATTGCACTTCGCCGTAAGAAGAATGCGCAAAAAAATGAAGACTCAAATGGAGCATCAAATAGTTCTGAGGAAACATTAAAGAAAGCGAAACGGGCAGATATGTCTGATTCAAAAGATTCAGATAATGGTTTTGCAGATCCGGATAAAAATAAAGACGAAAAATAAAAATATGATGTTGGGGTCAAAAGGTATTTTGCCCCCAACTGATATCCACGAATTGCTCCGTTGCTATGCAACTTTCGCAATTCTAAAAACATTCGGATTC
>OLPI01002621.1_pt1 | contig 13842 bp, 9 predicted proteins | sample 1672361 | NCBI WGS metagenome assembly OLPI01 (sample SAMEA3136675, study PRJEB25190) | human gut metagenome
GGCGTAGCCGGAGAGCTCCAGCACGTGGGCCAGCTCCGTGCGCAGGGCGGTATCGTCTTCGATGAGATAAATGCGCTGGGCCATGGCTGCCTCTCTTTCGGCGGTGTTCGCAGGTGCCGTTCGCGCAGGGCGTGGCGCTCGGGCATAAGGCCCAGGCGCGAGGTTCGGACGTGGGGCTCGCGCGCAAGGCTCGGGCGCGGTAGCGTGGGCGCGAGGTTCGTGCGCTCAAGCGCGACGGCAAGCATCGCAGCCCATTGTAAGCCCGCGCGCCGTCCCCGCCCCCAGCAACTTCCAACCTTACGCAACCGTAAGTTGGTTACCAGCTTCCTCGGAAGGCGTGCTCGACTGCTCGATAGTAAGCGAATGGGCAGAATTTGCCTGAGATCTTGAGTTATAAGCGTCTGCAGAAGAAAAATGTGGATGAAATTAACGAGTAATGTATAAAGAAGGGGTGAAAATGTGTGCTCAGGCGCTTATAACTGGCGATCTCGTGCAATTCAGGGCTGGTTCGCCGACGACGACGCTTCTTCGCAGCATTGCGACTTCGTTGCGGTCGGCGCAGGGAACGGATCGGGACATTCCCGCGTCATTTCCGCGGTCGTGCTCTGGCAGAATGCCGTCATCGACCGAATCGAGACGGGAGGTTCGCCATGGGAGAGCGGAAGCTCAAGTTCCAGGATCGCTGGATGTTCAACCGCGTGCTATGCGAGGAGGAGGTGTGCCGCAAGGTCCTGCGCGCCGCGCTGGGGATAGAGGTGGGCGAGATAGCCTACCTGAACGCCGAGCAGGCGAAGGAGCCGGCGGCGGCGAGCCGCGGCGTCCGCATGGACGTGTTCGCGCGGGAGGGAAGCCGCGTGTTCGACATCGAGATGCAGGTCTCCCCCGAGGACCGGATAGGGCGCCGGATGCGCTACTACCAGGCGGCGATCGACGCGACGGAGCTGGGCCCCGGGGAAGATTACGGGCTGCTCCCGGAGAGCTTCGTCGTGTTCTTCTGCGCGACCGACCCCTTCAGGGCGGGCGAGGCCGTCTACTCGATCGAGCGGGTCTGCTTGGAGGCCCCGGAGCTGGTCGCGGGGGACGACTCGCACTGGCGCGTGTTCAACGCATCGGCTGCCGAGGATGTCGCCGACCCCGACCTGCGCGATTTGCTACACTACGTGGCGACGGGGCGGCCCGACGGCGCGCTGTCCCGCGAGATAGACTCCCTCGTGGAGGAGTACAACCGTGACCGGGAGTGGGTGACCAAGGTGCTGACCTACGAGCAGGATACCGAGATGCGCTGCCGCCGGGCAGAGGCCAGGGGCATCGAGCAGGGCATCGAGCAGGGCATGGACAGGCTGGGAACCCTCGTCGGCCTCCTTCTGGACGCGGGGCGTCTCGACGATGCCAGGCGGGTTTCCGAGGATGCTGCCTATCGCGATGAAATGCTCGCGGAGTTCGGGCTGAAAGTGAGCGAGTAGACAACGGGAAAAGCGTCGCGGAGAGTTGCCCTCCGCTGCGAATGCTATCGGCCTGGTATGAAACTATCACCTTAAAATTATTGAAAACGTGCTAGTATATTAAATACATTATGAGGTTACCGTACCGCCGCGGAGAAGAGGCGCCCGTGTGGGCGCCTGCAGGAACACGCAAAAAGCGGCTTTCTGGGCGGATGGGAGCATGCTATGCCTATTGTGTCGAAGTTGAAGGTGGTCATGGCCGACCGCGACATCAGCGTCAACGAGCTGTCGGAGAAGGTGGGGCGTTCGGCGGTGAACCTCTCCCACTTGCGCTGCAATCACTCAAAAGGTATTCGAATCTCGCTGCTGGAGGATTTGTGTCGCGAGCTGCACTGCCAACCGGGCGATTTACTCGTGTACGAGCCGCCCGCTCGCGAGGAGCAGGACTGACCGAGCCGGCGGGTGTCGCCGAGGCGTCTTTCGTCATCTTTCCTTTAAAAAGACACGGGAAAGATGCTTAAGAGCTTGCACGAGCCTTTCGCTCGCTCGCTCGATTGATGGGGGGGCGAGAGGAAGTTCTTCACCTTAGAAGTTGATGAGGGCGCCCAAGGGAACATCGAGGGCATCGGCGATTTCGATATATTTGGCGATGCCCGTGTTGTGCTTGCCGGCCTCGATGCGGGCGATGACGGCTTGGTCGGTGTGCACCATGAGGGCAAGCCTTTGCTGGGAAAGGTTCTGGGCAATGCGATGCGCCCTGATCTGCTGACCAAGCGAGTGAATGCGGGCTTGCACCTTTTCCTGTTCGTCGTTCATGGGGCCAAGAGTACGTTGATGACGAATCAGTCATAGGTCATATATGACATAACTAGGCAATTTCTGAAGAATGGGCGCACGGGAAGAGTGGCTGCCTGGCGTCTGCGCGATATGCGTTTCTGCCCGCAGTGGTCTGCACGACGGTTTGCGGTTCAGCGGGAGAGGGTTCGGGTAAGCCCCTATGCTCGCGCCTCAGCACTGAGCTAATTCTTTGATCTTGGAAGGCTGACGCTGCGTTGGCGAGGGACTTCGGGTAATATGTATCCGTTTACAAGATCCTGCCGACGAAGGGATGTACTCGATGGCGAACGAATACAAGTACGATCGCGTGCTGCTCAAGCTATCTGGCGAGGCGCTCGCCGGCGATCAGGGGTACGGCATTGACCCGCGAGTGGTCGATGACCTTGCCGAGGAGATCGCCGAGATCGTTCACGATGGCGTGCAGCTGGCTGTGGTTGTCGGCGGGGGCAACATCTTCCGCGGCCTGGCCGGATCGGCCGAGGGCATGGATCGCTCCCAGGCCGATTACATCGGCATGCTGGCCACGGTGATGAATGCGCTCGCTCTGCAGGACGCCTTCGAGCGCCACGGCATCTTCTCCCGCGTGCAGAGCGCCATCAATATGCAGGAAGTGTCCGAGCCCTACATTCGCCGCCGCGCGATCCGCCATTTGGAGAAGGGGCGCGTCGTCATTTTGGCGGCCGGCACGGGCAATCCCTATTTCACGACCGATACGACGGCGGCCCTGCGCGCCTGCGAGCTGGACGTCGATTGCGTCATGAAGGCCACGAAGGTCGATGGCGTCTACGATGCCGACCCGATGAAGAATCCCGACGCGCACCGGTTCGACCATATCAGCTATATGGAGGTGCTGAGCCAGGGGCTGCATGTCATGGATGCCACGGCCACCTCGCTTTGCATGGACAACGACGTGCCCATGATCGTTTTCGATCTCACCAAGCCGGGCAACATCAAGGCCGCTCTGCAGGGCGAGCCGGTGGGCACGGTGGTCGAGTAGGCGCCTGGGGCGCAGGCCGCGCTGGAGCCGCTTGTCGGCGCGACAGCGAGGACGAGCGTATGCCGCGGGTCGCGAGGCTCGTGGCGGATTCTAGAAGGATTTCAGGGGGAGGAGCCCCTGAGTGATTAGGGAGGAAACCCTCATGGCAGATATCGACGAGATTCTGATGAGCGCGGAAGAGCGCATGGAAAAGGCCATCACGGCGCTGAAGGAGAACTTCATGGGCGTGCGCACGGGCCGCGCCAACGCCATGGTGCTCGATCGCATCAAGGTGGACTACTACGGCGTGCCCACGCCGGTGAACCAGATGGCTGGCGTGAAGACGCCCGAGGCCCATCTGCTGGTCATCGAACCTTGGGACAAGGGCATGCTGCGTGCCATTGAGCACGCCATCCTCGAGAGCGATTTGGGCGTGACCCCGAACAACGACGGCTCGGTCATTCGCCTGCCGTTCCCGAGCCTGACCGAGGAGCGCCGCCGCGATCTGGTGAAGCAGTGCAAGACCTACGCCGAGGAAGCGCGCGTGGCCGTGCGCAATGCGCGCCGCGACGCGAACACCGCGATCGAGAAGGCCGTGAAGAACGACAACCTTCCCGAAGACGAATCGAAGCGGGCCGAGGCCGAGATCCAGAAGATGACTGATCGGTTCGTTGCCGAGGTCGATGAGGTTCTGAAGAAGAAGGAAGCCGAGGTCATGGAGATCTAGGGGGTTCACTGGCTTCACGAACGACCGGTGGGTAGGGATGAATAAGGATTTAGATTACATATTTCCGGATCCGCCCGAGGGGGTTGATCCTCGGGCGCTTGATCCGGAGAGGATTCCCGAGTCGGTGGCCATCATCATGGATGGCAACGGGCGCTGGGCCAAGAAGCGCGCGCTGAATCGCCTGAAGGGCCATAAGGCCGGCATCGAGGCGGTGCGAGAGGCCATTCGCTGCGCGTCGGATCTTGGGGTGCGCTATCTGACCATCTACTCGTTTTCCACGGAGAACTGGAAGCGGCCCGAAGATGAGGTCGTGGGGCTGATGGATCTGTTCGCCAAGACCATGCTCGCCGAAGTGGACGGCCTTCATGAAGAGGGCGTGCGCGTGCGAACGATCGGCGATCTCTCGGCGCTTCCCGCAGAGACGCGCGAGGCTTTCGATGAGGCTTGGGAGAAGACGCGCGACAACGACGGTATGACGCTGGTGGTGGCCGTGAACTACGGTGGCCGTCAGGAAATACTGCGCGCTTGCCGGGGCTGCATGCGCGAGGCGGTGCTTTTGGGCGAAGAGACCGGGGAAGTGATAGAGCCTACCGAGGAGATGTTCGAGCGGGGGCTGTACACGTTCGGGATGCCCGACCCCGATCTGGTCATTCGCACTTCGGGCGAGATGCGCATCTCGAACTTCCTGCTGTGGCAGATCGCCTATTCCGAATTCGTGGTCACCGATGTGCTGTGGCCCGACTTCAACCGCTACACCTTCCTGGAGTGCCTGCTCGAGTATCAGGGGCGGAACCGCCGTTTCGGGGGCGTGGCCTAAATGCGCGGGGGGATTTCCGACGAAGAGAAGAAGGATCGAGCCCGAGCGGCGCGCGAGCGATTGCGCCGAGGCGACCATGGTCGTCGCGTGCGTTCGGAAGAGCGCGGAAGTGTGTCGGCTGCCCGTGGGGCAGCGGCTTCTGATGGGAGGAGTGCATCTCCGGGCGAGGCGAGTGCGCCCCCGGAGGAGCGCACTCATTTGCTCGACCGGCTGCAGCCCGATGAGGAACGCGACTTGCCTCCCGTCGTCTGCGATGCGGAATCGGCCCCCGAAGGCCCTCCCTGGCACTACGACCTCTCCGATGAGGAGCGCGCCGCCCGCGAGGAGAAGCGCGAGACGCGCCAGGAGAAGCGCGATCGCCTGAAGCAGAAGGCGTTGGACAAGACGCCGGACAAGCTGCGCAATCCCTCCGATCTTCAAGTGCGTTTCCGTACCGGGGTAATTTACACGGCGGCGACGGTCATCTGCGTGCTGGCCGGCAACATCCCCATGGTGCTCATGCTGATGGTTGTCGCTGGCATCTGCGCCGGCGAGTTCTTCTACATGCTGCGCTCCGATGCGAAGCTGCCCAACGAGATGCTCGGCATCATCGCGGCCGTGCTCTACCCCTTAAGCGTGTACATTGCCGGTCTGGTGGGCGCGATGCTGGTGAGCTTGGCTCTTCTGCTGGCCCTCTTGGTGTGGTACGTGTTCTGGCTGCGGGCCCGCATCCCCGATGTGGGGGTGAGCTTCTTCGGCGCTGCCTACACGGGCCTTTTGCTGTGCGGACTGGTGATTATCCGTGTGTCGCTGCCGGCGCCGTGGGGCGGCGTCTGCGTGCTTCTGCTGTTCTTGTCGGTGTGGGCCAACGACGCCTTCGCCTATTTGGTGGGGAGCAAAATCGGCAGGCACAAACTGGCACCGCGCACGAGCCCGAAGAAGAGCTGGGAAGGGTTCATCGCCGGTCTGGTGGGGTCGGTGATATTTTGGTGCCTCATGACGCTGGTGCCCGGCATCACCATGGCCATTCCTCAGTCTATTGTCTTCGGCATCATTTCCGGCTGCATGGGAGTGCTGGGCGATTTGGCGGAGAGCCGCATCAAGCGGAATTCCGGGTTCAAGGACTCCGGCACCATCATGCCCGGCCACGGCGGCCTGCTCGATCGGAGCGACTCGCTGTTCCTCACCTCCATCACGGCAGCTATCCTTCTGATAGCCGGCGGTTGCATTCCCTATGCTCTTTTCTAGGCGATTCGTCTCGGTTCGCTCTTTGCGTGTCCTGTCATAGTGAAAGGGGTTCTCATGGCCAAACGGCGCATTGCGGTACTCGGCTCTACGGGATCCATCGGTACCCAGACCCTCGATGTCGTGCGCCAGCACGGCGATAAGCTGGAGATCGTCGGTCTTGCGGTGAACAGCTCCTTGGATGTTCTGCTCGCTCAAGCCCGGGAATTCGGCGTGCGCCATCTGGCGGTGGGGAATGCCGCTTTGGCGAACGACCCTCGTTGCGATGAGGCGCGGGCTCTCGTGCGGTCGCTGGCCCTTCCCGAGGGCCAGGAGGGCGTGGAGGCGAGCTTCGGTGTTGGTTCCGAAGCCGTCGTGGCTCTCACCCAACTGCCCGAGGTGGATGTCGTCGTGAACGCCCTGGTAGGGGCAGCTGGCTTGGAGGCGAGCTATACGACGCTGAAGGCGGGCAAGGTGCTCGCTTTGGCCAACAAGGAGTCGCTCGTGGTGGGTGGCGACCTCATTATGCCGCTGGCAGCAGCGGTGGATGCGGATCGTCGGGCCTCCGGCGTAGCTCCGGCGACAGGGCCGGCCGGGGCGCTCATGCCCATCGATTCGGAGCACGGGGCCATCTACCAATGTCTGCTCGGAGAGAATCCGCGCGAGATCTCGAAGCTGTGGGTGACGGCTTCGGGCGGCCCGTTCCGGGGCAAGACGATCGCCGACTTGGAGGCGGTCACGCCGGTCCAGGCTCTGGCGCACCCCACCTGGAATATGGGGGCCAAGATATCCATCGACTCCTCGACGCTGATGAACAAAGGGCTCGAAGTCATCGAGGCGCACCACTTGTTCGCGATGCCCTACGATCAGATCGAGGTGGTAGTGCAGCCCCAGAGTGCCATCCATTCGATGGTGGAGTTTACCGATGGGTCGGTTCTGGCTCATTTGGGTACGACCGATATGCGTATTCCCATTCAATTTGCTCTCTCCTATCCCGAGCGGTGGGAGGCTCCCGTGAAACCGCTCGATTTTCGGACGTTGGGCTCGCTGGAATTTGCGGCGCCCGATGTATATACGTTCCGCTGTCTTTCTCTGGCTCGTCATGCAGGTGAGGTGGGGGGCACGCTGCCCGCCGTCATGAATGCCGCCAACGAAGTGGCGGTGGCGGCATTTCTCGCCGAGCAGATCGGCTACCTCGATATCGCCCGCTGCGTCGAAGCGACCATGGACGCCCACGAAGGGGCAGGCGTCCAAGTCGTGGAGAGCCTCGAGCAGCTGAAGGCCGTCGACGCATGGGGCCGCGCCTTCGCAAGCGAGTGGGCCCGGGGGCGGCAGAGTTAGCGGCGCCGCCCCCGGAAGCGTTCTCAGCGGCGCTTGCGGTAGGCGACGAAGGCAGCGCCGGCGCCGGCGACGGCGAGCAGGGCGACCAAACAAATCACCGTAAGGCTCTCGTCTCCCGTTTGAGCGAGGCGAGAGGTTCGGGCGACGCGCGTCGGCTCGGGCTCGTCGGCTTCGGGCTCAGTGGGCTTCTCCGGCTCGTCGCCGCCGGTCGGCGGCAGCGGCAGGTCGGGATAGGCGTAGGAGACGGTCTGCCCCTCATCCTCGATATCGGCGTGGAGGGCCACCTCGATGTCGTCGTGCAGCAGCGATTCGAAGACCACGAGGCTCACGCCATCCAAGTTGGTGCCGGGAATGGTGATCTCGACATCCACCGTGCCCGAGGATTCCTCGGGGATGAACCGGTGGCTTACCATGACCACTTTACCCTCCACGAGCCACGGGGCGTTTTCCTCTTTGTCCATGAGCACGGCAGATAGCTCGTACTCCTCGCCGGGGGTCAGTCCCTGGTAGCTGACGGTGTCGATGATGGTGACCTCTTCGGCTGGCACGCCTTCGTGAGTGCCGGTGGCGGCGTCGACGGCCGTTGTGCCGATGGCGATAGGGCTCACGGCGATGGTCTGCTTGCGGTCGGCGAGATCGCGGTGCGAGGCTACTTCGACGCCATCTTGCAGAAGCGTCTCGAAGATGACGAGGTTGGTGTCCTCGGTGATCGCCGAGGCGTCGAAGGCGAAGGTCACGTTCGCGTACCCGTTGTAATCCTCGGGAGTGAACTCAAGCTCGGCGGTGACTTCTTCCTCATTCACGAGGAACGGCTCTCCGGTGGCTTTGTCCATGAGGGTTCCCCGAAGCAGATAGGGCTCTTCGGGTTCTAGGCCAGAATAAGTGACTCGGTCGATGACGACGGCCTTGGTGTCGGCGCTGATCTGCGTGTCGTACAGATCGTCGGACAGACCGTCGTAGGCACTCGTGCGGATCGTGGGCTTGTCGGTGCCCGTGTTGTTGAGAGTGCCTAAGTCGACGACGAGCCCCTCATCGCTCTCGTCAACCACGATTTCATCGCGGATCATCTCGAAGATTGCGTTGGCCGGGCATCGAAGCTCTTCCAGCTCGTACGTGTCAAAGGGCAGTGCGCCCAGTCCATTGTCCGCAGCGACGGACGCCCCTTCGGCATTGAGACCGAACCAGATCCCCGCTGTGGCATCAAGGGCCTCGGTGTCCAACGTAAGTGGCATCTGGAAGCTGCCGTCAGGAGCGGTGAACTGCGCGTCATTGGCGTTCGTGTTCGCGTCGTGGGGATGGCCCGGGGTAGATTCCGTGGAAGCGAGCCCGTTCTTGTCCGTGACGAGGATGTGCCATTCGCCGGTCGTCTTCGAGGTGAGCTTGAAGGGGATGCCGGCCAGCTTCGCGGCGCCGTCGGCGCGCTTCATGAAGCGCAGATCGGTGCGGGCGACGCGGTCGGTGACGAGATCGCCGTTCTGCTCTGCATCGAAGGTCTCGATAATCTCGCCATCGGTGTCGGCATCGGTGACGTGGCGCACGTGCACGGTCTCGTCGAGAAGGTAGCCACGCGGTGCCTTCACTTCCTGGATGGCATAGGTGCCGATGGGAAGCGCGATGCGGCCGTTGGAGAGCTTGTAGAACGCATCACCTGCCACCTTGTAGGGAAGCTCTTCGGTTGTTCCGTCGGCCAAAGTGTGTGTGAAGCTGCCTTCCGCCTCGTCGAGCAAGAAGGCGCCCTCGTCGTTGGTGCGCACGACCCAGCTTGCTTGCGGCTCGAGGGTCTTAAGGGCGTCCAGGGAAGCGTTCTTGGCCGCATAATAATCGATGCGGAAGTGGGCATCGCCGAGGGTGGCAGCACCCTGCGCATGGCTCTGACCGCTTTGAGCATCCTTCTTCTGGATAAGAAGGGAGAGGGGATTCAACTTTGCCTTGTCGCTGACGGCAGTGGTATTCACGCGGGTGACGGAACGATCAGCGACGGTCACGGCATAGGTTCGGCTATCCAGAGCATAGCCCTCCAGAGGGCGCTTGGTCTCGCGCACCCAATAGGAGCCGATGGGCATCTCGTCGATGCGTCCGTAGCCGTCGGCATCGCCGTTCAGGCTCGTACGGATTTCGCGGACGAGCTTTGTGCAGGCCGAGTCCGCGTACACGCCATAGACGGCGCCCGCCAAGGTATAGCCGGGGTGTCCCATCGTGACCTCGGGATAGCCCGACTGCTTGAGCAAGTCGATGGAGCCGCGCATGGGTTCATCGGCAAAGGATACTTGGCACACGACGCTCTCGTCGCTGGTTGCCTCCACGGTCGCCTTCTGGACGGCGCTGTTCAGGCGGAATCCGGGCGGGGCGAACAGTTCGCAGAAGTAATAGTCGCCGCCCTCGATGTCCTCGGCGACCGCACTTCTGCCATCCGCCCCGGTAACGAGGGTAAACGAAGCATTGGCCTGAGCCCAGGTGCGGGCCGCCTGCCAGCTTCCCCAGGCGCCCTTGGCAGCCTGCTCGGCCGCCGCTTCGGCGCTTGCACGAGTGGAGAAGGCGCCGAACACCGCGTTGGCGAGCGAGTAATTCCCGTTGGCGTTGGAGATGGCGGGGTTGGCGGAGGTTTTCACGACCTGGGCGCGCCCGGTGTTGATGGGCTCCACCAGCAGGTAGCCGACAACGTCCTGGAACTCCTTGTTGGTGGCAGCGGATCGAGCATCGATTTTGTAGTAGAACTTGTACCATCCGTTGTACGCGGATTGCGAGCCGGTGTAGGTGCCCTTGTAAGTGATGTAGTTGTCGCCGTTGGGGTTGCTTGCCACGGCGCCGTAGCCGTTGGAAACGCCGGCAGTACCGCAGGTGGCTTGGGCCATGGCGCGGTTGGTGGGTGCGCTTCCCCCGCTGTAGTTGGTGTCCTTGTAGTCGTTGCCCGTGGTGAGGAAGCGAGCGCGGTAGTCGCTGCCGGTGCGCGAGGTGGCGAAGGGCGCATCGGCGCCGTTGCGGGCGGCGATCGTCTCGTAAAGGAACGCGTCCACGACGGCGTCGAAGCTGCTCGATGCGGTGTTCAGCACGTAGTCGTTGAAGTTCGTTCCCTGGGAAACTCCGTTCACCCAGTGCTGAGAGGTGCCGAAGAAAGCGCCGAACCCATAAGAGCCTACCAGATCGCTGGGGAACCCATAGGCCTCCTGTTTGCGGGGCATGTCGACATCGAAGGTTTCGAGGCGCATATAGGGGTTGAGCGCGTAGTGCTTCTCGGTCTGGCCGGGGAAGGCGGCTGCGAAGGGGGCGATGCCGCCAGCCTCGGCGAGGATATCGGGAATGTCCGAGGCGATGGTCGTTGTCTCTTCGCCGACGGTGAGCTCCTGCGGACTCGTGTCGAGGTCGGCGAGCACAAAGCGCTCATAGGCGGGATGTGCGGGCGATAGCTCGAAGACGATGCCGAGGGTGTCCAGGGTGTTCGCATAGGACTCAGGGATGCTTACGGTGCCCGCTGCGGCATCAAGGGAGCACTCATCGGTAATGTCGCGCTGGCGGTCGCCGAAGGTGGCGTAGTGCTCGTACACGGCGAAGCTGAGCGCTTCGTCGAGGCCAAGCGCTCCGCCCTCATCGACCGTGGCGACAATGTGCCCTTCTTGCAGGTCGTATGGCGCGGTGATGCTGGCGAAGTCGATGGTCTCGCCCGCAGAGTCTTTAAAGTGGAACATGACGGGCACCCCCTCGGTTTCCGTGGCGACTGCCGAGGTCGCAGGGGCGCACATCGCGGGGATGAGGCCCACGAGCAGTAGGAAGGCAAGAACCATGTTGAAAAGGGCGCGGCCTCCTTGGAGGGGCGGGCGCGCGGGGACGGGATCGAGTGAATCCACGGTGACTCCTCTCTGCGCGGCCACGTGTCCGCGCTGCTCGATTGACGAAAGAGAGTCAGGCGTGGGGCGCAATCGTGACGTCCGTGTCTCGAAGGAATGCGGGCTGGAAGGTTTGGCGTACGGCGCCCGATGCCTGACGCCGATAACCTTACGAGAGCCGAACCGTAGAAATGACGCGGGAATGTCCCAGTTCGTTCCCTCCCCCGACCGTGCGTAAGTCGTATTTTTTTGCGACGAAAAAGCGGTCGGCGCGAGGAGCCAAAAGGGACTTCGACGGGTCTTCAGTGGGAAAAGGGCGGGACTTCGAGGCGCTCGATTCTCAAGCGGCGGTAGCAAAGGCGCGTGCCTCGCGCTCGCTGTGGCGGTAGCCAAGGCGGCGGGCGCAGCCGGCAGATTTGGTGTACGTCCCTCCGAAACCATGGAGGGATCGTAGCCAGCTTGTAGTTATTTTCCGAGACGGCTCTCCAAGGGAAAGACAAAGGGTGCCCGCTTTCTATAATGACCAGCGACACCCGTTCCTGCCCCGCGAGGCAGGAAATCTCTCATATATAAGGAGACATCTGTGGACATCCTCATCATGATCGTCTGCGCCGTTATCAGCATCGGCTTCCTTGTGTTCATCCACGAGGGCGGCCACTACCTGGCCGCTCGGGCCTTCGGCGTGCGCGTGACCGAGTTCATGCTGGGCCTGCCCGGCCCCTCCATCGACTTCACGAAGGGCGAGACCCGCTATGGCGTCACGGCCGTGCCCCTCGGCGGCTACGCGAAGGTGTGCGGCATGGAGGCCGGCCCTTTGCAGCCGCACCTGCAGGAGGCGCTCGCGTCGCTTTACCGCCGCGGCATCGCCAACATGGAAGACGTGGCCCGCGATTGCGGCATCAGCGACGACGAAGCCTACAATGCCCTGGAAGAGCTGGTGGAATGGGGCAGCGTCATCGGACCTTCCAAGGCCGATCAGTACAACACCTACCGCGCCCCGCGCGTCTCTCCTGGCAAGCGCGCTCTGAAGAAGGCGGCCGCGGCGGGGCTGCCGGCGCCCGCCTCCTACGAGCTGGGCCAAGCTCGCGAAGTGGCCGACCCCCATGCGCTTTACGAGTCCGAGTACCGCCAGCAGTACCGCTCGCTGCCCTTCTGGAAGCGTTCGGTCATCCTTCTGGCGGGCATTTTCATGAACCTGCTGTTCGCCATGCTCGTGTTCGTTGTGGTGTTCTCCGTCATCGGCTTTCAGGTGCAGCACCCCGAGACCGGCGAGATCACGACCATCCACGCCTCGGTGCTGCAGGCGCTGCAGGCTGGCTTCATGTACATCGGCATGGTGATTCAGGCGGTCGTGGGCCTGTTCAACCCGGCTACGGCGGCTCAGACGGTGTCCGATTCCACCTCCATCGTCGGCATCGCCGTCATGTCGAAAGACTACTTCCAGGCGGGCCTTGTGGAGGCACTGGAGTTCATGGCCATGATCTCGGTCTCGCTGGGCATCATGAACCTGCTGCCCATCCCGCCACTCGATGGCGGCCGCTTCGTGGTGGAAATCTTCCAGAAGGGCACCCGCAAGACAGTGTCCCAGAAGGCCATGAACTATATGTCGCTGGCCGGTATGGCGCTCTTCCTCGGCTTCTTCGTCATCATGCTGAACCAGGACATCCAGCGGTTCGTCTTTGGAAATTGGGGCTAGCTTGTTCCGATCGCCTTGGTGGATGATCGGGCAGCGCGAGGTTCCGCTCCGTTCGCTATTGTGATGGGATTGGGCGTCTTTGGTCCGGCAAGCTCTATAATTGCTTGGAACTGATGTGTTCTAAGGAATGCCTATGATCAAGGAATTGAAGCCCCATGACCGCACGCGGCGGATCATGGTGGGAGACGTGCCCGTGGGAGGCGGCGCTCCGGTGGCAGTGCAGTCGATGCTGAACGTCGCCGCCGACGATGCGGCCGCCAACCTCGCGCAGATCGAGGCGCTGGCCGAGGCCGGCTGCGAGATCGTGCGCATGGCCATCCCCCGGCGCGACTGTCTGGATGCGTTTGAGGCCGTGTGCGCCGCATCGCCTTTGCCCGTGGTGGCCGACATTCACTTCGACGCCCGCATTGCCATCGAGGCGGCGGCCCGCGGGGCGGCCAAGTTGCGCATCAACCCGGGCAACATCGGCGGCCTGGAAGCCACTCGCGAGGTCATCGCCGCCGCGGCCGCCTCGCACATCCCCATCCGCATCGGCGTGAACGCCGGCTCGCTGGATGACGCCATCGCAGCTCGCCAAGATCTCACGCTGCCTGAGAAGCTGGTGGCCTCGGCCACGGAATACGTGCGCTTCTTCGAAGATGAGTGCAACTTCCACGACATTGCCGTGTCGGCCAAGGCCCACGACGTGCAGACTACCATCGACACCTATCGCCTGCTGGCGGCCGAGCTGCCCGAGGTGCCGCTGCACATCGGTGTCACCGAGGCTGGCACCGCTTTCCAGGGCATCATCAAAAGCGCGTGTGGCCTGGGCGTCCTTTTGGAAGAGGGTATCGGCGACACGATGCGCATCTCGCTCACGGACGATCCCGTGGTGGAAGTGCGGGCTTGCTGGACGCTGCTCGGCGCACTTGATTTGCGCCGCCGCAGCCCCGAGCTCATCAGCTGCCCCACCTGCGGGCGCTGCCAGGTGAACCTCATCGGG
>OLPI01002625.1_pt1 | contig 13831 bp, 11 predicted proteins | sample 1672361 | NCBI WGS metagenome assembly OLPI01 (sample SAMEA3136675, study PRJEB25190) | human gut metagenome
CCCGTCTGCGCATGTCGCAGGGAAACGAAAGGCAGTTTCATCCTAACCGGGATGATCTGCTCTTGTGATACCGTGAGCGCTCCCCAGAAAGCGACTCATTGCCCTACCTCATCCGGGCTGATGCCCATTTCAGCAAGTATATCGTCCGGTATCCTAAGCGGGTCATCCCCAGAATCGTCTTCGGTCAGCCCGTATTCCTGAACTTCGGCCTGACGCATAGCCAGTCGAACGCTCTCTGAATAGGGGTAGTCGCGGTAAAGAGGGATGTCGGTCGGCGATTCATCCAATTCCGCACCCTGGCAATATACGCTGCCCGCCGTCTTTGGGAGGGAAAGACCACTTTCGAAAGGCGCCTTGGCCACCCTTACTGATTCCTCAGCTCGTATTTCTGGCGAGACCTGAGTCATATACATCACCTCGTGATAGAGAGCTTCGGATACCGACGCATCTTTTCCCATTAAGACAGATGCGAAAAATGCGAACTGGGCTAGGAGAGCCTATGTCAGGCCGACTAGGTATGGCAGGATATCGCGAGCCAGGCGCAGGAGCGCACCAAGCAGCGAGAGCAGCCCGACTCCCCTATAAAGACATGTCCTCTTCCCGAAGTGATCTGGTCGTATTATCAGGAGCAGGGCGAAGCTGAATCGACCGAAGAGCGAAATGGCGTGGAGCCAATTCACACCTGGTTCCATGAAGCCAGTCCACCTATCCGCTTCGGACTTATTTCGTGGCACCGCAGCCGGAGCAGCGGTAGCCGGTGAGGACCTGCTTGGTTCCAGTCTGCACCTGATATGTCTCCTGATGCGTTACCGCCTCATGGTGAATGGTTGTATAGTCGTCAACAACGGTATAACTTGCGTGAGTCGCTTTTTGGTGCGCCCAAGCATCTGCATCATCCGAAGTGACGTAGCCATCTGAGAACTGATAATGAGAGCCGCTTAGAACCTGCTCGTCCCATGCGTCCTGGTCTACAACAGTTCGAGTGCGGGTCTCGTATACGGGGTCGTTGCGGTACTGCGCCTGCCACGTATGCTCATGGGACGGCTTGCTGGAGGAGCCGGAAGAGGGCTTGGAGTCGGATTTTGACGGCGCGGAGCCGGAGCCCGTGGACGGCTTTGCCGCATCGGTCTTCTTGTCCTCGGCCTTCACGGCGCTATCTGTCGCGGCGTCCTTCTTCTCCTCGACCTTCTCCTTGTCGGCGGCAGGGGCCTTCGAGGCGTTGTCCGTGACCTTGTTCACCACGTCCTTGCCGGCATCCCCCGTGAGGGTGCCGTCGCCCTTGGAGACGGCCTCGTTCACCTTGTCGAGAACCTTGTCGATGTCGTCCTGGGTCACGTTCTCGGCGGGTTTGGTATCGCCGGTGAACTCGGTGTTGCCGGAGTCCTTCGAGGCGCCGGAAACGGCCTGCTCGCCGCCACCGGCTGGCGTGGTAATGGAGCCGTCAGCATTGATGATGGGGATCGCGGTGATCTCCCAGGTGCCCTCGGTCAGCCGAACACTGTCCTTGCCCTCGATGGCGTCGGAGGCGGATGTGGCATGGTAGAACTCGACACCCTCATCGGCGCCGTCGGTGCAGACGTATCGGGTGATGAGGGGCGAGGAGTCGGCAGTCACGCCCTCGGCCTCGATCTTGACGGTCCATGTGACGGTTTGGTCGGTCTTCTCGGAGACCTGCTTCTTGCCGCTGTCGCCATCGGCCTCGATCTTGGTGATCTCGGACTTAGGGGCGAAGGTGCCGGTCGCCCATGCGCCGCCGAGCCCGAGCCCCGCGACAACGAGTGCGACGGTCGCGCCGATGGCGACCTTACGCTTCAGGGGTATCTTGCCACTGCCGCCTCCATCGGGAACGAGGTTCGGGTCCTGGTCCTGTCCGTGTTGAGTGTTGAGGTTGTTCTCATCCATGATGTTGCCTTTCTCTAATCCCCAATCGGATTCTATTCTATCGTTCGGACATAACGGTCTCTGCGGCGCGGTCGACCCGGACGCCACTTGCGATCATGTCCAATGTCGCGACTATTCGCGCCTTCTGCACGGGTCCTAGAGAGCGGATTGTCTTGGTCTCGGAAAGGCCCAGCGCGCGAAGCAGGGTTCTCGCTCCTGCCGCCCCCACGCCGGGGCAGCTCTTGAGGAACGCGAATAGCCTGATCTTCGCCGCAACATTGCCATTGTCATTGAGGACATCGGCAGGGGCTATCTCACCTGCCTTGAGGCGTTTCTTGAGGGCGGCGCGCTCCCGGCGCACCTCTACAGAACGTTCACGGCCCTGATCCGATATTTGCTTTGAGTAGCGCAATTGGTCATTCGGCATAACACCGTCTCCTTAAATCCCTATCGCGGACTGATGGGCGCCTTGAATAACGGCGCATTGACGGTGTAGACGACCTTGAACCACTTATACCCCATGATGGGCGCAAAAACAAGAATCTTTGGCCTTCTTCCGGTAAGGGGTACCTCTTTTACGGCCGTTGTAGGGCATTTGGAGGCGTGTGTCCTGCTGGGGAATTACAATGCTAATACTAGGCATTCGCTTATCCTAGAATATAAACGAGATAAGTGCTGGCAAGACGATTTCGAAGGATGAACGATGATTATTTCCGCAAACAAGATGCAGACGCTCAAGGCGGCACCGAATTCAGCCTATGAGGTCATCCTTCCGGAGTTCCTCTACCACTCGAATAAGATTGAGGGATCCACCTTCACGCTCGACCAGATCGAGACGCTCTATGCACGGAATAAGGTGACCGGAGACAATGACTTCGACGATATTATTGAAACCAAGAATTCCTTCAAGATGTTCGATCGAATGGTCGATACACTCGGAGTTGAGTTGACGCCGGAGCTCCTCATTGAATTCGAAACGATCCTTCATAAGGGAACGACTATGGCCGCCAACGGGGAGAGCGGGCATTTCAAGTACATCCCCAATCGAATCAGAAACAGCTCGGTGCAGGTCGCCCTCCCGAGCGACATACCGACCGCCATACCGCAGCTGCTCGCCGAATGGGAGGGCAGTCGTAAGGACTTCGAGTCGATCTCCCGTTTCCACGCAAGGTTCGAGCATCTGCATCCGTTCCAGGACGGCAACGGGCGAATCGGTCGCCTCATTATGATGAAGCAGTGCATCGAAAACGGAGTCGATCTAATCGTCATTGACGAAAAGCATGCGGATGAATACAAGAGCTGGATGGAAATCGCGCAGACCCAGGGCAACTTCCGCTTCTTTGATGAGGTCTTGCGGAAGTGCCAATCCTCCTTTGACGCCAGAATGCACGAGATAGGGGCCGACATCCTCATCCGGTACACTCCTGAGACCCTCGAGGAAGGAAGACGTTCAATCGATCCTTCCACTCCGTCGACTGCTAAGATCCAGGAAGACTTAAAGGCTCTCGAAAATAAGGGTCGAGCAGCTGGCGCGCCTATGAGTGAGGGGCATAATCCCCATGGCGTATAATCTGCGGTTTGGCGGTCAGGCGAACATGCTCATCACAGAGGCGCAATACCAGAACTAGAGTTGAGGCTCGGGGCCAAGAGCCAACGCAGCGATCTATATCGGTCTAACGGATCCTTGTTTAAAGCGTCCTTCCGCAGACTAGGACGCTACGATATTTCGCCCCACCCAACGCGGAGGAGCAGGTGACCAGCGTAATGACGGAATCGGTATCGCCGATATCCGATTTTTCGCTCGCGCAATCGGATAGCGTGTTGAGCCAGGCGCCGAAATCGGATTCCCCGGCAAAATCAAACCTGAGCAGCATGTCATAGCCCATCGGCACCCTTAAGCCATATAGGGGTTTAAAACTAGCCGTTCTGCCATCCCTGTCCTTAAAGGTCACCGTTCCGATATTTGAAAAACAGTCCTTTCGATAGCAATTCTGGAGCGCGCTAAAAGCAAGGGTTCCGATTCCCATGTTGTGACCATAGATTAGCATGTTCGAGCTTGATGGCGACGACCCCTCTGCAATATAGGGGCAACCGGAAAAAGACGGTGCGCGATCAAAGCCGTGATTGAGGTAGAAGCCCTTCGGGTCACCTTGCCGGCATGAGACAACAGGGGTCGAAATCAAGGTCCCTTCAACGGTGAGCCAGCCGGCATAGTCCGGGTTCTCGTCTGCAAGGGAATGTCCACCGTCTTCTGCTTGTGCCTTCTGCTCGGCTGCATTTGTAATCACAGTCTCTCTTACAACTTCCGCGCCGAGGCATATGAAGATAAGCACCGAAGCCACGAGAACACCTGCCGCAATCCTCACGGCGGCAGAATGTCTAGCCCCCGATGCCGCGCGTTCACATTTCCGGTCGAAGCGCCTTTTTGCAAGCTCGCTGACCGGACCTATAAGGGGAATCATCCCTTCTTCTCCTTAATATGCTCCTCTACGCCCGGCCATCCCATGGCCTTCTCAGGCGAATATTCCTCATCGTCGTTGAAACGTTTGACCTGGAATCCGCAGCCGGAAGCAAGTACGAAAGACCCGTCTCTATAGTCCCATCTGTTGGATTCGCAGACGATAGATTTCCCAGACTTAGACACCTTCAATGGACTGCCGCACACGGGGCAGGCTCCATATTTCCCGAGGTTCTTCTCATGGATGCGCCTCTTGGCGCACTCGATGACAATCGTTGCATCCCTTTTGGTAAGGTTGTCGAAATCCAGGTCGCCCGCGGAGTCACCCAGAAGCCTCCGTATAAAAGCTAGCTGCGGCTCCGAGGCGGGATCCTCAGCCCATTTTGCCGCACGCTCGCGGTCCCAAAGTGCCCTATCGTGCGCAGTCTCATAGTCTGATTCAAGCCAAAGGAGAATGTCCTGTTCGGCAACTTCAAGCGACCTATAATACCTGCGCTGGGTCTCCCCTAGCCTTGTAAGGTCCGCGGTACAGCAATCGAGAAGATCCGGTTTGTATAGCGTGACCTGCCATCCCCTGTCGGACGCACCGGGGCCGGCGATATTGCGATCGCCGTTGTAGTGGATAACCCATGCGATGGATCCTGTGGAAGAAAGCACGTTGACCTTGCGCGACGTGAGAACCCAACCGGAAGGGCAATCCTCCACCTCCTCGACCCTTCTTCCCAAATCGAGAAGTGAGCCGTCGAGCTGCTTCTTGCCTACCCTATCGGGGAAATCCCTCTCGTTGAGCCCGAACAGCGTCGGCGGCGTGCAGATGCTCTTGTCATCCGTGACACCCAGGCAGTCGATAAGCCTGAGGAAATTCTTTTTATAGTCGGTGACAGGGTCTTTGTAGAGCCTCAGCCCGCGCCCGACCATCTGCGTGTAGAGGGAAGGGTTCTTCGTCGGTCGGGCCAGCAACACAGTCTCGATAAGCGGCATGTCCGTACCCTCGGTAAATACCCCGTAGTTGATGAGGCATGGAATCTCCCGGGCCGTGAACGCGTCGATGATCTGTCGCCTGTCGTCTGCCGGCGTGTTTCCATCGACCACCACGGATCCGGGAATGAGTTCGGCCAGTGAATAGGCATGGTGAACGCTCGACGCAAATACGAGCGTCTGGCCTATATGAAGCTCATCGTATGCGGCCGCGACCTGTCGATTCGTCTCCGGGCGGTCAACGCGCTTCGCAAGCTCGCTCACCCGGAAATCGCCCATACCGGTGCGGACGCCCTTCGTCGACCAGTCCACGATGGTCCTGCGGCAGTCGATATCGCAAAGATAGCCGTTGGAGATTCCCCAACGCAGGTCTTTCTGGAAAACGATATCGTCGAAAACCGCCCCGAGCCCTCGGTCGTCTCCCCTTCTCGGCGTCGCGGTGAAGCCGATGTGGAGGCGCGGCTTCAGGTAATCGTAGATTTTTCGATAGGACGGCGCCAGGGCGTGGTGCGCCTCGTCGGTGATAATCATGTCGAAATCGCCAGGTTTAAACTCCCTTTGGAGGCGATTCGCGAGCGTTTGCACCGAGGCCGAGACGACCTCCTCGCCATGCGAGTGCCGCTCGGCCTTTTCTATGCCGACCGGGCAGCTGTAGTATTTAGCCGGCTGGGTCACGAGCTCCTCGCGATGGGAAAGAAGTAGGACCCTTCCCTTCCTGGCTATCTTGCTGAAAGTCACGGTCTTACCGAGCCCCGTGGCCATCTGCACGAGATGGGATCCGCTCCCGAGAGAATTGCAGATATCCACGCATTCCTGCTGATAGTCCCTGAGGACGATCTCATCGGGTGACATTGCCCCAGCCCTCCTCAACGGTAAGACCCTCCACGCCCGCTGCCAATCCGTTGACAAGCGCGGCGTGCGCGGCGGGTCCCATGTCAATTACCTTTTCGATGAGCTTCTGAATGTTGCCGAAATACCAATCCTCATTCATCAGGCAGGCATCATCGCTAAACCCGAGGCGATCAGGCAGCGTGATAGATAGCCCGCACTCGAAATCGGACAGGGGATCGCGGGTGAGGAGCGCAAGCCCATGAGACTCCACGAGGAGGGCCCGCGCCAAGTCGTCTGGGCTCACGACAAGCATCCTGTCGCATAGCTCACGATACTCATCGTTATCGCCTCCGGGCATCTTGTAGCTTCGATCGAGGAATATGCCGTTGTCGGGATTGGAGATATCGAGGTATTCGCGTTGAAGCGCGACGCCCGATTCATACGACGGATCCGGCATATGCACCTCATCGATACATCCGGTCTCGTAGTAAATCCTCAATGATGAAGTGTTCATCTTTATACCGTGTTCTTTCTCTCGGAAACCGCCGCAGCCTCGGGACGGATGTAAACCGAGGATGCTTGGGTTTTTGTCGCCTTCTCGATGCTCTCGATGCGACCTTTATTCTCATGAAGGATTCGCCTTGAAGCGGCCGACTCCAATGCAGCCGCAATGGCCATCGAGTCCCTGGTTTGGATTGAAGACGGGACGCTGAGTTGGCGGCCTCTGGATCTTCGCAGGAACTCGCCAACCGAGGGAACCCCTCGTATGTCCCTCACGGCCCTCGCGCCAACAAAACCCTCGATTGCCGCAAGGGAATCACTTAGCGATTTGGCGTCAGCTCGTGCCCCGTCAAGTGACACGGAGAGCTCTCCCAGCTCATTCCTCAGCCTGTTGAGGATTGTTACCGCTTCGTTTGTGTAGCTTTCGACCCCCGATGCCTCGGTGACAACTTTTGAAAACGCCATCTTACAAAAGGCGGTATCGTCTTCAATCTGAACAAAAAGGGCGTTACGCTCTTTTCTCTCTGTTTGCGTAATCGACGGTAACGACTCCAGCTCGGCGATCCTCGCCCTGGCAGATGCAATCCTCTCCGAGCGCTCTATTACATCTTCTGCAATAGATATCGATGACTCTATTTCATGGACCTCTTGCTCCATGGCCTCAACCTTGAGCATCTGAGATCTAAAGGCCTCCTCGACTTCCTTGACGGAGCTATACCCGTCCGCGGAAATTACGGAAAGCGCTTTGATGCCGGCGCTAATTGCGCCTGTACCGCGACGGCTTGATTTTGCCGCGATTCTAGATCTGAGGGTATCCTCGAGCCCCTGGCGACGCGGCGAATGGCCCACACTTCGAACCTGAGACTTATGCTCTTGTCGCCTTGTGATTCTAGTGCCTGTCTCCCCCATCACGACATCGACGGGTATCCCCAGCCGGGCGCGAATTCCGAATTCGTCATAATTGGATCCCAGCGAAGACGCAAGAACCTTCTTGTCGTGGCCCCCGCTGTCGGGATGCCTATAGCCAATACCCCGGCGACTCCATTCGACTGTAAAGCCATCGGCCTCGAGTCTCTCTACAAACTCATCCCAATCGGAACTTTTTTCAATTGACTTATCTATAGCATCCCTGATCTCCGCTACCCAACTTCGGCGTCCTCGGCGTCTTAGCGAGCGCTCTGCGGCACTCATGCGAACTGACTGAATTGTTGGAGCCTGCCGCCCTTCACGTATTGCCTTCCTACGCTCAGAGAGATCCGGCAGCGTTCCCATGCCATGCTCGCGCGCAATCTCTTGTGCAACGCGCGCCATGGTGTCGCTGTCCTCGGGCGTTATTTGAGCTTTAAGCCCATTGGAAGAATTTACCGCATTGAGGATAACATGCGCGTGCATGACCCCATTTGCGTTGTCATCGTGAACCGACCAGATCCACTGCCAGCCCTGCTCGGCGGGCCAAACCCTCTCGCACCATTCCTGGGCGAGCTGGCCAACCTCCTCTGCAGATGCACGGTCTCTAGGGTCGGGCGATAGGACCCATTGGTAGTAGTTCCTCCAGATTAGGTCGGGGTTTAATTTCCTTTTCTTCTCAAACCACTCCGGGGGCTTATCCTTGCCAAATCTCTTCCGTGTGGCATCCATGACCTTATGCCACCCGAATGGAGTATCAGGCAGTCCCGGGGAATGGCCAAACGTCATGGAGCGTGAGGCGGACTTGTCGCCGGCGAGGTATCTCTCCATCCTCTCCTCGTGATCCTCCGCACTCCTATGGCCAAACGACAGATAGTCATCGACCTGCCGGCAGCTGCCGCTACCGCCAGAGATCGTCTTAAGAAAGGGCATCGCGCCTCCTTTCAACGGGATATTCGGCTTCGATTGCGCGGGAGATCCTCTCGCACGCGTCAACTAGATTGGGCTCAACGGTATCGATTGTTTCGAAAATGGCCATAGACAGCCTTCTGGCTTCGGCGGCCCTCGACAGCCCCGCTATCGCCTTGGCATTCGAGTTGAGCTCTGACAGCTGCTTTGAGATTGCAATGAGCTCGTCCCAGATGCCTCTTAGGGTGGACCCGGATGAAGCACTGGTCTCGTAAATCGTCTTATAAAGAATGTACTCAGTGATGGACATATTGAGGCCCTTTGCCAATGCACGAATGGCATCTGCTTCCTCGATAGTGCTTCTGGCCTCTATGCGCGCCTCTTTTGGCTTTTTCTTACGGGGCGTCTTGCTCATGCACTGTCTCCTAATTCATGCTTATTCAAGCGTAGGGCAGTGATACGTACCGTGCCGTACAATTTGGTGACAAGTGGTGCCAATGTCGCTTACGGCCAATTAACTGGAAGACCATGCAGAAGAAAGGGTCTACTTAATCACTTGGGAACTATGTCATTTCCGAACTATGGAAAATGGCAACTAAGGCATACCCGATTAGCCGCATTTTGTAACTAAAGTCGAAATAGGAAAGCGAATTGCGTAAAGAGTGAACTACTGGACTACGTAATAACGCAAATGTGTCATAACGTAACTATGTAGTAGCGTAATTGCGTGCTTGTGCAATTACGGCAAAACGTAACAACAGAACCATGTGACTGTGGCATAGTAGGAGCGCTTAACATTCAGGGAACGGGGCGCCGACCGCGGTCGCTTTGCACTCTGGACAAACCCCTTCATCAAATACAGCCAGTAGCAATCCTGCAATCGAGCGCGAGCCGTAAAGGCAGCTGATTTTATCCCAGACAATGAATGAACGCTTATTGCCAGCTCTATTGTTTCAATTTGAATAGTCGAACCACCCATTCTCGGTAAAACGTAACTGATAGATAAGTGAACTATGACAAAAGTGGAAAACCGAACTACGTAGTTACGCAATAACGTAACAACAGCATTGCGTAAAACGTAAAAACGTGACTACCGAACTATGTAATAATTTCTGCAAAGATTCGATAGCCTTAGGCATATCTAACAATCGCCTTATACCTGCAGTGCGACAGCGAGTCGAACTATTGACAACCGGACGCACCTTACAAACAACCAATCGGCCTAACAAATAAACGGATGAAAGGGGGCGCTCCGTGAACCAGCACAAGATCCCGAGGCCGACCGCCGCTGTCGCAGCAAGGCGCTGAAACCTTATCCGAGGGCATCCTGATTTAGAATGGTGACAATTTCGATTCTACGGAGGAAATCATGGCGGGGAATGCTGATGCAAAGGGGTTCGTTGAGCGCTGGCGTGCCATCTTAGATGCCGTTCCCGAGGGCAAAAACAATGAGCAGCAGGATACCGCCAAGTTCTGGCAGGACCTGCTCGTGAACGTCCTCGGCGTGCCATCGAGCACCATAGCCACGTTCGTCGACTTCGAGCGCAAGGTGCGGGGCCGCCGCATCGACGTGTTCGTTAGCGACCACCACTTCCTCTGCGAGCAGAAGTCCGTGGGCGTCGACCTTGACAAGCCCGAACCCCGCTACGGTGGGTTTGAGACCCCCTACCAGCAGGCGACGTGGTGCGCCCAGCACCTGCCGTACTCCGAGCGTCCCCGTTGGCTCATGACGTGCAACTTCGAGACATTCCGCCTCTACGACCTTGACGAGGAGCGTCCCGAGGACGGCGTCCAGGAGTTCACCTTGGAGGAGCTACCTAACTATCTGTACTTGCTTTCGTTTCTCACCTCCAACGAGTCGAGCCGCCTTCACAAAGAGCAGATGCTCTCCATCGAGGCCGGTGCGCACGTCTCGCGCCTCTACGACGCCCTCTCGAAGCAGTACCACCATATCGACACCGATGAGGAGGAGCAACGTTCTCTGAACGTGCTTATCACCCGCATCATCTTCCTGCTCTACGCCGAGGATGCCGACCTGCTGCAATCGCATTTCGCCTTCGGCGACTTCTGCAAGGGCGACTCGAGCAAGCTGCGCCGCAAGCTCGCCACGTTGTTCGAGACCATCGACACGCCCTACGAGGAGCGCGACGAATACGCAGACGACGATGTTGCGGCTTTCCCCTACGTCAATGGCGGCCTGTTCTCCGACCAATCCATCGTCATCCCCCAGATGACCGAGGAGATCGCCGACGCGATCGAGGACGCATCGTGCGGCTTCGACTGGCGCGAGATCTCGGGCGTCATCTTCGGCGGCGTGTTCGAGGGCACCCTGAACCCTGAAACCCGCCATGCGGGCGGGATGCACTATACGAGCGTCGAGAACATCGAGCGCTGCCTGAGACCGCTGTTCCTCGACGATCTGTGGGCCGAGCTCCACGCGGCGGAGGGCGAGAGGTCCGGGGCGAAGCGTCGGCAGATGCTCGAGGCGCTGCACGACAAGATCTCGAAGATCAAAGTCGGAGATCCCGCCTGCGGCTCCGGCAACTTCCTCACAGAGGCGTACCGCCAGCTGCGCACGATCGAGAACCGCATCATCGAGGACGAGTACGGCGACCAGACGGCTCTCTTCGGCGTGCTGGACATCCCCATTCGCGTCTCGCTTGACCAGTTCTACGGAATCGAGGTCAACGACTTCGCCGTGTCGGTCGCAAAGACTGCGCTTTGGATCACCGAGGAGCAGATGCTGCGCAAGACGCAGGAGATCCTGCCGGACTACCAGTTCGACTTCCTGCCCCTGCGCAACCTCGACAACCTCCGCGAGGGAAACGCGCTCACGACCAACTGGGCCGAGGTGTTTCCCGTGGACCTCACCTACCTCGTCGGTAACCCGCCTTTCCTAGGCGCCCGCAACCAGTCCAAGGAGCAGAAGGCCGACCTCCTTGAGGTGTTCGGCGGCACGAAGAACGCGGGCAATATCGACTACTGCGGCGCCTGGTACATGAAGGCGGCAATGTTCACCCAGGGCAAGCACACCAGGTGTGCCCTTGTCTCGACCAACTCCATCTGCCAGGGAGAGCAGGTGGCGAACCTCTGGAAGCCCCTGCACGACATGGGCATCCACATCGACTTCGCTCACAACACCTTCCGCTGGGACAACGAAGCGATGGACAAGGCCCATGTGTTCTGCGTCATCGTGGGGTTCTCTCGGGAGGCCTCCGAGAAGCGCCTTTATATTCACGAGATGCCGGATGCCCCCGAGATCCTCATGCTTCCCAGAAACATCAACGCCTACCTTGCCGATGCGCCCGATGCCTTCATCTGGAACCGGAACAAACCGCTCTGCGATGTCCCTGCCATAGGTATAGGCAACAAGCCCATCGATGGCGGGTTCTATCTGTTCTCAGACGCTGAGAAAGATGACTTCCTTAAGGCGGAGCCCGGCGCCGGAAGGTATTTCCATCCGTGGATCGGATCGCGCGAGTTTCTGCATGGCGAACGCCGCTGGTGCCTATGGCTCGGAGACGCCTCGTTCTCCGACCTCAAGGATCTGCCGAGATGCCGTGAGCGGATTGAATCGGTGCGCTCCTACCGCCTTGCGAGCAAGAGTGCTCCGACTCGGAGACTTGCGGATAAGCCGACCAGGTTCCACGTCGAAAACATGCCTGAAGGCAATTCGATCGTCATCCCCGAGGTGTCATCCGAGCGCAGGCGATATATTCCGATGGGGTTCATTGGGCCGGAGACAATGTGCAGCAACCTTGTGAAGCTGATTCCGAACGCTAGCCTCTATCACTTCGGCATCCTGCAGTCGCAGTTCCACAACGCGTGGATGCGCACTGTCTGCGGGCGGCTCAAAAGCGATTACCGCTACTCGGGCGGTGTGGTCTATAACAACTTCGTCTGGCCCGAGCCGACCGATGCCCAGAGGGCCGAGATCGAGCGGTGCGCCCAGGCTGTGCTCGACGCGCGTACCGCACAGGAGGGGGCAACTCTCGCCGACATGTACAATCCTGACAACGAGACGTTCTTTCCCGAGCTCATGCGGGCCCACCGCGAGCTCGATGCCGCCGTGGAGGCGTGCTACGGGGTGGATTTCGGCGGCGATGAAAGACTTATAACCGCACACCTTTTCCGACTGTATGCGGAGGCGGTCTGAGATGGGCGCACCCCTAAATGTCGTATACCTGAAAACCTCCGAGCCCGATTTCTACCTGTTCTCGAACTGTGCAGACCTCGGGTTCGAGCCGTATGCCGAGGTTCTGGCGCAAGACACATGCTGCACACTCGTCGTGACCGGCAGGTTCAAGTTGAAAAGAACGAGAAAGAGGTTGCGGAACAGGCTAGACATCTACATGACAGCGGAATCCGGAAAATCACTTGGAATGGACATATACCGTGCTTACGGGCAGGGGGCACCGAGGAAGTCCCAAGGCGACCCCGACTCCACATGGAACGGCGAAACAAGGGTTCCCTCGATGCTGAGCAAATACTTCACTAAGTGCCGGGGACTAGTCGCTTCAGCAGGAGGAAGGAGCATCGCATGCAGGGATGCCAATGAAAAAACGCGCGTCTACATAGACTTGGAGGAGCCAAGGGAGGAGTATTCTGTCATGTCCAGCCGCGAGACGCATATCGCAGTCGCTTTAGATGGCAATGGAACCACTCCAGCAATCTCCCCATCTTTCCGAGAGATGCAGAAAACGACGCTCTCGCTAGCTGAACAGGCCGAGGAGCGTGAAAGGGGACTAGACCCAACAGTCTACGGCCATGCCTTCGGGAGTATCGCCGTTGAGTTCGGAATCGTAGATGGTCACATTTTCCACTTCCCAGAAGGCATCCTTCGTTGTAATCTTTGCATGATGAATCTCTACATTTTTCACGTACTGGAACACATACTTGCTGTTGCTTTCCAGTCCGTCCACATAAATGTTGTTGCTGAACATGAAAGGATAAGTTCCGCTGTGCAGCTTGAGATTCTTGATGCGGATACCATTACAACGCCAGAATACTTCGTCGGCATCGTTCATCGTTACGTTCTCGATATCTATTTCGTCCATTTCACGGAACATCTTCGGTGCGTCGATAATCGTGTCGGTCATCTTCAGGTGATCGGAATACCACAATGCCGAACGCCCTCCGACATCGAAATAGCAACGGTCGATTTTGAAACCGTGTACATGCCAGAAGGGATAGTTACCCTCAAAGCGGCAATCTACAGCTTCGATATTGCTACATTCTTTGATGGCCGATTCACCGGTACGAATAATCACATTTTCCAGACGAAGGTCGTGGGACTCGAACAAGGGACGCTCGCCCCCGAATTCAGCATTTTTAATCAGTTTCATTTGATATATTGTTTTAGTTGTC
>OLPI01002629.1_pt1 | contig 13806 bp, 8 predicted proteins | sample 1672361 | NCBI WGS metagenome assembly OLPI01 (sample SAMEA3136675, study PRJEB25190) | human gut metagenome
CGACTGCGAGTTCGGCGCAACGCAGGGTAAGTTCGACCTGGCAAAGAAGGCGAAGCAGCTGAACCTCGACGCCATCCACGACACCGTCCATGAGATGGCCCGCGACGAGGCCCGCCACGGCAAGGCTTTCGAGGGTCTGCTGAACCGCTACTTCGGCAAGTAAGCAAGTGTGATAAGATAGAAAAGCAGGGAGCGTTTCGCTCCCTGCTTTTGCTGCTCCGGCCTCGTGTCAGCCGGCCATGATCTCGAATTTCAGCACGCCCTCTGCTGCGGCGGGGACGGGGGAGTTTTACGCCGCTGCGCGGCGACACCTCATCCGCTCCCAGGGGAAGGCTGGGGTCAGTCCTCGCCGTTTTCGGCCACCCAGCGGCGGACGTAGTCCACGAAGCGGCGGGTGGAGGCGGACTGGGCCTTTTCATCCTTGACGGCGATGCCGATATTGCGGTAGAAGCGCTCGGGGGCGTGGCAGGCGGCCACGGGATAGGGGCTGCGGCGGACCATCAGCTCCGGCAGGAGGCTGATGCCCAGGCCCTTGGACACCATGGCCAGGATGGTGCGGTCTTCGCGGGCGGTGTATTTCACATTGGGGTGAACGCCCATGGCGTCCAGGGCGGCGGTGAGCTCGTAGTCGCGGCCCTCCTCCAGACGGATGAAGGGCTCGGCGGACAGGGCCGACAGGGGGAAGGCCGCCGCGTCCGCCAACGGGTGGCCGCAGGGAACGACCACCAGCAGCTCATCCCGGTACAGGGGGTGGGCGCAGAGGGATTTGGCTGAGGGCAGGCGCAGGAAGCCGCAGTCCACCTTGCCCTGGAGGATCCACTCCTCGGTCTGGCCGTAGAAATCGGCATCCACCACCTCGAACTCGATGTTGGGGTAGACGTCGCCGAAGCTTTTGAGGATGGAGGGGAGCCACTGTGCAGAGACGCTGGAGAAGGTGGCCACCTTGACCAGGCCGGCGTCCAGGCCCTTCAGGTCCGCCGCGGACTGCATGAGGGCATGGTGGGCGGCGCAGAGGGCCTCGACCCGGGGCAGCAGCGCGCGGCCGTCAGCCGTCAGCACCACGCCGCCGCGGTTGCGGCTGAGCAGCGTGATTCCCAGCTCGTCCTCCAGCGCCTGGACGGCGTGGCTGACGCCGGACTGGGTGAAGTTCAGCTCCTCCGCCGCCCGGGAGAAGCTGCCGCACTCCACGGTCTTGAGGAACATCTGGTATTTGGATACGCTCATGGCGGGACCTCCTGTACAGTCGCTGTCGCTATTATATCATACTTTTTCTCATACTTGCAAATACAATTATGCGTTTTACAACTGAAAACTTTTGTGGTAGTATAAGGACAACGAAACAAAACAAGAATATGGAGGTAATACATTATGGCTATCGTATCCAAGACCACCCGCTGCGCCGTTTGCGGCAGCACCGATGTTACGTTTTCCGAGGCGACCAAGCGCTATCACTGCGCGTCCTGCGGCGCCGATGAGGCCCACGCCATGAATGCCGCCGATGTGGCGGCCATCAACAGCATCGCCGCACTGGGCGACACCGAAGGCAAGCTGGACGAGCTGCGCCGCCGCTATCCCAACCTGGACATCACCAGCTGGACCCGCGAGAACCGCGTCCAGATGTGATTTTACCCCCTCCTTTCACAAAGCAAAAACCGGCGCCGGGGGGCGCCGGTTTTTGCTTTGTCTTTGTCTTTCACCGCAGTACCGCTGTTACAGGGCGGCGCGGATGGCGGCCAGCAGGTCGCCGTAGTCCTCGAAGGCGGGCAGGTCGGGGTAGTCCTGCTTGATCTTGTCGGGACCGCGGAAGAGAAAGCCGGCCTTGCTGTGGAGGATCATCTCCAAATCGTTATAGCTGTCGCCGCTGGCGATGGTGTCATAGCCGATAGACTGAAGGGCCTTGACGGTGGTGAGCTTGGAGTGTTCACAGCGCATGAGGTGGCGGGTGATGTAGCCCTCGCCGTCCACCTCGAGGGTGTTGCACAGCAGGGTGGGATAGCCCAGCTTGGCCATGAGGGGCATGGCGAACTGGTCGAAGGTGTCGCTGAGGATGACCACCTGGGTATCCTTACGCAGCGCGTCCAGGAAGTCCTTGGCGCCGGGCAGGGGGTCGATGCGGGAGATGGTCTCCTGAATGGCGCTGAGCTTCAGGCCGCGCTGCCGCAGTAGATCGATGCGCCAGCGCATGAGCTTGTCATAATCCGGCTCATCGCGAGTGGTGCGGCGCAGCTCGGGAATGCCGCTTTCCTCGGCAAAGGCGATCCAGATCTCGGGGACGAGGACGCCCTCCATGTCCAAACAAACGATATTCATAGGGAACGGTTCCTTTCTTTTATTTCAGCACGTCGGACAGCACATAGTCCAGCATGGCGTCCTTGTCGATGACGTCGGTATGGAGGACAGGGCGGCCCTCCAGGCCGCGGAGATTTTTGGGGATGTCCATGCCGGTGAGGGCGTGGAGCTGCTCCATCATGGCGAACTCATCGTCACCGGATGCCTCGCCCAGGGCGTGCAGCACGGCGGCGGGGAACTTGTAGGGCGAGGCGGTGGACAGGACCACCATGGGAACGCCCTCGCGGGTGTGCTTCTCCGCCACGGCCCAGGCCACGGCGGTGTGGGGGTCGCAGAGGTATTTGTGCTCGCGCCACACCCGGCCGATGACCTCCGCCGCGCCGGCATCGTCGCAGCAGCCGCAGCCGAAGACGGCACGGAGCTGCTCCAGCATCCAGCCGCTGACCTGATACCAGCCCTGGGTGTTCAGCTCCCGCATCAGGCGCTCCACGCAGCTGGCATCCTGGCTGACCAGATAGAGCAGGCGCTCCAGATTGCTGGACACCAGGATATCCATGGAGGGGGAGGTGGTCTTGTAGAAGGGGCGGCGCTTGTCGTAGCGGCCGGTGGTCAGGAACTCGGTGAGCACGTCGTTGGCGTTGCTGGCGCAGATCAGGCGGCCCACAGGCAGGCCCATCTGCCTGGCAAAATAGCCGGCCAGAATGTCGCCGAAGTTGCCGGTGGGGACGGTGTAGTCCACCACGTCGCCCAGCCGGATGCGGCCGGACTTCACCAGATCGCCGTAGGCGCGGAAGTAATAGACCACCTGGGGGGCCAGACGGCCGATATTGATGGAGTTGGCGGAGGAGAGCATGGCGCCGTGGAGGTCCTTGTCCTTGCAGGCGGCGAAGATCTCCTTCACGCCGGTCTGGGCATCGTCGAAGTTGCCGCGGACGGCGCAGACGCGGACGTTGGCGCCCTCCTGGGTGGCCATCTGGGCCTGCTGAACGGCGGAGACGCCGCCGTAGGGGTAGAACACAGTGATGCGGGTGCCGGGCACATCGTGGAAGCCCTCCATGGCCGCCTTGCCGGTGTCGCCGGAGGTGGCCGTCAGGATGACCACGTCGCCCTTCATGCCCTCGGCCTTGGCCGCCGCCACGATGAGGCGGGGCAGGACACTGAGGGCCACATCCTTGAAGGCGGAGGTGGGGCCATGGTACAGCTCCAGCACGTATTTATCCGCCACGGGGGTCAAGGGGGTCAGGTCGGACGTGGGGAACTTGCCGGCGTAGCTGTCGCGGACCAGCCGGTCCATGTCCTGAAAGTCCGGCAGCAGGGCGTGGAGGATATCCGCCGCCATGGAGAGGGTGTCCTTTTCCAGGGCGGCGCGCCAGTCGAAGCGCAGGGCCGCCGGGTCGCAGATGTACAGGCCGCCGTCCGGGGCGATGCCCTGGAGCACCGCATGGGTGGAGGAAGCGGTGAGCTGCTCGTTTCTTGTGCTGTGGTAGATCATGGTAAAAAAGCCTCCGAAAAAACTTTTGAAATTGGGTCTTGCATTTCTGATATGGCTATGATACACTGTCCCCATCAAAAAAGCAAGTGTTTTTCTCCTGTGGACAGAAAATATTTTTTTGTCACGCATGAAAAACCCTGCACACAATAACCAAAGCGAAAGAGGCAAGGACTATGTTGAAAGTGTTGAAATTCGGCGGGTCGTCCATGGCGGATGCCCACCAGCTGGAAAAAGTACGCTCCATCGTGGAGGCAGACCCTGCTCGCCGGGTGGTGGTGGTCAGCGCCGCCGGAAAACGGTTCAAGGACGATCACAAGATCACGGATCTGCTGTATCTGTGCCACGCCCACCTGCAGTACGGCGTCAGCTGCGACGGTATATTCGATATGGTACGCAGCCGGTATCTGGAGATTCGGGACGAGCTGGGCCTGTCCACGCCGCTGGAGGCGGAATTCGACGCCCTGCGCGCCAAGATGGACAAGGGCATCTCCGCCGATGAGCTGGTGAGCCGGGGCGAGTATTTCGCCGCCCGGATCATGGCCGACTGCCTGGGCTTTGACTTTCTGGACAGCAGCCTGTGGCTGCACTTCCGCATGGACGGCACGGTGGACCAGGAGGCCAGCTATCAGGCTCTGGTCCATGCGGCCAGCGGGCGGAAGGTGGTCATTCCCGGCTTCTACGGCGTGCTGCCGGACGGCAGCATCCACACCTTCAGCCGGGGCGGCAGCGACATCACCGGTGCGCTGGCGGCGGCGGCGCTGGACGCCGACGTGTATGAGAACTGGACGGACGTGTCCGGCTTCCTGATGGCCGACCCCAAGATCGTGCCCGACCCGCGGCCCATCGAGCGCATTACCTACGCCGAGCTGCGTGAGCTGAGCTATATCGGCGCACAGGTGCTGCATGAGGGCACCGTCTCCCCGGTGCGGGAGAAGAACATCCCCCTGAACATCCGCAATACCAACCAGCCGGAGCACCCGGGCACCATGATACGGGAGGCCTTCGACGACACGGCGGCGGAGCTGCAGGAGAGCAGCATGATCACCGGCATCGCCGGAAAGAAGGGCTTTTCCGTCATCACCATGACCAAGAACGGGATGTCCTCGGAGCTGGGCGTTATCCGCCGGGTGCTGGAAATTCTGGAGCGCTATCACATCAACGTGGAGTACATCCCCTCCGGTATCGACTCGGTATCGCTGGTGGTGGAGGCGGCCAAGGCCGCGCCGTATCTGTACCAGGCACTGGGCGACATGGAGAAGGAGATCAAACCCGACAGCCTGCACGTTACCGACGGTATGGCCGTGGTGGCGGCCGTGGGCCGGAAGATGGCCTTCCAGCCCGGTTCCTCCGGCAAGATCTTCGCCAAGCTGGGCGAAAACGGCATCAATATCCGCATGATCACCCAGGGGCCCGAAGAGCTGAACATCATCGTGGGCGTGGACAGCGCCGACTTTGAGAAAGCTATCCGGGTGCTGTACAACAGTTTTGTAAAATAAAGTGCGTCTCCTGCGCCCATACTTCGCCGCAGCGGCTTGCCGTACACAAAGTCGATGCGCCGCATCTGAACGCAGGATACGTCACTTATTCGATATCGAGAAAAGGAGTACATCATATGAAAAAGTATAAAGTTGCTATTTTGGGCGCCACCGGCGCGGTGGGCCGCGAGATGATGAAGGTACTGGCCGAGCGCGATTTCCCCATCGAGGAGCTGCACCCGCTGGCGTCAGCCCGGTCTGTGGGACAGGCCATCCACTGGAAGGGCCACGACCTCCCCGTGGAGTTGGCCTGTGACGAGGCCTTCAAGGGCATGGACATCGTGCTGGGCGCGGCGGAGAACGACATCGCCAAGCAGTTCGCCCCGGCCATCGTCAAGGCGGGCGCGGTGTTTGTCGATAACTCGAGCGCTTTCCGCATGGAAGAGGATGTGCCACTCGTGGTGCCTGAAGTGAATCCAGAAGATGTAGCGTGGCACAATGGCGTGATCGCGAATCCGAACTGCTCCACCATCCAGATGGTGGTTGCCCTAAAGCCGCTCTACGATATCGCTCCCATCAAGCGTGTGGTCGTTTCAACCTACCAGGCTGCATCGGGTGCCGGCGCTGCGGCGATGGACGAGCTCTATGAGCAGACTCGCGAATTCCTGGAGGGCAAGGATCTTACGGTCGATGCATTTGCGCATCAGATCGCATTCAACGTGATCCCGCACATCGATGTGTTCATGGAAGATGCTTCCACGAAGGAAGAGTGGAAGATGGTCGTTGAGACGAAGAAGATCATGCACGATGAAGATCTCGCGGTAAGCGCTACCTGCGTGCGCGTTCCCGTGCTCCGTTGCCATGGCGAATCGATCAACGTCGAATTCAAGAGCGCCATCACCCCAGAGCAAGCGCGAGAGGCTCTCGAGGAAGCGCCGAACGTGGTCGTTATGGACGATACGGACAACAAGCTCTATCCGATGCCCGGCTTGCTGGCGGGCACGAACGATACGTTCATCGGCCGCTTGCGCAAGGACCCGTCGGTCGAGAACGGCTTGGCGTTCTGGGTGGTAGCGGATCAGATCCGCAAGGGCGCAGCGCTCAATGCGGTGCAGATCGCTCAACTGCTGCTTCCGTAACTGCTTCTGCAGACCACAGATCTTTCAAGCGCGAGGGTGCACTGCCTTCGCGCTTTTTGTTTGCAAGGAAACGCAACCATTACAATTAGAAGGTGCGCTTTCTCTATGATGAGCTGCTTGTTAGTATGGGTGCAACCAAAGGGAAGGAGCAGCCATGAATAAGGAAAAGATTCGGGTTGTGCAATATGGATGTGGCAAGATGGCGAAATACACGCTTCGTTATCTTTATGAGAATGGTGCCGAGATCGTCGGTGCGATCGATACGAACCCAGAGATCGTGGGCATGGATGTGGGAGACTATGCTGAACTGGGTGTGAAGCTTGGGGTGCTCATCTCAGACGATGCTGATAAAGTGCTCGACGAATGCGATCCGCAAATCGCGGTGGTCACGCTCTTCAGCTTCATGAAAGATATCGAGCCGGCGCTCATCGATTGCGTTTCGCGCGGCATCAACGTGGTAACCACCTGTGAAGAAGCAATCTATTCTTGGACCACTTCGCCTGAGATCACCAATCGCATCGATGCGCTTGCTAAAGAAGCAGGCTGCACGGTCACAGGTGCTGGCATGCAAGACATCTACTGGATCAACATGGTCGGTTGTGTTGCAGGCGGTGTTCATCGCATCGAGAGGATCGAAGGTGCCACCAGCTATAACGTTGAAGATTATGGGCTTGCGCTCGCAAAGGCGCATGGAGTCGATCTGACGCCTGAGGAATTCGAGAAAACGCTCGCACACCCTGAAGAGATCGAGCCTTCCTATATGTGGAACTCGAACGAATCGCTCTGCAATCTCATGGGTTGGACGATCAAATCGCAAACGCAGAAAAGCGTTCCTTTCATCGCTGAGGTCGATACGTATTCCGAGACGATGGGCAAGACCATCCCAGCAGGAAAGTGCATCGGCATGAGCGCGGTGGTCACTACCGAGACCCATCAAGGGCCGGTTATCGAGACGCAATGCATCGGTAAGGTGTATGGCCCTGATGATGGCGATCTGTGCGATTGGAAGATCCTTGGCGAGCCCGATACTCAATTCGCGGTCACGAAGCCCGCAACGGTCGAGCACACGTGCGCCGATATCGTCAACCGCATCCCAACGGTGATCGATGCGCCTGCAGGATACATCACGGTCGACCAACTTCGTCCGATCGAATATCTCACCTATCCGATCGATCTTTACGTGGAGAGCGATCCTTATCAGCATGGCTATCTGTTCGCTGATGGCGGAGAAGGCCATGATGAAGACTGCTGCTGCGGCGGACATGGACATGGCCATGGACACGGGCATGGTCATGGGCATCATCACCATCATCATGGCGATGACTGCAAGTGCAAGAAGGGCAAGAAGCATAAGCGCTCAAAGAAGAAGTAGGCGCCCTCGGTATGGGGTTCACTTTGCCTCTTACGACCATGAACAGGTGGGCGAGAGGGGCAAAGGTACCACCCTTGGAAAAAGTGCGCGTTCTTTCTTGACGAACGGAACCAATACCGATAATATACCGATTCGCGTCAAGTTCTTGAGACGCAACGCACTTTGGGGTGTCGTCTAATGGTAGGACAGCGGTTTCTGGTACCGTATGTGAGGGTTCAACTCCTTCCACCCCAGCCAACATGGCCCCGTCGTCTAGCGGTTTAGGACGCCGCCCTCTCAAGGCGGAGATCGCCGGTTCGAATCCGGTCGGGGCTACCAGTTGAAACAAAAAAGGCCGAGCATCACGCTCGGCCTTTTTCTTGCTGTCTTCGAGCATCTTTCGCGCGCGGCGAAATGCAAGTAGGCTCAAGGCTGCCATTCCGCCCGAACCTTTGCCGGATTTCCTTCGGAACTTTGCGCAAGATACGAGCGTTTTACCTGCTTGTTTCGCACTTTTAGTTGTGATAGCATGCAAAAATTCTTATGAGCGGTGTTTGCCGACTTACAAGGAGGTGCTTCTCATGTTGGAAGACATCTCGGAATATCAAGCAATAGAACACGCGTTCAGCGAATCGCGCACTCCTCTTTTTGCGCGTAAACGTCTGCTTGCTATGCTCCTTGCGCGCCGGAGAGCCTTGCGCGTCATCTGTGGCCCCGCGCACTTCGGGAAATCGGTTCTAGCGTATCAGTATGCGCACGAAGTGTTCGCAGATGGAACCGTCTTCTGGATCGATGCGAGCGAACCGGCCTTTCTCATTTCGCTCGACGAGGCTCAGGCTAAAGGATCTCAGGCGAAGGTAGACCTGCACGTGAAGAAAGAGGGTGCATCAAGGCTTATCATCATCGACGATTGCCCTACGCTCGACACGGATCGTTTCTCGATCTTGTGTTCCGTGATCGATGCCGCACTCGATGCGGGTGATGAGGTCATCCTGACCACTAAAGACACGCGGTGGACGAAGATCAAGAAGCCTTATCCCGAAGTGATCGATGCGCAGCTTCTTCTGCTCGACAAGCATGAGCGAAACAACGGAACAAGCTCGCTTCAAGAAGATGGAGCATCTCAGCAGGGAGTAGCTCAGGGTGAGGTGAATCTGCGCGCAATAGTGGGCTATCCGCAAAGCGCCGTACAAGCGCACAAGCTGTTCTTCGATACGCTGATGGAGCAAGAGATCACCTCCTCACTTGAGGCGTTGACCTTCATCATGCTCATTCTTGAAACGGGTGCACTTCATGAGCTCAACGCTTATGTAGGAACGCTTGACACGGCACTCGTGCGCGATCTTGAACACGCCTATCCCTATGTCGGTATCACAGCGCTCAGCCCGCTCTTCTCCTGTGCGGTTCTCTCGGAGCAAGAGCGTTTCCTGCTCTTGCGCAAGCATCTTTCAGATATGCGTGTGAAGCTCGGCATGTTCGAACGTGACGAACTGCTCGTCGAATGCTTGCTGAACCATCTTCTCAAGCGCGATCGATTGGAGCTTGCAACGCAGCTTGCTTGCGGTTTGTCGCAAGCTGCGAAACGCGCCAGTTTCTTCGATGCGCATGCAACGAGCTTTCTCTATGCGGGAAAGCCCCTTGCGCCCCTTGCGCTCGCCCGTACGCTCCCACGCGAGCGATTCAGTTCCGAAAGGAGGATGAGAGCGATCGTTCTTGCGCTCGCTTTGATAGGAGAAGGGGAGAGCGCTCAAAGGCTCTTGCATACTGCACCTCAGTTCATCTCAGAGCTCAAGAAGGCCGATCCTCTTTCCGGCGAACCGCACGGAGCTGCGGGAGGATCATGTCCCGAGCTCAGTGAAGCGCTGGTCTATATCTTGCTCGTTGGTATCGAAGGCCATGATCGAGTGCGGGTGAGCTCGTTGATCTCATCTTGCATTCAGCAGCTAGGGAGCACCGCTTCTCTTCACACGCCCGAGCGACCGATGCTCTCGCGCGATTTAGTGCGGATGCTTGCGTATGCGCTCGAGGATCCTCTCAAGGGCTTCGAAAAGCTCAAAGCGCTCACGAGCAGCGGCTACAGCGTGAAAGAGAGTCTCTTTGCACTGGGCGTCTTCGCTCGGATGTTGCTCTTCGCATGGAATGAACGCCTGGAAGAAGAAACGGTAAAGGAGCAAGACCGATCAGGGCTGTTCGATGTGCTGGAGGAGCAGGAACAGAACATGCTCATCGAGTTCGAGCACATGATGGCACGCTTCTTATCACGTGGTACTAAGCTCCTTGTCCCCAACAGCATCGAGCTGGTGCTCTTCGATTCCGCGCACGTGCTCTTCGGCGAGCGTGTGTATCAGTTTCTCAACGACGCGATCCTGACCCGCATCCAAACACTGCGGGAATCGCTCAGCGCGCAGCGTCGTACCTGGAGGCAGGGGCATAAAAGCGAAAATCTGCTCGTCTGCTGTGACGATGAGCCGCTCGATCAGCTTGCACCTGCAGGAAAGAAGGCTTTGCGTATCAATATGTTCGGCCGTTTCGAGATCGAAGCATACGATCCGAACATCACGATCAAGACCAAAGTGCGCAAGCAACTTCGCCTTCTGATCGCGCTTCTGGCTATCAACGATGGTCGTGAAGTGTCCCGTCCCTGGATCCAGCAAACGATGTGGCCGAATTCATCGGAGCGCAATGCGCGCCAAAGCCTGTACTCGATGTGGAGCTTGCTCAACAAGAGCATCTTCGATCGTGATGGCGACTGTCCGTTCTTCGAGAGCTATCCGCAGTCGGTCGCGCTCAATTCCACGCTCGTTGAAACCGACACGCAGCTCCTCACCTCGATCTGCAAGCGCCTTCGGTATGAAACGCTCGATATTCCGCTCTACGAGAAGGCGATAGAGGCGCTCGAGGATATCTATCGCGGCCCGCTTCTGCCGGGGGATGAGACCGCAGAAGTGATCGCATCGCGCAAGCAGCATCACGATCGATTGATCGAGGCGCTCGTCAATGGAGGCGAGCAGTTGCGCAAAACCGGCGAGACCGCTCTTGCTTTGCGCTATTTCCGTTTCGCCTTCGATAACGAACCGACACGCGAGGATGTATGCTATCTGCTCATGCTCACGCTTTGGAAGTTGGGTCGCCATGGTGAAGCGCTCAACGAGTATTTCGTCTGCAGACGTGCGCTCATCGACCGCTTCGGCATCGAAGGGACGACCAAGCTTCGCAAGCTCTATGACGCGATCCTTGCCGATGCTTCTTAGATTCCGTGGTGAGCTTGTGGAAACGCGCCTGAACTTCGTGTATGTTCGATGCACAAGTAGGGCTTTCGGGTGAAAAAGCGTACAATGTTACCGATCAAATGAGCGCGTTATCGCGCAAATGGATGAGTAACAGCAACGGTCGCGCGGAACGCGTTTCTGTGCGACCGTGATCTTAAAGAGAAAGAAGGGCCTTCGAATGGGATTCTTTACCAAGCTTTTGAGCATGGGCGAAGATAAGCCTTTGAAGAATTATCAGAAAGTGGTCGAAGGCATCAATGCGCTCGAGCCGACCATGGAAGCGAAGAGCGACGAAGAGCTCTCGCATATGACCGTCGAATTGCGCGAACGCCTCGATCAGGGTGAGACGCTCGACGATGTGCTGCCCGAAGCATTCGCCGCGGTAAGGGAAGCGAGCAAGCGTACGCTCGGGCTTCGTCACTTCGACGTGCAGCTCATCGGTGGTATGGCGCTCCATGATGGCAAGATCGCCGAAATGAAGACCGGTGAAGGCAAGACGCTCGTTTCGACCCTTGCGGGATACCTCAATGCGCTTCCAGGGAACAACGTGCATATCGTCACCGTGAACGACTATCTTGCCGCACGCGACAGCCAGTGGATGGGACAAGTATACGAGTTCCTTGGCATGAAGGTCGGTCTTCTGCAAAACGGCATGGATCCTGAAGAGAAGATCCCTCAGTACCAGGCCGATGTGACCTATGGCACGAATTCGGAATTCGGCTTCGACTATCTGCGCGACAACATGGTCGCGCGTGCAGACCGTCGCGTTCAGCGCGGTCATAGCTTCGCGATCGTAGACGAGGTCGACTCGATCCTTATCGACGAAGCGCGTACGCCGCTCATCATCTCTGGCGCGGGTTCGCAGGCAGCCGAGCTCTATCAGAAGTTCGCGGCTATCGTGCCATCGCTTCGACGCAACGTGGATTTTGAGATGGATGAAGCGAAGAAGACCATCTATACCACCGAAGCAGGGCTTGAGAAGGTCGAATTCCAGCTCGGCATCGAAGACCTGTATGGCGATCCTTCAGGTCAGATGCCCAATCATCTTCAGCAGGCGCTCAAAGCGCAGTTCCTCTTCCATCGCGATGTCGACTACGTCGTTCAAAATGGCGAAGTGAAGATCGTCGATGAATTCACGGGTCGTATCATGGAAGGCCGTCGCTATTCAGAAGGCCTTCATCAGGCGCTCGAGGCAAAAGAGCACGTGCTCGTGCGCCAAGAGAACCAAACGCTTGCGACCATCACGTTGCAGAATTTCTTCAGGCTCTACGATAAGCTCTCCGGCATGACCGGTACCGCTATGACCGAAGACTCGGAATTCCGCCAGATCTACGATCTGCCCGTTCAGCCTATTCCTCCGAATCGCCCGGTCATCCGTGACGACAAGAACGATCTTATCTATCGCACGATCGATGCGAAGTTCAATGCGGTCGCAGACGATATCGCTGAGCGCCACGCTCACGGTCAACCTTGTCTGGTCGGCACGGTCTCGATCGAGAGCTCCGAGCGCTTGAGCCGCTTGCTCTCTAAGCGAGGCATCAAGCATGAGGTGCTCAACGCGAAGAATCACGAGCGTGAGGCTTCGATCGTTGCACAGGCAGGCCGCAAGGGTGCGGTCACGATCGCAACGAACATGGCTGGTCGTGGTACGGACATCTTGCTCGGCGGCAACCCTGATGTGCTTGCACAAGAGTTCTTGGTCGAAGAGCTCGAAGAGGGCGAAGAGCCCACTACGGAACAATATGAGGCAGCCCGTGATCGTGCGGTCGCTATCACCGATCAGGAGAAGCTCGAGGTCAAGGCAGCTGGCGGTCTGTGCGTGATCGGTACCGAGCGTCACGAGAGCCGCCGTATCGACAACCAGCTCCGCGGTCGTTCCGGACGTCAGGGAGACCCGGGCGTTACGCAGTTCTACCTCTCGCTCGAAGATGATCTCATGCGCTTGTTCGGCGGATCGAAGATGGATTCGATCTCGAACATGATGCAAAAAACGCATCTTCCCGAAGATCAGCCCATCCAAGCCTCCATGGTCTCGAAAGCGATCGAGACCGCTCAGCGCCAGGTTGAATCGGTGAACTTCTCTGCACGTAAGAACGTCCTCGAATACGACGACGTCATGAACTTGCAGCGCAAAGCTATCTACAACGAACGCAATGCGATCCTTGAGGGCAAGAACCTCACCGAACGCATCCCTGAGATCATCGAAGATGCGGTAGAGGCGAACGTGCTCGAATGGGTCTCGCCGAAGATGGCCAGTGACGACTGGGATATCGAGCCGCTCGATCAGTGGCTCGAGCAGATGACGGGTAGCAGCGATCTTAAGGTAGAGAACCTCGATCACGACGACAATGCCTATACGCTCATCGATCTTATTTGCGAATACTTCCAGGATCGCTACGATACGCGTGCTGAGCAGATCGGCCCGATCTTCGAAGATATCCAATCACAGGTCATGCTGCGTTTTATCGACACCAAATGGATGGCGCACCTCCAAGATATGGACTACCTTAAAGCTTCGATCGGCTTGCGCGCTTATGGTCAGCGCGATCCGCTCGTTGAGTATCGTGAAGAAGCGCACGCTATGTTCTCAGCGCTTACGTCTTCGATCTACGAAGACTTCCTGCGCTTCTTGCTTCGTGCTCCGATCGTGGTCCAAGAGGTCACGCCAGTCGAGCAAACGCCGCTCGATGGCGCGGTGAGCTATTCCAATCCCGAAGAGAGCCTCAACTCGGGTGCAACGCAGGCGCAGCGCGTCCGCCAGGCGGCTGGCCAAAAGCTTGCGCAGCGCATA
>OLPI01002659.1_pt1 | contig 13679 bp, 10 predicted proteins | sample 1672361 | NCBI WGS metagenome assembly OLPI01 (sample SAMEA3136675, study PRJEB25190) | human gut metagenome
TATCTTTTATAGTTATCGGATTATCATCTATTTTTATTTCTGATAAATATTTATCAATTTTTATGTCAGATTTTAATACTACTTTTCCATCTATTTTTACTCTTTTTTGTTGTATAAGTTTTTTTACATCACTTCTCGAATAGTTTCTTTGTGATGATATTATTTTATCAATTCTTTCCATTTTAAACCTCTTATTTCAAAGGAATTATAATATTTTTTTGCTTTTTCTTCAAGTGTAATTTATAAAACAGAAAATCGCCCTTAATTACTGGCGATTTTCTGCGATACATTTAATTTTCGATTACATTTAAGATTTTTGCCACGAATGGCATGGACTCTGGATCTCCCGGAACCTTGATTTTAAGTTTCTCTCCATCATAATTGATGGTAAATTTAGGTACAGCCTCTCTGAAATCAATTTTTCTCATAACTTCATTCATCTGCTCTTCTGTCCCATTGAAAACAATTTCGATCATGCTCTCTTTTACAAACACATGATAAGGTCCTGTTACCTCTTTTTTATTAAACTTAATGAATCGTTTTAGTTTTTTAATCGAGTTTTTCTCGATTCTCGAGGTAAAGCTTTGAGAAACCTGTAATTGCTCTGCAAGTTCATCTTGAGTAATTCCTCCTGCTCTGCAAAGTACTATGTATCGTTCTTTAAACTCAAGTTTATTTATTGTGTAATTAAGCACTTCTTCGAGCATCTCGATACATTCTTTCTGTTCTTCGAAATTCTGCTTCTGATCAACAATCATATCGCCAACCAGAAGCTTTTTGCCTTCGTTGTTTCCCTTAATGGGGGCTTCAAATGAAAGTGTAGGTGCATTTCTGCTCTTACCTCCCTGTCTCCGAAACTCCATTAAAATTTCATTTTGAATACACTGGCACGCATATGTTGCAAATTTGATTTTTTTACTTTCATCAAAACTTTGTGCTGCCTTGATAAGTCCTATAGAACCGATTTGAAACAAATCGTCTCTGTCCTGATTTTCTTTGACAATGCCCTTTAATACTAGTCCGACTAAACCTAAGTTTTGTTTGACTAGTTCATCTATCCGTTTTTCCATAATGTCCCTCCATTGTAAATAAAATATCTTGTTAATAAAGTACCTTGTAGTTATTCTATCACATGTTTTATGTAAAATCAAGACTTATGTAAACAAGTAAAAAGACTGTCGATATTCATCAACAGTCTTTTTTAGACGTTTTATTTTTTTCTGCCTCCTCTTTTTGTTCTTTTAGGGTAACTCGTCCAATGCGTTCAAGACCTTTGCTATAAAATGCATCGAATCTAATTCTGCTGGTAAACTTATGCAAGCTTTTTCATTAACATAAGTAATTTCAAATACGGGAATATAATCTGGGAAATCTATTTCGTATATCCTACTTTCCATTTTTTCTTGCGTTCCATAGAAACTAATAAACAACTTATCAGAAATTACTTTAATATTATATTTTCCAGAATTTTTTTTATACGTTGGAAAGTTCATTCTTGCTCTAACTCTTTTGCTAGCTTTCGTTATTATCCGTGATACATAGCTTTGTGAAATATTCATTTCCTCACAAATTTCTCTTTGAGTCATGCCTGCTGCATATGATAGAGCAATGTATCTCTCTCGTGGTGATAAATAGTTAATGATTATGTCCATCACTTCTTCAAATGCTTCGTTATCACAAAAAGCTGCTTCGATATTAGCTTTTTTATCTTCAATCAAATCTCCAAGAATTAAGTTTTCACCTTCTTGCTCTTTTATTGGTGTTTCTATCGAAACGTCTTTACTATATCTTTTTCTTCTTCGAAACTCCATGAAGATTTCGTTATTGATACAACGGCACGCATATGTTGCAAATTTGATTTTTTTACTTTCATCAAAACTTTGTGCTGCCTTGATAAGTCCAATAGTACCAATACTAAACATATCTTTAACTTCTTCAGGAAAAATAGCTATTTTTTTTATGCAATCGCCAACCAGTCCTAAATTGCCTTCAACCATTTGTTTAATCCGATCGTCCATTGTAGTATACTCCTTTCCTTCGAAATAAAACATCCAAGTAATAATTTTACTCGTGGTTTCTATTCTATCACAGTTTGCTTGATTTATCAATCAATTTATGTTAACTTTTGTATACCACTAATTTTATAATATTTTTATTTATTTTATAATTTTCAGACTATTTCACTTTCTTCGATGCAGTACGTTGCTGCCAGGGGCTCTATTATATCCACGAATCGCTCCGCTGCAAAGCAGTTCCCGCAATTCTCATAATTTCATAAATAATAAAGATGCAGCCACTCTCAACATAAAGAGAGGATAGCTGCATCTTCATCACTTCCTATTTTCGATTATAATTAATCAGGCATCCCTTAAGGATAATCTCACGCTCATCATCCGTAAGCTCCCCAAGAGCCACTTCAAACTCCTTCAGTCCCTCAGCACCGACAACATATCCCTGGATCACATCATCCTTTTCTTCCACTGCCTTACGAATCTGCGGGAAGAACAGATAATCTCCGTTTGCAAACGGAAGCTCCCCTTCTTTAATCAGGAATGGAAGCATACCCCAGTTGATCAGATTGGAACGGTATCTCTTTGTCGCATACTCATTGGCGATATTTGCCCATCCGCCAAGCACTTTCTGACAGGAAGCAGCCTGCTCACGCGCAGAACCATCACCTGGTTTCACTGCAAAGATCGTACTTCCCACACCAAGATTTTCCTTGCTTACATTCGGATAATCCTTTTTGATCACATCCATTACAGGTTTCATCTCCGGTAATGCCTCAACCGGACATTTTCCTTCCTGAATAGCCTTCTGAGCTTTCTGAACTTCTTTCGCACGTCCTACATAAGCAGGATCTTTTCTGGAAAGTGTAAACTCAGCCAGTCCAAGTGGATTGGAACGATAAGAAGATGTCTCACCGGACGGGATCAGTTCATCTGTTGTAGTAACCGGATCATGGATCTCAGAAACAACCTTCACGATCAGATTCTCCGGAAGTGCAGCCATCTCCGGCCAGTCCTTAATATTCGGACCAAACTGGATCTCTACACCCGGATCAGCTATACCCTTGCTGTCAAATACACGATTGTCATAAATTGTCTTATCAAAGAAATATTTCTGTCCTGTATAACCACCCGTATAATCCTCTGCTGAAGTCAGGAAACCTTTGTTTGCTGCAGTTGCCGCAATAGAACGTGCGTCCATAAGTGCAACAGAAGAAATCTGGCCATTCTGGATTTTGGAACCTTCGCGGTTCGGGAAGTTTCTGGTCGTATGACGGATACTGAATGCATTATTTGCAGGAGTATCCCCTGCACCAAAGCAAGGTCCGCAAAAAGCAGTCTTCACAACAGCTCCCGTTTCAAGAAGTCCTGCCAGAACGCCATTCTTAGCCAGTTCCATATAAATCGGAGTACTTGCCGGATATACACTCAATGTGAAGGCATCTGCACCAATGCTCTTGCCTTTAAGGATATCAGCTGCTGCACAGATATTTTCAAATCCACCACCTGCACATCCTGCGATGATTCCCTGTTCTACATAAAGTTTACCATCAATTACTTTGTCTCTTAATGTATATGGAACTTTTCCATCAAGGCTGATCTGTGCTTTTTTCTCAACATCTGCCAGAATATCATCCAGATTTGCTTTCAGTTCATCAATTGTATATGTATTGCTTGGATGGAATGGCATAGCGATCATTGGTCTGATCTCACTCAGATCAATCTCTACACAGCCATCATAGTATGCTGTTTCACCTGGTTTCAGTTCTTTGTAATCTTCACTTCTGCCATGGATCTCATAGAATTCCTGAATCTTCTCATCTGTCTGCCAGATAGAGGAAAGACAGGTGGTCTCTGTTGTCATTACATCTACGCCAATTCGGAAATCAGCACTTAAATTTGCAACACCGGGTCCTACAAATTCCATAACTTTATTCTTCACATATCCGTTTGCAAAAACCTTGCCGATAATCGCAAGCGCAACGTCCTGAGGACCTACGCCCGGTCGTGGAGAACCTGTAAGATAAATGGCAACTACACCTGGCATATTGATATCATAAGTCTGGGAAAGAAGCTGCTTTACAAGCTCCGGTCCGCCCTCACCCATTGCCATGGTTCCCAGTGCGCCATATCGTGTATGGCTGTCTGAACCGAGGATCATTTTACCGCCTGCTGCAAGCATTTCTCTTGCAAACTGATGGATAACCGCCTGATGGGGCGGTACATATACGCCGCCATATTTCTTGGCACAGGTAAGTCCAAACATATGATCATCTTCATTAATAGTTCCGCCTACTGCACAGAGTGAATTATGGCAGTTTGTCAGTACATATGGCACCGGAAATTTCTCAAGGCCTGAAGCACGTGCAGTCTGGATAATTCCGACAAAAGTGATATCATGAGAAGTCAGTTTATCAAATTTAATCTGAAGTTTGTCCATATTTCCGGAAGTATTGTGTGCTTTCAGAATTGAATAGGCAATTGTACTCTTTGCAGCTTCCTCTTTGGAAACAGGAAAATCTGCCTGATTCTCCGGAACAATCTTCTGACCATTCAGCAAATACACACCGGTATCGTATAATTTCATAATGTCTCCTCCATTCTGTTTTTTTGCATATCACAAATGCAGTTATGGAACTCACCTTATCCACACCAGTCTTCAAATTTCCAGATGAAAACTGATTTTCTCCTGAACCGGCACTTTGACACGCTAATTTATGGAAATTTAGGTTTTATTATAGAATATTCCACTGGAATAATCAAGCCTAAGACTATAAGTATTTTGCTGTTGCTTTTCACTTTCTTTACTTTCCCGCAAAAATCCGCTATACTGGGAATCACTTAGAAAATGAGATTTCTGCCGCCTGTGGCAGTTCTGACAGGGAGGTATTACCGATATGTTCCGTTTATGGGGAAAATTATGGAAAGATAATCATTTACTGAAAGATACTGTAATCTGCGATGACTCCGAAGATACGCGGACCCACAAGATTTTTCGTGGTCTGGAAAGTATCTGTTACGAAATGGATCTGGGAAACCCAATCTGGCTGGAATCTACAGTCAGACATTTTAAGAAACATGGAAAAGCCAGATTTTATCAGGATAATTTTATAGAGCAGATTGATTTTGATTATCTGGAGATCCAGGTAATTGAAGAGGATGACGAATAATAAATTATTCTGTCTTAAAATGTGTACAGGATCAGAAACTTTACATTGCCATATTGTTTCTGATCCTGTGTATCTCATTTGCAGTGAATTTTCATGTCTTTATTTCATAAATTCTCTTATGATTTCTCTCATAATCTCATCTTCCTCGGGTGTAAGCATTCCGCTGAAATGGCTTCCTGCTGCTGCAGTCTGGCGGATACTGTCCGCAATATGTTCAACGATTTCCTCTTTTACAGCTTCGTCAGCCTTCTCCGGCACCGGCACTTCTTCTACCCATGTGCGGGCATGTTCCACATAATCAGAAAAAGAATTCATCAGAAGTTCTTCTCTGTATGTAAAATCCAGCGCCTGTCTCAGCAAAAGCAATGCTGTCGGAATGATCGCAGCCACATAAAGATATGCCAGCGGCATTCCGTCCCATCGTGCATCTTTGGAATACAGAAAAAAAGCCAGTCCAAGAAAAGCGATACAGAAAAGTGACGGATACCAGACAAACCGGTTCATACGGTTTAACAGCCTGTCTCTTGTTTTCCAAAGATTTGTCCATTTCTCTTTGAGATTTGATTTAACCTCTGTATTTTTTCTGATCATTCTTCGGTAGGTAAGATGTGTGGTCAGCATCCCCAGTGCTCCCAGTCCGCCCATTAACATCATGGCATACAGCAGGAAATGCAGTTCCATAACTTTCTCCAGCATAACATCCTCCTCACTTGAACAGATAAGACTATCTGCTTCGCTGCCTGCTCATAAACTGACAGGATTATTATACTGCTGTTTCCGGTATCATGGAACTAAAATCGCTCATCAAATTCTCTCATAAAAAGACAAAAGTGTTTACATATTTTCCAGTTTCGTAACTACCTCTTCAAACTTCATAAAATGGGAAGCTTTCACAAGAATAGTGTCACCATCCTGTACATAACCTTCCAGATGCTCCAGCAGACTTTCTCTGTCCGGCTCATAGATTACTTTCAGGTTCGGATTTGTCCGCTGTGCTCTCTCTGCCATATTTCTGCACAGTTTACCTGTACAGATAAGAACATCGATATCACATTTTCCGGCATGCTCTCCTACCTCCTCATGAAGCTGAACTTCATTCTCCCCAAGTTCACCCATATCGCCAAGGACTGCTATTCTGCGTCCTGCACCATCCTGCAGAACATCCAGAGAGGCTTTCATGGACATGGGATTTGCATTATAGCAGTCATCTACGATCAGAAATTTATCTGTTTCGATCATTCTGAAACGACCGCTGATCGGCTCCAGGCTCTCGATTCCGGCTTTGATCTGCTCAGTTGTAAGTCCGTAAATATTTCCAACTGCAGCTGCTGCCAGCGCATTATATACCATATGGCGCCCCGGCATCGGGATATCAACTGTAAATGCAGTATCCCCCAGATGAATGGTGCAGGTCATTCCCTTTAAACCTCTGCTTACAATCTTATCGCCGTAAACCTGACATTCATTACTCATTCCGAAAAATACAGGTTTTATCTTTTCATATTCTTTTACTGTGATAAGCTTATCATCATCGCCATTTAATACAATATGTCCCTCCGGTCTGAGGAATTTAAAAATCTCTGTCTTTGCTTTCAGAACACCATTTCTGTCTCCCAGATTCTCCAGATGGCAGGTACCGATATTCGTGATCACGCAGGTGTCCGGTCTTGCAATCTGCGCAAGTCTGGTCATCTCACCAAAATCACTGATCCCCATTTCCAGAACTGCAATTTCATCTCCATCACGCAGACGGAAAACTGTGAGAGGCAGACCAAGTTCATTGTTAAAGTTGCCCTGTGTTTTCAGAGTATGGTATTTCTGGTTCAGAACAGATGCGATCACTTCTTTTGTACTTGTCTTACCAACACTTCCTGTAATTCCCACAACCGGGATCTGAAGCTGCTTTAAATAAAACTCTGCAATATCTTTCACTGCCTGAAGAGAAGATTCTACTGCGATATAAGGAAAATCAGCGTTATCAAGCACCCGTTCCGACAAGGTTGCCAGTGCCCCTGCTTTCATTACCTGTGGGATAAATTTATGGGCATCTACACGTTCCCCCACAATAGGTACAAACAGACATCCTTCTTCTGCTTTTCTGCTGTCTGTGATAACAGACATTACTTCTTCCTGTAATTTATCAGCCGGACCATAATAAGTACCGCCGCATACGCGGGCGATATTTTCAAGAGTTAAGTTTTTCATAATATTTTTTATATCTTCTTTCCTGTTATAGCAATTCTCTTAATAATGTATCTATAACAATTCTATAAATTACTGCAGACACGCTCTATAGTGTGAAATCCTGCGCCGGATATTTTTTCATGGAAACTTCAATCAGTTTCTCACATAAAGTCGGATAGTCGATTCCCAGAACTTTTGCCTCCTGCGGAATCAGACTGGTTGGTGTCATTCCGGGAAGAGTATTTGCTTCCAGACAATACATATCTCCATTCTCCTTCATCATGAAATCAAGACGGCAGTATCCTTCCATAAACAGAGCTTTGGCTCCTGCTTCCGCATAATGCTGCATTTTCTCTGTGAGTTCCGGTGAAATTTCGGCAGGACAGGTCTCAATCGTAGAGCCGGCCTGATATTTATTCTTATAATCATAGAATCCCTGAAGCGGAGCAATTTCGATGATCGGATAAGCTTTTCCGTCCACAACCGCTACTGAAAATTCACGTCCTTTTATATATTCTTCGACCACGACTTCATTTTCATAAGAATAAGCGTCTTTGAGAGCCTGCTCATATTCGGCCTGATCATTCACAATATAAACACCTACACTGGAACCGCCACAGCAGGTTTTTACAACTACAGGAAATTCCATTCCAAGTGCTTTCAGATCTGTGGTCATTTCTTCTTTTACCATAGACACTCCCCGCGGTGTTGGTACATTATTCATCAGGAACATCTGCTTGGTGATTCCCTTATCCATTGCCAGGGCACTGCTTAAATATCCGGTTCCTGTATATTTGATTCCCATCAGGTCAAATGTTGCCTGTACTTTTCCATCTTCTCCGTTCGCACCATGAAGTCCCAGAAAAACAATGTCAGCCGCCTCGCAGAGTTTCAGCACGTTTGGTCCGAAGAAGCTTCTTCTCTCTTTTTTCATCTGTTCAATCCTGTCGTTAAATGCTGACATATATTCTGATGCTGCGTCCACATCATACTCTGACGGAAACGGATTCTCCCGATCCACATTCTCAATGCCGCAAAAAATATCCACAAGAATCGCCTGATGTCCTTTCTGTCGTAATGCCTTACATATTCCTGTTCCTGATGTAATGGAGACAGTACGTTCTGTACTTGTTCCCCCCGCTAATACTACAATCTTCATCATTTTTCTCCTTTATTCATAAATAACAATCGGTGTGTTCTTCTCAACATTGCTGAAAATAATCTGCACCTGATCGGATGGTGCACAGATGCTTCCATGTGTGCCTTCAAATTCATAAAGCTGTCCTCCGAAATCCATTCTCCATGGAGCATCACTGATCCCCAGATTTCCATCGAATGGGATCCAGTAATTTACAGCAGAAGGATAGTCCTCTCCGTTCACTGTACATCCGCTCTTCATTTCACCTGTTGTATAACATCCCACAGGAGTTGCACAGTTGGGCACGAATGGATTTCCGGATACGATCTGCGCATCCGCAGTCGGCGTTCCATCTTTATAGAATACCATTCTCTGGGCCGTCAGGTCAATCTCTATATACGTATATCCGATATCATTTGTTTTCCTGACCAGACCTTCATGGGAATAAACAGGTTCTCTGACCTGGGTTTCTCCGTTTTTTATCAGTTCTGTAAGTTCTTTCAGCTCCGCTTTCTGATCGATCTGCCAGCCATAATTCCCTCCGCTGACAGTAATCTCACGACCATCATATGTATTAAATGTTCTCTCTGTTCCAACCGTATCATATTTAGCCGACAGTTCACTGATATATGCTTCTATCTGTTTTTTGTCAAGTGTATAAAGACCGTTTTCATCTGTTGTGAGCCAGTTTTTGATCATATCTCTGTCTACTGTCTCTGTGCAATCGTCAAAATCATAGGTTATCACTACATCCGTAAGTTTGTTTATCAGGTCACAATTCTTCGTCAGAGTTTCATCACTCTGATAAACTTTCGGTTCTTTGTAGCATCCATCTGCTTCCAGATCAACCGGCGTTCGTCCTGTGACAAGAGCATCTATAATATCCTGACTTGTTTTTTCTGGTTTCAGTGCAGTTCCCTCCTGCTCAGGAACAATTACAAACTTATCGTCTTTCTCTTCTATATGAGCATCCGAAGGCTCTGTCATATTCTCCTGCTGCATACATTTCAGTTCGGAAATGGCAGCCTCTGTCTTCTGCTCATCATATTTAATGGAGGAGGACACTTCATAATTCCTGTGCTGATTAAAAGCAAGAAACCATGTAAAACGATCCTGATTCCTGATCAGTTTACCAACACTTCCATCTGAGTCATAGGAAAGTCCCGCCTGTTTTGCTGTGATACTTTCCTGTCCGTTATTTCTGGTGTCAATAGTAAGAACATATGATCCCACCTTCTGCGTAAGCAATTCTTCTGACTGGGATACTGTCATATAGGAACAGTTGAATCCGTTTACCATTGATCCCGGTAAGAAATGCTCTGTGAAATAGTATACACCATATCCATATACTCCGGCAGTCAGCAGGAGCAAGATTATGATCAGGGTGATCATGATTTTCTTTCTGCTGCTCACGACATCCTCTCCTTTCTTTTTTATAAACAGCAACCGCCCGGCAAGAAGTTATGCCGGGCAGTTTTATTATCACATTATTTATCCAGAAAGTAAATACGATTATTCTCTTTTATGCGTTTTCCAGTAGTGTTACTGTTCACTCCGTTCACAGTAACACGCTTCGCGATGCACAGAATTTATGCTAATCGCATAAATTCGCGCGGTATGTCTCGGGTTTTCTGTGATCTTCGCTCACAAAAAACACCTCGCGGGATATTATCAGCGAACAGTAGCCAGTAGTTTCTCTACACTTGTAAGTTTAACACAGAGTACGAACACTTCTGCTGCTTTTCCAAGATCCTCAGGAGTCGGGAAACTTGGCGCAATACGGATATTGGAGTCTTTCGGATCTTTTCCATATGGATAAGTTGCGCCTGCTCCTGTAAGTACAACACCTGCTTCTTTTGCCTTGGCAACAATAGCTTTTGCACATCCTTCCATTGAATCAAAGGAAATGAAGTATCCACCATGTGGTTTTGTCCACTCGCCGATTCCAAGACCGCCAAGTTCTCTGTCCAGTGTGTTAAGGACCATTTCAAATTTCGGACGGAGAATTGCCGCATGCTTTCTCATGTGTTCATGAAGACCGTCAATATTTTTGAAGAATTTTACATGACGTAACTGGTTTAATTTGTCATGTCCGATTGTCTGGATCTGCATGTAGCTGCGGAAATCTTCCAGGTTTGCTTTGGAAGCTGCAACTGCTGCAATACCGGAACCCGGGAAGCTGACTTTGCTGGTAGAACAGAATTCAAATACCATATCCGGATTTCCTGCCTTTTTGCACTCCTCTAAAATATCCAGAATCTGTGCCTGGTCCTCTTTGTAGAGATGATGTACCACATAGGCATTATCCCAGAAAATACGGAAATCTGCGGCTGCCGGCTTTAAGGCTGCAAATCTGCGGACCGTCTCATCCGAATAGACCACACCCTGTGGATTGGAATATTTCGGCACACACCAGATTCCTTTTACCGTCTCATCGTTATTCACATATTTTTCTACCAGATCCATATCCGGTCCATTCTCTGTCATTGGGATGTTGATCATCTCGATACCGAATGTCTCTGTGATGGCAAAATGTCTGTCATATCCCGGAACCGGGCAGAGGAATTTTACCTTATCGAGCTTACACCATGGAGTGTTGCCACAAATACCAAACATTTCTGCACGGGCAACCTGATCATACATGATATTCAGGCTGGAGTTACCATAAACAATCACATTTTCCGGCTTTGTCCCGATCACATCCGCCATCAGTTTTTTAGCTTCCGGAATTCCATCAAGGACACCATAGTTTCGCAGATCTGTACCGTTTTCACTCTTTAATGCAGTCTTAGAATCAAGCACATCAAGCATTCCCATGCTTAAATCAAGCTGGTCTGCTCCCGGCTTTCCTCTGGACATATCCAGTGCAAGACCCATACCTTTTATTTTTTCATATTCGGCTTTGAGTGCGGTCAGCTCCTGTGTGAGTTCCTCTTTGCTCATCTCCTGATAGGTTTTCATGGTAAGTTTTCCTCCTTATTATTCCTCTGGATTTTCTTTGATTTTTTTATAATAGGCGCGAATCTGCTGCTCATATCCGTTTTCCGACGGCTCATAAAAAACCTCACCGGTCAGTCCGTCCGGCAGATACTGCTGCTTCACGTAGTGGTTTTTATAATCATGGGCATATTTGTAACCTTTTCCGTGCCCAAGCTTTCCTGCCGATTTGTAGTGGGCATCCTGCAAATGCACCGGTACCGGCGGTGTCTTTGTCTCCTGCACTACACGCATGGCCTTATCAATGGCATTGATCGCGGAATTACTCTTTGGCGCACTTGCCATATAAGTAACTGCCTGTGCCAGTACAATCCGTGCTTCCGGCATTCCGAGCCGCTCCACCGCCTGTGCCGCAGCTACTGCAACCTGCAATGCCTGCGGATCAGCATTCCCGATATCCTCAGATGCCAGAATCATGATTCTTCTGGCAATAAATTTCACATCTTCCCCCGCATAAAGCATCCGTGCCAGATAATACACCGCGGCATCCGGATCTGATCCACGCATGCTCTTGATAAAAGCAGAGATCGTATCATAGTGATTATCTCCCGTCTTATCGTAGTTGATGACCCGCTTCTGAATGCACTCACTGGCCACATCCAGTGTAATGTGAATGATCCCATCCTCACTCCGGTCCGTGGTCAGAATTCCAAGTTCAATGGCGGTCAGCGCTGCACGCGCATCTCCGTTTGCCATGTCAGCTAAAAACTCCAGCGCATCATCATCCATCTGTGCATGGTAAGAACCCATGCCCTTTTCCGTATCATTGACCGCCCGAAGCAGCAATGTACGGATATCCTCCGTGGAAAGTTTCTTTAACTCAAAAATGACGGAGCGCGACAAAAGCGCAGGATTCACTTCGAAATACGGATTTTCCGTTGTGGCTCCGATCAGAATGATTGTGCCGTCCTCGACAAACGGAAGCAGATAGTCCTGCTGTCCCTTGTTGAAACGATGGATCTCATCGATAAACAGGATCGTTTTCTTTCCATACATGCCCTGATTGTTTTTTGCCGCGGCAACCACTTCCTCCATGTCTTTCTTGCCCGCCGAAGTCGCATTGATCTGCATGAACTCTGCACTTGTGGTATTGGCAATCACTTTCGCCAGCGTCGTCTTTCCCGTACCGGGCGGTCCGTAAAAGATGATGGAGCTGAGTTTATCCGCTTTGATCGCACGGTACAGCAGTTTGTCTTTCCCGACGATGTGCTGCTGCCCGACAACCTCATCAAGTGTGGTCGGACGCAGCCGTGAGGCAAGCGGTGACTCATCCTTCATATTCTGTTGTCTCATATACTCAAATAAATCCATTCGTATCCAATCCCCATATGAATATCATTCAAGATCTTTTTGAATAATTTTTGTGTGTATCCTGCATTTTTATTCTTTGCAGGAATTTTTCCACAAACTTCTTTACGCTTTGTTCTTTGCGATATTTCTATGTAATTTCTATTATTCTTTCATTTCCCGCTTATCTCATTTTGAAAGAAAAAGCGTCAGGAAATTCATTTCATCCTTATAAGGATACATGATTTCCTGACGCTTGACAAGTTATTATTGAGATTTTTTTACATAAATATTGCTTTTATTTTTGTACAGATGCTGTAAGTGCACCATCCTTCACGTCAATGAGGATCGTATCTCCCTGCCGTACCTGATCTTCGAGAATCAGTTTTGCAGAGAGGGTCTCTACATGCTTTTGCAGGAACCGCTTCAATGGTCTTGCACCATAAACCGGATCGTAACCATGTTCAACCACAAAGTGTTCCGCTTCCGGTGACAATGCCACCTTGATCTCACGATCAGAAAGACGTTTGTTCAGATCATCCATCAGCAGACGGATGATGCCACCAATATTTTCTTTTGACAGTGGCTTAAACATAATAATCTCATCCAGACGGTTCAAAAATTCCGGTCGGAAATGTCCCTGCAGATCTTCCATGACTTCTTTTTCTGCCTCCGGCGAAATGTTGCCGTCTGCATCAATGCCATCCAGCAGATACTGCGATCCAAGGTTACTGGTCATAATAATGATCGTGTTCTTGAAATCTACGGTACGTCCCTGTGAATCTGTGATCCGCCCGTCATCAAGTACCTGTAACAGTACGTTAAAGACATCCGGATGTGCTTTTTCCACCTCATCAAACAGGACAACAGAATACGGTTTTCTCCGCACGGCTT
>OLPI01002660.1_pt1 | contig 13679 bp, 13 predicted proteins | sample 1672361 | NCBI WGS metagenome assembly OLPI01 (sample SAMEA3136675, study PRJEB25190) | human gut metagenome
GAGATGACCAATTACAACGTGGAAGAAAAGGATTTAAAGGGAGAAGGAGCTATTACTACGGATGAATTTATGCGTTTTTTACAGAGTAAGGGTATTCAGATTCCCAGGGATATCCAGCTAATCGGTTTTGATGATAACATAGCAAGTAAGGAGAGCAATCCCCCGCTTACAACAATTCATCAGGAGTCATCTCTTAGAGCAAAGACTGCAATCAGATGTCTTGAGGCAATGCGCGATGGAGCAGAATGTAAGAAGGAAATAGTTCTGCCGGTCGAATTGATTAAAAGAGAAAGTACGAGGAAATTATGATGTCAAAGTTTATGAAATCATTATGTGAAATAGCAATTCCGGTCACATTGCAAAGTATGCTACAGGCTTCTTTTTCAATTGTTGACCAGATTATGATAGGACAATTAGGTGAGACTAATATATCTGCAGTTGGATTATGCGGTAATTTTTCTTTGATTTTTTCGGTGGTAATCGGCGCGGTAAGCACAGTTGCGGGGATACTAATCGCACAGTTTATTGGTGCGGAAGATACAAAAGAGGCATGGTGCGGATTTGACGTGAGTCTCATTTGTGGGATATTAATATCGGGAATATTTATGCTGGCTTCCGGATGTTTTTCAAGGCAGATTCTCGGACTTTATACTACAGATACAAGTATTATAAACACAGGTACAGTATATTTCAGAATTATAGCTTTTTCCTATATACCAATGGCAATAAGCAATATTTTATCATCATGGCTGCGCTGCAGAGAGCATGCTACCATACCATTTCTGGCAAGCTTTGGAGCGGTTGGTGTAAATACCGGACTTAATTATCTGCTGATATTTGGAAAATTCAGATTTCCATGTATGGGAATAAAGGGTGCTGCGATTGCAACACTTATTTCACAGTTGTTTAATCTTGTAGTTATTGCTGCCGGATTTGCCTTATGTATCAGGAAAGATGGGGATAAACCGGTATGGTCATTGCGTTTCAGCAAAATTACTATTAAGGACTATTTTATCATGATTATGCCGATTCTCATCAGTGAATTTTTATGGAGTCTTGGACAGAATGTGGAGTCTGCCGTTTATGGTCATCTTGGAACTTCCAACCTGGCGGCTTATACACTTACCTGCCCTATACAGGGGCTTATCGTAGGAGCACTTAGCGGATTGTCAGCTGCTGCCGGGGTAATGGTCGGCAAGCGACTTGGCAGGAAAGAATACGACGAGGCTTACACGGAGTCAAAGAAGATTATGTATGCAGGTCTGGCTGGTGCGGTTGTGGTATCCGCATTACTTATTACAATGGCAGGAGTCTATACCAAACTGTACCGTGTGGATGACAGCGTAAAATCACTTGGAAAGATACTGCTTATTGTATTTGCCCTATATGCACCGGTCAAGGTTGAAAATATGATTCTTGGCGGTGGAATTATCAGAAGCGGCGGCAATACCAAAATTATTATGGTGATTGATATTGTTGGCACATGGTGCATCGGAATTCCAATGTGTCTGCTTGCAGCGTATGTGTCTAAGTGGGGCATAGTTGGTGTGTATACACTGCTTACCACGGAGGAAATATTCAGGCTTGCTGTATCGCTTATTATTTTTAAGAGGCGCAAGTGGATGATTAGTTTATCGTAGTATTAAGGTATTGGATATGAATTATATGGTTAGTAATTGACAATGTTGCAACGCAGGAAGACTTTATCACGGACTCAGACAAGCAGGCTGTTTGCATCCAATAAAAATTCCTTTACACCCATCATCAAATAACCATTTTCATCATAACGAGGTTTCATACTCTTCTCAACAATAATAATCTTTTTAAAAGAATCCGTAGTGCGTTCAAATGACATGGTTTCCTGCTCATACTTTTCTTTGTCAGGTATTGCATACGCCGACTGAATATAATATTTTTTACTTCCCAAAGTAGCTATAAAATCAATTTCTCTCTGTATCCGCACTTCTTTTCCACCTGCATCTCTCTCCCTCGATTCCACTGTGCCAACATCTACCTGGTAACCTCTAAACCTTAGTTCGTTGTATATAATATTTTCCATGATATGAGTTCCTTCAATCTGTCTGAAAGCTAAACGTGCATTTCTGAGTCCTATATCCTCAAAATATATTTTATATGGTGTGCCAATATATTTTCTTCCTTTTACATTATACCTTTTTACTCGGGTGAGAATAAAAGCCTCTTCAGCATAGCCAATATACTTATCAACCGTTGTATCACATGTAGTCGTTCCATGAACAGAATTCATTGTACTGGCTATTTTTCTGGGATTCGTTAGTGTAGAAATGCCGGATGCAATTACATCCATTACTTCACCGAGTGCGGCTTCATCCTGTACTGAATATCTAAGAATAATATCTCTAAGATAAACATTCTTCATCTGTGAAATCAAATAGGTTGTCTTCTGTTCTTCAGTTGTCATAAGTGCAACTGCCGGAAGACCACCATACACAGAGTAATCATCATAGGCTTCACTTTTATCGCCCTGGATGAAGGCATAATATTCCGAAAAGGATAAAGGGAGGATATGGACCTCATCTCCTCTGCCCTCGAATTCTGTCAATATATCCTTTGATAAAAACCTGGAATTGCTGCCTGTAACATAAACATCCACATTGCTGTTACGAAGGAACCCATTCAATACTGATTCAAATGCCCCTAACTTTTGCACCTCATCCAATAAAAGATAATACATTTCATCTCCATTTATCTGTGGCATTAACCATTTAAGAAATTTGGAAGGATCAACTTTCCGGTCTTCTTTTTCGTTATCGAGAATAAGAGGATCTTCTCCAATTTTAAGTAAATCCTGTGCTGTATCAAAAGCAAATTTAATAATATGATCTTCTGCTATATTTTCGCTTTTTAAATGATTGTAAAATAATGTATTTAACAAATATGATTTTCCACATCTTCGTATTCCGGTAATTACTTTAATAAACCCATTGTGCTTTCTGGCAATGAGTCGCCCAAGGTATATATCTCTGTTTATTTCCATAACAACCTCCATTTAATATTATTGCCACAAGCGGCATTTTTATTAATTATAGTATAAACTATATAAAAAAATAATGAAATGAACAGTAAATAATAAAATCCTCTGTAAACAGAAAAACAGGTGGCAAATAGCACCTGACTGTTTGCAGAGGATTTTATTATTACTATTTACCAATAAAAATTTATCGTAAAACAATAAAAATATATTGCAAAAGCAAGATATATGTGTATAATAAAGGAAAACAATAAAACCAGAAAGAAAAATCTGGAATCAAAAACAAACTCAAAGAAAAGTGAATCAGATCAGGAGGAGAATCATTTATGCAGCAAAAAGAAATTTCACGGTGGCTAAAAGCAATCACGATTGTACTGGCGCTGATGGGGGCGGTGTTCTTTCTATATATTATGCCGGTACTTGCAATGTCATGGAGGGACGCGGATGAATCACTGGCGTATCTTTTTATGCCGGGGCTGTTGTACGGCTGGTGCATTGCGGTGATCTGTTATGCGATCCTGTACCAGTTCTGGAAAGTATGTGTGCAGATCGGAAAAGACAATTCATTCTCAAAAGAAAATGCAAAATGTTTTCGAAATATCAGTCACTTCGCATTGCTGCTCGCAGTTGTGTGGTTTGCGGGAATTGTTTTTCTGGCAATCTTAGCGGTCAGGCAGCCCGGAATCAGTATTTTTATGATCACCGCAGTTTTGCTTTCGGTCATGATATCTGTTTTGGCAGCGGCATTATCACATCTGATACTGAAGGCCTACGAATTAAAACAGGAAAATGAACTTACGATATAAGGAGAGACAAATGGCGATTATCATAAATATAGATGTAATGCTTGCAAAGCGGAAAATGAGTGTAACTGAACTCTCGGAAAAAGTAGGTATTACAATGGCAAATATTTCCATACTAAAAAATGGAAAGGCAAAAGCAATCAAAGTAGACACATTAAACAAGATCTGCCGGGCGTTGGACTGCCAGCCGGGAGATATTTTAGAATATGTTCCATCGGATGATGAAATTTAATATATTGCACGGAATGAAGCAGGAATATGACAGTTTATGAAAAACTGAAGCAGGAACAGGACAGCTTATTGGAAAAGGAAGGGAGCATGAAAATGGATCAGAATCTTACAGTCAGTTACGAGGAGCAGAAAGCGCAGTGGCAGGAAAGAAAAAAACAGCAGCAGAAAGAAAATGCGGGGATTTTTAAAAAACTTGCGCCGACAAGCCTCATTTACGCACTGATCTATACAGTCTGTATTTACAAAAATATGACAGGTGCCGCAGTACTTCTGTGGGTGGTGGCAACGATCGGATATATCTGTTACATCGTTAAAACGGTAAAGGAAAGAAAAGTTTTTAAAACAACAATAATTTTTGCTGTGTATATGCTGATCCTTGCGGTCAGTACATTTACAACCGGAAATGAGTGGATCATCTGGATGAATTATTGCTGGATATTTGCATTCACGGTGTGTTTCCTGATACGAAATATGGCAGATGAAAACGAATGGAATTTCTGGGATTACCTGTGCGGTGGAGTAAATGCTGTATTTGGAGCAATTGGCAGCATTGCAAGACCATTTGGCGATGGAAACGATTTTGCACGTTTGCGGGAGAAAAAAGAAAATGGCAAAGCGCGTGAGATCCTGATCGGAATTGCAGTAGCGATACCGGTGGTTCTTCTGATCGGTGGATTGTTAATGTCGGCGGATCTGGTATTTTCAAATATGATTGCAAAAGTTTTCGAAGGAATCAGGATACCGGCAAACCTGGCAGGGATTTGTTTCATGTTATGTTTTGGTTTTATTTCATCTTACTGTGGAGTCAGATATACAGCATACAGAAAAGACCGGCAGGACAGGGAAGTAAAAATTCTTACAGAGACGACAGCAATGTTTACGGTTTCGGTCTTAGTGGCGGTATTATATGTGATATTCTGTGGTATACAGATCATATATCTGTTTGGCGGTGGCGGGGAGCTGCCGGCAGGAGTGACCTATGCCGAATATGCAAGGCAGGGATTTTTCCAGCTCCTTGTGGTGTGTATTTTAAATCTGGGGGCGGTTCTTACAATGGAGCATTTCTTTCAGAGGAACAGGGCGGTCGATGCCGTTCTGACGGTGATCTCTGTATGTACGATCATTATGACAGCATCGAGCGGGTGGAGAATGATCCTGTATATCCGGGCATACCAGCTCACATTTTTGCGTGTTGTGGTACTTGTGGCACTGGCAGTGATCACGCTTCTGATGGCAGGGACGATCTGTTATATCTGGAACCGCAGGTTCCCGTTGTTTCAGTATGGAATGGCGGTTGTGTGCGTCAGTTATGTCCTGTTTGCCTTTGCACATGTAGATGCGGGGATTGCCGCCTATGATCTGGCGCAGATCGAAAATGGAAATACTGCGGGCGATTACAGTTATCTCTCCTGTTTATCAACGGATGCGGCACCAGTGATCGCTGAGTACTTAAAAGAACATCCGGACAAGAGTTATTACGGGGATGGAATATATAACTGGAAGTGGGAATATATGCAGGAAAATGACAGGATGAACCAGCCTGTGACGCTCCGGACATTTAATCTGTCTTATCTGCGTGCAAAAAGAATATTTTCAGAAAAATAGGTCATAAGTATCGATTTATTGTCATAAAAATAATATTTATTTACAAATGATCTCCGGTTTTGTATAATGAAACAAAGATGTTGTGAAAATTTATGATGAGGAGAACAAAAGATGAAAGGAAAACAGCTGGAAAGATAATTGCACTGTTTGCCGTGGCGGGAATGCTCGCCGGGTGTGGTGGAAAAACAGGTACTACGCCGGATGATTATGCGACAAACGATGGCTATATTACAACGGAAACCGCCGGGAACAGTACAGGCGGTGCACAGTCGGATACCACATCGGGCACGGCAGGGATTTCGAAAGAAAATATAAAAGTCGGCGTGCTTTATATTTCAGATCCGGATGAGGGAAGCGGATATTCTTACACGCATGATCTGGGAATTGTGGGAATGCAGGAAAATCTGGGTTTAAGCGATGATCAGATTGAGAGAAAGATCGTGGATGACTCTGACGCAAAGGCGACGGAGGAAGCAATCGAAGCATGTATTTCGGATGGGTGCAATATTATTTTTACAACCAGCTGGGGGTATATGGAAACAACAGCAGAGATGGCTGAGAAATATCCGGATATTTACTTTTCCCATGGAACCGGTTATATGTCAAATGGAAAGAACTTCAACAATTATTTTGGTCGTATTTACCAGGTAAGGTATTTAAGCGGTATCGTGGCTGGCATGAATACAAAGTCGGATAAGGTCGGCTATGTTGCAGCGCAGGATTCTTCCAATTCGGAGGTGACAGGTGGAATTGATGCATTTGCGATCGGCGTTGCAGCTGTTAACCCGGAGGCAAAGATCTATGTGGCAGTCACAAACAGCTGGGATGATCCGGATAAGGAAAAAGCAGCATCGGAACAGCTGTTGGATATGGGCTGTGATGTGATGGCACAGCATTGTGATACGCCGTATCCGCAGACACTCGCACAGGAACGTGGTGTATATGGTATCGGCTATAACTCAGATATGAGCAAGGAAACACCGGATGCCTGTCTGACGAGTGTTATCTGGAACTGGAGTGCATACTATACTTCGGCAGTTAAGAGTATTATCAATGGAACCTGGGATGGATCAAACTATTATGGAGGTATGGCAGAGGGGCTGGTACAGCTGACGAATCTGGCATCTTTTGCGGCAGAGGGTACGCAGGAGAAGGTGGATGAAGCGACTGCAGAAATTTTAAGTGGCAGCAATAATGTTTTTGACGGAGTGATGGAGACAAATACAGGGGAGACGGTTGGAACAGAGAATGGAACCTTAGATGATGCAACGATTACCGGCGGCATTGACTGGTATTATAAAAACGTTGTGATTGTGGACTAGGGGGAGAATGAGATGATGAAATTGACGATTCGAAAAAAAGTTTTATTCTGTTCTTTGATACCGCTGCTTCTGTTAGGAGGAATTATCCTTCTGATCGCGTCCACGATCGTAAAGGGTGCAATTATCGATCAGGTGGAAAATTCATTAAAAGGAACTGCAATCGCGACGCAGGCAGCTTATGACCAGAATGCAGGTACCTATTTGCAGACGGAAAATGGTGATATCTGGAAAGGAAGTTATAACATTTCACAGTCAGAGAATCTGGTGGATACCATCAAACAGGAGTCTGGGATGGAGGTGACATTTTTCTATGGATCACAGAGAATCATGACTTCTGCAGTCGACAAAAATGGTGACAGGATTCTGGGAAGTCCGGCGGGTGACAAGGTTGTTGAAAAGGTATTAAATGGTGGTGAGGGATATTTCAGTGATAATGTATCCATGGATGGCATCATATATTATGGCTATTATGTTCCGGTATACCAGAAAGGTGATAATACAACTCCGATTGGAATGGTGTTTGCCGGAGCAGAAAAGCAGGAAATCTCGCATAGTGTGATACAGATCATTAATACGATCGTAGCCATCGTGCTAGTGGTACTTGTGATATGTATTATTATTGTAGAGATCAGTGCAACTTCGATCACGCGCGCATTAAAGAAAGGAATTGCAAATGTGCAGGAAGTGTCTGCAGGACATCTCGATGTAGAGTTTGACAGGAAAATCTTAGAGCGGAAAGATGAAGTCGGGGATCTGACCAAAGCGATACAGCATTTACAGAAAGAACTGCAAAAGATCATTAAGGGAATCAAGGAAAGTACCGATATGCTGATGGAAGCATCCAATACTTTAGAGGATACATCCCATCAGACTTACGATGGAATGCGTGAGGTGGAGGCAACGGTAGATTCTATTACAACCGGGGCAAATTTACAGGCAGAGGATGCAAAAAAAGCTTCTGACAATGTAAAATATATGGGAAATCTGATCATTGAGACCGGCAGGGCAGCAGATGAACTGAATGAAAGTGCAGATCAGATGAAACAGTCCAGTGATGCGGCTGTTGTTACGATCGATGAACTAAAACGAATCAGCGAAGAAGTAAAGGCAGCTGTTGCAACGATCGCGGAACAGACGAAACAGACAAATATTTCAGCACAGAGTATTCAGAAGGCATCGCAGTTTATTTCTGAAATTGCATCCCAGACGAATCTTCTTTCTTTAAATGCCAGCATTGAAGCCGCACGTGCAGGTGAGGCGGGAAAGGGTTTTGCGGTTGTGGCATCTGAGATACAGAAGCTTGCAGAACAGTCTGATACGGCGAGTGGCAATATCGGCGAAATCGTAAATACACTGATCGGAAACTCCCAGCGTGTGGTTGAGACAATGGGCAAGACACAGGAGATCATTGAAAAACAGAATATGCATATCGAGAGTACGGAGCAGATGGTAAATGGTGTTATGGGTGAGATCGACGCATCTATTGAACGAATTCGCCAGATTGAAACACGTACAAAGAAATTAGAGAGTGCAAGAACAGAGATCATAGATGTCATTGATTCTTTGTCAGAGATTGCACAGCAGAATGTGGAAGGAACCACGCAGACAAGTTCATCCATCACAGAGATTACGGACAGTTTTCAGAATATCAAGGATTCTACCGAAAATCTGCGTAATATGGCGGATATGCTTGCACACAATATCAGACATTTTGATATATGATAAAAATATGGCCTTAAGCTGCAGAATATGGAGACAAAACAGATGGAAGTGCTTGCTGTTTTTGACGAGAAGAATTATGACGACACAACAAAAGTATATGAAAAATATAATGTGCGTGGTGTAATTTTCCGGGATGGAAAGATTGCCATGCAGTGCAGTACGGATGGCGAATATAAGATGCCCGGCGGCGGGATGGAAAAGGGAGAGAGTTTTTTAGAAACCCTTGTGCGTGAGATCCGTGAAGAGACAGGGCTTACCGTTTTAAAAGAGTCTGTGTGTGAACTAGGGGAGATCCTTGAGATGCGCCGCGATATATTTGATCCGTCCTGTAAATATATCTGTCATTCTTACTTTTATTACTGTAAGGTAGGGGAAAAACAGGAGAAACTTCATCTGACACCCAGTGAAGTGGCAAAGGGGTATTATCTTAAGTGGGAGCAGCCGGAGACTGTATACAATACCAATATACGCATAGAAAAGGATCCGTGGATCATTCGTGACACTGCATTTGTGAAGATGATTCTGGATGGAAAAGTAAAATTGCCGGAATAAAAAGGCAAAGAAGAAATCCGGTACATAAAATAATAGAATGTCCGCGGAGCGCGCATTCTATTATTTTTTTGTGGAAGAACGACAAAAAATATGTTATACTTAACAATATGTATTGCAGAAAAACTGATCTGATATGCAATAGATAAAGGCACAGATAAATGACGGAGGATGGCGCATATGAATGAAAATTATGTAACACTTACCATTGGAAAACAGAAAAATATTGCACTGATCGCGCATGATAATAAAAAAGCAGAGCTGATCGCATGGTGCGAAACAAATAAAGAGATCCTGAAAAATCATTTCCTTTGTGGAACAGGGACCACGGCACGTATGATTACAGACCAGACCGGACTTCCGGTTCGTGGATATAACAGCGGCCCTCTTGGTGGAGACCAGCAGATCGGTGCAAAGATCGTTGAGGGAAAAGTAGACTTTGTCATTTTCTTTTCTGATCCATTGACTGCACAGCCTCATGATCCTGATGTAAAGGCACTGCTTCGTATTGCACAGGTATATGATATCCCGATCGCAAACAATAAGGCATCGGCAGACTTTATGATCAGATCTGAATATATGAATGAAGAGTATGAGCATGAGGTGATCAACTTCAAAGAAAACATCAAAAAACGCTCAGAGACATTATAAGGGGGAACATTTTTCATGAGCAAAGTAGCAATCGTATCAGACAGCAACAGCGGAATCACGCAGAGTATGGCAAAGGAATTTGGAGTTACCGTGATGCCGATGCCTTTTTTTGTGGGAGACAAGACACTGTATGAAGATATCGATCTGTCACAGGAAGAGTTTTACCAGATGCTTTCCGAGAAGACAGACATCCATACATCCATGCCGCTTGTAGGAAATGTGACAGATACCTGGGATGAATTGTTAAAAGAGTACGATGAGATCGTACATATCCCAATGTCGTCCGGACTTAGTGGTTCCTGTGAGACAGCCATGATGCTTTCCCAGGATTATGATGGAAAGGTGCAGGTGGTGAACAATCAGAGAATTTCTGTTACACAGCGCCAGTCTGTTTTAGATGCACTTGCGCTTGCAAAACAGGGAAGAACTGCATCTGAGATCAAGACAATTTTAGAGCGTGATAAATTTGAATCATCGATTTACATTATGGTGGACACGCTGTATTATCTGAAAAAAGGCGGCAGGATCACACCAGCTGCTGCCGCGCTTGGAACACTGTTAAAATTAAAACCGGTGCTTCAGATTCAGGGTGAAAAATTAGATGCATTTGCCAAGGCAAGAACGGTAAAACAGGCAAAGAGTATCATGATTGAGGCAATGAAGAATGATTTTGCCAACCGGTTTAACGATCCGAACGGAGAGCATATGTATCTTGAGATGGCATATACGCATGATTTAGAAGCGGCAGAAAACTTCAAGAAAGAAGTGCAGGAGGCATTTCCGGGGATGGAGATCCGTATGGATCCGCTTTCACTTAGCATTTCCTGCCATATCGGACCGGGAGCGTTAGCAGTGGCATGTTCAAGAAAGATTCCAGAGCTGGAAGCGTAATAGAAAAATAAAAGAGAACAGAGAGAAAAGCCAGATAAAGCAATCGCCTGAAATCTGAATTACAAGAGATAATTCGGATCTCAGGCGATTTTTACCTATAGAAATTAAAAGTCCTTTGCAGACAGAAAAATTTCACGCTGTTTAGGCTGGAGAACTGCTGTGCTGCCGTATCTTTTTGCTTTTCCAAATGATATAAGTGATCATCAGAGGAATGCCGGCGCCCACCCAGGCAGCAGGATCAGCAAGGCAGATCCCCTGATAACCGAGTGGTTTCTGCAGGAGTGCGATCGCAACAAAGCGGCATACCAGCTCGATCACGCCACTCAACATTGGAACAAGTCCTTCGCCTAATCCCTGTAAGGCATTGCGGTATAAAAAGATCATGGCAAGCGGGAGGAAAAACCAGCTTACTGTTTTTAAATACATCATGGCATAGGAGAAAATCTCATCGGAAGGATTGCTTACAAACCAGCTTACGATAAATTCTCCACCGAAAATACAGATGGCAGCACCGATGGCTGCAGCAGCGATACAGATGAAAAATCCTTTGCGCATACCGTCGAAAATACGGTCGTATTTTCCTGCACCGAGATTCTGACCACAGTAGGTTGCCATGGCGGTGCCGAGCGTCGGCATGGTCTGAGTTGCGATATTGTTGACTTTAGAAGCGGCTGTAAAGGAAGCAACCACACTGGAACCAAACACGTTGACAGCACTCTGTAAGATCATGGTTCCAATGGCGGTGATGGAGTAATTTAATGCCATTGTGATACCGATCGAGAGCATGTTAATGACACCCGGGCGATCCAGATAATAGTCCGCTTTTGTTGTGCGAAGGATCTCAAACTGCCGGAACATATGGATAAAACATAAAATTGCGGAGATTCCCTGCGCAATGATGGTGGCATAGGCGGCACCGGCGGTTCCTGCTTTCAGCACGATAATAAATAAAAGATCCAGTACCACATTTAATATAGAAGAAAAGATAGCCGTCCCGCAGCCCATTTCCGCCCGAATTGTTGACCCAGTTGAACTGGAACCTCAGCGCGCCGCCCTCCAGCGTCTGCCGGACGGCGTTGCCCACGAGCTGCGGCAGCGCCAGCGCCAGCACGACGGCCAGATACAGCCCCGCGCGCAGAAGGATGCCGCACCGATCCGCGCTGTGCTCGATGAGGCTGCCGAGCAGGTAGCCGCCGGAAAACAGCGCGAGCGCCAGAAACGTGTGCGTATGCACCAGCGGCAGCGCGGCGGCCCAGAGCGCCAGCAGCACCGTCTGCCGATAGGATTTCTCCCGGACAGAGGAAATCAGCAGATACAGCGCCGGAATCCCCATCGCCCAGCCGCCCAGCAGCGCGCGCTGGGGGAGCATCAGATCCGCGATGACGTTTGAAAAGCGCAGGTTGAGATCGGGCTGGTTCGCCGGGGTCTTGTAATACCCGGTGAAAATCTCTTTAACGCGGGCAAAGTGATCCGCGAACGCCAGATCAAAGTCATACAGAAAGCCGAGGCCGCCGTTGAAGAAGAACAGCAGCGCCGCCACCGCGACCGCCTTGTGCCGACCGCCGAGAATCTGCTGCGCCAGGAGCATATAGCCCGCGTAGGTCAGCGCCATCAGCAGCGTGCCCGGCACGACGAGCGACAGGTTCAGCGGCATGCCGAGCATGTAAAACGTCGTGCTCAGCGCATCGGTCAGATACGGATAGGCGAGGCTCGTCCCCGCCAGCAGGCTGTAGCTCGGCGGAAAGCGCATGTTTTCCAGCGACGTGACAAACGACAGGTGCATGCACAAATCGCCGTATGTCGCCTGCCCGCACCAGAGCGAGCCGTCCGCGTCGGGCATGATGTTGTGCGTATATTGCAGATAGGCTGAAAGCGCCGTCAGCGGAATCCCCACGGCGGCCATCACGGCCATCTGCCGCCTGTCCGCCGCGCTCATCTGGCAGAGCGGCGCTTTTTCCCGCGCGGCATAACAAAGCGCCGCCAGCAGCAGCGCCGCGGCGACGGCCGCGATATGCGCGGCGACGGTGAAATCCAGCGCGTTGGCGCACAGCGCCGGGAGCCCCATCTCCATCAGCACGCCCAGCGACACGCCCAGCCACGCCCGAACGAGCGGGCTTTTCCGCGGCATGAGCCAGCGGATCATCTGCGCGCCCAGAAAACAGAACGAAAGGGTATAAGCGATTGCGATCATGGTTCCTCACTGCACCTGTTTGGTGGAATCATCCGTAATGACGGTGAAGCCCGCCTGCCTGCGGCGGCGGTGGCCGCCCGTCTCCGGGGGCTTGGGCGCGGGCTTGACGACCGGCATGCGGCGCGTCTGCCCCAGCGCGTCGGCAAAATCGCCCTCGGGCGCGGCCTCGGCCACCAGCGTGGGGATGCGGAACACCAGCGCGCCGTCGATGCGCGCCAGCTGCTCCAGTTCCTCCACGGGGAAGTCCAGCTCCGCCGCGAAGGTGTAAATGCCCGCGTAGGTCAGCTCCGCGCCCAGGGCGGACAGGCAGCTCATGGTGGCCTGAATATCCCGGGAGAGGGGGCCACAGGAAAGCAGGGTGGGTTCCCCGGACAGAGCCGCGCCCAAAAGCAGCCGGTGGGCCCAGGACTTGGAGGGGATGGCTGCCACAGTACCGGCAAGGGGACGGGGGTGTAAAATCAGGTCCATGGGCAGGCCTCCGGGTATCCGGCTGCAATCCACCGGGGCAGCTCCTCCAGGGGAATGTCATGGAGAATACAATCCCCCATAGACTGGGGCACTACCAAAGTAAGGCGGCTGCCCCGGCGCTTTTTGTCCCCCAGAGCCAGGCGGAGCAGGGTCTCCGGATCCAACCCTGTCTCGGTGGGAAGCCGGTATTGGCGGAGCAGGGCCAGGATTTGGTCCCTGGGTTCCCCGCTACAGAA
>OLPI01002665.1_pt1 | contig 13652 bp, 7 predicted proteins | sample 1672361 | NCBI WGS metagenome assembly OLPI01 (sample SAMEA3136675, study PRJEB25190) | human gut metagenome
GTATTCCGTCTGACGAACCCGTGAACTATGACGGCAAGGAGAGCAAGCCGATGAAAGAACATCCCATCGAAATAGACGGCATACGCTATACAGGTACTACCGTATCCATAGGGAACCCGCATCTGGTAATCTTCATAAACGACATAACGGAGGTAGACCTCTCCTCCATCGGTCCCAAACTGGAGAATCATCCCCTCTTCCCCGACCGCATCAATGTGGAGTTTGCCCAAGTACTGGGAGAGGGAAAGATAAGGATGCGCGTATGGGAACGGGGTTCGGGCATCACCCAAGCCTGCGGAACAGGAGCCTGTGCCACCGCCGTAGCCGCTTTCCTCACAGGACGCGCCGGAAGAAAATCAATCATCATCATGGATGGAGGAGCACTCACCATTGAATGGGATGTAGCCACCAAGCACATCTTTATGACGGGAGAGGCAAGTAAGGTCTTCGAGGGAGAAATGGAGAGGAATGAAGAATGAAGAATGGGCTGCGCTACGGGTGGAAGTGCCGTCGGGCAGGTAATGAATGATTTCCTTGCAGCTCACGCGGTCCACGTAGTTCACACCCTCGTACACCGTTGCTGGCAATTCTTCATCCTTCCGCCCTGATTCTTCATTTTTCATTCTTAATTCTTCATAACTCCCCCCCGATTCTTCATTAAACTCTATTCTCCCCATCATCACGCCGTGCTCGCGCAGTACTTTAGTCAATTCGCGGGTATCGATGCCTGTAATGCCCGGTACTTGTTCACGCTTCAGCCAGTCGCCGAGGCTTTCCACGGCATTCCAATGGCTGTAATTTTCGGAATAGTCACTTACGATAACGGCTTCGGCATGGATGTGTTCACTCTCCATGAATGTAGGCAGCCCGTTTGGCTCGATGGTGAAAGGCGGTACACCGTAGTTGCCCGCCAACGGATAAGTGAGCGTCATCAACTGGCCGGCGTACGAAGGGTCGGTCAGGCTTTCGGGATAACCCGTCATGGCTGTGTTGAAGACCACCTCTCCCGCTACCGGTTTTTCAAAACCGAACGACTTGCCGTGGAAGCGGCTCCCGTCGTCGAGGATTAGAGTTACATTTCTCATTGATTCAATTAAAATTGATAAACTTGTTCTATATAATCAATAAATGCCTTATTCAGCAGCTTCACACCGCCCGGCGTAGGATAATCGCCGCTGAAGTACCAGTCACCCGGATGCTTGGGGCAGGCCTCATGCAGCCCCTCGAGAGGCTGGTAGACAATCTGCACTTTGGCTTTCGTCCCTTTCGGAGTAAGAAGCTCCACCATCTTGGCAGAGATTTCCTCATCAGTGAAAGGAGCATAAATCTCCTTCACGTAATTCACCATCTGCTCTTTGGGCAGGCCTACCTGCTCCTTGGACTTGCGGTAGGCGGCGGCAATCACATCGCGCATCTCGCGCTCCTTCAGCAGTTCCACAGCAGCCTTGAAGGCGATGAATTCGCTCATCTTAGCCATATCGATGCCATAGTAGTCGGGATAGCGTACCTGCGGTGAAGAGCTTACAATGACTATCTTCTTTGGCTCCAGACGGTCAAGGATGCCGATGATGCTCTGCTTCAGGGTGGTTCCACGCACTATCGAGTCGTCGATGATGACCAGATTATCCACTCCCGGGACAAGGCTTCCGTAAGTGATGTCGTACACATGGGCGGCAAGGTCGTTCCGGCTGTTTCCTTCGGCAATGAAGGTACGCAGCTTGATGTCCTTGATTGCCACTTTCTCGCTCCGTATGCGCCGCGACAAGATATGCTCCAGTTCGTCGTGGCTGGGACTATGCCCCAAGGCGGCAATCTGCTGCACCTTCTCCTCGTTGAGGTAGTCGTCCAATCCCTGCAACATACCGTAGAAGGCGACTTCCGCCGTATTGGGGATGAAGGAGAAGACGGTATGGTCCACATCGTTGTCGATGGCTTTCAATATGTTGGGTACAAGTTTCTCACCCAGCAGTTTACGTTCCCGGTAAATGTCCACATCACTGCCCCGGCTGAAGTAGATGCGCTCGAAGGAACAAGGTTTCACCTCGCGCGGCTTGTTGATTTGCACGGTGCGCACCTTGCCGGCCTTGTTGATAAACATGGCTTGTCCGGGTTGCAGCTCCTTGATGGATTCGACAGGAACATTAAGGGCTGTCTGTATCACGGGACGTTCGCTGGCAAGCACCGCTATCTCGTCGTCCTGATACCAGAAGGCTGTACGGATGCCCCATGGGTCGCGTACGGCGAAAGTCTCTCCGCTGCCGGTAAGTCCGCACATCACGTATCCCCCGTCCCACTCCTTGCTCGAAGTGCGCAGCACGTTGGCAAGGTCGATGTGGTTTTCTATATAACGGGTGATGTCCATGCCTGCCAGCCCTTCCGCTTCGGCAAGGTTGAAGAGGCGCTCCACTTCGCGGTCGAGGCGATGTCCCAACTGCTCCAGCATGATGTAGGTATCGGCATATTTGCGCGGATGCTGGCCGATGGCGGTAATGCGTGCGAAGATTTCATCCACATTCGTCATGTTGAAATTGCCGCAGAGGGCAAGATTCTTGGCACGCCAGTTGTTTCTCCGGAGGAACGGGTGCACGTACGAGATGCCGGACTTTCCGGTAGTGGAGTAACGCAGGTGTCCCATATAGACCTCCCCTGCAAAGGGCAGCACACGCTTGGCATAGTCCGCATCGTGCAGCTGTTCCTTGGTCAAGTCCTTGAAGTGGCCCTGCACCGTACCGAAAATTTCGGTAATGGCGCCCGAGCCGAGAGCACGCTCACGGAACATATATTCCTCGCCGGGACTGGCTTCCAGTTTCACGCAGGCCAGTCCGGCACCTTCCTGCCCACGGTTGTGTTGTTTCTCCATCAGGAGATAGAGCTTGTTGAGTCCGTACATCCATGTTCCGTACTTCTCTTCATAGTACTCCAGCGGTTTCAGCAGGCGTATCATGGCAACGCCGCATTCATGCTTCAGTTGTTCCATCTATTTATTTACAATTTACCATTTACAATGTACAATTTTAAGTGTACAATTTTCTTTTCCTTATTATAGCATACAATTACCATTTACATTTACCCCTCCCAAGCGCAGCCCCATTGTACATTGTAAATGGTAAATTGTACATGTCCTCATTCTACAGTCACCGACTTCGCAAGATTCCTCGGCTGGTCCACATCCATTCCCTTGCACACGGCAATGTGATAGGCAAGTAATTGCAGAGGTACCGTAGTTATTAACGGATCAAGGCACTCCATTGTTTCGGGAAGCTCGATGCAAGTGTCGGCTATTTTACTGATGACCGTATCTCCCTTTGTCACAATGGCGATAACCCTGCCTTTACGCGCCTTTATTTCCTGGATATTGCTCAGCACCTTTTCGTAAAGCCCATTCCGGGTGGCAATAACCACCACCGGCATCTCGGCATCTACCAAGGCAATGGGACCATGTTTCATTTCGGCGGCAGGATAGCCCTCGGCATGGATATACGAAATCTCCTTCAACTTCAAAGCACCTTCCAGGGCTACGGGATAACTGTATCCGCGTCCCAGATAGATAAAGTTGTGTGCATAGGTGAATATCTTGGAAAGTTCCGCTATACGGTCGTTCAGTTTCAAGACCTCCTTCATCTTGTCGGGGATATGTCCCAATTCCTTGACAATTGCCAGGTATTGCCCTTCGTCCATCGTCTTTTTCTCTTTGGCAAGTGTCAGGGCCAGCATGGTAAGCACCGTTACCTGCCCGGTGAAGGCTTTGGTGGATGCCACCCCTATTTCCGGTCCCACGTGGATATAGGAACCCGTGTGCGTGGCACGGGGAATGCTGGAACCGACGGCATTGCAGATGCCGTATATAAATGCCCCACGGTTTCTGGCAAGCTCCACGGCAGCCAGCGTATCGGCCGTTTCACCGCTTTGCGAGATGGCAATCACCACATCGTTGCTGTCAATCACCGGGTCGCGGTAACGGAACTCACTGGCATACTCCACCTCCACCGGAATACGGCAGAAGCTTTCAATCAAATGCTTGCCGATGAGGGCGGCATGCCATGACGTACCGCATGCCACGATGACGAAGCGTTTGGCCGCCAGCAGACGTTCCTTATAATCAATCACTGCAGAAAGAACCACGTTCGTACCCTCCACATTGATACGCCCGCGCATGCAGTCGTGAATGCAGCCGGGCTGTTCGAAGATTTCCTTCAGCATGAAGTGCGGATAGCCTCCCTTCTCCAGCTGGCCGAGATTGAGCGCTACCGTCTTTACCTCGTGCGGACATTCCACATTCTTCAGGTTAACAACCTTCAGCTTCTCTCCCCGACGGATGAGGGCAATCTCTTCGTCTTCCAGATACACCACCTTATCCGTGTATTCCACAATCGGCGTGGCATCCGAAGCCAGGAAAAACTCTCCTTCACCGATGCCCACCACCAGCGGACTGCTCTTGCGTGCAGCGATTATCCCATCCGGATTGTCCTTGTCGAGCACCGCAATGGCATACGCCCCAATCACTTCCTGCAAGGCAAGTTGCACCGCCGTCAGCAGGTCAATATGGTTTGTCACCTGAATGTATTCAATGAGCTGTACCAGCACCTCGGTATCAGTGCTGCTTTTAAATACATAACCTTTGGCTTGAAGTTTTTCTTTAAGGACGGCGTAGTTTTCAATAATGCCGTTATGGATGAGGGCGAAGCGTTCGGAAGAGGAATAATGGGGATGGGCATTGACGGAACAAGGTTCTCCATGAGTGGCCCAACGTGTATGTGCAATACCAATGCTACCGGAAATATCTTTTTGAGCAACGAAAGTTTCAAGTTCCGAAACCTTACCTTTCGTTTTGTACACGTTCAACTGTCGGTTATCACTGATTAATGCTACCCCTGCACTATCATATCCACGGTACTCCAACCGCTTCAGACCTTTGATAAGAATGGGGTAGGCTTTCCTTTGACCTATATAGCCTACTATTCCACACATAATGTATCAGTATTTGATTTTGCGCTGCAAATATACATATTCTTAAGAACATAAAGTTAATCTTTTCACTATTTATTTATCAAAAGAATAGAAAAAAGTTGTTTTTACATCAAAAAGTTAAAGAAAGTATTATTTTAAAAGCAAAAGGCTTAATTTATAAATCCAAATCAAACCGTCTGATTTTGATTTAGGATTAAAAGAAAACAGAGGGTGTTTTCTATCAATTCATAACTTCATCTTCTATCGCAGGAATTTTGCAAGAAAGAAGGCAGGAATACATATTAGCATTTTGCAATTAATACCATATATTTGCCGAACATTTTGAAACCACAAACAATATTATACAGCAATAAAGAAAGCTTATAATCATGAAACAAGAACTTTTTAACAACAAAACAAAAGCAGAGGATTACCAGCGACAGCCCAAACAGTTGGGCTTGTATGAGGCATCCCATGAGCACGATGCCTGCGGAGTAGGCATGCTGGTCAATATCCAGGGAGGAAAATCACATGAACTGGTAGAATCGGCATTGAAGGTACTGGAAAACATGCGCCACCGTGGAGCGGAAGGGGCGGACAACAAAACCGGAGACGGTGCCGGCATCATGCTGCAGATACCGCACGAATTCATTCTGTTGCAGGGCATTCCCGTTCCCGAGAAGGGAAAATACGGCACCGGCCTGCTTTTCCTTCCCAAAGACGGAAAAGACCAGGCTGTCATCTTGAGCGTCATTATCGAAGAGATTGAAAAGGAGGGATTGACCCTGATGCATCTGCGCAACGTGCCCACTTGCCCCGAAATATTGGGAGAAGCGGCTCTTGCCAACGAACCGGACATCAAGCAAATTTTCATCACCGGATTTACGGAAAGCGAAACCGCCGACCGCAAACTCTATATAATAAGGAAAAGGATAGAGAACAGAATACGCAAGTCGGACATCCCCACCCGCGAGGATTTCTACATCGTCTCGCTCTCTACGAAGAACATCGTCTACAAGGGCATGCTCTCTTCTTTGCAGTTGCGCAACTACTTCCCCGACCTCACCAACAGCTACTTCACCAGCGGGCTGGCATTGGTGCACTCCCGTTTCAGCACCAACACTTTCCCCACCTGGGGACTGGCACAGCCTTTCCGCCTGCTGGCACACAACGGCGAAATCAATACCATCCGCGGCAACCGCGGCTGGATGGAAGCCCGTGAGAGTGTACTCTCCTCTCCCGCCTTGGGAGACATCCGGGAGATACGCCCCATCGTGCAACCGGGCATGAGCGACAGTGCCTCGCTGGACAATGTACTCGAGTTTCTCCTCATGTCAGGCCTGAGCCTGCCCCATGCCATGGCCATGCTCGTACCGGAATCCTTCAACGAAAAGAATCCCATCAGCGAAGATTTGAAAGCTTTCTATGAATACCACTCCATCCTGATGGAGCCGTGGGACGGACCGGCGGCACTGCTTTTCAGCGACGGGCGCTATGCAGGCGGCATGCTCGACAGAAACGGACTGCGCCCTGCACGCTACCTGATTACGCAGGGCGGCATGATGGTAGTGGCCAGCGAAGTCGGCGTGATGGATTTCGAGCCGGGAGACATCAAGGAAAAAGGACGCCTGCAACCGGGCAAGATACTGCTTATAGACACCGAGAAAGGCGAAATATATTATGACGGCGAACTGAAGAAACAACTTGCCGAAGCCAAACCATACCGCACTTGGCTGGCCGGCAACCGCATCGAGCTGGACGAACTGAAAAGCGGTCGCAAAGTCTCCCATAGCGTGGAGAACTACGACAGCATGCTGCGCATCTTCGGCTACTCCAAAGAAGACGTGGAACGGCTGATTGTCCCGATGTGTACCACCGGTGCCGAACCCATCAACTCCATGGGCAATGACACCCCGCTGGCAGTACTCTCGGACAAGCCGCAACTACTGTACAACTATTTCCGCCAGCAGTTTGCCCAAGTCACCAACCCTCCTATCGACCCGATACGCGAAGAACTGGTAATGTCGCTGACCGAATACATCGGAGCCGTAGGCATGAACATACTGACACCCAGCGAAAACCATTGCAAGATGGTGAGGTTGAACCATCCCATCCTGAACAACGCCCAACTGGATATTCTCTGCAACATCCGGTACAAAGGCTTCAAGACCGTGAAACTGCCCCTGCTCTTCGAAGTGGCAAAAGGGTGCCAGGGATTGCAGGAAGCATTGGCAACCCTCTGCAAGCAGGCGGAAGAATCCGTCAACGAAGGAGTGAACTACATCGTGCTTTCCGACCGCGACGTAGACGCCGCCCATGCCGCCATTCCGTCACTGCTTGCCGTGTCGGCGGTACACCACCATCTTATCTCCGTGGGCAAACGGGTGCAGACGGCACTGATTGTAGAAAGCGGCGAAATCCGCGAAGTGATGCACGCCGCACTGCTGCTGGGCTTCGGAGCCAGCGCACTGAATCCGTATATGGCTTTTGCCGTCATCGACAAACTGGTGAACGAAAAGGAAATACAGCTCGATTACGCCACTGCCGAAAAGAAATATATCAAGTCCGTCTGCAAAGGCTTGTTCAAGATTATGAGCAAGATGGGCATCAGCACCATCCGTTCTTACCGGGGCGCGAAAATTTTCGAGGCCGTAGGACTGAGCGAGGAGTTGAGCAATGCCTACTTTGGCGGACTGAGTTCACGCATCGGAGGCATACGCCTGGATGAAGTGGCACGCGACGCCATCGCCTTCCACAAGGAAGGGATGGAGGTTCTTAAAAAGAAGGGGGAAGCGGAGCTATTGCCGAACCGCGGACTGTATGCCTTCCGCAAGGATGGTGAGAAGCACGCCTGGAACCCGGAAACCATCAGCACACTGCAACTTGCCACACGCCTGGGAAGCTATAAGAAATTCAAGGAGTTCACTGCCATGGTAGACAGCAAGGAATCTCCCATCTTCCTGCGCGATTTCCTCGACTTCCGCCGCGCTCCTATCAGCATAGACCGGGTGGAACCGGTAGAGAACATCGTACAGCGCTTTGTCACCGGCGCCATGTCCTACGGCTCCATCAGCCGCGAAGCCCACGAAGCCATGGCTATTGCCATGAACAAGCTGCATGGCCGGAGCAATACGGGCGAAGGAGGCGAAGACCGGGCACGCTTCATGCCGCGCGAAGACGGCACCAGTCTGCGCAGCGCCATCAAGCAGGTGGCCTCAGGACGTTTCGGTGTCACCGCAGAATATCTGGTGAATGCGGACGAAATACAGATAAAGATTGCCCAAGGCGCCAAGCCGGGCGAAGGTGGGCAGCTGCCGGGCTTCAAAGTGGATGAAGTGATTGCCAAGACACGCCACTCCATTCCGGGCATCTCGCTGATTTCCCCCCCGCCCCACCACGACATTTACTCCATCGAAGACCTGGCACAGCTCATCTTCGACCTGAAGAACGTGAACCCACGGGCAAAAATCAGCGTGAAGCTGGTGGCAGAAAGCGGTGTGGGCACCATTGCCGCCGGTGTGGCAAAGGCAAAGGCCGATTTGATAGTCATCTCGGGTGCAGAGGGCGGTACGGGAGCCTCTCCTGCATCATCCATCCGCTATGCCGGCATCTCGCCCGAACTCGGTTTGAGCGAAACGCAACAGACACTGGTGCTGAACGGCCTGCGCGGACAAGTGATGCTGCAAGTGGACGGACAGCTCAAAACAGGCCGTGACATCATACTGATGGCAATGCTCGGAGCCGAAGAATTCGGTTTCGCCACCAGTGCCCTGATTGTACTGGGTTGCGTAATGATGCGCAAATGTCACCAGAACACCTGCCCCGTAGGGGTGGCGACACAGAACGAAGAACTGCGCAAACGCTTCCGCGGACGCAGCGAGTATCTGGTGAACTTCTTCACGTTCCTGGCGCAGGAAGTACGCGAATACCTGGCGGAAATCGGTGTGGAACGCCTGGATGACATCATTGGACGCACAGACCTTATCGTCCGCAAGCCGGATGACGGAATCAGGAAACATCAGTTGATAAGCTTCGACAAACTACTGGCACGCGTAGACAATGAAGCCGCCATCCGCCACGTCACCGACCAACAGCATGGCATCGACCATGTGAAAGATGTAGAGATGCTACATGCCGCCGCCGAAGCCGTAGAAAACCAGAAGGAAATCTCGCTGGAGTACACCATCGCCAATACCGACCGTGCCTGCGGCGCCATGCTCTCTGGTGTCATTGCCGCAAAATACGGAGAAAAAGGGCTGCCCGAACATACGCTGAACGTGAAGTTCAAAGGCTCCGCCGGGCAGAGTTTCGGGGCATTCCTTGTCCCGGGTGTCAACTTCAAGCTGGAAGGCGAGGCCAACGATTATCTGGGCAAAGGTCTGAGTGGCGGACGCATCGCCGTCCTGCCCCCGGTACGGAGCAACTTCGAGGCGGAGAAAAACACGATTGCAGGCAACACCCTGCTTTATGGCGCCACAAGCGGTGAAGTTTACATCAACGGCCGTGCAGGCGAGCGCTTTGCCGTCCGCAACTCCGGTGCCACAGCCGTAGTGGAGGGTGTAGGTGACCACTGCTGCGAGTATATGACCGGCGGGCGCGTGGTAGTACTCGGACAGACGGGACGCAACTTTGCCGCAGGCATGTCCGGCGGTGTGGCCTACGTATGGAACCGGGACGGCAACTTCGACTATTTCTGCAACATGGAAATGGTAGAACTGAGCCTCATCGAAGAGGCCTCCTACCGCAAGGAACTGCACGAGCTCATCCGCCAGCACTACCTGTACACCGGTTCCAAACTGGCACGCACCATGCTCGATGACTGGCCACGCTATGCCGACCAGTTCATCCAGGTAGTCCCTATCGAATACAAAAAAGTGCTGCAAGAGGAGCAGATGCAGAAATTGCAACAGAAGATTGCAGAAATGCAACGCGATTATTGAATCGCGAATTAATAATGAAAGAATGAAAGACTGAGGAAATTCCCCTTTCATTCTTTAATTCTTTAACTTTTTAATTTGTTCATCATGGGAGATCCAAAAGCATTCCTCAATATCCCCCGCCAAGAGGCGGGTTACCGTCCGATACACGAACGTATCACAGACTTCAGCCAAGTGGAACAGACACTGAACAGCCACGACCGCAAGCTCCAGGCCTCGCGCTGTATGGACTGCGGCGTACCCTTCTGCCACTGGGCATGTCCGCTGGGCAATAAAGACCCGGAATTCCAAGACGCGCTCTACCGGGGCAAATGGCGCGAAGCCTATCAAATACTGAACAGTACGAATGATTTTCCGGAATTTACGGGACGCATCTGCCCTGCCCTTTGCGAGAAGTCGTGCGTACTGAAACTCTCGTGCAACGAACCGGTCACTATCCGCGAGAACGAAGCCGCCATTGCCGAGGCTGCTTTTCGCGAGGGCTACATCACCCCCCTCCAGCCCGAACGCAACGGAAAGAAAGTAGCCGTCATCGGCGCCGGCCCTGCCGGATTGAGCGTTGCCGTACGGCTGAACGCCAAAGGTTACGAAGTTACCCTATTCGACAGCAAACCGATGCCGGGAGGACTGTTGCGTTACGGCATTCCCAACTTCAAACTGGACAAAGCCGTCATCGACCGCCGCATGAAAATCCTCAAGGCCGAAGGAATCTTGTTCAAGATGGGAGTCCATGTCGATGTACAGAAACTGCCTGCCGGATTTGATGCCTACGCCATTTGTACCGGTACGCCCACCGCCCGCGACCTCTCCATTCCGGGCAGGGAGCTGAAAGGCATCTACTTTGCCCTCGACATGCTGGCACAGCAGAACCATATTCTGGATGGAGATACCTTCACGAAAGACCAACTCGTTAACGCCCGCGGCAAACGGGTACTCGTCATCGGCGGCGGCGATACCGGGTCTGACTGTATAGGCACCAGCATTCGCCAGGGAGCCGTCAGCGTAACCCAGATTGAAATTATGCCCCAACCGCCCATAGGACACAACCCGGATACTCCCTGGCCGCAATGGCCCGTCGTACTGAAAACCACCAGCAGCCACGAAGAAGGCTGTACCCGTCGATGGTCCCTCGCCTCTACCCGGTTCATCGGGAAGAATGGCAAGGTATGCGGTGTGGAAGTGGAAGAAGTGGAGTGGCTTCCGGCAACAGACGGTAACCGCCCTACCATGAAATCTACGGGTAAGAAAGAGGTCATCGAAGCCGATATGGTGCTTCTTGCCATGGGTTTCCTCAAGCCCGAGCAACCGAAGTTTGCAGAGAACGTATTCGTGGCAGGCGATGCCGCCCACGGCGCCAGCCTCGTGGTACGTGCCTTGGCCGACGGACGACGAGTGGCAACAGAGATAGACCGTTACCTCGAACCTCTAAAAGAAAACAAGAAATGATTTCCCTTTCTTTAATTTTTAACCTTTAATTTTTAATTCTCATGTGTGGAATAGCAGGAATCTTCAACATACAGTCTCAAACTCCTGAGTTGAGAAACAAAGTGCTACGGATGGCGCAGAAAATCCGTCATCGCGGACCGGACTGGAGTGGTATCTACGTAGGCGGCTCCGCCATCCTCGCCCACGAACGCCTCTCCATTGTCGACCCGGAATCCGGTGGACAACCCTTATATTCACCCGACCGCAAACAGGTGCTTGCCGTCAATGGCGAGATTTACAACCATCGCGACATCCGTGCCCGCTATGCCGGAAAATACGCCTTCCAGACAGGTTCCGACTGCGAAGTCATCCTTGCCCTTTACAAAGACAAAGGCATCCGCTTCCTCGAAGAGCTGAACGGCATCTTCGCCTTCGCCCTCTATGATGAAGAAACGGACGATTACCTCATCGCCCGCGACCCCATCGGCGTAATCCCCCTTTATATAGGACGCGACAAAGACGGACACATCTACTTCGGCAGTGAGCTGAAAGCCCTTGAGGGTTTCTGCGACGAGTACGAGCCTTTCCTTCCCGGCCACTACTACCGTGGGCGCGAGGGCAAGATGCACCGCTGGTACACCCGCGACTGGATGGACTATGCCGCTGTGAAGGACAACTACACTCCTGCCGCCGAACGTAATGCCGCGCCGGCTTCGATAGGCCGGACAGCCTACAGCACACAAGTCACGGCTGTGCACGACGCACTTGAAGCCGCCGTACAGCGCCAGTTGATGTCCGACGTCCCCTACGGTGTCCTGCTCAGTGGCGGACTCGATTCTTCCGTCATCTCTGCCATCGCCAAGAAATATGCCGCCAAACGCATCGAGACAGACAACAAGGCAGATGCCTGGTGGCCGCAGCTCCATTCCTTCGCCGTCGGCTTGAAGGGTGCTCCCGACTTGATTAAAGCCCGCGAAGTGGCCCGTCATATCGGTACCGTGCATCACGAGATAAACTATACCGTTCAGGAAGGCCTCGATGCTGTCCGCGACGTCATCTATTTCATTGAGACTTACGACATAACCACTGTCCGCGCCTCCACCCCCATGTATCTGCTGGCACGTGTCATCAAAAGCATGGGCATCAAGATGGTACTCAGCGGCGAAGGTGCAGACGAGGTGTTCGGCGGTTACCTTTACTTCCACAAGGCGCCCACCCCGCAAGCCTTTCACGAAGAAACCGTGCGCAAGCTCTCCAAACTGCATCTGTACGACTGCCTCCGTGCCAACAAAAGCCTTGCAGCCTGGGGAGTAGAAGGACGTGTCCCCTTCCTCGACAAAGAATTCCTGGATGTTGCCATGCGCATCAATCCGGCAGTCAAGATGTGCCCCGGCAAGGAGATAGAAAAGAAAGTAGTCCGCGAAGCCTTTGCCGACATACTCCCCCAGAGCGTTGCCTGGCGGCAGAAAGAACAGTTCTCCGACGGTGTGGGCTACAGTTGGATTGATACGCTGAAAGCCGTCACTGCCGCTGCCGTCAGCGACGAACAGATGGCACATGCCGCCGAACGCTTCCCGATACATACCCCGCAAAATAAGGAAGAGTATTACTATCGCACCATCTTCGAAGAGCATTTCCCCAGTGAAAGCGCAGCCCGGAGTGTTCCCAGCGTACCCAGTGTGGCATGCTCCACCGCCGAAGCGCTGGCATGGGACGCCTCTTTCCAAGGAAAGAACGACCCCAGCGGACGAGCAGTAGCGGGGGTACACGAAGAAGCATACAAGGATTAAAAAAAGAGCTGCCGACAGATTTCCTGCCAGCAGCTCTTCTCATTTTTTATTTATCAAATCCTATCGGACTAAAACATCATTGTCTGTCCGCCAATCACACCTGCCACAGCACTCGCTACGGCAATAATAAGTTTCAAAATCACATTCCACGTTTTCTTCATAAAGATTATCCATTATCTGATTAATAATTCATAGCTACTGTTATCCCAGTGGATTCTCACCTTGGTCTCCATCCGAATCCGAACCTCCTCCTTCCGAACCGGAGCCGCCATCTGTAGAAGTCTTCCCCTTAAGATAATCATCCAAACTCACCAAATCCAGCCTTTCTCCAGCACGGGTAGCAGCCTTCGATATCTTCAGTTCCCTATTCGCCTGAAAACAGATACGGACGCTCTCCACACTCTTGGCTGTCACGTCATCAGCCTTTTCCTCACCTTTCGATTTGGCTGCCAGTATAAAGACACCCAGCCCGGCTATATTAACCGTCTTTCCTTCCAGCAACTGCTCTTTCAGCTTTTCCACAAAGTCCTCGTTCATCAGCATCTGCATCATA
>OLPI01002666.1_pt1 | contig 13651 bp, 8 predicted proteins | sample 1672361 | NCBI WGS metagenome assembly OLPI01 (sample SAMEA3136675, study PRJEB25190) | human gut metagenome
CTTTGCCATAAAAATATGCACCTCCAAAAGTGTCTAACTTTTGGGGTGCATATCATAAATTAATACGATTAATTCTTGTCCTTCAATAACGGACGCATACTGTTCGCACTTATAAGCATAGTTGACGAATTATGCAAAAGTGATGATGCAGACGGAGTTATAGTACCTTTCAATCCAAGCAAAATAAGCAATGAATTAAATGCCATAATAAACGTATAATTACGTTTAATTCGTCTGAACAGTCTGCTGCTTAACTTGCGAAGAAGCGCTAAATCTCTCAAATCGCCCGAAAGCAATGTGACATCAGCCACTTCTCTTGCCAAATCGGCAGAATCTTTCATAGCGATTGAAACGTCGCTAAGTGCCAATGCAGGAGAGTCATTGATACCGTCACCGACCATTATAACCGTTCTTCCCTCGTTCTTCAATTCTTCAATAATTGTCGCCTTATCCTCAGGTAATACCTGTGCACGGAAATTGTCTATACCGAGCATATTGGCAGTGCGTTTTGCAGCACCTTCATGGTCACCTGTAAGCATAATAATATTATCAATACCGCTTTCACGAAGTAACTGAATTGCCTCATGAGCCTCACTTCTCGGCGGGTCGCTTATACAAATAACTCCCGACAACACGCCTCCGATTGCAAGGTATATAACAGAAAAACCCTCACATTCGTTTTCAATAACAGTCTTCTGTTCATCAGTTATCGGAATATTTTCGTCTTCAAGCACAAAATGCTCACTGCCTATAATTGCACGCTTGCCATGCAACATTGTAGCTATGCCGTGTGCAACTACATATTCAACTTCAGCATGTTCTTCTTCGTGGTCAAGCTGTTTTGCTTTAGCTGCTTTAACGATTGCCTTTGCCACACTGTGAGGGAAATGTTCTTCAAGGCACGCAGATATTTTAAGTATTTCATCTGATGTGTATTCACCGAATGAAAGCACTTTTTCTACTGTCGGGCATGAATTTGTAAGTGTACCTGTCTTGTCAAATACAATAGTATCGGCATGAGATACACTTTCAAGATAACGTCCGCCTTTTACAACAAATCCTCTTGAGGATGCCTCACGCATAGCACTTATAATACTTATCGGCGTTGACAATTTAATTGCACAAGAATAGTCCACCATAAGAACAGACATTGCCTTTACAACATTTCTTGTTGTAAGATAAACAAGCAACGCCAATCCCAAGCTGTACGGTACAAAACCGTCTGCAATTTTCTCTGCACGGCTCTGTACTCCGGCTTTCATACTTTCACCGTTTTCAATCATTTCAATAATATTTGAAATACGTGTATTATCAGCCACAGCACTAACCTTAATTACTATATTTCCCGCCTCTACAACTGTACCGGCGTAAACAGTACTGTCCTTATCCTTTACAGCCGCAACCGATTCGCCTGTCATAGACGCTTCGTTTACACTTGCCTGTCCGGATACGACCACACCGTCAAAAGTGATCATTGCACCGTCACGGAATACGACAAAGTCACCCTCTTTAACGGTTGAAATTGGAACTTGTTCCTCGTTTTCGCCGTTCTTCTTCCATACAGTGTCAATCTTCATCGCAAGACTGTCCGCAAGTGCATTTTTTGTACGTTTTCTTGTATATTCTTCAAGAAGTTCCGAAACTCCAAGCAAGAATGTAATTGAATTAACTTCCGAATACATTCCTCTTGAAAGTGCCGTTCCGAGTGCAACACCGTCCAAAAGTGCCACATCGGCCCTTAAATTAAGTACACTGCCCACAGCTTTCTTCACATATGGGAATGCCTTAAAGTAAGCCATTGCAACTCGTACAGGATACGGCAATATTCTTCTAAGAACAAAACGCTTTATAAGCATTTTTATAATCTCATTCTTGAAATCAGCCTGTATATCCTCAGACTCATCTTCAACAGCCGCTAATTGATTTTGCTTGATTCCTTTTATGTAGTTCAAAAGCTCCTGTCTGTAATCGGATTGATAGGTAATTAAAATACCGCCGTTGACGCTTTTAGCCTTTACAGAATCAACATAATGTTCCGATAAAATTGTTTTCTCAAGAGATTTCTCTTGATTTTTATCAAAATAATGTCCACCGCAACGCAATCTGATACGACCCGGAGTATCATGTACGATTTTAAATTTCATTATTATTCTTCCTCGTCGTTTAGCTGTGACTTAGCCTCATAACACATATCTTCAGCCTCTTCACGCATATTTTGTAGTGTTTCTTTAGCCTCTTGCTGGAACTTCATACCCTTTGCAAGACCTGAAACGCACATACTTCTAACTTTTTCGCTTGTAGCAATCTTCTTACCTACTACTGCAGTAGCTATACCTGCTGCAAAGCACCAACATTTCTTATCCTTTAAAAAATTAAATTTCATAATTTTATCTTCCTCTCTGTGTATATTTTAGTGATTTATTTAATCAAATCTATTTTAGCACGCAATATATTTTTTGTCAATAAATGCCGAAAAATTTTTTTTACTTTTTTGCATGAAAAATATCGACTTTTTAATATTGTGGTGTTAATACAACAATGCCATAATGGAAAACATACAAGCAGTAAAAAGAATGCCACAGACGAAGATGTTATCGCTGTCGCAAAGTTGGCGAAATTCGATAAATTTGTGCATAATTGCTTATCAAAAAAAGTTGCGGTGAACAATCACCGCAACTTTTTTATTAAAACAATTTATTAAGCGATAATTTTTTAACCATTGGTACAGACATACAACCGACAGCATTACCAAGTACAGCACATAAGAAATATACTGCCGCCTGTGACGCATTAGCACATTTACTTATAAAGAAGTAACAAGTATCTGCGATACAGTGATTAAATCCGCAAAGTATGAACACCATAACAGGTAAAACCACTATAAACAGCGACATCACAAAGTCACCTTTTTCAGTCGCTCTTTTATTTCCGTCAACCGCCGTAAACATCAATATACCGCAGAACACCGCCAATACAAATATACTAAGCGGTGAATCGGCGAACTTTGTTGCCGTGATAGCAGCGGCCTTTTCCGATAAAGTCGCTTCCAAACGTGTAAGGTTAAGCAAGAAACCGCCTATCGCCGCACCTGTTGCATTACCGATAAAGGTAAGTACAACTTCCGGCACATACGACAACGGTTTTACCGCCATATATCCGGCTTTACCAGTAAACAAACCGAATTTAAACACAATAATTGCACACAAACCCAAGCTGAACAAGAACGCTCCCAGCGGTTTTGACTCAACCGACATACTCACACAACAGCCTACGCACAAAAATATTCCCGACAAAATACCGTCAGACAAAAATGATATAATCTTTTTCCCCATATCTTCTATTCCCTTTTCTTTTATCCTAAGCAGACAAAATTAGCTAACGCTAACTAATTCCACAAAATTAATCCACTTTCTAATTTGCACATAAAAACCACGATAAACTTATCGTCTACCGTGGTTTAATATACGGTTTAGTTAAATTACTTTACCATTGATGCAACTTCTGCTGCGAAATCGTCTTCACGCTTTTCAAGACCTTCGCCTGTTTCAAAACGTACGAATTGCTTAATAGTAATGTCGCCAACGCTCTTAACGTACTTAGCAACGTTTTCCTTATTTTCAGCCTTAACGTATTCTTGCTCAAGTAGGCAAACTTCCTTGAATTCCTTAGCAAGACGACCTGTGATCATCTTTTCGATGATGTTTTCAGGCTTAGATGCATTCTTAGGATCATTCTTAAGTTGCTCAATAAGAATCTTCTTTTCGTGTTCCTTATATTCTTCAGGAATATCATCGCTTGAAAGATACTTAGGGCTAAGTGCTGCAACTTGCATTGCAACGTTTCTTAGACACTCTTTTGTAGTGTCATTGTTTTCAGCGTCAGCCTCAACCAATACACCAATCTTACCTGCAGCGTGGATATAATCTACAACTGCACCTGTCGTTTCAATTCTTGCGAAACGTCTGATGTTCATATTTTCGCCGATCTTAGCAATCTTTTCTGTAAGCATTTCTCCGATTGTGCTGTCTCCGCACTTTAATTCTTTAAGTGCTTCAACGTCAGCAGGATTTTGTTCAGCGATTGTCTTGGCAACGTCTGAAACAAACTGTTGGAATTCATCATTCTTAGCAACGAAGTCTGTTTCTGAGTTTACTTCTACAAGTACGCCTACGTTACCGTCAACATAAGCCTTAACGATACCTTCAGCAGCAATTCTGCCTGACTTCTTAGCAGCTGTTGCAAGACCTTTTTCTCTCAAATATTCAACAGCCTTATCCTTGTCACCGTCTGTTTCTGTAAGAGCCTTCTTACAGTCCATCATACCGCAACCTGTCATTTCTCTTAATTCTTTTACGTCTTTAGCTGTAAATGCCATGTTACTTTTCCTCCTATATTAATTATATGAAAATTATTCTTCTACTGTATCTTCTTCAGCTGTTTCAGCATCTGCAAGAGCATCTTCGCCCTGTCTGCCTTCGATAATAGCGTTAGCCATTGTTGATGCGATTAGCTTTACGGCTCTGATAGCGTCGTCGTTACCAGGGATAACGTAGTCTACTTCATCAGGGTCACAGTTTGTATCAACGATAGCTACTACAGGAATGTTAAGTTTCTTAGCTTCTGCGATAGCAATCTTTTCTTTTCTTGGGTCAACGATGAACATTGCGCCAGGAAGTTTCTTCATATCTTTAATACCGCCAAGATACTTTTCAAGCTTATCTCTTTGAGCCTTTAGCTTAATAACTTCCTTCTTTGGTAGCATATCGAAAGTACCGTCTTCTTCCATTTGGTTGATTTGAGCAAGTCTTTCAATTCTCTTTTGGATTGTCTTGAAGTTTGTAAGCATACCGCCAAGCCATCTTGCGTTTACATAGTACATACCAACTCTTTCAGCCTCTTCTTTAATTGAGTCTTGAGCTTGTTTCTTTGTACCAACGAATAGAATATCTTCACCGCTTGCAGCAATATCTCTTACGAAATAATAAGCTTCTTCAACCTTTTTAACTGTCTTTTGAAGGTCGATGATGTAGATACCGTTTCTTTCTGTGAAGATGTATTCAGCCATTTTAGGGTTCCATCTTCTTGTTTGGTGTCCAAAGTGAACACCTGCTTCTAAAAGCTGTTTCATTGAAATTACGTTTGCCATTTTTATTTCCTCCTCGTTTTTTGATTATTCCTCCATTTGTTTCACCTTATGTGAAGACCCAGGCAAAACAGGCAACTTTCACACAATCCACAAATGTGCGTATTTTTCATACTAAAATAGTTTACCACATAAACCCTTATAAAGTCAACCCTTTTTTCATATTTTTTTATTTTATTTGATTTACATAACATAATATATGTTTTAATCGCATATTAACGTAAATTTTGTGTGGTTTTCAACTGTTTTTTTATTGATGAGTTTTCTATTTATTATGAAAGAATTCTTTAAAATTAAAACCGGGAACTTTAGATTTAAAGTCATTTCCGACACACATACAGTCAGAAGTGATTACAACCCGAAATTGCGCGTTCCCCATAAAATAATGCAGACAAAACCGCTGCGGTTTTGTGTAAAATATTGTTTTAACGTGATTTTGTGTCAAAAAAATGGCATTTGAGTTAGATTATATTGACATTTATTTAGATTATATTGACATTTATAATAATCATAATATATACTTTTATTATATATAATTATTTTTCTGTTTTGAAAGAGAAATTCTTTTACACTACCAATATTTCTAATATGAAAGGAAGGATTAAAATGAAAAAATTACTATCATTGCTTTTGTCGCTGTCAATGCTTGCCTCTATGGCAGTTATTCCTGCAAAAGCAGAAGAAACGGTCATGCCGTTAAACGCATCACGAATTGATTCGGAAAAACTTCCAAGCGGCAATTTAATTTACCTTGGTACTGCGTCAGCAAACGTCAAGGAAGAAGATGCTGTTTATTCGTTCCCTATTTATCGTGAGGGCGATTTATCGGAAGAAGCAAGCGTCACAATCCACTCGCTTGACTTAACTGCGATATACGGCGAGGACTATATAATTCTTGACGATAACGCAGAGAAAACCGGTGATGGGGTTTCAATACTTGAACGTTATGCCACGGCAGAAGCTGACACTGATGAAACATCGGATAACATTTCGGAAGAGAATACAGATATTGAAAATTATTCGGAATTTGATTCAGAAATGGCACAGCAATTTGCAGACGAAGTAGTGCCGGATGCAATGGCAGGAATTGAATACTCAAGCGGTACAACCGTTACTTTCGCACCGGGCGAAAACGAAAAAACGGTTAAATTCAAAATATTGGACGACAAAAAAAGCGAAGGCACAGAAGGGTTTTCTTTACTTTTGGTAAATCCCGATAATGCCGAACTTTATGAAGTAACATCACTTTCTGTAAATATCGAAGACGACGAGCCGAAAGAAAAAAGCGTTGTTTCTTTCAGCAGAAACAGTTACACGTCAAAAGACGGAAATGCCACTGTTACAATAAAACGAAAAAATGCAGAATATTCTCTTTGCGATTTCACTTTGCTGTCATCGAGCATTACCGCAGTAGCAGGAGAAAATTATGAAGAACAAATCAAAACAGTTACATTTATTCCTTATGAAACGGAAAAGACAATTGAAATTCCCGTATCCGGCGAGGGTGAATTTAAACTGCTGATGAGTGATATGACGGGCTGTGAAAGTGGTAAATATGCAGAAACCGTTGTCAAAATAAAAAATAACGCCGATGATGAGAGTGATATTTCTCTTATGGGCAATGAAAATCAGACAAATGACATCACCATAAACGGTCTTAAATACAACGTTAAATATACAATGCCGTCAGATAATACAAAAGATCCTGCCGAAGGTAAAATATACGCAACAGGTGACGGAACTCACAATTATGACATTCCTCCCGAAGTCGGTACATACTACTTTGCAACAGAAGTAAACCGCGACGGTCTGTTTTATTATGACGGATATTGGGGTGATAAGCCTTGGGGTTGCGGTCATTGGGATAACAAATATGAAATAGATACACGTGAAAGAAATATGGGTAGCTCTCATTACGGAAAACTTGAATATTACCATACAAGTATGTGGGATAAAGGCGGAGTATGGACACATTCCAAAACTGTACCGTCGGTATATTATCAATATATGACTCCAGATATGGAATCAACATCAAACGCCTTTGGCGGACAGCTTGCAAGATTTAAAATTGCAAATAATGACAGTATTGTTATCAATGAATCAAAAAGCGGAAAATTCGGCAGAACACTTGACGCAATGCCTGCAACTCTCTTGAATAACAACCAACCTTTAAACGGAAATATAAGCATGGAAATACATTCGGCTGATGAAGACAAATCAAAAACTCCGAAAAGTTATGTACGCTTTTACGGTGTTGCGGCTATGTATAAAAAGGTTAATGTAGAACTTAACCAACCCCCAACACAAGAATACTGTATCGGTAATGAAAAGATAAATGCCTTACCGATGCAGGTTGAACTTAACAGCGGTGCTCAAATCGCCGGAAGTAAAACGCGTGATTTCTGGACCAATCCGAATGAGGATGACTGCAATATTGTATTTACAATAAATGATACAGACATTAATGGTCACAAAGGTAAATACGGATATATTTCAGGCTATAAAATCACCATAGATCCGGGTACAACTGATGATAAAATAACTGTAAATTATCCCGAAGAATTCATTTCATACCTTAACTCAAAAAAGGAACAAAACTTTCTGACGAAGTAAATTTCACATCGGATAACGTAAATAATGAGCTGAAGAAAACAGAAAAGCAAAATCTTTATTACATTCCATATGATAAATATTTCATATCATGGATTGAATCAGTTCAAAAAAATGTTGCACACGACACATACGGTTATCATCAAAATCTGAAGATAACACCTAAAGTATCATATGCCGATGTTACAGTCGAAGTATTACCGTCAGCCGGTGAAGGAAACGGCAGTTTTATATCAAGCGAGCTTGCCGCAGGTAAAACAGTTACTCGCCATGCAGGTGATACACTTGATTTAAGTGCAACAACTCCGGATGACGGATATCATGTTGTAGGTTATCAAGTTTCAACAAACAACACAAGTTTCAACACAATAACAGATACAACAAAATTATTCCTTGAGCCTAATACGAGTTACAGAATACGTCCTCTTATAGCGAAAAATTCAAACAAAATCGAAATTAAATTTGAAAACGGTGCTGAAAAGTATTTAACGGTACAGGGTCTTATCAGTGAAAATGATCTTAATTCAAGTTCCGATGAACAACTGAAAAAGGAACTAAGCGGTAAATATGTTATTAACGCAAATCCGTCAGAATCAAATCTTTCAGATAAAATAACACCGATTACAGGTAAGATATATACATTAAATTTTGCCTCCGTTGAAGATAAAGAATACATATACCGTCCCGTTATCAAGCAAGGCAATGACACGTTTACAACCAATTCTTATCACATCGTTGCGCAAGCACAAACAACAGACAATGTTGTAACTGTAAATTACAAAAAAGTTAAAAAGAGCGATTTAAAATCATTTAATATATCAGGTACTGTTGTTTCTAAAAATGCGTCTATCCGCGATAACGGCTTAGAACCGGAATCTCTTCCGCTTGTAGGATATTCCGTATCAGCCGGAAAAGGTTCACAGTCGCTAAACTCTGCAAACTCAAGCTATATGCCTGACAGTGCGACCGGTACAACTTCCGATACCGGTACTTATATATTGACAAACGTATTGGGTGACACAAACGACCTTATTACAATGTACATCTCAAACGGTGTTACGACAGGCTATGTAGCAAAAGTAAAGCTCACAGACGCACTTGGTCAAGCAGACGGCGCTTATACCGTAAATGCAGGTAACACAAATATCACCTACCCTTACGGTGCTCCTAAGGTTGCGTCAATTATGTACACATATGACAAGAACACAGCCGACTTAAACCAAAATCAAATAAGAATACTCGACGACAATCTTACAGTCACAGCCGTTATAGACAGCTATGGAAGAAGTGTCAGTGAGGCAGTATTCACCGTTCGCACATCAACCGGTCAGACAACCGAATACAAAGGTTATCCTCGTGAGGATGGCAGCAGTATTATAGAATGTACAATTCCTAAGATGACAGAAAATCTACATTCTGGTGACAGTCTTTCTGTACGTCTTGTAGATTCAGAAAAATTATCATCAGGTAACACTGAAATTGAAATTGTGTATCCCGATGTTGCAACAGGTCTTTCATTCTATACGGAATTTGCACTTACAACACCTCAAACTTTCGATGCGGATAAAAGCGGTACAATCGATATTCCGTTAGTCGGCTCAGCAATAGGCAAATGCCAATCTGGATTGATTACATTCGGCAAAACAAACTGGCCTGACAACACCGGTTATACTATTCAGGCAAATATTGACACAATACTCAATAGTATGGGTAAGAAAACCGTTTACGAGAAAAAAGCGTTTTATGATAAATTCCGTGGTGCTGTTCAAGAAAATAATAATCACAGAAGTAATGCTATGAAAATAATGGCTGCGACATTCAATGGTGTCGCTCCGTCTCGTGACGATTATAAAACCGATGCCGAATATCAAGAAGCATATGCAGATTATACCGATTTACTAAAAGATACAAAAGCTCCATTTGCCGGTTTTAATAACCAAAGGTACAGCGTCGAAGTAGCCGTTATTTTAGCTTTCGACTTTGTTAAAACGCCGGACAACGACTATATGTTTGCTTGCGGTTCGGTTTCTATCGGCGGAGCCTATACATTCAATAAGACTATGTATACTACAATTTACGGTGTACCTGTATTTTTAAATATCATTGCCGGTATTCAGGTAGATCTAATTACAAACTATGCTGCAGATGATGATAAAAATGCAATATCCGCAGATGAATTTAACAACTATCAAGGCAATATAGCAGACAGACTGAGCACTACCGATGTAACACTAAGTGTTGTCCTTTCAGGAAAATTACAAGTAGGTGTAGGTTTTTGCGATGTACTTTCAGCAAGAGGTTACGTTGCTACAACATTCCAATTTGATTTGAGTTTTGCAAACGGTCAGCCCGGTACACTGATAACGGCAGCCGGCGGTGTGGGATTCGACTTATTATTCTTCTCCGTTGATGTAGATGTAGTCAAATATACAAAAGGTTGGGGTACTCTTGAGCATGCCTCTGAATTTGATTTCTTCAACGGACTTATGACCGATGATGATATTAAATTAACTCCATACAGTAACGGCACATCAGATTTATCAACCTTCGGAAAAAATGATGATATTCAGCTTACCGCAACAGAAGAAGTTGTAAGCTGTACACAATTAATATATAAAGCCGCAGACAGAACGAGACCTCATATTATCCCTCTCGATGACGGTAAGAAGATGCTTACATTTATAGGCGATTCGGAAAAGCGTGCCGAATACAACGGAGCAACTCTGTATTATTCGATATTTGACGGTACTCATTGGTCTACTCCTAAAGCTGTAGCAGACGACGGTACACCTGATTCAATTCACACACTTAAAAAGATAGGTGACAAAGTTATTATCGCATGGACCGATGTTAAAGACGCATTTGCGGGTGTGGAAACTTCAAGAGAAAAGCTTTCATCAATCGGTATTTCTTGTGCAATATACGATACAAAAACCAACAAAATGGGCAAAGAAATCAGTATTGTACACGACAGATACCTTACTTTAAACCCACAAATTGATGTTGATGGGGATATGCTTTATATAAGCTATGTCAAGCTTGATGTGTCAAAATTAGGTAACAGTAACAGCGACCTATTACAGCTTGAAAAATCATTCTCTAATATAGCCTATGTAAAATACGATATGAGTACAGGAGAGTCTTATGATGAAACCATAATTCCGATACCTCATAAAACAATCAGTTCTCCTATTGCATTGGATTATAATTCGGCAACAATAAATATAAATAACGAAAGTTATTTAATTTCAAGTTACACTATTGATGAAGACGAAGATTTACAAACAGGTGACGACAGAGAGCTTTATCTGCAAATTCAAAACCTAACAACCGGGCAAGCATATTTCCCGATACAAATTACAAATGACAGTATATCCAATTCATTACCTAAACTTACCAACATTAACGGTGAATTATACATGACATGGTTGGATAACGGATATATGTTTAAAATTATGAATCTTTCAGATATGTTATCTTCAATGTTTAACGCAGATTCAAACGGAGATATGACAGACTTGATTAATGCCGATACGGTAAACAGTGCATACAAAAACGGCGAAATGACCGCTGATAATAAAAATGCCGATTGGTATAAAAAGACTGCATCTGAACTTGGTATGTCAGACGACGTATATGAAAACAGCATTTACGAAGCCTTGTACAACGGTACATTTAATGTCACAAGTGCAAACTTCCAAGGTAATGACGACCTTTGCACAAGTATAGGAAACTATATTGTAACCTCCAACGGTGAAGATATTTATATTTATTACACAGAATTAAGTCAAGACAGTACAAAGAACGGTACTGAAATATACGGTGTACGTTATCAGCGTGGCACAGATAACGGTTATTGGAAGTTCGGCAATTCGGTACAAATTACCGATTTCGGTATGGTTATTGATGAACTTGACCTATATATGACTGATGATAATAAAATATCAGCTGTTTCAAACTACTACAAGCAATGGATTGATGAAAGCGATGCAGATTCACCTATGAAATACAGTGCAAACACCCTTGTAACCATTGACTTTGAACCTGTAAGTTCTCTTGAAATTAAAGACAGCAATATTATTCTTCCGTCAAAGATTTATCCGAATTATTCGGAAGATATAACATTCACTATTGCGAACACAGGTTTGCTTGATGCAAAGGGTTATGATTTAAAAGTAACGGATAAAAAAGGAAATACTCTTTACGAGGGCAGTTCTGACAACATAATCGAATCCGGTAATTCGATAAATGTCAGTGTACCATGGACAGTTCCGAGCAACTTGGAAAATGAAGAAGTTACAGTTACGGTAACTGAACGCGGAATTGAAAATGCAAAGCCTGTATCTGCCACAAAAGCCATTCCGTATGATACAAGACTTGATGTATCGAGCTTTGAAATCAAACACGATGATAACGGTTATTATGCATCTGCAACGGTTACAAACAACGGTTCTAAACCGTCCGACGAAATAAATGTAACGCTAAATAATACCGCCGACAAAACTTTCGGCACTACTTCCCTACCTCAACTTGCGAGCGGTGAAAGTAAAGATATTACAGTTCCGTTTGAGATAGATAAAGCTGATTTCAACAATTTAGGATATATAGACTTTAAACTTTCAGCAGTAAGCGGTGAAAACACATCTAACGCATATACCATGTTTATCTCTAATAAACCACTTATTGCAGAAATCAACGATGGTGCCGAAAACGTTTCATTAAACGGAAAAAATGATACAACAACACTTCAAACAAAAGCTTTCCCTTGGAATAATTATGCGGGTGAAGTCAAGTATTATTCAACAGATAACAGCATAGCTGTTGTTACCGATGACGGTGAAGTTATTCCGCTAAGCAACGGTAATGCAAAGATATATGCATACTATCCAAAATACAGAATTGACGACAGTATTGATGTTCAAGTGACAGGTATAGAATCAGATGAACCTACTCCTACACCAATTCCTACTTCAAAACCAAGCAGCAGTGGCGGCGGAAGTTCTGCAAAATATGGTATTTCTTCTGTAAACAAGACATACGACAACGGAAGTATGAATATATCAAAGAAAAGTGCCGCATTGGGTGAAAACGTAACGGTTAATACAAAACCGAATGACGGTTATGAGGTTGATACTGTAACAGTTACTGATTCAAAGGGAAATGTAATTGAAGTTACAAAGACAGCCGACAACGAATTTTCATTCGTAATGCCAGGAAGCCAAGTAAGCGTTGACGTAACATTCAAAGAAATAAACGACTCTCCGCAAAAAACGCCTACACCGTCCGGCAAAGACGATTGGTGGTTTGATGATGTTGCAGAAAATGAATGGTATTATGCCCCGATAAAATCCGCATATGACAACGGATTAATGAGTGGTGTAAGCGATACGGAATTTGCTCCTGATACAGATATTACGAGAGGAATGTTTATAACTGTTCTTTACAGAATTGACGGCGAAACAAAATCCGATGTTGATTATAACTTCACTGATGTAAATTAAAATGATTATTTCTCAAATGCTGTCGCTTGGGGCAGTGAGAATAATATTATTTCAGGTTACAGCGACACAGAGTTTGCTCCGAACGATAATATAACTCGTGAGCAGATGGTATCGATTTTAAAGAGATTTGCAGAATATAAACAAATTGACACTTCTATAATTGATACACTCGACAGTTATTCAGATACGGAAGACATTTCCGATTATGCTGTTTCTGCTTTCCAATGGGCTTGCGGAAATAAAATTATAAGTGGTTTCACGGATAATACCCTCCGCCCTAAAGCAAATACCACTCGTGCCCAAGCCGCAGCTGTATTTAATAAAATATACAGTATAAAATAATATCACTATAAAAATGAACCGACCACCAAATCTAACAATTTGGTGGTCGGTTTTT
>OLPI01002672.1_pt1 | contig 13628 bp, 10 predicted proteins | sample 1672361 | NCBI WGS metagenome assembly OLPI01 (sample SAMEA3136675, study PRJEB25190) | human gut metagenome
CGATTCGGGCATTCTATTTCCGACATGAAGAAATTATGCCCCGATGCATCTTTCTTAGAAGGTTTGGCAATCAGAGACAGTTATGTAAACGACAATTGTCAAGACGTAGTTAAATGGCTGCAAACACTAAAACTCCTTAAATGATTATGTTATGAAACAAAAAATAATTCTGATAATAGGAATATCTTTAAACTTAGCATTTGGTGTCGAAGCTGAAAACGATAAAAAAGATACGACGATGGACAGAATAGAAACATGTAAACAAAATTATACCCGATTGTTCGGTGGTGAAGCTCTCACAGGGAAAGGAAGCGACCCCGAGTTGATGGATATACTTCAAAAATTCATTTTCGGCGAAGTATTCGAAACCAGTTCTCTCGACCACAAAACCCGCGAGATGATTACGTGTGTCACCTTAGCCTCCATGCAAACACTCCCCCAGTTGAAATCCCATGCAGCAAAATGCGATAAAATTTATCTGGCAACCGACCCTGACCGAGAAGGAGAGGCGATTTCTTGGCATATCGCCCAGATGCTGCATTTGGATATGCAGGATAATAACCGAGTTGCTTTTAATGAAATCACAAAGAGCGGCGTACAAGCAGGAATGGCAAATCCCCATCGAATTGATATCAATTTGGTAAATGCCCAGCAGGCACGGCGTGTATTAGACCGAATTGTCGGCTATCAGCTCAGTCCGTTTCTTTGGAGAAAAGTACGGCGTGGTCTGTCTGCCGGAAGAGTGCAGTCGGTTGCCGTTCGATTGGTTGTTGACCGAGAAAATGAAATTCGGGCATTCCAGCCGCAGGAATATTGGACGATTGACGCAAAGCTTTCCGCAGCAGCTTCCCGAAAAGTCTTTTCGGCAAAGTTAGCAGCGGTAGACGGAAAGAAAGTTGATAAAACAGAAATCTCCAGCAAGGAGCAGGCAGATGCCATTGTTGCACGCTTGCAGGAAGCCCCGTTTGTCGTAAAGTCCGTGAAAAAACGGGTGACGAAAAAACATCCATCCGCTCCGTTCATCACATCGACCTTACAGCAGGAAGCCTCCTATCGCTTGAGTTTTCAGTCCAAGCGAACCATGAAAGTCGCACAGGAATTGTATGAAGGCGTGGAGATTCAAGGCATGGGTGCAGTGGGTCTAATTACCTATATGCGTACCGATAGCCTGCGAATCTCAGACGAGGCGAAAAAGGCAGCAGCAGACTACATTCTTTCTGCCTATGGAGAATCCTATCTGCCGCCAACGCCACGGGTCTATAAGACAAAGAAAAATGCACAGGATGCCCACGAAGCGATTCGTCCATCTATGCCGGAACTGACACCGGAGCAGGTGAAAAGCAGCCTGACAATTGACCAATATAAATTATACCGCCTGATTTGGGAACGGTTCATCGCCAGCCAGATGGCAGATGCTCTGATGGATACGGTTTCAGTGGATATTGATGCAGACAACTGCTTATTTAAGGCAAGCGGTTCTACGATGAAGTTCGATGGATTCACTGTTCTGTATGAAGAAACCAGAGATAACAAGGGCGATAAAGATAAATCTGAAAATAAGAATCTGCCGGAACTGCACGAGGGTGATGCATTAAAGCTGCGTGCACTGGATGGCAATCAGCACTTTACGCAGCCTCCGACTCGTTACTCTGAAGCTTCTCTGATTAAGGCGATGGAAGAATACGGAATTGGTAGGCCGAGCACCTACGCTCCAACCATCACAACGATTACTGCTCGAAATTATGTAGAGCGAGAGGGCAAACAGCTGAAACCAACGGTATTGGGTGAAGTTGTAACGCAGTTGATGAAGGAACTCTTTAAGAACATTGTAGATGTCAAGTTTACTGCCAAGATGGAAAGTGATTTGGATGATGTGGAACGGGGAGAAAAGAACTGGGTGCAGTCATTGGAACAGTTCTATGGTGATTTCTCTCAGACACTGAAAACAGCTGAAGAAAAGATGGAAGGCAAGCGGGTCAAGATTCCGGACGAAGAAACAGACGAAGTCTGTGAAGTCTGCGGCAAAAAGATGGTCATTAAAATCGGACGGTTCGGGCGGTTTTTGGCTTGTTCCGGTTTCCCAGAATGTACCAATACCCGAAAGATTGTGCAGGAAATGCCGGGCTGCTGTCCACTTTGCGGCGGAAAAATGGTATTGAAAAAGTCCAAGCGTGGCAGAAGTTTCTATGGATGCAGCAACTTTCCGGAATGCAACTTTATGACATGGAATATTCCGGTTGCAGAACAGTGTCCGCAGTGTGGTTCGACCTTGTTCCAAAAGGGCGGCAAGTCCGGCAAGCTGATTTGTGAAAAGCCGGGCTGCGGATTTGAAAAAAATCTTTCAGGCGGAGGTCAGGCATGACAGAACAACGGAAACAGGCAATTGTCATTGGTGGCGGACTGGCAGGCTGTGAAGCAGCATGGCAGCTTGCCCAAAACGGCGTTGCCGTTACGCTCTACGAACAGAAGCCGGTGCATTATAGTCCGGCACATCATCGGAATGGTCTGGCGGAACTGGTCTGCTCCAACTCGTTGAAAGCAGACCGTCTGGCATCCGCAGCCGGATTGTTGAAAGCAGAAATGGAACGCATGGGGTCACTGTTGATTCCCTGTGCACGGAAAACTTCTGTTCCAGCTGGCGGAGCACTAGCAGTGGATCGGGATGCATTTTCCGATTTGGTAACGGAACAAATCCGCTCCCATCCGCTGATTACGCTGGAAACTGCAACCATTGACGAAATCCCCGCGGGAAATGTAGTCGTTGCAACTGGTCCTTTAACAGAGGGAAAACTTGCAGAGCAAATCGAACAGCTTTGCGGTACACGGCTGCGTTTTTTTGATGCGGCTGCACCGATTGTCAAGTATGAAAGTCTGGATGCGGAAAAAGTCTTTTTCGCTGCCCGTTATGGCAGAGGAACGGCGGACTATATCAACTGTCCGATGAATCAGGAAGAATACGAGGCATTTTATGAGGCTCTGGTCAACGCAGAACGGGCAGAACTCCACGACTGTGACAAGAACTTTTTCCGAGTCTATGAAGGCTGTATGCCGATTGAGATTCTGGCATCCCGTGGGAAAGATACCATGCGGTTTGGCCCTCTGAAGCCAGTTGGCTTGACTGACCCTCGTACCGGTCGCCGTCCGTATGCAGTCATTCAACTGCGGCGGGAAAATCAGGAGGGTACGATGTACAACATTGTCGGCTTCCAGACCAACTTGAAATTTGGCGAACAAAAACGGGTCTTTTCCATGATTCCGGGCTTAGAGCACGCAGAATTTGTGCGGTATGGTGTGATGCATCGGAATTCTTTCCTGGACAGCCCACGGCTGTTGGGGGCAGATTATGCCCTTCGCAGCAATCCGAATTGTTTCTTTGCAGGGCAGATGACGGGCGTGGAAGGCTATATGGAATCCGCAGCCAGCGGCATTTTGGCTGGTCAGAACTTAGCACGCCGGATGCAGGGCAAAGCTCCGCTGATTTTGCCGAGAGAAACCATGATGGGGGCATTGGCTGCCTATATCAGTGATGAAACGGTTGCACAGTTCCAGCCAATGGGCTGCAATATGGGCATTCTGCCAGAACTGCCGGAACGCATTCGAGATAAGAGAGAAAAATATCAGGCATATGCGGATCGGGCATTGGCAGCATTGGATGCCTATTTGCAGCAGACTGCGGAGAACACAACCGAGGGGGAAGGGCAATGAATATTTTAATCGATGCATTCGGTGGCGATCATGCACCGCTGGAGGTCATCCAGGGTGCTGTTCGTGCCGTGCAGGAACTGGGTGTGACCGTCACATTGGTTGGAGCAGAAAACCAGATTCGCCAGTGTGCAGAAGAACATCATCTCTCACTGGACGGACTGCAAATTCTGCACGCTCCGACAGTGTTCGACATTCATGAAGAGCCGAGCACCCTGCTGAAACAGCATGCAGATAGTTCGATGGCAGTTGGAATGCAGGCACTGCATGACGGAAACGGAGATGCCTTTGTTTCTGCCGGCAGCACCGGTGCTTTGCTGATGGGTGCGACGTTTCTGGTCAAGCGGATTCGGGGCGTAAAACGAGCAGCCTTAGCACCGATTCTTCCGACAGCAACAACGCCATTTATGTTATTGGATGCCGGAGCAAACAATGACTGCCGTCCGGAAATGCTGGTGCAGTTTGCCGTGATGGGCAGTGCCTATATGGAACGGGTCATGGGCATTCCACAGCCAAAGGTGAAATTGTTGAATGTTGGAGCGGAGGAAACCAAGGGCAGAGAGTTGGATTTAGAGGCATACCGCCTCTTAGAACAAGCCCCGGTGCATTTTTGTGGAAACGTAGAAGCACGGGAATTGCCGTTTGGAGTAGCGGATGTGGTCGTTGCCGATGGATTTACGGGAAATATTGCCTTGAAACTGTATGAAGGCATGGGAAAATTCATGGGCAGCCAGTTGAAAGAAAATATTTTTGCCGGAGCAAACGGAAAATTGTCCGCACTTTTGGTGCTGCCGAAAATCAAAGCTCTGACCAAAAAGATGGACTATAAAGCCGTAGGCGGTGCAATGATGCTGGGCGTTCAGAAACCCGTTGTCAAGGCTCACGGCAGTTCCGATGCAACTGCATTTTTCAATGCGATTCGGCAGGCGAGAGATTGCGTTGCCGGCGATATGATTGCAGCAATGACAAAGTTCATGCAGCAGGAACAAGTAAAAAAAGCGTAACAAACGTTTTAGATCTTATATGATTACAGAAAGGATTGGGCAGATATGGAACAGGTGCATTTCGAGCAGTTTGAAACAGAAATTCGCTATCATTTTAAGAATCGTCATTTCTTAGTTGAGGCACTGTCACACTCCTCTTATGCCAATGAGAAGAAAAAGTGCCGCTGCAGCAACGAACGGCTGGAATTTTTGGGGGACAGCGTGCTTTCCATCGTCGTATCCTCTTATTTATTCCATCAGTTTCCGGAACTGCCGGAGGGCGAACTGACGAAACTGCGGGCATCTCTGGTTTGTGAGAAGGCGTTGCACGTCTTTGCACAGGAAATTCACTTGGGGGATTACTTGCTGTTGGGAAAGGGCGAAGAACATACTGGCGGCAGAATGCGTTCTTCGATTTTGGCAGATGCCTTTGAAGCCGTCATTGCAGCCATTTATCTGGATGGCGGCATGGAAGCCGCAGAACGGCATATTATGCGGTTTATTCCGAAGAATCTGGAACAGCGGGAATCGCTGGGATTCCGGGATTATAAGACGGCATTGCAGGAAGTCATTCAGAAGAATCCGGAAGAAAAAGTGGAATATGTTTTGGTGTCGGAGAGCGGCCCAGACCATGCAAAGGCATTTCAGGTGGAAGTCTGCTTAAATTCCAACGTGATTGGTGTTGGAACAGGCAGAAGCAAAAAGGCAGCTGAACAGATGGCAGCCAAAGAAGCCCTGCGGCTGATGGGCTATGAAAAATAAGGGCAACATTGCCATATTTGTTCCGCATGCAGGCTGTCCGCATCAGTGCAGTTTCTGCGACCAGCGGAAAATCAGTGCAGCACAGCAGATTCCAACCTTGGAACAGGTGCAGGAAATTTGTCAGCAGGCAATTGCACATCCACGCCGACCAAAACAACTGGAGATTGCCTTTTTTGGCGGCAGTTTTACAGCCATTTCGGAAAAAGAACAAAATGCCCTGCTGGAAGCCGTACAGCCATTTTTAGCGGCAGAGGGCGTGACAGGGATTCGGATTTCCACCCGTCCCGACTGCATAACACCGGAGATTTTGCAGCGATTGCAGCAGTTTCATGTGACCGCCATTGAACTGGGGGCGCAGAGCATGCAGGATGCGGTCTTGCAAAAAAATCATCGGGGACACACCGCACAAGATGTGCGGAATGCTGCAAAGTGGATTACAGCTGCGGGTTTTTCGCTGGGGCTGCAAATGATGATCGGCTTGGACGGCAGCACGCCGGAACAGGAACGGGAAACCTTGCAGGAGTTGCTTGCCCTGCATCCGGACACCCTGCGGATTTATCCCTTAGTGGTGCTGAAAGGAACGGAATTAGCGGAACGGGTGCAGAATGGCAGCTTTGTCCTGTATGACTGGGAAACCGTTCTGGAACTCTGTGCCGATGCCCTCTGTGCATGTCGGCAGCAGGGTGTGCGAGTCATTCGCTGTGGACTGCATGCAGAAGATGCGGTGCAGTCAGAAGCCATTGCTGGTTTCTATCATCCGGCGTTTCGGGAATTGGTGGAATCTCGTTTGTGCTTACGGGTTCTCAAGCAGTGGATGCAGCAACATCCGCAGGAAACCATGGCAGAAGTACAGGTTGCTCCCGGCTGGAGCAGTCGGGTTGCCGGGCATCACGCTTGCAATCGGGCAGCCTGTCGGGAAGCTGGGGTTTCGTTGCGAATCATAGAAACAGCAGCCATTCCGGCAGGAATGCTGCAAATCGGAAAGGACGGATACGATGTTTTTCAAATCGCTGGAACTGCAAGGATTTAAGTCCTTTCCGGATCGGGTGAAACTGGAGTTTGAACAGGGCTTGACCGCCGTGGTTGGGCCCAATGGCAGCGGAAAAAGCAACATCGGCGATGCGATTCGCTGGGTATTGGGGGAACAGTCCACCAAACTGCTGCGTGGAAATCGCATGGAAGATGTTATTTTCTCCGGAACAAAACGCCGGAAACCGTCCGGATTTGCTGCCGTTACCATTCAGCTGGATAACCAAACCGGTCTGTTTGGGGAATCCTACGGGGAAACGATTGCCATTACCCGAAAGCTTTACCGCAGCGGAGAAAGTGTCTATCAGATTAACGGGAAAGCCGTTCGGCTGAAAGACGTGCAGGAACTACTGATGGATACTGGCATGGGGCGAGATGGCTATGCGATTATCGGACAGGGACGCATTGCGGAAATTGTCAGTGCACGCAGCACCGACCGCCGAGAGTTGTTTGAAGAGGCAACGGGTGTTTCTAAGTTTCGCTATAAACGGGAAGAAGCCGAGCGAAATTTACAGGCTGCACAGGAAAATTTAGTGCGGTTGCAGGATATTGCAGCGACCTTAGAGGGCAGAGTTGAACCACTCCGCCAGCAGGCAGAAGTTGCCAAGCAGTTTTTGAAGCTGTCAGAACAGCAGAAAAAATTAGAACTTTCGCTCTGGATGCAGCAGCTGACTGGCTTAGACCAAGAAAAAGCTGCCCTGCGAGATACACTCTTACAGGCACGAGGGAATGAACAGAATGCTGCACTGGATTTGAAGCAGGCGGATGCGTTGCTACAAGAACAGTATCGGGAAATGCAGCAGACAACGGTTCGGATTCAGAATCTACGGGAATCGGTACAGCAGGCAGAAGAAACCGCTGCTCAGACACAGGCAGACCTTGCGGTCTGTGCGAATGAACAGCAGCACAACGAACAGCGGCTGATACAGGTTGTACAGCAGCAAAAAGATGCTGCTGCAGCGGAACAAACTGCTACAGAACAGCTGCAAACGCAGCAGGCAGCCATACAGACCTTACAGGAGCAAAAAGCCACCGCCGTCAAAGCCTGTCAGGAACAGGAGCAGTTCCAGAAAGAACTTGCCAAGCAGCTGACCGCCGCAGCCGCAGCCGTAAAAGAAGCAGAAACCAAGCTGCGTACCAGCTACGGCAATCAGAACCATTCCTTTGCAAGGGCAGAATCCCTTGCCGCACAAATCGAAACGATACAGGCACAGACGGTTTCGCAGACTGCACAGGCAGCCGCTTTGCAGCAGCAATTGCAGGCAGCCGCCGAAACGGAACAGCAGACGATAGACGCTGTTTCGGCAGCAGTCGAGGCGGAAACAGCGGTGCGTGTGGCGTTAGAGGCGGCACAGCAGCAACACAAAACCCTTGCAGCCCATCTGGAACAGCAGCAAGTACAAAATGCCCAGCGGCAGATGCAGTTGCAGACCGCCCAGCAGCGGTTGCAGTTGCTGCAGGAGATGGAACACAATATGGAAGGCTATGCTGGCAGTGTCAAGGCAGTTTTGCAGGCAGAGCACGGCAAGCCACATGGTGTATATGGAACGGTTTCGCAGCTGCTGACAACGGAATCACAATATAGTCTGGCAATTGAAACAGCTTTAGGCGGAGCAATGCAAAATATTGTTGTTGCAGATGAAACCGCAGCCAAGGACTGGATTCGCTACCTGAAAACAAAACGAGCCGGACGGGCAACCTTCCTGCCCTTGACTGCTATTAAAGGGCAGGTGTTGAAAGAATCCGCAGTCTTGCAGGAAACAGCAGTCATCGGTTTGGCGTGCGATTTGGTGCAGTATGATGCAAAGTTTCAGAATATTGTATCCTCTTTGCTGGGACGGATTGTAATTGCAGAAAATCTGGACGATGCCACCCGACTGGCACAGCGGTATGGCTACCGTTTCCGCATTGTCACGTTAGATGGACAGGTGATTAACGCTGGTGGTTCGTTCACAGGTGGTTCTTCCCAGAAAAAAGGTGGAATCCTGACCCGAAAGAATGAACAGCTTGCCTTACAGCAGACCATTCAGCAGTTACAGGAACAGGTACAGGCAGATGCAGAGCAGTTCCGCCAGCAGAAAGCTGCCGTACAAAAGCAGCTGGAACAGGTGCAAACATTACAAAATCAGTTGCACCACGAGCATGCAGAACAATTATTGGCGGCTGCCCGTGCGGAAACTGCAAAGAAGCAGTTCCAGCAGCTGCAACAACAGCTTTCAGAACGGCAGCAGCAACGAAAGCAGCTGTCAGAACAAGTGGCAGCGTTACAACAGCAGCACGCAACTGCAAAGGCAGAATGGGAGCGAGTACAGGCAGATTTAACCGCTTTACAGGCTCAACAGCAAGAAGCCAAACAGCAGCAGGAAACTTTGTCTGCGGAACAAGCAGCCATTCGAGAACAGCTGACCACCCGTCAGATTGCAGCGGCAAAGCTGGAGCAGGCATATTTGAGTCAACAGCAGCAGATTGCAGAACAACAAGAGCGGTTGCAGCAATGCAGACAGCAGAAACAGCAGCTGACAGAAGCAGAAGCGGCTTGCCAAGAACAGGCGGTTCAATTGCAGCAGCAGGAACAGGAACTGCAAACCAAGCTGACGACCTGTCGAGAACAGATGACGCAACACCGCAAGACCATTGAACAGCTGCAACGGATTCACGCAGAACAGGAACAGCGGATTCGTCAGCAGCAAGAGGGCATTCGGGAGTTGAGTGCTGCACGGGAACGGGCAGCGGCAGAAGTTGCCCAGCTGGAAACAAAACAACATACACTGGAACAGCAGCGTGACCGGATTGTGCAGCAGATGCGAGAACAATATGATGTGACGTTATCGGAAGCCAATCAGCTGGCAGAGCCGATTTCCAATGAATTGCTTGCCAAGCAGCAGCTGGAAACGCTCCGCCGACAGATTCGGGCATTGGGGCATGTCAATGTGTCTGCGATTGAAGAGTATCAGGAAGTTTCCAAGCAGTGGGAATTTTTATCTGCACAGTTGCAGGATGCCACACAGGCAAAACAGGAACTGGAAACGCTGATTGTACAGCTGACCGCAGAAATGCAGCGAATCTTTACAGAACGGTTTGCCGGTATCAATCAGGCATTTCAAGAGATTTTCCGAGAACTATTTGACGGTGGCGAAGCATCGCTGTCCTTGTCTGACCCAGACGATGTATTGCATTCTGGCATTGAAATTCAGGTTGCACCGCCCGGAAAGGTGATTAAAAATCTGATTGCCCTTTCCGGTGGGGAACAGTCATTCGTTGCCATTGCAATTTATTTCGCCATTTTGCGGCAACGTCCAACGCCGTTTTGCATTATGGATGAAATTGATGCGGCATTAGATGAGGGCAATGTACGGCGGTATGTGCAGTATTTGCAGCGGTTTCGGGATACGACGCAGTTTATTTTGATTACCCATCGGCGGATGGCAATGGAAGCGGCAGATGCATTATATGGTGTGACCATGCAGGAAGATGGTATCTCTCGTTTGCTGCATATGGAACAGGTACAAGAAGCGGAAGCATAAAAACCAGAAGAAAGGGTGTTGAACATGGGCTTTTTTGGAAGAAAGAAGGACAAAGAAAAAGAGAAAGAAAAGAAAGGCGGTCTGTTCGGCTGGATGAAGCGGAAACAGGCAGACGAGCCGGAACGAGAAGAACAGATTGTGGAACCAGAACCGGAAACAGATACCGATGACGTTGCAGCCCAGATGCTGGCAGAGCGAGAGGCAGCCCGTCAGGCAGAAACAGAACAGTGGCGAGAAGAAGCAGAAGCAGAAATTGCAGCCGACCAAGCGGAAGCAGCAGCTCTTGCTGCAAAGGCAGCACAGGACGAGTTGCTGACAGAAGAGGAAGATTCCGAAGCGGATGCGGAAGACGAAGACGATGAAGAACCGATTGCTGTAATATTTCAGCCGGAAGAAGCTGAGTCAGAAGCAGAAGAAGCCGAACCGGAAACGGTAAAAGTTGAGCCGGAAGCAGTTGCAGAACCGGAAACCGTAGAAACTGAACCGGAAGCAGTTGCAGAACCGGAAACCGTAGAACCTGAGCCGGAAGAAATTGCAGAACCGGAAACTGTAGAAACCGAACCGGAAGAAGTTGCAGAACCGGAAACCGTAGAATCTGAGCCGGAAGAAGTTGCAGAACCGGAAACAGAAGCAGAAGCATCTGAACCGGAAGAATTCGACGAAACAGAAGCAGAAGCATCCGAACCGGAAGAACCCCAAGAACCAGAAAAGAAGAAGAAAAAGGGATTCTTTGAAAAGATTCGGGATGGTCTGCGGAAAACCAAGGATTCTGTCATTGCAAAAATGCAGTTGGTTTTGAATGCCTTTACCAAGATTGATGAAGACCTGTTCGACCAGCTGGAAGAAACCATGATTATGGGTGATATGGGGGCAGAAACCTCGATTGAAATCTGTGACCAGCTCCGCAAGCGAGTGAAAGAACGTGGTATCACCGACCCGAAACAAATTATGGGACTGATTCAGGAAATCATCGGTGAAATGCTGGGCGAAGACCAGATGTTACAGTTACAGACCAAGCCGTCTGTGATTATGGTCATCGGTGTCAATGGTGCTGGGAAAACAACCACCATCGGCAAGCTGTGCCATCAGCTGAAAGAGGACGGCAAGAAAGTCATCGTTGCTGCAGCCGATACCTTCCGGGCTGCTGCCATCGACCAGCTGGAAGTCTGGACAGACCGAGCAGGCGTTGAACTGGTCAAGCATGCAGAGGGTTCTGACCCGGCAGCAGTTGTCTATGATGCCATCGAAGCCGCAAAGGCAAGAAATTGTGATGTTCTGATTTGTGACACTGCCGGACGGCTGCACAATAAGAAAAATCTGATGCAGGAACTTGCAAAAATCAACCGTATCATTGAAAACAAAGCAGCTGGCTGTGATAAGGAAATCCTGCTGGTGCTGGATGCAACCACCGGACAGAATGCCGTGAATCAGGCACGGTTGTTCAAAGAAGTTGCAGACATTACCGGAATCGTTCTGACGAAACTGGACGGCACTGCCAAGGGCGGTATTATTGTTTCCATCAAGAATGAACTGGAAATCCCGGTCAAGTTAATTGGAGTCGGCGAAAAGATTGACGACTTGCAGCCATTCCATGCGAGAGATTTTGTCAACGCCCTGTTTGAAACGGAGGAACGAAAGTAATGCAGAAAGAAATTTTGATTCTTGCATCCAACAACGCTGGAAAACTGCGGGAGATGCGGGAAATTTTAGAGCCATTCGGGCTGGAAGTCCGTTCACAGAAAGAAGCTGGTTTTACCGCAGAAGTTGCGGAAACAGGCACAACCTTTCAGGAAAATGCCATCATAAAGGCAAAGGCTGTGCAGGAAGCCTTGCACTGTGCCGTGCTGGCGGATGACAGCGGATTGATGATTGATGCACTGGATGGTGCACCGGGTGTTTATTCCCATCGCTTTGCCGGAGAGCAGGCAACCGATGAAGACCGCTGCAATCTCGTATTGGAGAAGTTGCAGGGTGTTCCGACTGAACAGCGAACCGCTCGGTTTGTCTGTGCGATTTGTTACCTTACCGCAGACGGCGAACAGCATTGTTTTGCGGGCGTTTGCGAGGGCATCATTGGAACAGAGCCGAAGGGCGAAAATGGGTTCGGTTATGATCCGGTATTTGTCGTTGGGAACAAGACAATGGCAGAGATGACAGAAGCAGAAAAGAATGCAATTAGCCATCGTGGAAAAGCGTTGGCAGCCTTACAGGCATATTTGAAAGGAGAATAAATTTATGTTGACCAGTAAACAGCGTGCAACCCTGCGGGGGATTGCCAGCAGCTATGAAACCATCTTGCAAGTGGGAAAGAACGGTATCGGGGAAACTTTGATTCAGCAGGTTTCCGATGCTCTGCGGAAACGGGAACTGATTAAACTGCACGTTCTGGAAAATTCAGAACTGAGTGCCAGAGAAGCAGCTGAACAGCTGGCAGAAGCAACAGAATCCGAAGTGGTACAGGTGATTGGCAGCCGCTTTGTGCTCTATAAGCGGAATCCAAAAAAGCCGGTTATTGATTTGAAGTAATGCGGCGGATTGGAATCTTCGGCGGCAGTTTTAACCCGATTCACAATGGACACTTGCACCTTGCCAAGACTGCAATGGAACAATTCTCACTTGACCATGTGCTATTCATGCCGACTTATATTTCTCCGTTTAAACAGCATGCAGCCGATGTTGCGGATGGCGTGCACCGACTGGCGATGTGCCGTCTGGCAATTGCTCCATATCCTTTCTTTTCCGTGAGCGATTATGAATTGCAGCAGAAAACCGTCAGCTATACGATTCACACGATTTCCGCCTTGCGGCAGGAATGGACAGATGTGGAACTGGTTTTGCTGATGGGGAGTGATATGCTGCTGCAATTTCAAAACTGGTATCGCTGGCAGGAGCTGTTGACCATGACAGAACTGGGCGTGATTGCACGGGAAACAGATGACCGAGTAGTACTGGAGCAGGCAGCACAGGAACTTTCGGCATATGGTACGATTCAGCTTTGCTGTGACCGGGTTCTTCCGATATCGTCTACAAAAATTCGGGAAATGCTGAAAAAAAATCAGGATTGTACTTGCTATTTACCGGAAAACGTAGTAAAATATATTGTATTCCATCAGTTGTATCAGCGGACGGAAGAGAAAGAAAACGGCAAAAGAAAGCAAGGGAATTTCGATGGCAAAAGAATCTGTGATTGAAAAGATGAAACATAAAATGCAGCCACCGCCGCCGAAAGAAGTTTCGATTTCAGAGGCGACCGAATCCATGCGGAAAGTGCTGGAAAAACAGGTCAGTGAAGAAACGATGCGAAAAGAGCGGTATGAACACTCTGTGCGGGTTGCAGCAGAATGCAAGCGGCTGGCACAAATTTACCATGTCAATGAAGATTTGGCAGAGTTTGCCGGTATGGTGCACGACATCTGCAAGGACATGAAAGCGGACGACCAGAAAGCATTGATGGAAGCTGGAAAGGACGACCTGGACATCACGGAAGAAGAATGGAATACCAAAAAGCTCTGGCACGGCATTGCGGGTGCACAGCTGATGCGGCAGAAATACTGCATGAACAATCAGCATGTATTGGATGCCATCCGGTATCATACGGTTGCAAGAAAAGGCATGACGCCATTGGAGC
>OLPI01002674.1_pt1 | contig 13622 bp, 8 predicted proteins | sample 1672361 | NCBI WGS metagenome assembly OLPI01 (sample SAMEA3136675, study PRJEB25190) | human gut metagenome
GCCAGCCGTTCCAGACAGCGGTCGATGCCGGTAAGCTGGATATACTCCTTCCAGAACTCCAGGTTCACCCGGGTAAAGGCGTTGAACAGCAGCGGTGTGATGGTGTTGCCGCTGAGAAAGGTGATGCCCCGGTGGTAGCGGAACAGGGCCTCGGCCAGCGCATCCGTCCCCTCCTGCGCCGCCTGCTCCGCCTGGCGCTGTAAGGCCTGCAGCGCTGCCATGTCTGCCGGTGTGTGCCGCGCAGCCAGCTCCTCCATGGCGGGGCCCTCCAGATAATAGCGCAGCTGAAGGATACTGCCCGCCGTTTTGGCATCCGGGAGACCGCCATGGAAATCCATGATGGCACGCAGCGTTTCCAGGCTGCCGGTCTGGGCGTAGTCCGCCACGGTGACGCCGCGGCGGGAGGCGATGTCCAGAAAGCCGAGACGGTGCAGCTCCCGCAATCCCTCATGGACCACGGTCTTGCTGATCTTCATTTCATCCGCCAGCTCACGCTCAGTGGGCAGCCGATCCCCCGGGCGCAGCTCGCCGGAGAGGATCATGCCCTCCAGCTGCTGGATGAACAGCTCCTTGACGGTGGGGGCGACGATCTCACGAAAGGCCATAGCTCACGCTCCTTTGCTTTCTTTTCTGGTCCGACCAGGACCATATAAAAAGTTATCACACCTTTGGCGGAAAAGTCAATAGGATATTGACAGAAAAGTTGGTATTATAAGTACAATAGAGCTTAAAATCACAATGCTGCTCCCCTATAAGGGCAAAACGCCTCTGGTCAGAGCAGCAGATAACGGAGGAGAGAGACGATGCGCGACATCAATGGCAGCAAGCCTACCAGCTTCCCCCTGGACGAGGAAAAGCTCTCGTTCAAGATCCCCTGTCCCGACCGGCCGCCCCGGGAGAAGATCCTGAAACTGGGCAGCATGATCACCAACCGCATTGGCCTGAAGGCCACCGCTGACGACCCCGAATACTGGGGGCTGGATGCGCTGGTGACCGATGAGATGGCGGACGTGGCACTGAAAATGGGTGTCCGCAAGCCTAAGACCATCGAGCAGCTGATGAAGCTGACGAAGATGGAACGCGAGCCCCTGCAGAAGCTGCTGGACGAAATGGCCTGGCTGGGTCTCATTGAGTACAACTGGGAGAACCTGGACGGCAAAAACCCGAACCATGAGAAGCGGTACATCCTGCCCCTGTTCGTGCCCGGAAGCGCCGAGTTTTTGAATATGCGGCGGAGCCAGATCGACGCGCACCCGGAGGTGGCGGCGTTCTTTGAGCGCATGACCATGCTGCCCCTGGAGAAGATCACGCCGATGGTGCCCCCCGGAGGCGCGGGCATCGGTATGCACGTGATCCCGGTGGAGAAGGCCATCGAGACGGAGCAGGAGGCCATCGGGCTGGAGAAGATCTCCTACTGGCTGCACAAGTATGAAGGCAAGTACGCCAAGAGTATGTGCTCCTGCCGCGCCAGCCGCGACAAGCTGGGCGAGGGCTGCGGCGACGATGTGGAGAACTGGTGCATCGCCGTGGGCGACATGGCCGACTATGTGGTGCAGACCCAGCGGGGCGAGTACATCACCTATGACGAGGCGATGGCCATATTCAAGCAGGCGGAGGACAACGGCTTCGTCCACCAGATCACCAACATCGACGGCGAGCAGAAGATCTTTGGTATCTGCAACTGCAACGTCAACGTGTGCAACGCCCTGCGGACCAGCCAGATGTTCAACACGCCCAATATGTCCCGCAGTGCCTATGTGGCCGCGGTGGAGACGGAGAAGTGCGTGGCCTGTGGGCGCTGCGTGGAGAACTGTCCCGCCGGCGCGGTGAAGCTGGGCCAGAAGCTGTGCACCAAGGACGGCTATATCGAGTATCCCCGGGCCGAGCTGCCCGACGAGGTGAAGTGGGGCCCGGAGAAGTGGAGCATCGACTACCGGGACCGCAACCGCATCAACTGCTACGACACCGGCACCGCACCCTGCAAGACTGCCTGCCCCGCCCACATCGCCGTGCAGGGCTATCTGAAGCTGGCGGCACAGGGCAAGTACCGGGAGGCTTTGCAGCTCATCAAGCGGGAAAACCCCTTCCCCGCCGTGTGCGGCCGCATCTGCAACCGCCGGTGCGAGGATGCCTGCACCCGCGGCACCGTGGACGAGGCCGTGGCCATCGATGAGGTCAAGCGCTTTATCGCCCAGCAGGATCTGGACGCGGAGACGCGCTTCATCCCGGAGAAGGTCATTCCCAAGGTGGACGGCGAATTCAGCGAAAAGATCGCCATCATTGGTGGAGGCCCCGCCGGCATGAGCTGCGCCTACTATCTGGCGGAAAAGGGCTATCGCCCCACTGTGTTTGAAAAGGAGAGCCGCCCCGGCGGTATGCTGATGAACGCCATCCCCTCCTTCCGTCTGGAAAAGGACGTGGTGGAGGCGGAGATCGACGTGCTGCGGCAGCTGGGCGTGGAGTTCCGCTGCGGCGTGGAGGTGGGTAAGGACATTACCATTGCCCAGCTCCGTGAGGAGGGCTACAAGGGCTTCTATGTAGCTGTCGGATTGCAGCACGGCGGCGCCCTGGCCGTGCCCGGCGGCGACGCGGAGAACGTGATCTCCGGCATCGACTTCATCCGCGGCGTGCATCTGCGGGACGAAAAGGCGCTGAAGGGCCGGGTGGTCGTCGTCGGCGGCGGCAACATCGCGGCCGACGTGGCCCGCACCGCCGTGCGCTGCGGCGCGGAGAGCGTGAGCCTGTACTGCCTGGAGGGCTATGAGGAGATGCCTATGGGCGAGGAGGACCGCAGCGAGTGCGAGCGCGAGGGTATCGCCATTTACGCCGGATGGGGTCCCAAGGAGGTCCAGACCGAGAACGGCAAGGCCGCCAACATCGCCTTTGTCAAGTGCCTGAGCGTCAAGGACGAAAGCGGGCGCTTCGCGCCGGTGTACGATGAGAACACCGTGCAGATGGCCCCCTGCGGCACGGTGCTGTACTGCATCGGCCAGAAGGCGGAATGGAAGACGCTTCTCGCGGGCACCCAGGTGGAATTCAACCCCAACGGCACCGCCAAGGCCGATCCCGTCACCTATCAGACGGCTGAACCGGACATCTTCGTGGGCGGCGATGCCTATACCGGCCAGAAGTTCGCCATCGATGCCATTGCCGCCGGCAAGCAGGGCGCGATCAGCCTGCACCGCTATGTGCAGGGCGCCACGCTGACCATCGGCCGCGACCGCCGGCAGTTCATCGAGCTGGACAAGAAAAACGCGCTGATCGCCGTGGACAGCTACGACAACACGCCGCGCCAGCGCATCGGCTACAACGACGCCCTGCGTAAGACCTTCCGGGACGAGCGCGTGGCCTTCACCGCCGAGCAGGTGAAGGCGGAGACGGCCCGATGCCTGGGCTGCGGCGCCAGCATCGTGGACCCCAATAAGTGCATCGGCTGCGGCGTGTGCACCACCAAGTGCGCCTTTGACGCCATCCACCTGCACCGGGAGCGTCCGGAGTGCAGCACCATGTACGCCTGCGAGGACAAGATGAAGGCCATTCTGCCCTATATGATCAAGCGGAACATCAAGATCAAGAAGGCGGAGCGCAGGGCCAAGAAAGCGGCCAAGTGATATGCATGAGCTGGGCATTGTTTTCCACGTGATCAAGACCGTGGAGCGCGTGGGCGCGGAGAATGACCTGACCCGCGTGGCGGGCGTAACGCTGGAGCTGGGCGAGGTGTGCGGCGCCATCCCAAGGGAGCTTGTCAGCTGCTGGGACTGGGCCGTACAGAAGTCCGACCTGTTGCGGGGCGCACAGCTGCACATCGACACGCTGCCCGCCGTGACACACTGCGGCGGCTGCGGTGCGGACTACCCCACTGTGGCCCACGGGCGGGTCTGCCCCCACTGCGGCAGCGGGGATACCTGGCTGCTGCGGGGCAGCGAGATCAGCATTAAAGAGATAGAGGGTGCGTAGTATGGATACCTATAAGATCATCGAAGTAAAAGAGAGCGTATTTGCCGACAACGACCGGGAGGCAGCGCGGGTACGGGAGGCGCTGAAGCAAAAGGGAACGTTCCTGCTGAACCTGATGTCCTCCCCCGGCAGCGGCAAGACCACAACGCTGCTGCGGACCATCGAGGCGCTGAAGGACGAGCTGCGGATGGGCGTGATGGAGGCGGACATTGACTCGGATGTAGATGCCGCCGCTATTGCCGGCGCCGGGGTACGGTCTATCCAGCTGCACACCGGCGGGATGTGCCACCTGGACGCGGGTATGACGGAACAGGGCCTGCGGGAGATCGGCACGGACGATCTGGACCTGGTGGTGCTGGAAAATGTGGGGAACCTGGTGTGTCCGGCGGAGTTTGACACCGGCGCGGTGAAGAACGCCATGATTCTCTCCGTACCGGAGGGCCACGACAAGCCCCTGAAGTACCCCCTGATCTTCACCGTGTGCGATGTGCTGCTCATCAACAAGACCGACGTGCTGCCCTATTTCGACTTCGACATGGACAAGGTGATCGAATACGCCCACCGGCGCAATCCGAAGCTGGAGATTTTCCCGGTATCGGCCAAGACCGGCGAGGGCATGGACGCCTGGTGCGACTGGCTGCGTAAGCAGGTGAAGGACTGGCAGGCATGACAAAAGGCCCCGCGGTGAAAGCTACGGGGCCTTTTCTTTTTATGAACGGTGTCTGCAGGTCAAAAGTCGGCCTTGTAAATCCCGGCGCGTTGGTTTATAATATAATGTACTGTCAAAACGGCTGTGGAATGCAACGCAGAAGAACATAGAAAAGGTGAGAATGATATGGAACGAATGAGAATTGCCGCGATCTTCGCCGATCAGGAGTCCCTGGGCGGCAAGGACGTGACCGTGTGCGGCTGGGCACGCACCATCCGCGACATGAAGACCTTTGGCTTCATCGAGCTGAACGACGGCTCCTGCTTCAAAAACCTGCAGGTGGTCATGTCCGCCGAGGAGCTGGACAATTACAAGGACATCGCGGCGCAGAACGTGGGCGCGGCACTGATCGTCAAGGGTACCGTGGTGCTGACGCCGGATGCCAAGCAGCCCCTGGAGGTGAAGGCCCACAGCATCGCGGTAGAGGGAAAGTCCACGCCGGATTACCCCCTGCAGAAGAAGCGCCACAGCGTGGAATTCCTGCGCACCATCCAGCACCTGCGGCCCCGCACCAACCTGTTTTCCGCCACGTTCCGCGTCCGCTCCGCGGCGGCCTACGCGGTGCATGAGTTTTTCCAGAGCCGGGGTTTTGTGTATGTACAGACCCCCATCATCACCGGCAGCGACTGCGAGGGTGCCGGCGAGATGTTCCAGGTGACCACCCTCGACCTGAACAACGTCCCCAAGACCGAGGACGGGCAGGTGGATTACTCCCAGGACTTCTTCGGCAAGAAAACCAGCCTGACGGTGTCCGGCCAGCTGAACGCCGAGAACTTCGCCATGGCCTTCGGCGATGTGTATACCTTCGGCCCCACCTTCCGTGCGGAGAACTCCAACACCCAGCGCCATGCCGCCGAGTTCTGGATGATAGAGCCGGAGATGGCCTTCTGTGATCTGGCCGGTGACATGGATGTGGCCGAGGCCATGATCAAGCACATCATCCGCCGGGTGCTGGAGCGCTGCCCGCAGGAGATCGAGTTCTTCAACAGCTTCGTGGACAAGGGGCTGAAGGAGCGTTTGGAGCACGTGGCGTCCAGCGACTTTGGCCGGGTCAGCTACACCGACGCGGTGGAGATCCTGAAGAAGAATAATGACAAGTTCGACTACAAGGTGGAGTGGGGCACCGACCTGCAGACCGAGCACGAGCGCTATCTTACCGAGCAGGTATTCAAGAAGCCTGTGTTCGTCACTGACTATCCCAAGGAGATCAAGGCGTTCTATATGCGCCTGAACGACGATGGCAAGACCGTGGCCGCGGCGGACTGCCTGGTGCCCGGCATCGGCGAGATCATCGGCGGCAGCCAGCGCGAGGAGCGTCTGGAGCTGCTGGAGAGCCGCATCCGTGAGCTGGGCATGAACCCGGAGGATTACTGGTGGTACTGCGACCTGCGGCGCTACGGCTCCTGCCGTCACGCCGGCTTCGGCCTGGGCTTCGAGCGCATGGTGATGTACCTCACGGGCGTCAGCAACATCCGCGACGTGGAGCTGCACCCCCGCACGGTGGGCAACGCGGAATTTTAAGCGAAAGCCAAAAGAGCACCCATGGGGTGCTCTTTTTTCTGTGATAAAAAGGCGCGCAGGGGGGCAAAAGCCTCTCTGCGCGCTGGTACCCCCGGCCAGACTCTGGATGGCGGCATACCGCTTAGGAGTCGCGATTATAACTTACATATCGTCAATTGTAGTCCTTCACGACTCTCGTAGTACACCGAATTACACAGTCTTCAAGGGAGTAAGTTCTTCATTCGACATTGTTGATACTCCGCTATATCTGCTGGTATTTCGTAGTGCAATTAGCAAAATGTTAGCAGTTTTACAGAGGAGTCAAAATCTAAATCAGTAGGTTCGCTTTCAGATTATAGCACAGAACCATCATAGATGGAAGTATTATTTTGGAGGTTTCCATGTCAGAATATACACTTGAGATCAAACAGATCGTAGACTATCCACGTTGCCGGATCTACCGGCAGTTCGTACAAGCCTTGATAGCAGACCGGAGCATTCGCGTGAGCGGAGGCTCCGGTCTTTTTTATTTTGTCGTGCTCTGCGCCTATGCCAACTTCCGCACCTCATACAAGCGTATTGATGGCATCAGCTACACCATCTACCCCGGCGAATGGATCATGTCCGTAGAGGAGCTATCCCGGTATTTCCGCACTCGCTTCCGCCGCCAGACCTTAACCGCATTGGAGGGGCTGCAAAAGAAAGGGCTTATCAGCTTTCTCGTTCTCGGACATGGCAAGCTGGTCAAATTCAAGATTCGTGGCTGGCGGCGTCACAACACGATCCTCGACTATAACGCGCCCTGCCAGAAGGATACCGGCTTTTTCTTCCTCCCTGTCTCTACGGCCACGGATCTGGTCAGTGCCGGTCATTGCTCGGAGATGGATGCTGTGCTGGATCTGTGGCTGAACACCGTCTATAACGATCCGCAAGTCCTTGGTTCAGATGTCGGGCCGGTGGTCTATCTCCGCAACGGTACAGGCTACCCGCTGGTCAGCTATGCAGAGCTGGCATCCCGCTGGGGCATCTCTAAGGCGACTGCTGGCCGATACCTCAAGCGCATGGCTGAGCGCGGCTATCTGCAACTGGCAGCCTTCCCCGGCACACACGGCACCACAATCTATCTCCAGAACTATCTCTCCACTATGTTCCAGATTTCTGACATTGTGGTGGATAAGGAAGAGATTGCCATGAGCCTGGGCATCAAGCTGGAGCTTCAGGAGGAAACGGCCCTGCCCGCGGCGGTATCCAGCGGTTCAAACGAGGCTGGTAGCGTTTCAGAAACGAACCGCCATCGAATCGAGCGAAAGATGCGGGAAATCCTTGTGGCACAAGGGCTGCCGTGCGCTTCATGCCCCAAATCCAAATATATGTTATTACCATTATCCGACGACTGCGAGGTTACGATAGAAGGGGTACCTCCGCTTCACCGGTGGCTTCAGCTGGTGGTCACCTGCGGTGACGCTCAAGAAGTTTATCACTTTGAACTCAGATTGCACCCGATAGGGATGCGCGGCGATAAGGAGGCCGAACGATGAAAAAGACTGCACAAGAACCCAAAGTGACCGATAACCCCCTGTACCATGACACATGGATGCTGCTGCGCAAGTACCGGGACGTGGTGTGGAGTTTGGAGTTGTCCGTGCAGCAGGTGCGCCGGCAGTTCCAAATCGAGTATGGCAGCAGTATTGAGGAGTTTCTGGAATCCCTCTACGTAGCTGGCGTCACCTTCGAGGGTTCTGCGATTGAGGATCATGCCCGCTGTATTGAGCGGAGCTACAAGATGCTGAAGCTCCTGGACACCTCCGTGGAGCTGCTGCGGACAAAGCACAAGTATGGTGAAAGCTATTACTGGCTGCTGTACTACACCTACCTGTCGCCGCAGCAGTTGGCGAACACGCAGGAGATCATCGAAAAGCTGGAGCCGCATATCCGCGACATCAGCTACCGTACTTACTTCCGCAAGCGCCAGATGGCTATTGATGCCCTGAGTTCGGTGCTGTGGGGATACTCGTCAAAAGAGAGTCTGGCGCTGCTGGAGAAGTTTGTGCCGGAAGGGTAAACGCATCCGGTACATCGTTCTATCCACCTATTGCAACGACAGGATGGGAGGACAAAACAAAAATTCTCTAAATGTTTGTTGCAAAAACTGATTTTTGGTGTTATTTTGTTAAAAAGCATATATTTGTGTCAAGACGTAGTTGCCATTTTGTTTGTATTAGCAGTGTGAACATAGGGACAAAGGTTACTGATAATTGACGGGTGTAACTCAAATCAGGAGTATGTCTTACGCCTTCCTTAACATATGCTGGCTATTTTTATTTATCACGAGGGAAGTTATGTGTTGCACTATTAATAAGCCGGAAGAAAATTGTCCTTTGAACCAGATTTTTCAATTAGTCGCTTCAGCAAGTACAGTAGAACTTATTCAAAATTGGTATATCGGAAAGATCTGTAACTGTAATGGAAATTGCGGTGACACAAAAAATATGATAAATATCTTGAATATCATCGAAAAGGATTTTCCGAATCTAACACTCATTACTCAGATATTAAGTAAACTTATCATTGGCTTTCAACGCTTTCAGGAGAATACGTCCGATGCATCTGCACCAGCGGGTACATCAGCATCTAGCGATAAAGGCGTAGCTGAGTTAGATACCCAAGGCGCAGCTAAGTCAAAAAGCATAGACATAGCTGTTTGGGATGACGAACTACAAGATATGCTCGAAGCGCAAACCTCAAGCTTTCTTTTTGGATTAAAAACGAATTACATTAATGCTATCTCGGGCGAAACATATGAATCCAAGGCAGCAAAAGGCATAGCCGTAGCAGTTGTTCCGCCTGGAGCCTTAATACAATCACTCAAAAAAATAGCAAATCCAATTACACTCGAATATGGACAGATACACGGAACCCGGAAGTTTTTGCAATCAGTTTCTCCGCAGCACTGTGCAGTTTTAAGTGCACCTAGCCCGCATGAGGAAAACGATGGCAAATTTGCTTTTCAGGGAATTGCCTTAGTGTCGGACTGTATTCGTCGTTTTCCTATTATTGTGTTTCGACGTCATATGCAGTGGGAACTGCATTTGCCGCATCAAGAAGGCTTTGATGATCTCTCCTCTACAAATGCTTTGATAAGTTATCAGAGCGGGCGTTTAGGCATGCCGAAGGTATCTGCAGACAAGTTTATCACTGCGCGTCTTAATGAAAACGCCACCTCTGCGTCCGACTTGCAAAAATTTCTTCTTAATTTGCTTGAAAATGGTCAGAATTCAGGCTCCATAGTAATCGTTGGTAAAGCAGATGCTATTAAAGAGGAAGCCAAAAGGCTTTACAAAAATAAGCGAGGATATCTATTTGAGAAAGAAGTCCCGTTGAATTCAAACAAGAAATTCTTTGAACATATTGCCAAAGTTGATGGAACTCTTCTTTGTAGCTATGATTATTGTTACGGATATGGCTTTATTTTGGATGGTCCTTCTGTAGAGGGTCGCGCAGATAGAGGAGCCCGGCATAATTCTACACAGTCTTATGCGGCCTCATTTTGCCAAAATTACGGTAGCAAGTGTATGGCGTTTGTTTTGTCCGAAGATGGAATGATCAGTATTTACTAATCCTAATTTGATAGTTGAGGTTTTATTAAAATGAAGTCGGATATTCGTTTGTTAACTCTATCTAAGCGAACCTTACCATTAAAGGAGTCCTTGTGTAGTATGCTGGGCAGTGATTATGGAAATCACACATCTGGAAATGCGTTCTATTCATTTCAAGATTACCACTTGATTGAAGTAACCCCCGTGCAGCTAGATGCAGATCATGGTGATATGTGGAAAGAAGCGTACAAAGTGCGTAAGCATATCCGTGAACAGCATTTATATACTGAAATGAGAGTGTTGCAAAACACAATACTGGTTGGAGATTCCAGCAATGCAAAATTTTGGGAAGAAACTCCCAACACTCTTTATTTTTCGATGCTCCATTTATCAAATAGAAGCAAATCAAACGGTGACGAGTTCATAAAAGCAATAGATCATATTCAAGCAAAGGTGAAGGAATTAGTTGCTCAGGATAATTGGGCTTTGTATTATTCTTGGGATTTTTGTGATGTTGTTCTTTTTACTAAAAATATCAGTTTAGCTTGCCATAATAGCATTCTGTGGGATTTAATGACGCAACCGTTCTATGAGGCTCGATACTTCATTGACACGGTTACAATTTTTGCATTTGAAGCAGCATTTTTGCATAAAAAATGGAAGGAGTTCTCTGAAAAACCTTTGTGCTGTGAACAGCTCATCTGTAAGGAATCTAAAACTATTATCCAAGAAAAATGTGATATCGAACTCCGCTTAAATTTGCAATCCCAATACCCATGGTTTCATTTTCTAGAAACAATGAAGCAACTGGGGGTAAATTATACACCTGAACAATCCCATTTTGCGATGGGCAGATATGATCTTATTCTACAGTTAAGTAATTTATCGTTTGATCAGATATTATATTTAATATTCTCTCTAGAAGAAAGTTTGTTTTCTGATAAGAAAACGATAGCATGCGGAAGTTATGAACTCTCCTTTCTATCCCAGAAGGAAGCGGATCAAGGAAGTATTACACTGAACGACTTAGGTTCTTTCCCTCAAATTCCCAGTGAATACGCGCTGATATTTAAATATATCGAGGACATAATTAGTAGAACAGAACACTGGATAAAGTCGAAAGAGGATATTCTATCGCAAGTCTCTGGAATTACGGAAATATGCCTAAGAGAACGAAACATCTTCAAATCCATTAAAGCCACATTGGAGCAAGGATTTGCCGAAGAATTCGGTTTAAGTGTTTTACCTGCGTTTATAGCTTTTATTGAATTTACAGAGGCCAAACTCCGCAATCCAAAAAAGGCAGACCCGATACAAAGAGGTGAGGCACCTTTTCATATTCAAGATTCCACATATGCTAATGCATTTTGGGAGTTTCAACAAAAATTTTTGACGGGAATCAGCACATTGTCTCATTGTACCATGCACAGTGATAAGCAATTTATTCAAGTACCTTCTTTTCAAATGCGTCTTTTTGAGGTTCAGCCAAAACTGCTAGTATTATATTCCAAACTGGCGCACGATATCGCACGTTATCTACAATGTTCTTCTGGTGATAAGACATCTAATGGTCTATACGAGTTCTTGGTAATTCCAGACGTTCGCCCTGATGTTTATATTGATCCAATATCTAGCGCTGATGGTTTTAACACCGATGATGAATCGGGCAACATGACAGAAGACAAAATAATGCTTGTCAAAATGCGAGAAGAAACATTTTACGAGCCAATTATGGCAGCCGCTGTGTTATGCCATGAAGTTGCCCACCATGTAGGTGATAATTGCAGAAATCGTGAGCTTAGAACGCAAGAATACTTTAGCATACTTGCTATGTTTATGTTGCTGAATGGGCTCGAAGAAAATCTGAAAAAAGAGACTTTTGCACCTCTTTACTCACTTCTTGCGGATACAATTTCTGGATGGATAATAAAGGAAGTTTTCGATCAACCCAATAGATTTCCGGGCTCTCTGCACAATCACAGGCAAACACTGCAAGCATTCCTAATTCAGGAAAATTACTTTGTCGACACGTTTTCAGATGACGAATTTCCCTGTGAAATTGCAAGAGAATCTCTATCGCGATTGCCAGAAGATTCAAACGAACGAGAGAACATTCGCAATATATTAAAAGAAATTGCTGAGTGCTTAGAAGATGCATGGACGCCTAAATGTTGTATGTTGTCTTCCTTGTTTGAGGACGATTCTACCGCACAATATGCAGAAGTTCAAACAATTTCCTTTTTAATAGACCGGGCAAGGTGGAACTTTCGTCGCAATTTATTAGCTTGTGGAGCAACGTGTGAAAATGACAATAAATGTAATAGTCTTGGCAAAGACTACAGAATAACGATGAACATTTATCGGCTTTTTTGCAAGAACGTTCTCGATGCTTTCAGCGAAGCATATGCTGATTTGAGAATGATTCAGATGCTTGGACTGGATTACTCAAATCTTAATGATGCTAAAGCTAGCTATCATTCAATTATGGAAAGTTTTGGTGTAGTTGCGGATAAATCCTTAGAGTCGATGATGCGACGTGATGCTATCAGACGGGTCTTGACTGAGGATACTCCGCTTAAGGCACCAGAATTCTCTATAGGTTATCCCAATATGTTTACAAATTTTGCAGAACACAGAATTTGCAGCTACCTCAAAAAGTGTCAAGCTGATTTTCAAGAGGGTTTGTCTGAAAATCCTATTCCAAATTTCATCAAAGCTATTAGTAATCACCAGCCAAGCGAAATGTGCTGGAACATTCAGAACGCAATGGCAAGTTTTCGCAAGCAAATTGCAGATGAACGTGGCCGCGAAGCAAGAAAAGGTGATTGAAAATCGGTCATATCACGCAGGTTTCAGCAAAAGCATATATTGTGTTAAGATACAGCGAGAATCTATGTCTGCATTGTAAATAATGCGACTGTTGGCCTACGAAGGGGCTTGACGGGAAGGCAATTGAATGCTATAATAAGACAGCTTGCATCAACATGGTGGGGCAACACCCCGCTGTGTTGATGTGAGAATAGGAGGTTAATTACTATGCGTCGGTCTATATCTGGAAAAAAGGTTCAAACTTTGCGAGACAGAAGTTCCCTATTTACTAAAGAAATTGATACGAATCTCATCCGTGAATGGAAAAAGGAAACTTCTTTTGGCGGACAGGGTTCTCTTCGCCAAGAATACGGAACGATTTCCAGCGAGCAATACAGAAAAAATTATATGGATTTAAAGTGATGGTTTCTGTTCAATCACTATTTTTCTTTTTTATTTTTTGGAGAAGCTCGGCTATCGCGCCCTTAGCAGTGTTGGTATTACTAGCACCGTTAAGGGCGTTTTCCTGTCGTATTTATGTTATTTTTTCCAAGTCGGTGGAAAATACCACCCTCCGGTGGGGGTCCCGTCAAGATTTATGCGCAAATTTGTTTGCAGGCTCCGGCTGAGTGAAGTCAGCCGGCAATAGAGACGTCGTTCAAGCCCGCCTCCATTAATGAAATACTATGGGATTGCTGGGAAACAACGAATTTTTCATAACCCGCACACCAAATTCCTTTGTTACATATTACCCTGTATCTAATCATCTCGTTGACATATGCAGAAGCAGATCCCTTAATTAGGCCTACAGTATTCTAACAACTAACATCTTAACAATTACACCCAAAAAGATCAAAATGCTTTGTTGGTTAACTTTTGTTTGTAGTTCTCCTCACTGGCACTCTCCCGCCACAACATTGGCACGGTTTTGCGATTTCGGTGCAAATCTGAGTGTGATATACTAAGCATGCCCAAAACTGTAAAGTCTCCTTTCGTTACACAGAACACCATCCTTTCGAGGGTGGTGTTTTGTGTTTCCGGGCTATTGGGCA
>OLPI01002685.1_pt1 | contig 13561 bp, 10 predicted proteins | sample 1672361 | NCBI WGS metagenome assembly OLPI01 (sample SAMEA3136675, study PRJEB25190) | human gut metagenome
TATACACCATTTATGTGCGGCGCTTTTACGAAGCTTTTTTCCAAGGATGCAGCTGTTGCTGATCTGAATGCAGGCAAGGTCGTTTTCTTTGCCGGCGGCACAGGTCATCCGTATTTTTCAACGGATACAGGTACAACGCTTCGTGCCATTGAGATTGAGGCGGATGCGATTTTACTTGCCAAGGCTGTGGACGGTGTTTATGACAGTGATCCGAAGACGAACCCGAATGCGAAGAAGTATGACAGCGTCAGCATTCAGCAGGTTGTAGATGAGAGACTGCAGGTGGTTGACCTGACAGCAACGATCATGTGCATGGAGAACAAGATGCCGATGGTGGTATTTGGCCTGAATGAAGAGAACAGCATTGTGAAGACATTATACGGAGAGTTTACAGGTACTTACGTGACTGTATAAGGATATTAGGAGGAACTATATTTATGAGTAATGAGAAGTTACAGCCATATGAGACAAAGATGCAGAAGTCATTGGATGCACTGGAACGCGAATATACAACCATTCGTGCTGGCCGTGCCAATCCGCATATTTTGGATAAACTGAAGGTGGATTATTATGGTACACCGACACCACTTCAGCAGGTGGGCAATGTCACAGTGCCTGAAGCACGTGTACTGATGATCCAGCCATGGGAGAGCAAGCTGATCAAGGATATCGAGAAAGCCATTCTTGCTTCTGATATTGGTATCACACCAACGAACGACGGCAAGTCTATCCGTCTTGTATTCCCTGAACTGACAGAGGAACGCCGTAAGGAACTGGTTAAAGATGTCAAGAAAAAAGGCGAAGCAGCCAAAGTAGCAGTCCGCAACATTCGTCGTGATGCAAATGATGCATTTAAGAAACTTGCAAAACAGGATGTATCTGAGGATGAGATTAAAGAACTTGAGGAGAAAATCCAGAAGAGCACAGATAAATATATCAAAGAAGTTGATGCGGCAGTGGATGCAAAGAGCAAAGAAATCATGACCGTATAAGGGAAACGAAAAGGAGAGCTCCATGAATGCGGGCTCTCTTTTTATCTGAATGAGATAATGGACCGGAAACTGTGGTTCATTATGATGAGACAGTAAGGTTAAAGGAATAACAGGATAAGAAAAGGAAACAAGAGTATGAATGTACCAAATCATATTGCCATTATTCTGGATGGTAATGGACGCTGGGCGAAGGCAAAGGGAATGCCCAGAAGTTACGGACATGTGAAGGGCTGTGCAAATCTGGAAACAGTCTGTGACTATATGAAGGAGCTGGGAGTTAAATATGTGACTGTATATGCTTTTTCCACAGAGAACTGGAAACGTTCCAAAGATGAGGTGGACGGTCTGATGAAACTGTTCCGAAGTTATCTGAAAAAATGTATTAAACTGGCAGATAAGAACAAAATGCGTGTCCGGGTGATCGGAGAGGTTTCGGCATTTGATCAGGATATTCAGGAAAGTATTGCACGTCTGGAACAATATTCTCAGAAATATGATGAAATCTATTTCCAAATCGCATTGAACTACGGCAGCAGAGATGAGATCATAAGAGGTATCCGCAAACTTGCTCAGGATGCTGCAGATGGAAAAGTAAAGCCGGAAGAAATTGATGAGCATGTTTTTGACAATTACCTGGATACGGCAGGAATCCCTGATCCGGATCTGATGATCCGCACAAGCGGTGAATTGAGACTTTCCAATTTTCTGTTATGGCAGATGGCTTATACAGAATTTTATTTCACAGATGTGGCATGGCCGGATTTTAATAAAGCAGAGCTGATTAAGGCTATTGAGAAATATAATCAGAGAGACAGAAGATACGGCGGAGTTAAGGAGGAGTAAAGAATGTTTAAGACAAGACTCTTAAGCGGAATCCTGCTTGTGATTATTGCGCTTGCCACTATTATCAGCGGTGATTATGTGCTGTTTTTCACACTTCTTGCGGTTTCTCTCATTGGAATGAGAGAATTGTACAGAGCAATGAAGGTGCAGGATGAGAAGATAAATCTGCTGGCAGTAGCAGGCTATTTAGGCGCAGTATTATATTATCTGGCAGTACTGCTTGATTTTGAGAGGTATGGAGTGCTGGCAATCATTTTCGGACTTGTGCTGCTCATGTTTGTATACGTGTTCACTTATCCAACCTATGAGGCAGGGCAGGTAATGCCTGCACTGTTTGGTATTGTGTATGTGGCAGTTATGTTGTCGTTTATTTATCTTACCAGAGAGCTTCCCGGTGGAAAGTTCCACGTATGGCTGATCTTTCTGTGCTCATGGGGATGTGATACCTGCGCATATTGTGTGGGAATGCTGATCGGTAAACATAAAATGGCACCTGTCCTCAGCCCTAAGAAATCTGTGGAGGGAGCTGTGGGTGGTGTGGCAGGAGCTGCACTTCTTGGTGTGATCTATGCAGCAGCCACTCAGGGACCGATGCTGGAATATGCTGTGATCTGTGCAATCGGAGCGCTGATCTCCATGGTAGGCGATCTGGCTGCATCAGCGATCAAGAGAAATCAGGGGATTAAAGATTATGGAAAATTAATTCCGGGACATGGAGGAATCCTTGACAGATTTGACAGTGTGATCTTCACAGCACCGGTTATTTATTTCCTCTCTCTTGTGATGATTGAGATCTAGAGCGTGTCTGAAAAATCATTCCCGCAATCTGCACGCCCCACTTTGCGGGATATTTCACCCGAATTCAGTTGCCGTAGCCCGCTACGGCGCCCTCATCCGGGCAAAATATCCCACAAATTGTGACGCACATCTTGCAGAAAGCCTTTTTCAGACGCGCTCTAACGGAGCATATATTCTTCTGATATACATGTTTACAGTATTTTCTGATATGAGAACTGTCAGGTCAGAAGTAATTTTATAAAATTGTTGTATAAGTATTGAAATGAGGTACAAGATGAAAAAAGTAGCAGTCTTAGGTTCTACAGGTTCGATCGGAACACAGACACTGGATGTGGTACGTGCAAATGATGACCTGGAAGTAGTTGGTCTTGCAGCAGGCAGCAATGTAGAAATGCTGGAGAAGCAGATACGTGAATTTCATCCCAGACTTGTTGCAGTCTGGAAAGAAGAGGCAGCCAGAGATCTGGCAGTACGTGTGCAGGATCTGGATGTAAAAATCGTAAGCCAGATGGGTGGTCTTATCGAACTTGCCAGAATGGAGGAATCAGACATTCTGGTGACCGCTATCGTAGGAATGATAGGAATCAGACCAACTATGGAAGCAATCCTTGCAGGTAAGGATATTGCTCTGGCAAATAAGGAAACACTGGTAACAGCCGGACATTTGATCATGCCGCTGGCAAAGCAGTTCGGTGTGCAGATCCTGCCTGTAGACAGCGAGCACAGTGCTATTTTCCAGGCACTTCATGGAGAGAAAAGAGAGCAGATACATAAACTGCTCATCACTGCATCCGGCGGTCCTTTCCGCGGAAAGAAAACAGCAGATCTGGAGAAGGTGACTCTGGAGGATACGCTGAAGCATCCGAACTGGGTAATGGGACAGAAGATTACAGTGGATTCTGCAACTCTGGTAAATAAAGGTCTGGAAGTTATGGAAGCCAGATGGCTTTTTGATGTAGATCTGGATCATATTCAGGTTGTGGTTCAGCCGCAGAGTATTATCCACTCTATGGTGGAATTCGAGGACGGTGCAGTGATGGCACAGCTTGGAACACCGGATATGAGACTTCCGATACAGTATGCATTATGCTACCCGGACAGAAGATTTTTAAAAGGCGACAGACTGGATTTTCATATGTTGAAGCAGATCACCTTTGAGGAGCCGGACAGGAAAACTTTTAAAGGTCTTCCAATGGCGGTGGAAGCGGCAAGGGCAGGCGGCAGTATGCCAACCGTTTTTAATGCTGCAAATGAGCTGGCAGTCCGCAAATTCCTTCAGAAAAAAATCAGCTTTCTGGATATTTACGAGATTATCGGGCAGTCTATGAGCAGACATACAGCAGTAAAGGATCCGGACCTGGATCAGATTCTGGAGATTGAGAAAGAAACTTATCGTTGGATTGAAAGCAGGTGGTAGATTGAAAATTATTATTGCAATTGTCATATTCAGTGCAATCATTCTCTTTCATGAGCTGGGACATTTTCTTTTTGCAAAGCTGAATAAGATCGTGGTCACAGAATTCTCTTTGGGAATGGGACCAAGACTTTACAGTTTTGAGAAAGGAGATACCAGATATTCACTGAAACTTCTTCCTATCGGTGGCTCCTGTGCCATGCTGGGGGAGGATACGGACATAGAGAATGAACCGGGAACTTTTAACAGTGCGTCTGTGTGGGGCAGGATTTCTGTAGTTGCCGCAGGACCGGTATTTAACTTTATCATGGCATTTGTATTGTCTGTGATCATTGTAGGTGCTGTAGGATATGAACCATCCAGAGTTCTTTCCGTAAAGGAAGGTTCTGCGGCTGAGGCGGCAGGACTGAAAGAGGGAGATATTATTACCGGTTATCAGGGATATCACATTGATCTGGGAAAAGATCTCTATGTATATTCCTATCTGAACCAGCTGAAAGAGGGAGATACCATTAACCTGACTGTTAAGCGTGATGGAAAGAAGATGGACATTTCCTATAAGTCGGATACAAATGTGAGATACCTTCTGGGCTGCAATTTCAACGGGGATGATACTTCTGCCATGACAGTGGAATCTGTAATGGATGGAATGCCGTTGCAGGAAGCAGGGATTCAGCAGGGAGATGTGATCACATCCATTAATGGAGTGAAGATTACAAATGCAGCAGATTACCAGAAATATATTCAGGAGAATCCGCTGACAGAAAAGTCTGTAAAGATTACCTATTCCAGGGACGGACAGGAATATGATATTACGGTTACACCAAAAGAATACCGTACGGCAGAATCAGGATTTACCTACAATATGTATTCTGAAAAAGCAAAAGGGCTGAATGTAGTCAAATATGGTGCCGTAGAAGTAAAATATATGGTACGTACAACGATTCTCAGCCTGAAAGAGCTGGTCAGCGGAAAGCTTGGAATGAAAGATCTGAGTGGTCCGGTCGGAATTGTGGATGCAATCGGAACTACGTATGAGGAAAGCAAAAGCGAAGGAACCATGATCCTGTGGATGAATATGCTTAATCTGGCAGTTCTGCTCTCTGCAAACCTTGGAGTTATGAACCTCCTTCCGTTTCCGGCACTGGACGGTGGACGGCTGGTATTCCTTGTCATAGAGGCAATCCGCAGAAAACCGATTAACAGACAGGTGGAGGGCGGCATCCATTTCGCAGGGCTGATGCTGTTGATGGCGCTGATGGTATTTGTTATGTATAACGATATTGTTAAGCTGATCTGATCATCTGGCATACCAGTGTGGGTTTGAAAAAATCTCCCATAAAATGTGACGCATATCTTGCGTAAAGTTTAAACACACTTTAGAACCAATGTAATGTATATGATTAAAAAGACAGATATCTTGAAAGAAAATAGAGAGTCTGTCTTTTTTTGACGAAAATTTGACGATTTATCTGGATTTTCACAGTTCGATTTGATATATTAAAATTGTCCTGAAGGTTTAAGCGACAGATATATGTATTACACAAATCTGTTACAGAGGATTAACAGTGAAAGTATTTTGACCGCAGTTTCGGGAAAGTGTGTGTATAATGTAACCCAACAAAAGACAAACAGAAAAATGTGGGGTGAAAGGAGATGTTTATGAGAAAGAAAAATGAAATCACTGAGTATGTAGCTGCTGCTCTTATATTTGTGTGTGCGGTAGCAGTAAGTCTGGGCATATTTCTGGTATGCACGCAGAATTCTATTGAGCGTAACTCGCAGAAAGTAATTAAGACGAATGTTTCCAGACAGAGTGAACATATTAAAGCAATTTTGGATATTCATTATGGATATCTGAGGGGTATAGCAAAAGAGATTGGAAAATCCGAAGAACTTGTGTCGGATGAAAATATGGAAATGTTAATATCGCTTGAAGAGGAAACTGCTTTAGAGCGTACAGCACTGATTGAAGCAGATGGTACGGCTCATTATGATAACGGAGCAGAGAAGAATGTATCTTTGAGGAGATATTTTAAGGAAGGAATGGAGGGAAAAGAAACACTAAGCGATCCACTGGAGAGCAGCGTAGATAAAGAAACCCGTGTAATTCTGGGCGTACCGGTCTGGAAAAACGGAAAAGTGATAGGAGTTCTGGGTGGTTCTTATAACGTAACTGCATTAAGCCGTATGCTGTTTAACGATTTCTTTGAAGATGTAGGATATACACTGATTACTACCAGTGATGGTGAGATTATTGCGTATGATGGTGATTTTGCCTATCATGAGATTGAATATGGCGATAACTTCTTTGAATTTTATGATGATCAGACACTTATTTTTGATTCGTCCCTGACAGAAGTGAAAAAAGATTTTACAGTGGGTGCCGATGGACTGATGAAAATAAGAATTGGAAATGATTATAATTCAGACCGTTATCTGGCCTATACAGATATGGGATTGAATGACTGGATGATTTGTTATGTTATCCCTGTTTCTGAAGCGCAGAAATCTTATAACTTTGTACGAAGATATGAACTGATTTTTACAATCGGGTTTTGTGTTATGGTAAGCATGTTGTTCCTTTGGGGATTTGTTAAGAACAGATCAAAGGATAAACAGCTTATTCAGGCAGCCGAGACAGATGCACTGACCAGCGCGTACAATAAGAGAAGTACAGAAGAACGGATCCATAATGTTCTGCAGGAACACCCGCAGGAACCGGGAACTTTTGTGATCATGGATGTGGATCATTTTAAGGAAGTAAATGATATATATGGACACATTACAGGGGACAAAGTCCTGCACAAATTTGGTGAAGTGCTTCATGAACATTTTCGTGAAGGAGATATTGTTGGCAGGATTGGTGGTGATGAATTTGTAGTATTTATGAGAAAAACGGACAGCAGAGAAGTGGCTGTTTCCAGAATCGAAAGTTTGATAAAAAAAGTTAAAGAATTAACATTTCCGGAAATGAATGGAAAGAATATTACCATTAGTGCCGGAATGGCATTTGCTCCGGAACATGGAACAGGATATCTTGATCTGTATAAAAATGCAGATACTGCATTATATAAGACAAAACAGAATGGCAGAGATGGGTATAATATTTACGAAGAAGAAAAAAGATAAAGGAGGGAGAAAAAGGTTATGCCTATTGGAATAATTATCAATGCATTATCCATAGTTATAGGCGGAATCCTGGGTGCTTTTGTGGGGCACAAATTAAGTCCGAAATTCAAAGAGGATATTACCCTTGTATTCGGGGTATGTTCTATGGGAATGGGAATCAGCACCATCGGTCTGATGGAAAATATGCCGGCGGTTATTTTTTCTGTTGTGATCGGTACGGGAATCGGACTTGCGATTCATCTTGGAGAAAGGATCAATGCCGGTGCCGGTGTTATGCAGCGTGTGATCGGCAAATTTATCAAGAATTCAAATTCAGAGCTTTCTGAGGATGAGTTTATGAATACACTGGTGACGATCATCGTATTATTCTGTGCAAGCGGAACAGGAATCTATGGCTCTATCGTATCCGGAATGAGCGGGGATCATTCAGTGCTGATCTCCAAATCTATTCTGGATTTATTTACAGCAGCTATTTTTGCCTGCAGCCTGGGAATGGTAGTGTGTATGATCGCCATTCCGCAGGTGATTATTTTCCTGATCCTGTTCTTTGCAGCAACGGCGATTTTTCCGCTGACTACGCCGGGCATGATCAATGACTTTAAAGCCTGTGGCGGGTTTCTGATGCTTGCAACCGGTTTTCGTATGGTGAAGCTGAAGAACTTCCCAACTGCGGACATGATACCGGCGATGGTGCTGATCATGCCTATGTCATGCTTTTGGGTGAATTATATATTGCCGTTAGTATCATAAGTTAAGCTGGCAGATTTTCATTTCTGAGTTCAGAAACGGAGATCTGCTTCTTTTTAGGTCAATTACAATCAAAATTATAGATGACTGTAATGGCGCTTATAAAAAACTAACCAATAGTTAATAGAAAATTTCTTCCTGATATTGTATTGTAAATATATAATAAATCTGAAAAAAATATCAGGTGTATCAAAAGTATTTCCTGATATTTGCCTGAAACTATAATGGCACATCAAGAGAGGAGGAGATTTTTATGAGTATGAAAGAACGATTTGTAAGAAAAAGCAGAAGCTATCTGGCATTTTTTCTTCTGGCGGCATTTGCAGCACTTTTATTTTTCCCAAGGGTAGCATCGGCTGCTGCCAAGCCAACTGCCAAACAGCTTAAAGTAACCTACAGAGGATTCGAATATGACAATGATACAGCAAAGTTATATCTGAAGCTGAGTCTGAAAAATACTTCGAGTTACACGATTACAAAAGTGAAGATGGGATATGAGATACCTATTATGGAGGATGGAACCATAACCCAGACCTTCAGTGTAACGATCAATCCCGGAAAGACAGTGAATAAGACGGTTTATATTGGAAAAATGACTCAGCAGCCATATAAAGCGCCGAAGGTAAAATGCTTATCGTTCTGGTATAAGTCAGCGACACCTAAGCTAAACCAGCTCAAAGTCAGCTACAAGGGATATGAGTACAATCCGAACACAGGAGAGCTGTATATAACTGCCCGTATGCAGAATACTTCCAGTTATACGATTACAAAGGTAACGATGTATTTTGAGATACCACTGGATGAAACTGCAACACCGACCAAAACCTACAATGTAAATATTCCGGCCGGAAAGACAAAAAATTACAGGTTCAAAATTGGAATGATGACAGATGCTCCGGATGGAAAGGTACTGGTGAAATGTAAGAAATTCTGGTATAAGAAATAACAAATGAAATTGTGATATCAGACAGGCAGCCATTGTGAGATACTCTAAACAGTACCGCAATGGCTGCTGTTTTGTTATGCTTAGGAAATTACGTCGGAATTGTTATAATTAGGTATATTTTAGCATAAATAATTCCTGTCTGAAATAAAAATTGCTGTTATTATTTCTGGCTTAGTCGGGCTCGAAGTGGCAGTAACTCCTGCTTTACGTTACAAATGTTTCATGTTATCATTATCTAAAATCAGGGAAGCTGTTTTTCGGGGAATTTTTTAACCGAATGCGGATTGCGAATATCCGTTTGACTTGCAAAATCTGGTAATGAAGGAGGATGAAAAATATGCGGAACAGAAAGAAACTGCCAATTGGAATAGATAGTTTTGAAAAAATAATCCGGCATAATTTTTACTATGTGGATAAAACAGAAATGATAACAGAACTTCTTCATAACTGGGGAGAAGTGAATCTGTTTACACGTCCTCGCCGTTTTGGAAAATCTCTGAATATGAATATGCTGCAGTCATTTCTGGAAATCGGATGTGATAAATCGCTGTTTAATGGACTGAAGGTATCCCGTGAAAAAGAACTGTGTGAAGAATATATGGGAAAGTTTCCGGTAATTTCGCTTACATTGAAGAATGTGGAGGGATTAAATTTTGAGTCAGCCCGGAAAGCGCTGAAGAATACTCTGGGAATGGAGGCGTGGAGACTTAGTGCTCTGGCAGAGAGCAGCCGCCTTACAGAGGAAGAAAAAAACTCTTATAAAGCATTGACTGTCGTTGATGATCATGGCGATTTCAAAATGTCTGATGCCACAATGGAGAAGGCGCTGCTTATATTAACTGTATTACTGGAGAAACATTATGGAAAAAAAGCGGTTCTTTTGATTGATGAGTATGATGTGCCATTAGATAAAGCGTTCCAGTATGGATATTATGACGAGATGGTATCTTTGATCAGAAACATGTTTGGAAATGTTTTGAAGACAAATTCGAGCCTGTTTTTTGCAGTACTTACGGGATGCCTGAGAATTGCGAAGGAAAGCATTTTTACAGGATTAAACAATTTTAATGTTTTTTCGATTACGAGTGTACAGTTTGATGAGTTCTTTGGATTTACAGATGATGAGGTCGCAGAAATGCTGAAATATTTTGGGCTTTCTGACTACCATGAAACAATCAGGGAATGGTATGATGGTTATCAGTTTGGAAAGAAAGCAGTGTATTGTCCCTGGGACGTGATCAGTTATTGCAGAAATTTATGTGCAGATCCTGATGCGATACCAGAAGATTTCTGGTCTAATACCAGCAGCAACAGCATTGTGAGTCGTTTTATAGATAAAGCGAATAAACAGACGAGAGATGAAATCGAAAACCTGATTTCGGGAGAAACGGTTATAAAAGAAATAAAACAGGAACTGACATATAATGAACTGGATAAATCCATTGAGAATCTTTGGAGTATACTTTTTACAACAGGGTATTTAACACAACGTGAAAGAATAGACAGCAGAAAGTTACGTCTGGCAATTCCTAACAGAGAAATTAAAGAATTGTTTGAACTTCAGATCAGGGAATGGTTTCAGGAAAAGTCATCTGAGGATATAAAGAAGCTTGATAAATTATGCATGGCTTTTCCAGATGGAGATGCAGAAACGATAGAAGATTTGTTTAACGACTATTTATGGAATACAATCAGTATTCGGGATACGGCAGTTAAGGGAAGAAAAGAAAATTTTTATCATGGAGTTTTGCTGGGGCTGCTAAGTCATATGGAGAACTGGGCTGTCTGGTCGAATATAGAATCTGGTGAAGGTTATTGTGATATTTTACTGGAAGTTCCGGAGAATCGTGTCGGAGTGGTGATCGAGATGAAATATGCTCAGGAAGACAGAATGGAGGCAGCTTGTACAGAAGCTCTGGAACAGATTGAACAACGTCAATATGCTGCAAGGTTAAAGAGTGACGGGATGAAGAATATTGTAAATTATGGCATTGCCTGTTATCGGAAACATTGTAAAGTTAAGATTGGGAAAGAAAATTCTTAATCTAAGAAGATATCTTAATAAGAAAACAGCTCTGCTGTTCTGAAATTACAGCTCCTCTCAGTGATTATTATTTGTGATACTGAGGGGAGCTTTTTATATCATAGAAGATTATTCTGCAATGTTTCTGTGATGTAACAGTCTTTTGGACAGGATTCTTTCTTACGTATTCCTTGTTGGAATAATCCATGTGAAAAGAAGAATTGCGAAGGAAATAGGAAACGAACGGGTATAATTTGTGCAAATTGTTGGAAAATTTTTTAAACATACTTTAATATGAACGGAAAAGTCAGGAAAGGAAGAAAAATGAGAAAGAGACTTATCATCGGTATGAGTGGGGCTTCTGGAGCGCCCCTTACAATAGAATTGCTGAAACAACTGTAGCAGTATAAAGAAATAATAGAGACACATCTGATCGTGACAAAAGGTGCGGAAATGACGCTGGAACAGGAGACAGATTATACATTGGAACAGCTATATGCTCATGCGGACGAGGTACATGATAACTATAACATCGGTGCAGGTCCGGCGAGTGGAAGCTACCGTACGATGGGAATGATCGTGATTCCATGCAGTATGAAAACTCTGGCGGGAATCGTAAGCGGGTACAGTGATAATCTCGTTTTACGGGCAGCAGATATAACCTTGAAAGAACGCCGGAAGAAGATATCATTACCAGAAAATGGGCTGAGCAGATATGGGAACTTGTCAAACAACCGGTGTCTGTGCTAGCAGGAGTACATTATGATAATCTGGAAAAGGAACAGTTGATGGAAGTAATCCGGATATTAGATCAACTGCTCGAAAACTTAGAACAAGAACTGCGATTGCGGAATACAAAATGTAGTCAAAACGTATAAGAGAAACATAGAAATACAATGGTGCTATAATTTTTCAGATAACGAAATCAGGAGTTTATGTCGGACTGGAAAAAGCCTGTGAAAAAGCAATGAACCAGATTCGGGAGCTGCGTTATGATGAACGGCTTCGTAATGAGGACAGAAATGATATTCTGGCATATGGAATTGCTTTTTGTAAGAAGAAATGCAAGGTAGTTGTCGAAAATTTATAAGGAATGAGGTAATCTTAAAAAGATGATATCTGAAAAGGGAAAGGGATAGGTGATAGATTCTTGCGCATCAGTTCTTTGCAGGCTGATGCGCATATTTTGTCTGCTTTGCTACAACCCTAACGCAACTCAGCAATCCTGCTGACTGCCACATAGATCTCTTGGATTTTATACCAGGTTGGATAGTCTACGATCCCTGTCTGGTCCAGACCGAAAATGCTCTGGAAAATCCTGACGGAATTTTGGGTCTCAGGTCCGTAAATTCCATCTGCGGTAACAACAGGGACAGCAGGATAAGCTTCTGCGATTGTGTTTAACTGTTCCTGAATCTGTCTTACCTTATTTCCGGATGCACCGATATCCAGATCATATCCCGGCCAGGAGGAGGGAATCCCGGAGATTGCTTCCGCCACATTGATATACATATCATTTCCGTAAAAAGTTCGTAGGATTTCAATGGCAGAGTATCCCTGATCGCCCAGTGCCTTGCTTCCCCATTGTGTCATCCAGCCTCTGTTTCGGCATTGTACCTGTTTGCCGTCACAGTACTGGGTAAGGATTGGCTGACGTACATTTGGCCTGGAAAGATAATTCTCGAATAATTCATCTACAATGCGGTCAATGCTGGCAAAGATATTCCTGCCATAGATCCATTTGTGATCATAGGCAGTGGAGGAAGTGATCGTAAAGTCATAACCTTTGTTCCGGTACCATTCCGTATAAACCCTGTTCAGAGTAAAAGACATGATAGCCAGAATATTTGCCCGGATGGTGTCGTCGGGCCAGGTGGCATAGATTTCGCTGCTGGCTACATTTTTGATGTAATCTTTGTAGCGTACATAATAATTGCCTGCAGCGGAATCGTTGACAGGCCCATCGTGTACCACTATATATTCAGGGACAACGACCTTGCTTAATACGATTTCGCCGTTTTCGTTTATTGGTTTTATCTCGGCTTCTTCGATTTTGGGAGGATATTCATAGAACAACGTATGCGGAGGAATTACAATTCTCTGGAAAGTTTCGCCGGATTCCATGACATTCAGCGTTGTTGGCTGTCTGGATAAAGTATCTGCTAATACCTGGCTTCCTGCGATTTCTTTTGGTTCAAATCCTTCTGCTTCAATCTGAATGGTATATTCTGAGTAGGGCTGTTGTTCAACCGGTTCCATACTGTATTCCAGAGGTGGAGTCTTAAGTTCAATGACAGGAGTGCGTCCGGAGGAATCTGTTGTCACTTCTTCAATGGTACTGTCGGGTGCTCCTGTGTAGGAGATTCTGACGCGTGCGTTTTCTATGGGACGATTGTTCAGCCGGTCTGATACGGTAACCTGATATTGTCCTGTATCTATATTTTCCTGCTGCATCTGCATATGATAAAAAGCCATACAAGCTCCTGTAGATAATGCTTTCCTGATAAATTATGCAGGGGACCGGAAAATGGTTACCTGAGAAAAGAATTATTGTAGAAAAAAGAATAAAAAAATAAGGCACCATGACTTCTCATAGTTCCTCATTCTTTAAATGCGGAAGATGGGACTTGAACCCACACGAGCGCAATGCTCACAAGATCCTTAGT
>OLPI01002692.1_pt1 | contig 13548 bp, 8 predicted proteins | sample 1672361 | NCBI WGS metagenome assembly OLPI01 (sample SAMEA3136675, study PRJEB25190) | human gut metagenome
CACGGTCCTGCCCGTTGTGATGACTGGCCTTCTCATCCTATTCCTTGCCGTCCCCACGCTGTTCAAGCTTTCGGAGGAAGGCCCCGGCTCCAAGCACGCTCCGTTCCTGCTCGCGCTCGCCATTGCTCTCGTCGTCGGCGCGCTGGCGCAGAAGTCCCGGATGTGTATGGTCGGCGGTCTGCGTGACACGATGATGTTCAAGGACATGCACCTGCTGTGGGGCTTCATCGCCATCTTCGTCACGGTCCTGATCGGCAACCTCATCGGCAGCAGCTTCAAGCTCGGCTTCACCTCGCAGCCCATCGCGCACTCCAGCCACGTCTGGAACTTCCTCGGCATGCTGCTGGCCGGATGGGGCTCCGTCCTGCTCGGCGGCTGCCCGCTGCGTCAGCTCATTCTCGCCGGCCAGGGCGAGAGCGACAGCGCCGTCACCGTTCTCGGCATGATGTGCGGCGCGGCGTTCTGCCACAACCTGAAGCTCGCCTCCTCTGCCGACGGCCCGACCGGCAACGGCAAGATCGCGGTGATCGTCGGCTTCGTCGTGGTGCTCGTGGTCTCCCTGCTCTTCACGAAGAAGGCGGAGGAATAAGCCCATGAAAACCGTTGATGCGAGAGGCTTTGCCTGCCCCCAGCCGGTCATCATGGCGCAGAAGGCCATCAAGGCGGACGCTCCCGGCGAGCTGCAGGTTCTTGTCGATAACAAGTGCGCCGTCGAAAACGTCACGCGCTTCGGCGAAAGCCAGGGCTATACCGTGACCGCAGCCGATAACGGCGACGACGAATTCACCGTTACGCTGCGCAAATAACCTTACCCCCTTCACGGCTCTCCCGCTTTCATGGCGGGAGGGCCGTTTTATCTGCCAAATCAGCCCATTTGCCGTCAAATCTTGACCAATGCGGCAAAGTCTGATAGAATAGCAAAGATTCCTCGTGAGTGATAAGGAGGCTGTACCATGCCCCGAGATTATCCGGAATACGAAGACGAGTCCCCGGAGGAGACCTACCGCGATCCGCTCAAGCCGTTTCTGATCGCGCTTGTCGTGCTCCTTCTCCTGTTTGCCGCTATCATCGTATTGCTTTACATGCGTCTGCAGACCGCGAACACCCGCGCCGAAACGCTCTCACAGGAGCTGACGGCCGTGCAGGTACAGCTTGACGATCTGCGCGCGCAGCGGGCCGCCGAGACGCCGACGCCCACGCCGACCGAAGCGCCCACACCCACCCCGGAGCCGACGCCGGAGCCCACCGCCACGCCGGAGCCGACGCCGGAACCGACGCCCACGCCCGCCCCGCTCCTGCGCGACACGATCACCGCCGAGATGCTCGGCTACGTCTACCGTCCGGCGGATGAGTTCTGGTATGACGAGGCAAAGACCGCCGCCGTCATCCCGTACATGCTTGCCGTTCACTACGGCCCCGGCATGGACTGGGGTGAGAACATGGCGCTCAACATGGGCGACACGGTGGAGATCCTCGCCAAGCAGAACGGCTGGGTGCTCCTGCGCACCGCCGACGGCCGCTACGGCTGGGCCGCCGGTGAGCTGCTGCGTGAAACGGCCGACGCCCCCGCGGCGACGACAACGCCCGCCGCACCGGTCAACCCCGCCGATCCGGCCGTGCCGGTCGCTCCCGCGACGGCGGCTCCGATGGCTGCCCCGACGCCGGATTATACCGAGGTCTCCAATCCCGATCTCAAATAAGGACTTACACAAAAATCCTCTCTCTGCGCTGTGCAGAGAGAGGATTTTCTTTTATGACGGGCAGCGCCGCGAAAGGCGGCGGAGCTGCTCTTATTCTTTGCTGTCCGGCACGATCACCGTGGCAAAATAGCTGATCTTCTCCGGCAGGCCGGTCATCGTCTCGAACACCTGCTGCGTGGGCAGGCCGCAGTCGGCGACCATGGCGGAATCCTCCGCCAGGCCGTGCCGCGAGAGCGCCGCGGCGGTCTCGCCGATGGCTTTGCCGGACTTCATCAGCACCTTGGTGCCGGGCTGGGCAAGCGCGGCATCGAGATCGGACGCTCCGGGATAGATATGCAGCGGCAGCTCCATCTCCGTGAGGCTCCGGCCGAGCGCCGCGGCCACGGCGGAAAAGCTCGCAACGCCGGGGACCATGCGCGTATCGTATCCGCGGCGGCGCAGCTCGTCGAGCACATAATACGCCGTGGCGTAGATGGACACATCGCCAAGATTCACCATGGCGACGTCCCGTCCGGCGTCGAGTTCCGGCGCGATGGCGTCCGCGGCGCGCGCATAGCCTTCGGCGCGGACGGCGGCGTCGCGCGACATGGCGAACGAGAGCGGCAGAACGGTCTTTCCGCCGAGCTCTGCCGCGCCCTGCGCGATGGAAAGCGCGAGCATCTCGCCCGAAGCCGTCTGCGGCGCGGCGATCACGGGGCAGGCCTCCAGCACGGCGCAAGCCTCGCGCGTCATCCACATGGGATCGCCGGGGCCGACGCCTACGGCGTAAAACATTCCTTTCTTTCCTTTCACAGCGTCCATCCTTCCGTTTTCGCGTCGAGTACCGCGAGCCCCGCGGCCTTCGCGCGCGCGAGAAGCGGCGCGTTCGGCGTCCGGGCGGCATCTCCCGCGAGGAGGATCCTTCCGCAGCGGCGCATCGTTTCAAACGCTTTTTCGTATACGGCATCGTCCGGCGCGGCGAATGCCGGCACGGAGACCGTCTCCGCGGCGAGCAGCCGCGCGAGCCGGTAGTCCACATCGTTTTCGTACAGCACGCCGGTCGCAAACGGGACGTTCTCGCGCTGGAGCTTCCGGTACACGGATATGCCCGTCCCCGCGCCCGCGAGCACGAACACCTCCGGCGTGTCGCCGGCAGGCTTTTTGAGCTCGATGCTGCCGAAGAGCGGATCGAAGTATCCGTCCTCGATGTCGTACAGCTTCCGGATGGCCTGCTCCTCGAACACCTCGCCGGGCGCGCCGAAGCCGAACTGCGTGTCGCCCTTCACGGTGAGGATGCGGTCGGCCACCTTCTCCGCGAGATCGATCTCGTGGAGCGACATGATGACCGTAATGTTCTTTTTGCGCGCCATGCGCGTGAGGATGGTGAGCAGGTCGAGCTTGTGGCGCACGTCGAGGAACGACGTCGGCTCATCGAGCAGTATCATCTCCGGCTGCTGGGCGATGGCGCGCGCGAGCAGCACGCGCTGGCGCTGGCCGTCGCTGATGGCGTTGAAGTCGCGCTCGGCAAGCTCAAGCGCGTGGACGGTCTCCATCGCTTCGTCCACGATGCGCTGGTCCTCGCCGCGGAGCACGCCGAGCCGGCCGGTGTACGGGTACCGGCCGGTGGCCACAACGTCGCGGCAGGTCGTGAGCTCGACCTTGATGCGCTCGGTGAGGATCACGGCGAGCTTTTTGGAGAGCTCGCGATAGGTGATCGTCTGCATATCCCGTCCCTCGAGAAAGATCTTCCCCCGGATCGGTTCCAGGTCACGCGCGATGGTCTTGAGCAGCGTGGATTTGCCCGCGCCGTTCGGGCCGATGAGCGCGATGATCTCGCCCTTCTGTACTTTGACGGAGATATCGCGGATGACCGGCACCTTATGGTAGCCGATCGTGAGATCGTCGATCACAAAATAGGGCGTATCCGTCATTTCCGTCCTCCCTTCCGGCGCAGCATCATGTAGATAACGACCGGCGCGCCGAAAATGGACGTGACGGTGCTGATGTTCAGCTCCGTCGGCGCGAAGGCCGTGCGTGCGATGAGATCGCACAGCATACAGAATACGCCGCCGCCCAAGAATGTGGCCGGTATGACCACGAGCGGCTTGGATGTGTTCAGACAGTGCCGGATGAGGAACGGCACGGCGATGCCGACGAACGAGATCGGTCCGGCAAACGCCGTCACCGTGGCGGAGAGGATGCTCGAGAGCACGATCAGCGCCGTGCGGAACGCCTTGATGTTCACGCCCATGCTCTGGGCATACGCCTCGCCGAGCTGGTACGCGCCGATGGGCTTGGCCATGAGAAACGTAGCGCCGCCGGTGATGCCGACGACCGTGGCCGCCACGCCGACGTTGCTCCAGTTCATGCCGGAGAAGCTGCCCTTGGACCAGTTGTGCAGGTTCACAATATCGGAATCCGCCGCGAACGTCACGGTAAAGTCCGTGATGGCGGTGCAGATGTAGCCGATCATGATGCCCGCGACGAGCAGCGTGGACATGCTCGGGATGCGCCGCGAGAAGAGCAGGATGAATCCGACCGAGAGCAGCGAGCCGACGAACGCCGCAAGGATCAGCGTATACGACGACACGACGCCGAAGATCTGGATGAAATAGATCATCGCGAACGCGACGACCATTTTCGCGCCGCTCGAAATGCCGAGCACGAACGGTCCGGCGATCGGGTTTTCAAAGAACGTCTGCAGCAGAAAGCCCGCGAGCGAGAGCGCTCCGCCGAGGATCGCCGCCATGAGGATGCGCGGCAGGCGGATCTTCCAGATGATGTTCACCTCCGTGGGATTGCCGGTCTTGGTGAACAGGATCTCCACGATCCGCTTGAGCGGGATGGGGATGTTGCCGATGTTGATATTCAGCACCGTGATGAGGCAGAAGGCGGCAATGAGCACGAAGAACACGAGCGCATACCGGGCGCGCCGCCGTGCCTGATGCACGAGATACGCCCCGGCTTGCGCCGGGGCGGTATTCGTATTGACGGTTTTTTCTGTCATAGTTTTCAGGAAACGCGGGTCAGGAACGTCATGTCGCTCTCCGCACCGCCGGTGAGAGCGAGATGGATGTCCCGGATCATTTCGCCGACAATGTCCGTGGCCTGATAGAACGATTTGCCCGTGCACCAGACGTTGCCCTCCTGCACGGCCTTGAAGTCGGCAAACAGGGCGTCTTTGGCGAGCAGCTCATTGATGCTCGAGATGGGTGCGTCGATGGAAGCGTTGTAGATGAGCACATCGGCGTCCACGGCGGTGCCGTAGAACGTCTCCATGGTAACGGAAACGGAGGTGTTCGTCTGGTCGGTCACGAAGTTTTCAAAGGCATAGCGGCCGCCCGCAAGCTCGATCATCTTGGGAATATAGTCGGTGGGCTTGCGGATGACGATGGAACCGTCGGAGTTCACGAAGAAAAATGCGACGGTCTTGCCGGTGTTCTCAAAGCCCTCGAGCTGCGTGATGATGGCGGCCTGCTGGTCAAAAAACTCCGCGGCCTCGGCATCTTTGCCGACAAGCGCGGCATAGAGCTTGATCCATTCGGTGCGGCCGAGCGGGTGCTGCTCATAGCTGGAGCGGTCCACCAGCACGGGGATGCCGAGATCCTCGATCATCTCCTTGACCTTGGGCGTGTGGTAGATCATCGTGGACTCGATCGCCAGATTGCACTCCTCGTCGATCAGGCGCTCATAGTCGGGCTCGCTGTACTTGCCGGCGAACTCGATATCGCCGCGCTGCATCGCCTCAACGGCCGCGTCGATGTACCAGCCGGACTCGCGCGTGCCGGTGAGCCGGATGTGGTCGAGCGCGTCCACGGCGGCGAAGAGCGACATGGCGGAGGTAGCCGCAAGATAGATCTTGTCCAGCGGCTGCTGCAGCACCGTAACGGAGCTGTCCATCTTTGCCGGTACCGCCGCGCCCTCCGGCACGACGAGGAAGTCGCCGCCGTTGTCGATGCGGATGAGCGTGTACCCGCCCTCATAACGGAAAAGGCGGAATACCGTGGCGTACTTGAGCGGTGACTCTTCGGTGAAGGTCAGCCCTTCGATGACCGGCGCGTCAGCCGGAGCCGCGGCGGGGTCTTCCGCCGCAGGGACTTCGGCCGCGGCAGCCGTCGGAGCGGCGGTCGCCCCGGCGGCTGGGGGAGTTGTGCTCCCGCAGCCGGACATGACGGTCAAAAGCAGCGTCAGCGCCAGAAGAAGCGCCGAAATTCTCTTTGTCGTGTATTTCATGCATTAACCCTCCCGGGAGGTAATTTCGCGGATCATGCGCTCGGCGGTCGTCTCGTCGCCGAAGAGGATGCCGTAGAGCCGCAGCCAGTCGGCCTGCGCGAGAGCGTCGGCCTCGTCGGCGGAGCGGTCGATGAGCATCGGGATATCGAGCACGGCGAAGCGGTCGGCCAGATCGTACAGACGGTCGCGATACTCCACCGCCGTCAGGCTCTCCGCGTCAGCGGGGGCGGTCTGCTTGCGCTCGGTGAGCGTTTCCCCGCTCAGCGGCAGGAGCTTGCCGGACGTGATCGCGAGATCGGTCTTGTTCTGCACGAGCTTCTTGTACTCGGGCTTATCCCAGCTGCCGCCGTACAGCACGCTGCCGTCGGCAAGACCCTTGCTGAGGATCTCGTTCTCGCTCGTCTCCGCACCGAACACCTTGACAAGGTTCAGCGCTTCAAAGATCTCAAAGGTATCGACGGGCGTTTCGTCCATCAGATAGATGCTCTTCGCCGGCAGCGTCACGATGATGAGCTGCTTTTCAAGGCCCGCGGGGAGCTCCGTTCCTTCCGGAACGAACAGATAGCGCAGGACGTTCTGCTTATAGAGCCCGGCGACGTAGTCGGCCTTGATCTGCGCGTTGTCGGCGCTCTCTTCCTCGGCGACGGCTTCTTCCGTGCCGTCGGACGCGGCGGCGCTGTCCGCCTTGGCGATCTCGGCCTTCGCCTCGTCGGTGTCGAGCACCGTGTCGCTTATGACGTCGATCTCCGCGAGGACGATGTTGCCCTCATAGCGGAAGAGCTTGAGATACTGCGCGTGCTCGAGCTTGATCTCCTCCCGGAACGTGAGACCCATGATCTCGGGCGCCTCGGTGCTGAGCGTTTTGCCGTCGGTGTTGTCCTTCTGGTTGTTCGCGTTCGTCTTGAGCTGCACGAAGATGATGTACTCGATCTCGTGCGCGGAGGACATCTTGGTGGTCATGCCGAGAATGCGGTTGTTCTTGTTGAGCTCCACGGGGATCGTGAAGGTGCTGCCGTCGTTGGAGTAATAGGTGTTGCCGGAGGCCTTCACATAGGAGTACTGCGGCGGGTTGCCGCTGCTGCTCACGAAGCGGATGGTAGCGTACGCCTGGCCGTTCTTCACCGTGACCTTGTCGCACACGATGCGCGCGCGGCCGGAGCCGCCGGAGAAGGAGAAGCTGTCGGGCGCGTAGACGCCGTCCTTGAGTGTCGTGCTGTTATCCACGCGGGAGGTGGAGCCGCTGGTGTCGGTTTCGTGATCGGATTCGTTGTCCGGATTGGTGGGGTTCGGGGTAGGCGTCGGCGTCGGGGTCGGCGTGGGTGTCGGAGTGACAGGGTCGGCCGCGTCGCCGATCTTCTTGAGCGAATCGGAGCGGAACGTCACCGTGCGGTCGTACCAGATGTTGTTTTTCAGACTGTGCGAGGAGATGATGAGGGGCTTGTCGAGCTCAGACACGGGGATGGTGTAGGTGTACTTGCCGTTTTCGTCCACGGCGAAGGGCGCCCAGTTGTCCTTGTCCTTCTCGGCTGCGTCGCCCGTGCCGGGGTAGAGGTAATCGTAGCCGGTGCCGCTGAGCGTCAGCGTGGCCATGATCGCGCCGTTCACAACGTTGAGCTTCGTGTCGATGATCTTGAACATCGCCGCGTCGCACTCGGCCGCGGCGGAATACTTGCCGTCTTCGGCGGTGCGCTTGAGATTTCCGATGTCCAGCGTGATGCTGCGGTCGTACCACTTGTCGTTCTTCTGGCTGTGGGAGGTGACGGCCAGCGGGTTCGTCAGCTTATCCACCGTGATGGTGTAGGTGTGCCAGTTGTCGCGCGTCTCGCCGTCGATCGTGCCGCTCACGACCTTGGCGGGAGCCCACTCGCTCCGGTCAACGGCGTCGGCCTGCGTGCCGGTGCCGGGGTAGAGGTAATCGTAGCTGGTGCCGTTGAGCGTGAGCGTCAGCTGATACTTGCCGTCCTTCGCCGTGATGACGACGCGGCGCACCTTGAACATCGCAGCGCCGGTCTCGGCGGTGGTGGTGTAGGTGGTGCCGTCCTTGATGACCGAGCTCGGGTCGCTCGGATCGACCGGATCGACAGGGTCGGAACCGCCGCTCAGGCGCGGCAGGAAGCGCGGCAGCAGGAGCTGATCCTGCTTCGTGCTCCACGCGCCGCTCTTGCTGCAGCTCACAAATGGGATGGTTTCCGCAAGGGCGCTCTTCGGCAGCGTGACGGAGAACACGCGGTAGCTGTAGGGATCGTCCGCGTTGAGGATGCCGGCGGAGACCGCGTTGGCCTCGCGCGTCGCCTCGTCGTCGCTCACGGAGCCGAAGTACAGTTTGCTGTAGCCGCTGGTGCGGGTGACATATTTGATGGTGATCGTATCGCCGGACACGGTCAGCGTCGCGCCCGCGTCGACGGGGATGACGCCGTTTTTCGTGTCGGCATAGCCGAAGAGGTCGTACACGCCGTCCGCGAAGGCGGAGGCGTCAAACGTGCCGTTGAAGTTCGGGACGTTCAGGAAGTAGGACTGCGAGGTATCCCACGAGTTATCGGAGAAGCCGACCGTCGCGGGCGTGTAGGAGCCCTGCCGCTCGGCGTTCACGGTGTAAACGAACGTCGTGGTGCCGTCGGGGTTCTGCGTGCCGGTGACATAGCCGGATTTATCCTTATCGCTGCGGTCGCCCAGATACAGCTTGTCCGGCGTCTTGGAGGAATTGTTGCCGGCCGCCTTGCCGGTGATGGTGCAGGTGATGGTCGTGCCCTTGAGCACCGCGGAGGAAGAGGAGATCTTGAAGCTCTGCTCCACCCGGCTGCCGCCGGCGAGCAGACGGATACCGGCATCGTCCAGCCGCGTCTCGGTATCGTCCGTCAGACGGGGCAGATAGTCGGTGAGAACCAGATAATCCTGCTTCTCCAGCCAGCCGTTCGTATCCTGATACCACAGCGGCGAATGGCGCACGAAGGGGATCTTGTCGCCGAGCGCGCTCTTCGGGAGCGTGATATAGAACACCTTGTAGTTCATGCCGATGGGCTCATAGTCGGCGTTGCCGATCGCATTCGCCTCACGGGTGGCCATCGGGTCGGTCACAAGGCCCATGTAGATCTTGTCGGTATCGCTCGCGCGGGTGACCCACTTGATCGTGACGGTGTCGCCGGAAACGGTCAGCGTGGACTGCGTGTCCACGGGGAAGCCGCGGTTGTCGACCTTGTCGAGATAGGGGTAGGCGTTGCCGTAGAGATCGTACACGCCGTCGGTGTAATAGCTCGGGTCAAACGCGCGGCCAAAGCTCGGGATGTTCAGGAAGAAATCCTGGTTCTCGTCCCAGCTGCCGTCGGCAAAGCCGATGACAACGGGGATGGATGTCCCCTGCTTGTCCGCGGAGACGCCGAACGAGAAGGTCGTCTGCAGACCGTTCACGCTGCCGGAAACGGCGGAGGACTTGTCCTTATCGTCGCGGCTGCCGAGATAGAGCTTCACCGCGGGCTTTCCGGCGTGGACGCCGGTCATTTCGCCGGTGATGGTGCAGTAGATCGTATCGCCGATGAGCGCGGCGGTGGAGGAGCTGATCTTGAAGCTCGACTCGTTGAAGCCGCCGGCGGCGACCATCTTCATTTCGGCATCGGAGATCTCCGTGCCGGTGTCGCAGTCTCCGTCCGCAGGGATGGAGATCACGAGGTCTTTGGTGGTATACCAGCCGCCGTCCGGCTTGCCGAGGGCGATGGGCATGGGCGTGCCGCGGTAGGACGCGGGCAGTTCAAACTCGAACACCCAGCCGCCGCCGCTGCGCGCCGTGCCCTGCACATAGGGGGACTTGAACGCATCGTCCTTGGAGCCGAAGTACAGCTTGTCGAACGAGGTGTTGGCGGTCTCAAAGCGGATGAGCAGCTTCTCGCCCGCGACGACCATGCCGGTCTTCGCGGCGGTGAGCATCTTGAATTCCGCGTTGTCCTCGGCCTTCAGGACCTTGATGCCGGCTTCCTTCAGATTGTCGGGCAGCTTCGGGATCGCGGGCGCGGCCTCCGGCTTCTTATCCGGGTCTTCGCTCGAGCCGGTGCCTTCGGGGATATTGGCGGGAACAATGAGCTCAAGCTCGCTGGAGTTATAGGGGCTTCTCGCGGTGAGATCACTCTTGAGGATGCAGACCGGTACGCGCGTGCCGGCAGCGCTCTCGGGGAGCGTGAAGTGGTAGGTCTGCGTGCTCGTTCCGGCCACACCGGCCACGACGCCGAACGCGCCGCCCGCGTCAAGCTGCGCGACGAGATCCGTGCGCGTGCCGAAGTACAGATAGGAATAGGTGAAAGCGCCGCTCGCCGCGGGGTTCACCTGCACCGTGACATAGAGCTTGTCGCCGACCACGACGGCGGTGGCCGTCTCGATCTTGAACATGGGGTAGACCTTATCGGCGCCCTGCTTGGCGACGAACATCTTGCCGCTCATGTCCTTCTCGTCCATCGGCGCGGCGGGATAGCTCACCGCCGTGGGAACTGCCGGTTCCGGCGTGGCGGTCGGCTCTGCCGTCGGCGTGGCGGTCGGCTCCTCCGTTGCGGGAGTCTCGGTCGTTTCGGCCGTCGGCGTCGGCGCGGCTGTGGGAGTTGTCTCCGTTCCGGCCGTGGTCTCCGCCGCGGGGGTGGCCGCAGGAGCCGCAGTCGCTTCCGCCGTCGCCGCGGGAGAGGTCTCCGCGGTCGGCGTCACGGCGCCTGCGCTGCCGGTGTCGTCCGCGGCGAGCGCCGGGACAACATTCCCCAGCGCCAGACAGACCACGAGCAGCAACACAACGATCCTGGACATTGTTTTGTGCATATTGATGCCCTCCTAAATGATCTCATGGGAAAATCTCACAAAAATTCAGACGCTCCTCCCGGAAAAACAAAATCAGAGCAGCCCAAAGGCTGCTCTGACGGTATTTTCAGAATAATAGCGTTTTAATCGGAAACATACCGTTCCAGACAAGAATCCGCCGGGAAGCGGTATTCATCCGATGAAATATCCTGACTCCGTTTCTTCGCTCGCCCGCCTTCCCGGTTTCCCAGTGGCATAACGGGGTCGCTCCTCGTTACAGTTGCCGTTACAGTCCGTGATTCTCACACGGTTCCTTCATTCGGATGTTTCTATTCAATTTTACGGGAGATTCATCCATGTATAGCAAATATAGCATAAACATGATAGCTTTGCAATATATGTTCCCGCAGAATTTCCGAAAAAACGACATGAGGAAAGGCGCTCAGTCCCTCCGGTCGAGGATGCGGTACACGAGCTCCATGTCCAGCCCCTCGCGCACGACCTGCGCGAGCTTGTCGTACTGCTCCTCGCGGTAGGCCACGGGGTCGAAAGCGCCGAGAATAGAGGGGCTCAGCCCCTTTTTGCGGCAGAGCGCGCCGAGCACGGCGTCGGCGACGCCGGGGGCGTCGAAAATGCCGTGGATGTAGCTGCCGTACACGTTCCCGCCGCCGGTGACGACGCCGCGCGCTTCCCGGCTGCGTCCCATATGGATTTCATATCCTTCGTACGAAAGACCGTTCAGGCAGGCAAGCTCTCCCGCCACGCCGGAGAACGTTCCGCGCGTCTGCGTCTGCACCTTTTCGCCCCGAAAAACGGTGTCCATATCGAGAAGGCCCATGCCCGCGATGTCCATGATGCCCGCGGCTTCGACCTGCTCGGGGTCGGAAACGCTCCGGCCAAGCATCTGGTATCCGCCGCAGATGCCGAAAACGAGCGTCCCGCCGTCCGCGGCCTTCAGGATCGCCGCCTCCAGCCCGCTCTCGCGCAGCCATTTGAGATCGGCGATGGTGCTCTTCGTGCCGGGGAGGACGATCATGTCGGGCGCTCCGAGCTCCGCGGCGCGCTCAATGTAGCGCACGGACACGTTTTCGTACCGCTCAAACGGGCTCACATCCGTAAAGTTCGAGATGCGCGGCAGACGAATGACGGCAATGTCGATCGCGCGGCGCTCGCTGCAGCGGTCAAAGCGCGTGGAGAGGCTGTCCTCGTCGTCGATATCGAGATGGACATACGGCACGACGCCCGCCACCGGCACGCCGCACAGCTCCTCGAGCGTTTTGAGCCCCGGCTCCAGGATCTTCTTATCTCCGCGGAATTTGTTGACGATGGTGCCGCGGATGCGTGCTCGCTCGTCCGGCTCGAGCAGGGCCACGGTGCCGTAGAGCTGCGCAAACACGCCGCCGCGGTCAATGTCGCCGACGAGGAGCACCGGCGCGTCCACAAGCTTCGCAAGGCCCATGTTCACGATGTCCTCCTGCTTGAGATTGATCTCCGCAGGGCTTCCCGCGCCCTCGATGACGATGATATCGTTCTCCGCGGCGAGCGAGTTATACGCTTCCATCACCGCGGGGATATACTCGCGCTTGCGGCGGTAATACTCCATTGCGTGCATGTTGCCCTGCACGACGCCGTTGACGATCACCTGGCTGCCGACGTCGGTCGTCGGCTTGAGAAGAATGGGGTTCATACGCACGTCCGGCGCGATGCCCGCGGCCTCCGCCTGCACGACCTGCGCGCGCCCCATCTCGCCGCCCGCGGCGGTGATGAAGGAGTTGAGCGCCATGTTCTGGCTTTTGAACGGCGCGACTCTGTAGCCGTCCTGCCGGAAAATGCGGCACAGTCCGGCGCAGAGGATGCTCTTGCCCGCGTTGGACATCGTGCCCTGGATCATAATATTTTTCGCCATGGTCAGACCTCCCGTACGGCGCGGATGAGCGCCTCGTTTTCCTCGCGCGTGCGCACGGCGATGCGGTACCAGCCGGGGCAGAGCCCCGCGTAATTTTCGCAGTTTCGTATGAGGATCCCCTGTTCCCGCAGCGCGGCGTCCAGTCCGGGCGCGGCGCGGAACAGGAGATAGTTCGCGTCCGAGGGTATCACGCGAAAGCCGAGCGCGGCAAGCTGTTCCGCGAGCCGCGCGCGAGCCGCGCGCACGAGCGCGCGGGTCTTTTCAAGAAATTCCGTCTCCCCCAGCGCCGCGACGCCCGCCGCCTGCGCAAGCGTGGAGACGTTCCACGGCGGCACGGTCTCGGACATCTCGTGCAGCAGCGCTGCGTCCGCGCAGAGACCGTAGCCGAGCCGGACGCCCGCCATACCGTAGCTTTTCGTGAACGCCTTGAGGATAAAAAGCCGCGGGCAGCGCGTGAGGAACGGCTTCAGGCTCTCGCCGCCGTCCGTCAGATCGAGAAAGCACTCGTCCGCGAAAAGGTACGTTCCGAGCTTTTCGCAGAGCGCGAGAATTTCTTTAAGCAGCGCGCCATCGGCCAGCCGTCCGGTGGGGTTATTCGGGTTGCAGAGGAAAAACACCTCCGGCCTCGTCTCCCGCAGAAAATCCAGAATGCCGCCGTCCGGCGCAAAATCGTTCTTCTCCGAGAGCGTATAGCGCGCCACGGCGCAGCCCGTGCGCGCGAGCGCGAGCGAATATTCCGCAAACGTCGGCGCGAGCTCGGCGGCGCGCTGCGGCCGGACGGCGTCGGCAAAGGCGTATATGAGCTCCGCCGCGCCGCTGCCGCAGAGAATGTATTCCTCCGGCACGCCCTCCGCCGCGGCGATGGCGGCGCACAGCGCGCGGCAGTAGGGGTCGGGGTAGCGGTGCACCTCGGGCAGCGCTCGGGTGATGGCCGCGAGCACGCTCTCCGGCGTGCCGAAGGGG
>OLPI01002694.1_pt1 | contig 13541 bp, 10 predicted proteins | sample 1672361 | NCBI WGS metagenome assembly OLPI01 (sample SAMEA3136675, study PRJEB25190) | human gut metagenome
TTTTGCCGCCCCCTTGAGCATACACACTAATCTAAAGTAATTTGAAACTCACATTTTTTAAGCAATTATCTTGAAAGATAATTGTATATCATTATCATCGCATCGGCGCGTGTCAGGCTGCCGTCTCCATTAAAGCATCCGTTTTCATCGCCGTTCACTATACCGAAGCCCTTTGCAAGCGCCGCATATCCCAACATATCCTCGGGTATGTTGTCGCTGTCTGAAAAGTCACATTTATATATTCCGCTAAGTTCGGCGGGTCTGCGATATCCAAGCGCCCTAATAATATACTTTACACCGTCCGCTCTTGTTGCCTGTGCCGACGCATTATAGCTCTCGTCAATCGATAACATATCATATCCGACAAGGGTTTCCGCCTTGTTTGTAGAGCCGCAGATGAAATATCCGTTTTTAAGGCTTGCCGCCAGCGCCGTCAAGTCACCGAGAGTAATCACATCATCGGGACGGAAAGCTTCTTCTCCGCCGCTTAACGAAATTCCGTTATCGATAAGAGTCTTAATCTGATTTTCCGCATAGTGACCGCTGATATCGCTTGGATAGTTACTGTCGCCGCCGCGGCTATACAAAATCAGCTCGCCCGTTTTTGCGTCTATCGCGCTCCATTTATAATCATCTATACTGTACGCAAGCTCAATGGTTTTATTTATTTTGCCGCCGTCTTCTTTGTACGAATAGCGATAGCTCAACTCTAAACCAAGGTTTGCTTTTGCGGTTTCCTCCGCCTCTTCTTTATTGATTAAACCGTCAGCCGATTCAAACTTCATATTCTTGCTCCACGATTTGTAATAACCGATTATTCTTCCGCTTTTTGCATTAACCGAAATACTTATAAAATCCTGCGGGAAATTAATTTCATTCTCGTATCTGCCGAAGGTTATCGAATAGCTGTCATCATATTCGCTGTACTCGCAGTTTTCAAGCTTAACGCTGTTCATATCTGCACCAGAATGCGCCGCCGCAAACTTTTCGGCTCTGTCTTTCGCATTATTCTTATTCTTTTCGCTGTCGTTATTATCCCTTTTGCCTTCGGGAATCCTTGCACCCGTTTCATACGAATAATATAAATCAAACTCGCCCGTTTTTGCGTCAAAGCCTACGTATGCGCGTCTTTCGCTGTCTTTATCCTTATCAAATACAAACGAAAGTTCTGCTCTGTACTCGGCTTCTTTTCCCGTATCATCGCCATCGCTTTCTATGTAATAATCGCGTGTTCTTCTGTAGGTTATACCCTCGTACAGCGCAGAAGAAAGATCTGTTCCGTACAAGCTTAAAGCCGCGGATTTAAGCTCTTCTTCAGACTTTAAGCCCTCTACCTGTTCAAGGTTTTTAATCTCGCTTTCGGTCAGCCCCGCGTTTTTTGCGCCCGAGCCGCCCGAAGCCATCGAATCCTCTGCCGAGTCTCCTCTGTCAACACGGTTTACGGTTTCAAGTTCTCCGCCCTTGCGCGCATCAACAGCCGCATACGGCATCGTCAGTCTGTAAACGGGTTTTGCCGTCTTGCCGTCATCGCTTACGTAAACCAACTCAACGGGCGAAAGCTTTATAAACTCATCATTAGCCTTTGAAATATCCATAGCCTCTGACGGGTCGGGGATATCCTTCTTATATGTCCAGTCAGCCGACATATTTTTAATCTCCCCGCTGTTTTTGTCAACATCTATGCTTACGCCGTCGTTCAAAAACTTAATGCCGTTTACATATCTTTCAAAGCGAATATACGAGCTTCTGCCGTGAATACCTCCGTCTGTTACGCTGCTTTCCTTAAGCTGACTCATCCAGCCGGGATTCACCCTTTCAAGCCATTTTGTCGCCTTATCCGAAACCTCATCGGCTGAAAGCTTTGAAAACCTTATATCCTCTCTTGAATAATCGTCCTGCCTGTACAGATAATAGCTTGTGATATCACCGTTTGCGTTTACCGTTACCGAAATCGAGTCGCTTGAGTCTTTGACTCTCCAGCTGAGTTCGTACGCCGTTCCGTCCCCGTTCTTTATAATATTGCTGTCAAATTCCGAAAACTCCTCCGGTACGTCAATTACGCTTTTTGCCGAAACAATCGCCGCTTCAAGACGGCTCGAGTCCGCCGCAAAAACTTCCCCGAATGCGGCACTTGACATCACAACCGCCGCGGCAATAATTGCCGTTCCGATTCTTTTTGTTATTTTATTCACACCAATTCCTCCATTCGTTTTTAAGTTGTGGTTTTGCTTTATATTAATTTAGACGGAGGTATATGCATATATGTTCCATAAAATACAAAATTTTTTAATTATTTTTTATTAAACGCAATTGTCATTGTCGTACCTTTTTCAATCTCGCTTTCGACCGAGATATCCGCGTTGTGATACATAGCCCCGTGCTTTACAATCGAAAGCCCGAGGCCCGTTCCGCCCTCTGCCTTGGAACGGCTTTTGTCAACGCGGTAAAAACGCTCGAATATTCTGTCCTGCTGCGTCTTTGGGATACCTATGCCCGTATCCTTAACCGAAATTTTTGCCTTGTCGCCGTCATTGTTTACCGTAACGGTAACGCTTCCGCCGTTTTTGTTATACTTTATCGCGTTGTCGCAAAGGTTGTATATCATCTCATCTATAATACTTCTTACGCCGAAGGTTTCGGCGTCTCCACCCTTTAACATAAAGCTGATATTCTTCTTCTCTGCCGCAGGCTTAAGCCTGTTTATAACCTCGGCGGCAAGCTCATACAGATTCACGCTCTCGCGGTCAAGACGATTATCTTTCTCGTCAAGCTCGGATATTTTTATTATATCGCTTACCAGAGATATCAGCCTCTGCGCCTCTGTATAAATAGAGTTTGAAAAGTCAACGACGGTCTCTTCGGGGATTCCGCCCGACTTCATCAGCTCTGCAAAGCCCGATATCGATGTAAGCGGCGTTTTAAGCTCGTGCGATACATTTGCCGTAAATTCGCGCCGCATCGCCTCGCGCTTGGCTGTCTCGGTCACGTCTATTATCACTATAACCGCGCCTATTACACTTTCTTTATCAAATACGGGGTTTGCAATCAGGTTATATGTTCTGTCTGCGTGAAGCATTGTATTTTCGGCGTGTCTGCCCTTTAAGGCATTGCTTACCGCGTCTATAAATCCGCTTGTTCGGTTCAGGGTCAGCACATTATCCTCTGCCGCGGAAGCGTCAAGCAGTTTAAGCGCCGCCGAATTATATGATAAAAGCTTTGCGTTTTTATCTATTACAAAAAATCCCTCGCTCATATTCTCGGTTATAAGCTTAAATTCCTCCTGAACCTGCTTTGCCTTTTCTATCTGCCCGTCTATCGTTCGCCTTTGATTTATTATTTTGTGCAAAAGCGGAGACAGCTCTTCATATGTATCGTTGTTTTCGGGGTTATTCAGGTCAATTGAATTTATAGGCTGTATCAGCTTTTTTGAAACCTTTGAAGATAAAAAGAATGAAAGCGCCATCGCTATCACAAGCACAATAATCATAGGCTGCATAAGCCCGAGGATAATTGTTACTATTGTGTACTGCGTGGTTGACACACGCAAAACGTTTCCGTTGCTTAATCTCTGCGCATAGTAAATTGTCTTTTCTGTCAGCGTTTCAGAGTATCTGACTTTTGTTCCGCTGCCGTACTTAAGCGCGTCTTTAACTTCCTCGCGGTCGGCGTGATTATCCATATCGGAAGCCGCCGCCTGCGTGTCTGCAATAACATCGCCGTTTGCCGCTATCAGCGTCACTCGCTTGTCCGAACCCGAAAATTTACTGAAGAAATCCGTATCTCCGTTTTCTACGCTGTATGCGATATAGCCCGCCTCACTTTTAAGCTCTTTTTCAATACGGTCTTCAAACGCACCGAAAAGCACTCCGAAGGCAAGGACAAGCCCCGCAGCCAAGGTTAAAACAGAGGTGAAAAATACCGAACGAAATATCTTATTTGTCATTATTCTGCGCCTCCGATTTTATAACCGATACTCTTAACGGTTTTAATAAGCTCTCCTGCTTCGCCAAGCTTTACGCGAAGCTTTCTGATATGTACGTCAAGGGTTCTTGATTCATCATAGCACTCTCCCCACACCTTGGTTAAAAGAGCGTCTCTCGTTACCACGTTTCCGCACGCCTCAAGCAGAGCCATCAAAAGAGAATATTCTTTGTAAGAGAGCTGCACATCCGCTCCGCCAACCCTTATTATATGCTTTTTGGGGTCTACATACAAAGAACCCAAGGTATAAGCTGAAGTCTCTTTAACCGAGCGGTTGCTGCGGCGCAGAAGCGCCTTTACACGCGCGATAAGCTCTGTCATTCCGAAAGGTTTTGATATGTAATCGTCCGCGCCCATATCAAGCCCCGTAACCTTGTCGTACTCGCTGTCTTTTGCGGTAAGCATTATCACGGGAAGATCCTGCGTTTTTGCCGCGGTGCGGAGTCTTTTTAAGATAGAAAGTCCGTCCTCTTCGGGCAGCATTATATCAAGCATAACAAGCTCTGCCTTATCCTCGTCAAGTTCGCTCCAGAACTCGTGCGGGAGGACAAAGTCTTTTACGTCATAGCCCTCTTTTGAAAGGGCATAGCTTACCAGCTTTCTGATATTGTCATCGTCTTCTACAAGATAAATCATACGTATCACCTCTGAAACATAACTGCTTCTTTTTTAAAATTATATCAAAACATATAATTAAAATCAAGAATTTTATGGAAACGGAGCCGCAAAAATAATTACGGCTCCTCTCTCACTCTTGAATCGTCTTGTGCCTACCCGTTATCGAGTATATAACCCACTCGGCAATGTTTTCGGCGTGGTCGCCTATTCTTTCAAAATACTTGGCAATCATAAGAAGATCAATAAGCCCCTCCGCATCGCCGACGCCCTCTTTTATGCCCGAGATAAGCTCATTTTTAATCTTGATAAACAAGTCGTCAACCGTGTCATCGTGTCTGATTACTCCGTTTGCCAGATTAATATCTTTTTTAACAAAAGATTCCACGCTGTCGGTCACCATATTTATGGTCGCTCTTGCCATATCGGCGATATGAACCTTGCTGCCTATGCTGCTTCGGTTCACAAAGCAGACAATCTCGGCTATATCTGACGCCTGATCGCCTATTCTCTCCATATCGGAAATCATTTTAAGCGCAGACGATATGACCCTCAAATCGGTTGCCACAGGCTGCTGCTGAAGGATAAGCTTCATACAAAGGCTTTCTATATCCCTTTCCTTTTGGTCGATTTGCGAATCAGCCTCAAAAACTTTTTCTTTAAGTGCCTCATCGTTTTCAATCAGATACTTAACCGCCGCCGAAATAGCCTCTTCGCACAGCGCACCCATTGTTATAAGCTCTGTGTTAAGCTGAGCAAGCTGCTCGTCGTAATGCCGTCTCATCAACCAAACCTCCCCGTTATATAGTCCTCTGTTCTCTTGTCCGCAGGGGTCGAGAACATCTTTTCCGTCTCGTCAAACTCTATTACTTCTCCAAGCAGGAAGAAAGCCGTCTTGTCGGCTATACGCACCGCCTGCTGCATATTATGCGTAACCATAACTATAGTATATTTTTCTTTAAGTTCAAGGGCAAGCTCTTCTATCTTAGAGGTGGAAATCGGGTCCAGCGCCGAAGTCGGCTCGTCCATCAGCAAAACCTCCGGCTCGACCGCAAGCGCACGCGCTATACAAAGCCTCTGCTGCTGTCCGCCGCTCATAGACAGCGCGCTTTTTTTAAGTCTGTCTTTGCACTCGTCCCATATTGCCGCCTGCTTAAGCGAACGTTCTACTATCTCGTCAAGCTTAAGCCGTGATTTGACCCCGTGAATCCTCGGTCCGTACGCAATATTGTCGTAAATACTCATCGGAAAGGGATTTGGCTTCTGAAAGACCATACCCACGCGCTTTCTCAAGACAGTAACGTCTATGTCCTTATAAATGTCCGTGCTGCCAAGGGTGACCTTTCCCTCGATTCTGCAGCCCTCAACCAAGTCATTCATACGGTTTAACGTCTTTAAAAATGTAGACTTTCCGCAGCCGGACGGACCTATAAGCGCGGTGATTTCATTTTTGGGTATGCTTATGTTTATATCTTTAAGGGCGTGATTTGCCTCGTACCAAAGATTAAGCTTTTCCGCTCTCATTATTTCGGTCTCGTTCATTTATCCTTTCCCCCTTTTTTCAGCCTGTTTGCCGCGAGCTTTGCGGCAAGGTTTATAATCAATGTTAAGCCCAGCAAAATAGCCGCTATTGCAAAGGCGATGTCAAAATCTCCGCGTTCTTTTGCGTACATATAAAGGGCAACCGTCAATGTTGACCCCGCATTGTTAGGCATAGGAGCGCTGAAAAATCCGATTATCTCATTTGCCATACCGGCGGAAAAGAGAAGCGCCGCACTTTCGCCTATTATTCTTCCTATCGACAAGATACAGCCGGTTACAATTCCGTCAATCGATGACGGAAGCACAACCGTTCTTATCATATGCCATTTGCCCGAGCCCAGCCCGAGAGCCCCCTCGCGGTAGCTGTCGGGAACGGTTTTAAGGCTTTCCTGTACCGTTCGCATAATTGTCGGCAGGGTCATAACCGCAAGGGTCATCGCACCCGCGATAAGACTTGTGCCGAAGGATAAAAACTGTACAAAAATCAACATTCCCACAAGTCCGTATATTATTGACGGAATCCCGGCAAGTGTCTCTGTTGCAAGCTCTATCATACGCACAAGCTTTTTGTTCTTTGCATACTCATTAAGATATACCGCAGAGCCTATCCCGACAGGCAAAACAACTATTATTGTCATAAGAACTATGTAAAGCGTGTTTAATATATTCGGCAGGATTCCCACCGTCTCGCGCACCAAACTCGGCTTTGTGCTTAAAAACTTCATTGTGATATGCGGCAGACCTCTAAAAAGAATATATCCTATTAAAAATACAAGAAAGACAAGTATTATTCCCGTTGCTGCATACATCAAAGCATTTTTTACTATGTCCGCCGCTCTGCGTTTGTTTGAAATCTTTTCGTGCATAGGCTCAGTCCTTCTTTCTTTTAATCACAAAATTAAGTACGGTATTTATAATCAGAATGAATATAAAAAGCACCAGCGCTATCGAGAAAAGCGCGCTTCTCTGCAAACCCGATGAATATGACATCTCTGATGCAACCGCTGTTGTAAGAAAGCGAACGCTTCCGAAAAGCTTAGGCATATTTGCCGCGTTGCCCGATACCATCATTACCGCCATTGCCTCGCCTATTGCCCTGCCTATGCCAAGCACGACCGAGGCAAGAATACCGCTTTTTGCCGCCGGAATCACTATTTTAAACACCGTTTCGGTCTTTGTCGCGCCAAGCGCAAGCGAACCTTCTTCATACTCCTTCGGCACAGCCTTAATCGCCGTCTCGGATACACTTATAACCGACGGCAATATCATAATCGAAAGTACGATTATAGCCGAAAACAGGTTTGCACCGTCGGGCAGATTAAACGTCTCACGTACAAGCGGAACAATTATTATCATTCCCACAAGGCCGTATACAACGGACGGTATCCCGGCAAGAAGCTGAACCGCGTCGCGCACTATCGCTCCAAAGCCCTTCGGTGCGAACTTTGATATATATATCGCGCACAAAAGCCCTATGGGAACGCCGATTATTATTGCGCCCAGGGTTCCGAAAACCGACGAGGATATAAACGGTAATATTCCGTATAAAGGTTCTGCCGCAGTCGGACGCCATTCCCGTCCGAGCAAAAAATTCAAAATTCCTATTTTACCTATTGCAGGGATTCCCGATACAAGCAGAAAGATTGTTATAACTATTACAAAGCCGAGGGCGGTAAGTCCGCATACTGTGAAAATGCCGCTCATCGCTTTCTCTATCATCTTTGCGCCGCCGAGGCGGCGGGCAGAGGATTTTTTATCTGCCTCTGCCGCTTTTTTTACAGGCTTGTTTATTGCCGAATTTATTGCGTCATTCATAAACTTTCATTCCTTATCTTATGACGGGGATTGCCCCCGCCTTTTCAATCAACGCATCCGCATCCTTGCTTGTTGCATAGTCAAAGAACTTCTGTGCGTCATCGCTGAGCTTTGCGCCCTTCTTTGTCACAAACACAAAGTCTCTCTGAATTTTATATGACTTATCCTGAATTGTATCTTTTGAAGGCATTACATTTTCAACCTTTAAGACCTTTATTGTGTCTTTGACAGCCGCAAGCGAAGCATATCCGATTGCGTTCGGGTTACTTGCAACAGTTTGAATTACATCACCGGTTGAGGTAAGCTCTTGGTTATATTTGCACTTATCCTTTGTCTTTGTGATTGACTCAAATCCGTCACGCGTACCCGACGCCGCTTCTCTGCCTATCAGAACTATAGGTCCGTCCCCGCCGCCGACCTCGCTCCAGTTAGTAACCTCTCCTGTGTAAATCTTTGCGATTTGGTCAACCGAAAGGTCTTCGATTTTGTTCTGCGGATTTACTATAATCGCGATACCGTCGATTGCCACAACCGTGCCCTCAAGCGTCTGCTTTTCTTCATCTTTTAAATCACGGCTTGAAAGACCGATGTCACATCTGCCCTCCGATACCGCCTGAATGCCCGAGCCCGAGCCTGTCGGATTGTATGTAACCTTTACGTTTTTGTTATCCTCCATATATGCCTCGCTTAAATAGCCGATAACCTTTTCCATTGATGTAGAACCGTCTGTCGAAACAACAGCCTGACCCTGTGTCTGAGAACCCGATGCGCCCGCGCTGTTATCCGTTGCCATATCGTTTATGCTTCCGCAGCCGACAAGCGCACCCGCCGCCAAAACTGCCGAAATCGCAGCCGCTGCCACCTTTTTCAAATTAATCTTCATCTTCATTTTAATCACTCTCCTGAAAATTCTTTTTCTTTTTTTATTCTTTACAAAAAAGATTATACATTATCCAATGTTAACTCCGAAACCTACTCTGTGTTAATTCTATGTTAATCTTTAAAAATACGAAAATACTTTTTTAAATAAGGGTTGGCAGCTGTAAAACCGTATTCTTTAAAATTTATTTAATCAGGTCTTGACAAGTGTGTAATTTTAGATTATAATACACAAACAGGTCATCGGAGGACTGTGCATCGCAATGCACGGGGGCGAAAAGCCCCTTAGTCGGAAAAGATGTCGAGTGCGCTCGGTTATTATTTAACCGGGTTCTTTTTTATGTAAAAACAATAACGGTCCGCGGTAACCGACCGCAATCTTTGATTGTGCCGTCGGGGTGGACTCTTATTCGGGGAGGTAAATATGAATTTATTGAAGGACAATATTAAAAAGATGTATTTTAAGTATCTTGCGGCGGCGTTCGGTTCGTCATTAATCAGCATAATTTACGGATTTGTTGACGCAATAGTAATCGGCAAATACGAAGGTCCGAGAGGCTCTGCCGCTATGGCTGTTATTTCGCCCATCTGGAATATAATATTCAGCCTTGGATTATTGTTCGGAATCGGCGGAAGCGTTTACTTCAGTAATATTAAAGGAAGGGGCGGCAAAGGTGGCGAGAACGAAAACGAATATTTTACGGTTGCCGTAATAGGTGCCGCTGTTTTCTCTGTTCTATGCATAATAATATTTGTTATGTTTGACAGCCGGATTTTAATGCTTTTCGGTGCAGACGAATCTATGATACCGCTTTGCAAAAGATATCTTCTGCCCGTCAAGTTTGTGATACCCACATATCTGTTTACACAGATTTTTGCGTCATTCCTAAGGAATGACGCAAATCCGGGACTTGCCACATTAGCCGTTCTTTGCGGCGGAATATTTAATATTTTCGGTGATATTTATTTCGTGTTCGGGCTGGATATGGGAATGTTCGGCGCGGGGCTTGCCACTGCAATCGGAAATGTCATTACCGTTATTGTTATGTGCTTTCACTTTGTAAGAAAGAAGAACACCCTGCGCATTGTTAAGGTAAACAAATTTTTCGGTAAGGCAAAAAATATAATTGTGACGGGATTTTCTTCGTTCTTTGTTGACGTGGCAATGGGAATTGTGACCGCTCTTTTGAATAATCGGATTATGAAGTATATGGGAGAGGACGCACTTGCCGTCTATGGCGTTATTGTATATATAAATGTATGCGTTCAATGCTGCGGCTACAGTGTGGGTCAGGCAGCCCAGCCTATTATATCGGCGAACTTCGGGGCGGGGCAGCACCAAAGAATCAAACAAACCCTGCGATATGCCATATTTGCATCATTGAGCTTTGCCGCCGTATGGACTGTGTTTTGTATGAGTTTCCCCACTCAAATTGTCGGGGCTCTGATGAAAGCAACACCCGAGGTTCTTGCCATATCGCCGACGATAGTACGTCTGTATTCGCTGTCATTTATATTGCTGCCGCTGAACGTATTTTCGACATACTACTTCCAGTCGCTGATGAAGCCGAACGCAGCTTTTTGCATTTCGATAGCAAGAGGCGCGGTTATCAGCGGTGCGCTGATTCTGATTCTGCCGCTTATTTTTAACGCAAACGGCGTATGGCTTGCAATGCCGCTTACCGAGGCCACTGTATGCTTCGGAACGGTGTATTTTATGAGAAAATACACAAAGGAATTAAAAAAAGCATAAGCTGTTAAAGGCTTATATGCATAATTAAAGCGGCTGAAAAATCAGCCGCTTTGATATTTGTATGATTTTAAATCAGCCCGCATACGCTGTCGGCAAAATCAGCCGCATTGTCTACACTTAAGCCCTCAACAAGCAGCGCACAGCCGTAAGCAACCTCTGTCAGTTTTTTGAGCTTGTCCGAATCCGATTCGGCTGCCTTCAGCTTTTCATAAAGCGGATGTTTTATATTAATTTCCAAAACTCTTTGAGCCTTTACTCCGCCATTCGGCATTGCTCCGAGAATCTTCTCCATCTCAAGCGATACCTCACCCTCGTTTGTAATGCATACAGGGTGGTTTTTAAGCCGTGCGGTAGGCTTAACCTTTACAACCTTGTCGCCTAAGATATCCTTCATTGCCGCAAACAAATCCTTGCCCGTCTCTTCAGCAACGGCTTCTTCAGCCTTAGATGTTTCGTCCTCAAGATTGAGGTCGGCAGATGAAACAGATTTAAACTTCTTTTCCTTAAACTCGTCCAGAATTTTTATCGCAAATTCGTCAACGTCCTCGGTGAGATACAAAACTTCATAGCCTTTGTCTTTAACCGCCTCAACCTGCGGCAAACGGTCAATTTGTTCAACCGATTCTCCGCTTGCGTAATAAATAAATTCCTGATCGTCTTTCATTCTGTCAACATATTCCGTAAGAGTTACATTCTTCTTTTCGTTTGAAGAGCAGAACATAATCAAGTCTGACAAAAAGTCTTTATTTGCACCGTAGTTGTCATAAACGCCAAACTTAAGCGGACGCTTAAACGCCTCATAGAACTTATCATAGCTTTCGCGGTCATTCTTTTGCATATTCAATAGTTCGCTTTTAATCTTCTTTTTAAGATGAGCCGCAATGGTCTTAAGCTGACGGTCGTGCTGCAAAATCTCACGCGAGATATTAAGCGACAGGTCGGCAGAGTCAACAAGCCCCTTAACGAAGCCGAAGTAGTCGGGCAGCAAATCCTCACACTTATCCATAATCATTACGCCGTTGGTATAAAGCGCAAGACCTTTTTTAAAGTCTTTTGTATAATAGTCAAACGACGGTCGCGATGGTATAAACATAAGTGCGGTATAACTGAGCGTTCCGTCGGCGCTTGTATGAATGGTTTTCAGCGGATTCTCATAGTCAAAGTATTTTTCTTTATAAAAGTTGTTGTAGTCTTCTTCAGACAGCTCTGACTTATTCTTTCTCCACAGCGGAACCATACTGTTTAAAACTTCATCCTCTGTATACTGCTCATACTCGGGCTTTGCGTCTTTGTCTGCATCTTTTGGCTGTTCCTTAAGCTTTTGTTTTGTTACCATCATCTTAATAGGATACTTAATATAGTCTGAATACTTTTTAATCAGACCTCTTATAGTATACTCTTCAAGATATGTGTCGTAGTTATCATCGTCGGTATTGTCTTTAAGAGCAATTACTATCTCGGTTCCCGGCGTTTCTTTTGAGCAAGACTCGATTTCGTATCCGTCAGCCCCCTCCGAATACCATTTATATGCCTCATCGCTGCCAAACTTTTTACTTTTAACAGTCACAGCCTTTGCAACCATAAAAGCGGAATAAAAACCAACGCCAAACTGACCAATTATATCAACATCGTCTTTCTTTTCATTCTCAGATTTAAATGCAAACGAACCACTTTTTGCGATTGTTCCAAGATTTTCTTCCAGCTCATCGCGGCTCATTCCTATACCGCCATCCGATATTGTAAGCGTGCGCGCCTCCTTGTCGGGGGTTATTCTTATAAAAAACTTGTCTCTGTCAAATGCAATATTCTCATCGGACAAGGACTTGTAATACAGCTTGTCAAGTGCGTCACTTGCGTTTGAAATTATTTCGCGCAGAAAAATTTCTTTATGTGTATAAATTGAATTTATCATCAAATCAAGCATTCTCTTAGACTCTGATTTAAACTCATATGTTGCCATTGTAAACACCTCATCTTTGTTTGTTAGCACTCTCTATCAACGAGTGCTAACTATATTATAGCGCATATTTAAAATTTGTCAATAGTATTTTTAAAAATAATTTTGTTATATAAAGAAAGTTATGCTACAATAAAAAGATAATAAGAGAGAGTTGCAATCAACAGTTTTGCAATAAAATAAAAAATCACCAAAGAGGCTTGCTGCCGCTTTGCGAACCGCAAAATAAAAATTTTAATTTTTTTTAAAAAAAGTCTTGACAAATGGCGAATCACGTAGTATAATATATTTTGTTCGCGAGACACATCAGCAAAGACGTTCATCAAGGCGAACTTAATTTATGCACCTTTAGCTCAGCTGGCTAGAGCACCTGACTCTTAATCAGGGTGTCCAGGGTTCGAATCCCTGAAGGTGTACCAAATAAGAACCTTAAGGTTGATAGAAACCTTGAGGTTCTTTTCTTTTATTTCGGTTTCAAATAAACCTTTTGCCTGTGCGGTTTTCGGAATGTATCGTGTAAAAGTGCTGCCAAGCGATAATGATTTCTCATTATCGGCAGCACATTTTTTACGCCGAATTTGCTTAAAAATATCCGTTTCAATCAAAAAATGAAACCGTAAAATTTTACCCCGACCTTTCGTGTCAAAGGTACTCATTGAGAAAAATAATATTCGCCTTTGCGATACTTGGGAGTATGCAAAAAAGCAACCATGGATGTAGAAATACGGAAACAGTTTAATCTATAACATTTATTCCGAAACTTATCACCGGGAAAGGGTGTGCTCAATTTAGGCATACCCTCAGACTGCCGTATTTATCGGCAACGAGCCGCTTTTTTATTTATATGTGTATTAACATTATCTTTATACAATCTTAATGCCTCGTTGCAACTTATTATCCCATTTTTATATGTTACATGTTATAATAAATAAAAGAAAGTTGAAGGAGGCTTATCCTATGATAGAGAAAATACATTTCAGGCGGCATCTTTCGTCATTT
>OLPI01002695.1_pt1 | contig 13537 bp, 10 predicted proteins | sample 1672361 | NCBI WGS metagenome assembly OLPI01 (sample SAMEA3136675, study PRJEB25190) | human gut metagenome
GGATCGGGTCTGGGCAGTCGGGGACTACACCAACAAAGTCTATGTGAAAGGCGTGAAAGTCGATACGCCCGTTGTGACCACAACCGTTACAACACCGGAGCGTGTGACTGTTCATACAACTGAAACAACCACAACGACTAAAAAATGAAACAAAACCGGGCAGCAATTGTTGTCCGGTTTTGTGAATTCTGTGCTGAAAACTGTATGTGATTTTCTACATCTTTCAATAATTTGTTCGAAATTTGTGCAGATTGCACAAAAAACAGAATAGAAATTTCTACACTGAAATGCCCCGCTCTCCTCCAATGTTAATAAAAAATCCACAATCAGAGCGGAATATCGTGTTATAATAAGAACAGTTCGAAATGAAACGTTTATAACATAGGCATAAACCTGTTATGATTCAATGAGAAGCAAAAAAGAGTAGAAAAAGAGTAGAGAAAGGATGGTATTGTATTATGGTACATACTGTATGGAAAAAGCGTGCATTTGCTGCTGTGATGAGTGTGGCAATGCTCGGAACTTCAATGGCTGCAACCCCGATCGTTTGGGCTGCTGGCACAACAACAGAAATACAGGTTGGTCAGGAACTTGCGATTTCCTCCAGCGAGTCAGAATCTTATACAGACGGCGGCGGAAACAAGCAGACAAGACCGGTCAACTGGAAGGAATGCCGCTATACTTCTTATTTGAAGGATGACGCTTATAAGAACTATAGCTCAAGCAATAAGATTACTTCGCTGCAGTTCAATTTCACTGCGAAAGAACAGATCAAGAAGTTCTCTTATTGGTTCGGCATCAATGTTACTTCTGCTTATGGCGACTGGTATTCTCCGGCAGAAGAAGCCATTGAAGGATACATTGATTATGGTGATTCGGACAGCAGCGACTTCACTATTACCATTGACCTGAGCAAGGTAGAAGTAAACTACTACCAGTTGGAAAATTGGGCAGTGGGTCAGTGGTGGAACGAAGAAAAGCGGTTCGATATGCAGAACTGCTATGCAGAAACCGCATCCGGCAAGGAAGTTCCAGTTACATTGAAGAGTGTAACCGTGAACGGAACGGCAAAAGATATGATGGTTTCTACAGATCCGAACCCAAGCAATCCGGATAATCCAGACAATCCGGACAAGGAAGCACAGTTCCCGAACACCGGTGAAGGCGGCTTCTATAGCAGTAAGAATGAACAGAGCAGTAACTATTCGTTCGTTGATAATAAGGATGGTACAGCAACTGTAAAATCCACCATCACCAAGAAGCTGAACGCTGACGACCTGAAGAAGCTGGCACAGAAAGAATATGGAACAGATACCATTACCCTGACACCAAGCCCGAAGGGTGCGGACTACAGCGAAGATGGTTATGCTGATAAGTATGGCGATGAAAATTCCGAAGCAACCATTCGGAAGAACGGCGACCCGCTGAACAGCCATAAGTTCTCTTATGATGATTTCGGAATTGGTTCTGGTGATGAAACCACAAAGATTACACCGGAAGCTTTGACCGTTGTAATGCGTGCAAAGGATAACCAGAATGTAACTCGGATTATGTACGGCGGCGGTCTGAATGTTGAAGCAGGCACTCCGGCAGATACCGAAAAGGCAAAAACAAAGATTGGTAGAGATGAAGCTGGCAACGTAACTGATGATTCTCTGGCAGGCTTTAAGAAAGATGGCAACGCTGGTTACTGGTACAATGATATCGGTGCAGATAGCTATGACGATGTTGCAAAGAACCTCGAAAATGTTGGTTACAAGGTTGGTTCTCCAGATACAGAAAATGGTCTGGTACAGATTCAGAACGGAAAAGACCTGAAAGAACAGAGCTTTGGCGACTATGTACAGGTAACTTGGGACGTTCCGGAAGATGTGAAACAGTATGCAGATGCTGCTTCTGGCAAGACCATTTCGTTCCAGCTGTGGTACGGCGAAATCGAAGCAGAAGAATACACACCGCTGGAATCTCTGGATATCGACAGTGCAATGCTGACTTATACTGAAGAATTGACCTTCCCGTATAAGAGCCAGACAAAGGAACTCACCATTAACAAGGAACTGAAGACCGGTGATGACCCGTTGGAAATCCTGTATTCTGACCTCGGTATGACTTATGAAACGACTGCCGATGTTTATGCAATTGAATTTACACTGGACAGCAAGGTCGATGCAAGACAGCTCGTATTAGGCAATGGTACTACTGTTGTTGACAAGGCAAGCGATTATTGGTATCAGGCTGGTTCTATCGCATTGGTAAAATCCGATGATAAGAATCATGAATACACTTATATGTGGATTATGCCGGCGGACGTTGCAAATGTTACCCTTGGCGAAGATGGTACAATTATGTCCCTCTTGAACAAGGTTAGCACCGAAAAGGAAGGCGACCACTTCTCATTGGCTCTGTATTATGCAGATAACAACGATGGCAAGGAAGTTACTTCTGTCAACCTCAAGAGCGTTTCCGCTTACTACGATACGGACAACAGAAAGAACACTGCAAAGGCTGATCTGTTTGAAAAGGATCTGAGCGTTAGCCCGAAGAACATTACAATGAAGGTTGGCGAAACCAAGAAGATTTCTACAAATGTTGACGGCTGCACCTTTACTTCTGAAGATCCGACCATTGCAACCGTTGATGAAAATGGTAATGTTGTCGGCGTTGGTGCAGGAACAGTTGTCATCAATGTTGAAACACCGAAGGGTCAGAAGGATACCGTTACAGTAACTGTAAATCCGGCAGACACAACTGCAACTACGACTACAACCACTACTACCACCACAACAACTACTAAGGCAACTACAACTACAACTACAACACAGGCAACCACTACAACCACTACCACAAAGGCATTCAAGCCATACTATGGCGATGTCAACTTGGATGGTGTCGTAGACCTGCGTGATACCATTAAGCTGAACAAGTATCTGGCTGGTCAGGTAACACTGTCTGATGCAGCAATGATTAATGCAGATGTAACCGAAACATCCGGTGCTGTAGATGATAAGGATGCTACAAAGCTGATGAGATTCGTGCTGTTCCTCGTAACAGATTTGGGTCCTGGCACACCAGATTCAGCAAACTAAACAAGGATTTGACGAATCCGGTAACCCTGTCTGATGCAGCAATGATGAGATGCATCACTGGTTTCCCTTCTAAAAGGAAATAAAACAAAACACATAAAAACGACCGCTGTACATCAAAACGATGTGCAGCGGTTTTTTTGGTTATTGGTTGAATTGTTGTAATGTGCCTCTGAGTTTTCGGATGATTTTCTTTTCCAGGCGGGAGATATAAGATTGCGAAATTCCAATTGCCTGAGCGACTTCTTTCTGTGTCTTTTCTTTTCCATCCACCAGCCCGAACCGTAACTCCATGATTTCCCGTTCCCGTGTGCCCAGTTCTGAAACCGCTGAGCGGAGCAGTTCCCGTTCTGATTCCTGTTCGATGTTTCGACTGACTACATCGGCATCTGTTCCCAGAATATCCGAGAGCAGCAGTTCGTTTCCGTCCCAGTCAATGTTCAAGGGTTCATCAATGGAAACTTCTCCTCGATATTGCGTTGCCTTTCGCAGGAACATCAGGATTTCATTTTCAATGCAGCGGGAAGCATAGGTTGCAAGTTTGATTTTCTTCGTGGGGCAGAAGGTGTTCACCGCTTTAATCAGCCCGATAGTACCAATGGAAATCAGGTCTTCCAGACCAATGCCAGTGGATTCAAATTTCTTTGCAATGTAGACCACCAACCGGAGATTGTGGACAATGAGCTGTTCTCGGGCATCCGTGTTGCCGTTCGCCAGTGCCTCCAGCATCGCCCGTTCCTCCGGAGCAGAGAGCGGCGGCGGTAACGTATCCGCTCCGTGAATGTAGTGCATCTGTCCCGAACAAAGCCAGAATTGCAGCTGCCGCAAAAATTGCAGCAAAGATTTCATAAGGCAAACTCCTTTCTACGCACATAGACCGTTAAATCGTTTGCAGGAGGTTGGGGTGAAAAATTGCCTGCTCCTGTGCATCTGCTAACCCAATGCGGGCAGCAACCTGCTGTCTTGCTCCCGTTGTTTCATTTTGCAGCAGCACTTCATCCGCCTGAAAAACCGGCATCAAACTTGTGCCGGATACTGTCCCATAGGGAACATAGTGGTAGTGCCGCTGCTTTTTCTGGCATTGCGGCAGCAGGTCAGAAAATGCCTGTCGGCTGCAAACAATGATGGGCAAGCCACTGTATGGGTCAACCAAGTTGTTTCCGGTGTCTGCTAACCCTGTTTGTATCCGAGTTTCTGAGCCGATGCGAATATAGACCCGATAGGGAACATCGGTGTGTCGGCATCGCATCCGGACAGCATGCCAGAGTCGCAGAATTCCATATGCCAATAGCGTGCAGAAAATGCAGACCGGAAGAGAAAGCTGCAAGTAAAAGCATTGATTGCCCAGAAAAATCCGGCGGCTGTTGGTGCTCTGCTGAAGAAACATCAGGAAGCCTGCAAAGAGCATACTGCAACAGAAGAACCAAATGGTTTGCCGCAGCATGGTTCGGCGAGAAAGTCCGAAACAAAGCACCCCGTTCATGCCAGCAGCTGTTCCCAGCCGAATCAACAGGTTGACTGCCAAAGGCAGGGGCGGCAGGAGGATGACCAGTGCAGAGAAACTGCCCAGCAGAGCACTGAGCAGGCAGCGTGGAATCCGGCAAGGCGTGTGCGTGAGAAATGCCGTTCCCCGCAGAAGAAAATAGTTGACACAGAAGTTGAAGAAGAGCAAAACGTCGACATAAATGACTTGCATTGCAATCACCGCCTGTCTTTTGATTATAGCACAGAGCAGGGGAAAATGCTGTCGAAAGTCGTTTGCAGCCGAAAAAAACACAGCCCCACAAATAAAATTGCAGGGCTGCGAATGAAAAATAAATGGAGAAAGATGAGAAAGTAAAACAGCTGTTATTCTGCTGCTGTCAATGGGATAATCGTTTGGTCAACTTTGAGATAAGTAACGGCGTTCGGGTCAATCGGCTGGGGGAGGTCAAATTCCAACCATCCTGTGCCATCCAAGTTGTGAGAAACGCCGTATCCGGCAGATAATCCGCCTTTTCCGTCCTGTAAATCAACGGCGGATACGATTGTACCGTCTGCTAAAATCACAGAAACAGATTCCGGCTGTGTTACAAGATCTCTATCCATTTTTCCAGCCAGTTTGATATGAGAAGGATAGCAGGTGACTTGCTGAATATGGAAAACTTGATAAGTCTTTTGAATTTCAACATAGTGTTTCCAAATGCCATCCGCAGTATAGGTAACACTCGGAATGGTCTGGATGTTGTCCAAGTGGAATGCAACTGTGCCAAGTGTGCTGTCGTCAGATGTTTTCAGGGCAAATGCTACATCTGCTTGCTTGTTCAAAAAGGCATCCATCTGTATTTTGCAGGTGAAAGTATAAGTACCATCTGCTTGCTGTTCGGAATAGGCATACATCGTGTTCAGCGATTCAGAGCTTAGCAATTCAGAAAGAGGCTTGTTGTCGATGTTCAGGCTGCATACATCAATGATAAACATTGTTTCTTCCGGCAACATATCCGGCTGATTTGGAGCAAGATTCAGCACCATTGCAAGATTTGTTCCATCGCTGAGCACACCAAGCGGTGTGACGGTAAAGTCATCCATGCCTGTCGTCGTGAAATTGGAAATAGTCGCCACCATGGAAGCAGGGTCAAGAATGGTATTGTCTGCTTTGGCAGTCAGTGGAATAGTGACATCATCCATTTGAATGGCAGTGGCTGCGGTTGGGTCAATGGGTTTTTCCAGATAGAGGAATTGTTCTACCTGTGTCAGGTCTTCAGTGACAATGCCATGATTGCGGTAACCGCTTGTCATGTATTCTCCAGCAACAGTGCTACCGTCTTTCAAGATGACCGATACTTGTTTTGCGGAGTTGGTTTGATTGTCTGCTGTGCCGTCAATGGTCAGCGTCAGCGGCTGTAAGACAACTTGTTCTACATTGAGAAAACCATTTGCATTGTTCCACGTTCCGGAAGCGGTGTAAACACTGGTCTGTGGTTTGTTTTGTAAGTCGATGGTGATGGAAATCGTGCCGATCGTACCGAAGTTTTGCTTGAGCGTTTCGTATTGTTCGCCCTCATATAAGATTGCCTGCATTTCTGCCTGATAGGTCATGTGGTTTTCCCATGTGCCACTATCTAAATGAATCTTGTTGGTAAATAAATAGCCATCTCCGTCCGGTCGAGTTTCCGAAGCACTGCCTTGTAAAAACTCTGTGTTTGTTTCGCCATTGAACCAGAATGTTCCGGTTTGGGAAATGGTGAATCGGTCGGTATATTTTTCTGGGTTCTCTGTTTTGGGGGTCAGATGAACGGCGTAATATAAGTTGGATTCATCTGCAAAGGCAGCAATCAGTTCTGCGTCCAAATCGTCCAAATTGGCGGAAAAAGCAGAAACATTTCCGGCTTGTTGCGATGCATATTGTGCCGTTGCTGCATCATCGCTGCTGTTCGGGAACAGCTGATGAATCCAGTTTGTGCCCTGAATGGCAGAAACGGAAACCATACCGATGACGCTTATGCAAGCGGCAATCGCAACACCAGCAATCACGTTACGTTTCCAAGTTCTGCGAGTTGGAACGGGGCTGGCGTTGTGTGCAATTTGTTCTAGAATCGCCTGTTCACAGCGTTCCGGCATTTGAATGCGATTCATAATTTGCTGATAACGATTCTTGTTCATAAAAATCCCTCCCTTGTTCCGTGAGTGCCAATTTTAATTTCTTTCTGGCACGGGCAAGCTGCGTTTGAATAGTTGAGATTTTACGGCCAGTCAGGTCGGCAATCTCTTGAATGGAATATTCCTCGTAATAATAGAGCAAGATGACAATGCGGTATCGTTCCGGCAGTGCAAACACTTCTTCATAGAGCAGGTTGTCGGTCGGGTCGGAGAACAGCTCCGGAATTTCTTTGTAGTCTGCTCTCCGGTTGTACCAGACGGATTTCCGGAGGTTGTGGCAGGCGTTGAGGGTCACTCGAATCAGCCACGCTTTTTCCAGACCAGCATCTGTGAAGGGTTTGGATAGTTGATAGAATTTCAGGAATGTTTCTTGTGATACATCTTCTGCATCAGCGGTGTTGCGGAGATAGGTATAAGCAATGCGGTAAACCATGTCTTTGTATTGTTGGAGTTTTTGTTGAAATGTGGATTTGTCCATGTTGTTCATCTCCTTTTGTGGGATTCAGAAGTACTTCACCCTAATAACAATTGAACCCTGCAAAAAATCCCATTGTGCAGAAAAATTTTTTTACAGGGGAAAAAAAGGGGTGAAATCTGTGAAAAACAGCGAAATTTCTGAATATTTTCCGAAAACCATTGCAATTGAAACGAATTTATAGTATAATAAAAATTGTATGTGTAAGCACAAACGGTTTATTGAGTGATTTGAAAAGAGAGGTTGACACTATGGTTTTATTAGATGAATTGCGTGTAACCATGTCCGACTATCAGAAAGATATGGATGAGTTGTACGAAGTATTGGGCGTTGCGGCTGCAACAGAACGCTACAATGTATTACAGGAAGAAATTGCAAAAGAAGGATTCTGGGATGATCTGGAACATTCTCAGAAAGTGTTGCAGGAATCCAAGACACTGGAAAACCGCATCAATTCCTATAAGAAAATGCAATCGGAACTGGAAGATATTATTACACTGATTGAACTTTCTCTCGAAGAGGGCGAAACAGAAAGCACACCGGATATGAATGCAGAATGCGATGCTTTTATTAAGAAGCTGGAAGAAATGAAATTGGCATCTCTGCTCACTGGAGAATATGACCACTCCAATGCAATTTTGACGTTCCACGCCGGAGCAGGCGGAACAGAAGCACAGGACTGGGCAGAAATGCTCTACCGGATGTATAACCGCTGGGCAGAACGGCATCATTTCAAGGTAACAACATTGGATTATCTGGACGGCGATGAAGCTGGCTTGAAGAGTGCCTCCATTTTGATTGAGGGCGAAAATGCCTATGGATTCCTGAAGTCAGAATCGGGCGTGCATCGTTTGGTTCGGGTATCTCCGTTCGATGCCTCCGGCAGACGGCACACTTCGTTCTCCGCAGTGGAAGTCATGCCGGAAATTGATGACAACATGGAAGTAGACATTCGTCCGGAAGATATTAAGATGGATGTATTCCGTTCCAGCGGTGCAGGCGGTCAGCACATCAACAAGACCAGTTCTGCGGTTCGGTTGACGCACTTGCCAACGGGCATTGTTGTTTCCTGCCAGACACAGAGAAGCCAATTCCAGAACAAGGAATATGCAATGAAGATGTTGAAGTCCAAGTTGGTGGAAATCAAGGAACGGGAACACCTCGATAAAATCGCCGACATCAAGGGCGTGCAGAAAGAAATTGCATGGGGTGCACAGATTCGGTCTTATGTATTCATGCCATATACACTGGCAAAAGACCACCGCACCAGCTTTGAAAACGGAAACATTCAAGCGGTTATGGATGGCGATTTGGATGGCTTTATTAATGCTTATCTGAAAGCCCTGTCCAGCGGAACATTACAGAAGTAAATTCTGAACATACAGAAACATCGAAATAGAAAAAGACTGTCGCAGGGAATGAAAAGCGGCAGTCTTTTTCTTACGAGTGGTCAGGCGGTGTGAGCCCATATCGTGCATAGAAAGCGGCAATGTCTGCTGGCGTTTTTACCAGTTCTGCATACCGTAATTTCTTTTCGGCAGCATCGTAAAAACCAATGGTGGTTTCTCCGGTGCAAATGCTGGATTCGATTTGGATTTGTTCCGGTGTGCAGCCGTCCGGCAGCGGTAGGATGGGCTTCTTGTGGGAAAAGAAATGCATGAAGAACGCTCCTTTCATCAGAATTGGATTGGAAATCATGAAAAATATAGCACAAATCGGATGTCTTGTCAAGCAATGAAACCATTTGAATATCGCCGCAGGCGAACTGCGGTCAAGCTGGCTCAGCTTGGCGAGGGGTGCAGGGGGCAAGCTGCCCCCTGCATAGAAGTGCATGATGAATTGTAACAAAAATCTAAGAAGAAATCAGAAGAACCGCAATTGCTTTCAAGATTATAGGGTTGTAATGATAAAACAAGGTTTCAGGGGCAATTGCGGTTCCAAAGGCAAGCTGGGGATGTGCCCCAGCCTTGCCGAACCGGATGCAGACAATTTTCCCAAGAATCAAACAAAATGATCACAATGTTTTTGTTGACGATTCTGTAATTGTGCTTTTTCAAACGTCCACACCAGCCCTTGACAATTCGACGGAAATACAGTATAATAAAGGTTGTATTTTTCGCAGATTCCCGTAGGAATCGGCGAATGGGAATGAGAACCATTATCAGGAATAAAAGGAGTCATGCAGTATGGCAATGAAACAGATTTCAAAAAGCGGTTATGACAAACTGAAAGAAGAACTGGATTATCTGGTTGGCGTAAAACGTGCGGAAATGGCACAGAAACTGAAAGAAGCTCGTGCACAGGGCGACCTTTCTGAAAACGCAGAATATGATGAAGCGAAGAACGAACAGGCAATTCTCGAAGCACAGATCAAGGAAATCCAGTATACCTTGGATAACTGCGAAGTCGTAGACGATGACAGCATTTCCTTGGATGAAGTTGGTCTGGGTTCTACCATCAAGCTGAAAAACTTCCAGAGCGGAAAAGTAGAAACCTGGCAGATTGTCAGCAGCAACGAAGCAAATTTTGCAGAACATAAGATTTCGGACGACTCTCCGATCGGAAAAGCTGCCCTCAAAAAGAAGGTCGGCGAAACATTTCAGGTATTTGCACCAGTTGGCACATTGCTCTTTGAGGTGCTGGAAATCGGCAAGTAAGTTGTCGGTAATTTAAAAGTGGAGGATCTTACATGGCACAACAGCAGAATCCGCAGCAGAACGCAGCAGCGGAAACCGAACAGGATATTAACATTTTAAAGAAGATTCGGATGGACAAGCTGGCAGAATTACAGGCAGCTGGCAACGACCCATTCACCATTACAAAGTATGATGTCACTGCACACGCAGCAGACCTCAAGGCAGACTATGAAGCAACTGAAGCTCGCCTGAAGGAAGCTGCAAACGGGGACGAAGAAGCTTTTCAGGCAAGCTTAGAACCGCTCAAGGAACAAATCGTTTCCATTGCCGGCAGAATCATGAGCTGGAGAGATATGGGACGTGCAAACTTCATTGATGTACGGGACGGCTCTGACCGAATTCAGGTCTATGTTCGGATGAACGACATCGGCGGTAAGGAAGCATTCAAGGAATTTAAGAAGTGGGACATCGGCGATATTGTCGGCGTCAAGGGCTTTGTATTCCGGACGAAGAAGGGCGAAATTTCCATTCATGCACAGGAAATTACCCTGCTTTCCAAGGCACTGTTGCAGTTGCCGGAAAAGTGGCACGGTCTGAAAGACCAGGATACCCGTTACCGGAAGCGGTATCTGGATTTGATTGTCAATCCAGAGGTGAAGAACACCTTTGTGACCAGAAGCAAGATTCTGCGGGAAATCCGGAATTATTTGGATGGTATCGGCTATGTAGAAGTAGAAACACCAGTTCTGCTGCCGTTGCAAATTGCCGCTGCAGCAAGACCGTTTGTGACCCATCACAATACACTGGATATGGATATGTTCCTGCGGATTGAAACCGAACTGAACTTGAAGAAGCTGATTGTTGGCGGATTTGAACGGGTTTATGAAGTCGGCAGAATCTTCCGGAACGAGGGCATGGATCCATCCCACAATCCGGAATTTACATCCATTGAAATGTATCAGGCATATACCGATTATAAGGGTATGATGGACTTGATCGAAGATATGTACCGGACACTGGCAAAGACCATTTGCGGCAGCGACCACATTCTGTATCAGGGCGTTGAAATCGCACTGGGCGAACCGTGGGAACGGTTGACGATGGTTGAAGCAGTCAAGAAGTATGCTGGTGTCGATTACTACGAATGGGACAGCGACGAAGCTGCAAGAGCTTGTGCCAAGGAAAAGGGCGTGGAAGTCGAAGAAGGCGAACACGCTACCAAGGGTCATGTCTTGATTGCATTCTTTGATGCATTCGTAGAAGAAAACCTGATTCAGCCGACTATTATTTATGATTATCCGGTTGAAAATTCACCGCTGGCAAAGCGGAAGCCAAGCGAACCGGCATTTACAGAACGGTTTGAATACTTCATCTATGCAAGAGAAATGGGCAATGCATTCTCTGAATTGAATGACCCGATTGACCAGAAGCAGCGGTTTGAAGCACAGGTTGCTGCAAGACGGGAACTGGGCGATATGACTGGGGAAGTAGACGAAGATTTCGTAAATGCATTGGAATATGGTCTGCCGCCAACGGGTGGTCTGGGCTTAGGTTTAGACCGTCTGGTAATGCTGTTGACCGACAGTGCTTCCATTCGGGACGTTCTGCTGTTCCCGACCATGCGACCACTGCCGAAGAATGGACAGGAATCGGAAGAAGATGCAGACGAAGCAGAGGAAACAACCGAAGCATAAGCTGCAAAAAAGAAAGATGCAGAAAAACAGAAGGGGTGTCATCGGAAAACGGGACACCCCTTTGTGCTTATATTAAATGAGAATGAATCATTACAAGAAAAAAGGAGTCTTTTATGGCAGAAGAAATCCCGAAACAAACAACGCCAGAGCAGGAAACCACTGCTCCTACCGGAAAGAAGAAAAAAGAAAAAGGCAAAAGTTTTCTCGAAACCATGCGGGAGATTGATGCGAAAGAACAGCAGCAGGAAGAAGCCCGTGAAGCTGCGATGCAGGCACAGCTTGCAGAGCAGGAAAAACGAGAAAAAGAAGCCTATGAGAAAAAAATTCAGCAAGACCGCATTGAACTGATTCGCCTGAAACAGGGTGTGATTACCGAAAGCGACCGGATTGCAGAAGAACATCCCGAAAAGAAAAAAATGCCGCTCGGCAAGCGAATTTCCAACTTTTTTTACCATAATAAATGGTGGCTGGGAATTACAATTGTATTGGTATTGATTTTCGGCTATCTGGCATATGACCAGCTGACCAAAGTCAAGCCGGATTTCGTTTTAATGGTCTTGACCGATAACGAGGAATTGCAAAAGAAATCCGCAGAACTGCAAACCTATCTAGAGCAGTTCGTAGATGATGAAAACGGAGATGGAAAAGTCACTGTTAGCATTTATTGTATTCCCGTATCGGATGAAATTGACGATATGGACTATTATACTGCCAACGCCACCAAACTTTCGACACAAATGCAGATGCCGGAAGGTGTCATGCTCCTGACGGATGCAAAGGCGAATGACTATATTTCCGCAGAAGATACACTGGTGAATTTAGAGCAGCTGTATCCGGAGGATTCTCACATCCGAGAATATGGGTATTATCTGCGGTATACAGATTTTGCACAGAAAATCGGCTACTCGGAAGGGCGACTGGATCGGGATTTGTGTTTGAGCCTGCGGAAACCAACAGAGGGTTACAAGAGTGAAGCCGTGATGCAGGAATACTATGTGTATGCGAAAAAGGTGCTGGAAGAGATTATGACGGACTTGGACAACACCGAACCGCCAGCAGACAAGCCCGTATCTGAAACACCGGAAACCACAGAACAAACAACTGAACAGGGGGAATAAATATGCTGCGAATTGGATGCCACTTGCCATCATCAAAGGGCTATCTGGAGATGGGAAAACACGCAGTTGCTTTGGGAGCAACGACATTTGCTTTCTTTACACGAAATCCACGGGGCGGAAAAGCAAAGCCGATTCAGAAAGAAGATGTTGCTGCATTTTTAGCGTATGCAGCAGAACATGACCTGCAACATCTCGTTGCACACGCACCGTATACCATGAATTTGTGTTCCGCTGACCCCAGCATTCGGCAGTTTGGGAAAGATATGCTGGCAGATGACTTGCAGCGGATGGAATACACGCCAAACCAGTATTATAATTTTCATCCCGGCAGCCATGTGAAACAGGGTGCAGAAGTGGGAATTGCACAGATTGCCGAAACGCTGAACGAAGTGCTATTTCCGGAGCAGACCACGACCGTTCTGCTGGAAACAATGGCAGGAAAGGGCAGTGAAGTCGGCAGAAACTTTTCAGAACTGCGGGCAATTTTAGACAGCGTACACTTGCAAGAGAAAATGGGCGTGTGTCTGGATACCTGTCATATCTGGGATGGCGGTTATGATATTGCCGGAAATCTGGAAGCGGTGTTGGAAGAGTTCGACAAGACAATCGGCTTGCATCGTCTGTATGCAGTACACTTAAACGACAGTATGAACCCATTGGGAGCACACAAAGACCGTCATCAGAAGATTGGACAAGGCTATATTGGACTGGAAGCTTTGAAAGCCGTTGTTCGGCATCCAGTTTTGAAACAGTTGCCGTTTATTCTGGAAACACCGAATGATGATGCTGGATATGCAGCAGAAATTGCACTGCTGCGAAAAGCTGCAGAAGAAAGCAATTAATTTCCGCCGCAGGCGAACTGCGGTCGAGCTGGCTCAGCTCGGCGAGGGGG
>OLPI01002699.1_pt1 | contig 13522 bp, 10 predicted proteins | sample 1672361 | NCBI WGS metagenome assembly OLPI01 (sample SAMEA3136675, study PRJEB25190) | human gut metagenome
AGGCATTTTCTACGCCGCGACTATCTTCACATTTTATTCTATATAACGTTTCTGGGTTTCGTTTCTTTAGTCTATCAAATCAGGAGTTTATTATTTTAATTGGTTTATAATTATTTTTTTTATTGTTTTTATGTTTAATGGTTTAGCAACATGGGCATTCATTCCTGCATCCATTGCATGCTGAATATCTTCTGCAAATGCATTTGCTGTTAATGCTATGATGGGAATGGATTGAGCATCTGTTCTGTCTAGCCGGCGAATCTGCCTTGTTGCTTCGTAGCCTCCCATAACCGGCATCATAATATCCATCAGGATAAGATCATAGCTGCCCACAGGATGCGTAGAAAATGCTTCTACTGCTTTTTGTCCATTATTTACACAAAAGACTTTGGCTCCTTCTTCTTCTAAAAGAATTCTTGCAACTTCCTGATTTAGTTCATTATCTTCTGCGAGAAGAATTTTTATATCTTGAATAGATTCTCTTTCTGTTTTTTCTATAACCGTTGTCTTTAACCCCTGTGTCCGTTCAAAAGGAAGTGTGATAATGAAGGTGCTTCCTTCTCCCAGCTTACTGAAAACCTCAAGACTTCCTCCCATCTGTTCAAATAATGCTTTTGCAATACTCATTCCCAGACCGGTTCCCTGATAAACACTTCTTGCATCTGTTCCTTCCTGTGTAAACGGTTCAAATATCCTACTTAGATAGTCTTCACTGATACCAATTCCTGTATCGCTGATTGTCCACTGATATGTAAGTATTTTTTCATCTGAATGAAGAAGTCTAACATGGGTTCGAATCTCTCCATTCTCTTTATTATACTTTATACAATTGCTGTAGATATTCATCATTGCCCGGATTAAATGTAATGGACTTCCATAAATATAAGGATTCTCATAAACTTCCGGCTCGATCTCCATTACTGTAGTAAGTCCCTGTTCTTGTGCCTGCATACCAATGATTGTCATAATCTCTCGTCCCTGTTCAATAACATCAAACGGTTCATGGGACAATACCAGTTCCCCTTCTTCTATTTTAGACATATCAAGAACATCATTAATCAATGATAAAAGATGACTCGCAGCAATATTTGCCTTCTCGCGATTTCTCTTTAAAAATGTTGTATCCTCTTCATGTTTTTTATCAATTTCTAAAAGACCGATAATACCATTTAATGGCGTGCGCATGTCATGAGACATTCGTGAAAGAAAGTTTGACTTCGCTGCGTTGGCCTGTTTTGCTGTACTTAAAGCTTCCTGAAGTAATCTCTTCTGGTGAATTTCTTTTGCAACAACATCATCTACATTTAAAAATCCAAGAACGATGATCCCTGATTCTTCATCTCTGATAAACCGGAACTGATAATACTGTATTTTGCCTTCTTTGACAATACGGTAATTTCCTTTATATTCTTTTTCCCCGGAAAGGGTCTCCATTACATTGTCAAATTGCAGTGCCTCCTGCATCATCAAACGATCTTCTGGGTAGACACATTCATTAATATATTTATCAAAAAAATCCTCATAGGCATATACATTTTCATTTTTTCTATCAGATTCGGATACTGTATAATCTTCCTGCTTGATAATGGACAGCGTTTTTTCCCGCGAGTGGATTAAATAAACATTCAGGTAATTACTACTTAATGTCTTAACAATGCTGACCTGGGTCTCATAAGCTTCCTGGACTGCTGTAACATCTTTTCCATATAATACAGCTTCCAGATGATCATTAGCAGGATTTACAAAAAGACGCGCTGCATATCGGGAAATTCTTGCTACATCATCATCATAGTAACAACGTGATACCCGGACAATCTCTACTTGACCGGACTGATAACTGCGAAGCATTGATTCCCGGCAATAAGCTGCAATAAAATCCTGACGGTCTTTTAATGAAGGAATATATTTCGCTGTACTGGCAACAAACTCATCAATCGAACATTGTTGATCGATCATATAAGCAATCTGAGAAGTTCCTCCAACATTTAATATTTTATCTGCAGTCACATCCATATGAAAATATCCTGCTGCATCTGCAATAGATGCAATGAGCAAATTTAACTGCTTCTCATAAATCTTTCGAGCACTTACATCATCATCTTCACATACCAGTGCAATGACAAAATCTTCATAACGCTCTACTTCCCCATCTCTGGCTATCATTAAATAATAATAGTGCGTCTGGGTTGTTTTTATTCTGCAATGTAATTTAAAACCAGATGTCTGAGACAGCCGTTCCTGCACCATCGAAAGTTCTGTCTGCTCAAACATATATGCCTGTTCATCCGGGTGTACATATTTTTTTATAAAAGCTTCCCGTAAGATATCATATTGCATCCTGTCATCTGTATCTCTATCTATGCTTTTTTCATCCCCTTCTAACTGATACTGAGAACGATACACAGAAACGGCTCCTGTCTGCCTGCTCACTCCATAAACAGCTACATAGTCTGATGCCAGAAGATTAATCGCTCCCACTAACCTAAGAGCCTTCTCCCCTGTAGGAATAGCGCTTGCCAGACGTTCTCCTTCCGCAACCGTACTAAATACCATTGCATGTCCCACTTTTTCATCTGAAAGCTTCAGCTCTACGGCATCAACAGTTTCATAAATCTTTCGAATAGGATCAAGATATGTTCTCGGTCCGTAAATCTTATTCATTACCGGACAGGGTGGACAGGGCGAGTCCAGTCCCATCAATGCCTTATAGCACTTTATCCCTTTCTGAAGATTTGGATAAATCTCCTTTGCTGTATCATTAAAACCAATAATCGTATACTCTTCGTCAATACTGTAATACCCCGATGAATGTGTGTTCATATCCCCGCACCTTCCTTTTCATTCTTCATAACTATTTATAGTATAGCATTACTTTACTACATCCACTACTTTTTTCAGTAAAACCGTAAGAAAATACTTTTTACATTTATTTTACCTTTATTTCTCTAGAGTTTGCTAGAGAAATATCGTGATATGGCGTATACTGAAAATATATGTGTAATAACAAGTCTTCTATAAATTACACATACTAATATAAACAACTCCTTCCGTTGTCTTATTCATACATTTTAAAATACATTTTAATTCAAGAATGCTCCACTGATACTGATTTGTTGCTCGCCACCTACAGAGGTGGGAGTCATATCACATCTGATATAAAAAATGATTTATAAAAAAGAAAGAAGGGAAACGATTCATTGAAAAGAAAGAAGGTAAAATCCATAAAACAACTGGGGAATACGGGGACACAGTTAGAAAAAGAAGTCGCTGCGATGGAAGAAGCTATGAAGCAGCATAACATAGAAGAGAATTGTCAGAAACTTATTGATGGGCTGATGCCACAGATTAAAGATATGGAACGAACACTTTACGGTACTTATCACAGAAATATTATTGAATATTCCACAAGCCGTATTAAAACTCCGGAAAGTATTGTGGAAAAGCTCCATCGTAAAAATCGGGAAGTTTCTCTTAACAAGGCAATAGAAACGCTTCGTGACCTCGCCGGCATCCGCATCATCTGTTCTTTTCAGGATGATGTCTATCGGGTAGCCGGAGCAATTAAAAAGCTTCCCGGCTATGAGCTTGTGAAGGAGAAGAATTATATTACAAAGCCAAAGTCCAGTGGCTACCGCAGTATTCACCTTATTTTAAGACCGACAAAAACAACATCGAACATCAAATGCATTGAAGTTCAAGTTCGTTCTGCTGCCATGAACTACTGGGCAATTCTCGAACACCAGCTCTGCTATAAAAACGAAAAAAAAGGGGCGGAACGCATCCGCAAAGAATTAAAAGAATGTGCGATCGATATTGCAAAAATTGATAAAAAAATGTTGAAGCTTCGAAAAGAAATCGAGAAGATTTAATATCAGAAAGATATCCTTTCTGTACAAGCGTTTCCATTTACCTTTCCCACAATCTACGATACACTATGTGTAGATTATGGGATTTTATTGTTATTATACATAATATAGAGAAAGGCATCTTTTTTTTATGAGTCATACAGAATTTACTACTACGACAAATGAATTTATCGGAACTGCGGCAGGTCATACGATCGGAATGGTGATTCCGAATATTGACCCGGAAGTACGCACACTTTTAAAGATTCCGGAGCAGTATTCTTCTCTTGGCATTCTTACTTCAAGAACCGGTGCCGCCGCACAGGCTTTTTCAGTAGACGAAGCTGCCAAAGCCTGTAATGTGGAACTGCTTATTTTCGAGCTGCCAAGAGATACCGAAGGTTATTCCGGTCATGGTAACCTTATTGTTCTTGGTGCATATGATGTAAGTGATGCCAGACGTGCCGTTGAAGTTGCTTTAACACTCATTGATGAAAAGGCTGAACGTATTTATATTAATGAAGTCGGTCATATGGAAATGCACGTCACAGCGAATGCCGGTCCCGTCCTTCACCAGATTTTTGACGCACCACTTGGCAAGGCATTTGGCTTCATCTGTGCCGGTCCCGCCGGAATTGCCATTGTTGCTGCAGATACCGCTGTAAAGTCCTCTCCGGTTGATATTGTATGGTACGGTACCCCTTCCATCAACTTATCACGCACAAACGAGGTCATTATCGGTGTCAGCGGAGATTACGGTGCTGTAAAGAAGGCAGTCGATACCGCTTACGAAAAAGCAAGTGCCCTCATCGAAGTATTCGGACAAAAGCCTGCTTCTATTTTACACTTTAAACCAATAGAAAACACTGACAAGACAGAGTAAGACGAAGAATACATCTTATTCAAAAGATTTATAAAAAGCGCGGAAACCTATCATATATCCGATACGTTCCCACGCTTTTTTCATGTGAATTATTTCAAATCATAATCATCTAAAAAATGATGCTTCACTCCATCTTTTTTATAAGCAATCACCGTTTCAATATTAACATTTTCCACGCTCTTAAAAATATGTGCTTCCACATAAGGATTCTTCTTTTTAAGCTCAGCGATGAGCTGCTTAATCTCTATTCGCTTCGACTGATTCTCTTCATTATTACATGTTGTACATGTATCTGTGAACTTACATGCACACTGGATAAAGCGAAGATCATTATAATCCCTCCATGCCTTAATATCATCTTCACGAATAAGATATAACGGCCGGATCAGCTCCATTCCTTCAAAATTTGTACTGTGCAGCTTCGGCATCATCGTTTGAATCTGCGCTCCGTAAAGCATTCCCATCAGAATCGTCTCAATAACATCATCATAATGATGACCAAGCGCAATCTTATTACATCCTAATTCTTTCGCAAAATTATAAAGATATCCTCTTCTCATTCTCGCACAAAGATAACATGGCGACTTCTCAATATGATATACCGACTCAAAAATATCCGACTCAAAAATATGAACAGGAACCTTTAACTTTCTCGCATTCTCCTCAATCACCTTCCTGTTTTCCGGACTATATCCAGGATCCATCACCACGAATTTTACTTCAAACGGAAACTTATTATGAAGCTTCAGCTCCTGAAAAAGCTTCGCCATCAACATCGAATCCTTTCCACCGGAAATGCAAACTGCAATACAATCCCCCTCTTTTACAAGTTCATACTGGTTAATCGCCTTCGTAAACTTGCACCAGATATTCTTACGAAACTTCTTACGGATACTCTTCTCCACCTGGGCACACACTTCATCCGCCTGCTGATTCTTCATCTGCTCTAACAGCCATGCCGTATAACCACCCTTTAAACTAAACGCATCATATCCTCTGTCACGAAGCTCCTCGGCAAGCTCCTGACTGATACGCCCTCTCGCACAATAAATAATCAGCTTCTTATCCGCTAAATCCTCTCTTGCCTGTGCCGCTTGCTCATCTGCTTTTACAAGTCCACCCTGATATTTCTCCAAAATAGCATCCTTACTCATGTGAATCGCCCCCGGAATCATTCCATGTCCGACTTCCACATCGCCTCGCATATCAAGTAATCTATAACTATCTGGCATCAACTGCTCTAATTCATTTATCGTAATATCCATCTGCTTATCCTTTCCAAAAAAATCATAGAAGAATAATAACACAAAAATACTTGATTTGATAGATTAAAGAGACGAAAAAAGAAAAAATACCCTATCCCATCTGCTCTGTAGTCGCTGTGTTTAAAATGCTCGTTCGCATCCTAAACACGCTCCGAAGCCGCATCTGGGATAGGGTATTTTTTCTTTTTTCTGACTATCTAAATCCACAATTAGTGAGAATGGGAGATTAAATACTAATTTATTTGAGGGGCTAAAGAAACAAAAAGCAGAAGAAAATTAGTATTTTTGCTTGAGGAAGAATAAGGGGATTCTCTCTCCAACATAAATCACTAATTTGCTATTTACTTCCAAAAACAGGCAGCCGCTAAAACAAAATTTTATGCTGAATTGTAAGAAAACTGTGGTAAAGAAAAAAGAATTGTTATAAGTATTGCATTTTGTGACTTTGCGCTGTGGAATTTTGACTCTGAAAACTTCGGACTCGTTTTTCCGAAGTTTTCGTTTTTTGAGGCAAAATGAAGCGTTTAGCGCAACGGAACAAAATCAAACTTATAACCATTCTCTTTTCTTTAGAAGACTGAATACAATTCAGCTCAATATCTTCTACTAAAGCGGTGTCTGTGTCCTCAGCAAATTAGTATTTTGTAATATTCTTTTGCTGTTATACTGTAAATTATCGCATAGATTACTGCAAATACCGCTACTGTTCCTACTGTATACATGAAAAATAATGATACATTCGTAAGGTTTAACACGCTGAGCAGCTTTGTGATAATTTTAAAAGCAAATGCCAGATGAATGACTGCCATAATCAGTGGCAGGAAGAAGACGAGTAGCACCTGGCTTCTTATGGACTGTCTGACTTCTTTTTTGCTCATTCCGACTTTCTGCATGATCTGGTAGCGTTCTCTGTCATCATACCCTTCAGATATCTGTTTGTAGTAGATGATAAGTGTCGTTGCCATCAGGAATATGATTCCGAGGAAGATACCGATGAAGAGAAACCCACCGTAAAGTTCATAAAAACTTTCTCTACTTAATTCTCTGCTTTCAATGGAACAATTCGCAAATTTTTTCTGAAGCTGTTTCTGAATACTTTTTTCTGTTTTTGCACGATTTGCTCTGCTTCCGTTTAAATTAAAACTGTAACTGTACTGTATTTTTCCATAATATTCTTTCAGTTCATCATATATATTACTATTCTCGTAAATATCTTTTAAATAGGATGTGATGATACTGCTGTCTTTGACTACTACATACCATCCATCTATGAAACTAGTTGTATCAGCTTTTGCTATTGCTAGTCTGTCTAATTCATCGACTACTTTATATGAGATGCTATTTAACTGAATGACTTTCTTATTTTTTAGGGCTTCTGTATCACTTTTTTTATGACTTCTATTATGATTTCTATTATGATTTCTATGATAAAGAAGAACTTCATTTTCTTTCAGGTTTACATTCTTCCCTTCGGTTTGATTGTAATCAGAAAGTGGTATCATAACTAAATCCGCAGCATTTGAATTGGCATAATCCCCCGCTGCCATCATATCAAACTTCTTCGTTTTGCTATTATATACGGTTGTAAATCGCCCTATATGAAAACGTATCTGTGAAGTTGGAACTGTATGATTTTTCTTTGTCATATTCTTTATAATTTCTTCTATCTGTCCTTCTTCTTTTTGATTGATTCCTGAACTTGTGATTTGCGCCTCATATGGAAAACGGGTCACAATCACATCATTCAATCCCCCATATAAGGATACTGTCATAGAAACCAGCACAAGAACCATTGTGCTTAATATGCAGATGTTTGCAAGACCTACCGCATTCTGTTTCATTCGGTAGATCATGCCTGATACGGCTGTAAAATGTCTCGTCTTATAATAATAGCTTTTTTTGTTTCGGAGCATTTTTTAAAAAGCAATACTTCCTGCCATAAACAGGGCATATGTTCCTATAATAACAAGTATAACTGCAATGAAGAACTTTCCTAATGCCGCCATCGGTTCTTTTGTTATAAGTGCGATAGAATAACCTCCTGCTAAACAGAGGATTCCGATTATCGTCATGATCCATTTTGTCTTTGGCTCTCGTTCTCCTGTATTTCCTCCGCGCAGCAGTTCGATTGGATTTGAAAGCTTCATCTGTAAAAGGTTATACAGAAAGATCAAAATAAAAATTGCGCCAAAAAAAATCGTTGTCATTCCAATAGATGCCAGTGAGATTCTATACTCTATCTTTCCACCCATATGCAGTATTTTCAATAATATAAGATACACAAGTTTGCTCAAAAGAATGCCTGCTAAAATACCACCAATGATACTTGCCACCGTTGTTATTATAGATTCAAGAAAAAGCATTTTGCCAAGATGTCCTTTTCCCATACCTAAAATATTATAAATTCCTAACTCCTTTTTCCGGCGTTTGATAAGGAAACTATTTATATAAAACAAAAAGATAATCGAAAAAATAAGAAGTACCGCATCAGCATAAGACAACATAATCGCAAGCGGACTACCTTTTTCTACTAGAGAACGATTTCGGTACAGATTATCCATAATAAAATACATCATTACAGAAAATGCAGATGCCAAAACATATGGAATATAACTTTTCCTATTATTTTTTAAATTCGTTACTGCAAGCTTTCCATAAATTTTACTATTCATCATCCGCACCTCCCGCTGTGATTGCAGTCATCGCATCGGAAATCTTCTGATACATCTGTGCCTCACTGAGGCTGCCTTTATAAATCTGATGAAATACTTTGCCGTCTTTAATAAATAAAACTCGCCCTGCTGTGCTTGCTGCCTTTACACTATGTGTTACCATAAGGATGGTTTGTCCATCCTGATTTAAATGGGTAAATAAACGCAGAAGTTCTTTTGCTGCCTTAGAATCCAGTGCTCCGGTCGGTTCATCCGCCAGCAGAAGCTGCGGCTGTGTGATAACTGCTCTTGCAACGGCAACTCTTTGCTTTTGTCCTCCCGAAACTTCATAAGGATACTTCTCCAGCAAGTTTTTGATACCAAGTTTATCTGCAAGTGGAAGAAGTCTTCTTTCCATTTCTCCATACGATGTTCCGGAAAGTACAAGCGGAAGAAAAATATTATCTTTTAAAGAAAAGGTATCCAGAAGGTTAAAGTCCTGAAATACGAATCCCAGATTATTCCGGCGAAATGCCGCCATCTCTTTTTCTTTTACTTTGCTTAAATCTTTTTCTTTTAAAAATACTTTTCCTTCGGTCGGCTTATCAAGTGCCGCTAAAATATTAAGAAGTGTACTTTTTCCTGAACCAGATTCCCCCATAATTGCTACATATTCGCCCTGTTCCACAGAAAAGTTTACATCTTTTAATGCTTCCACCTGATTTCCGCCAAAACGTGTTGTATATACTTTACGAACATTTTTTACATCTAATAATGCCATTATAATTCCCTGCCTTTCTTCTTCTCTAGAGCGTGTTTGAAAAATGCTCTAAGCTTACAGGTTTATTATAAAAAGAAAGTGCCGCTGCTTCCATCGAAGTACCTAACACTTTCTGCTCTTACCTTACATTTTTGTAAGATATATCTTTGTTCCTCTTCCCACTTCTGAATCTGCTGTAATATTCCACTGCAATTTATCCATAATATTTTTACATAAATACAGACCGATTCCGGTAGACTTCTTGTTCTCTCTGCCATTATATCCGGTAAAGCCTTTTTCAAAAATTCGAGGCAGATCTTCTGCCGGAATTCCGATTCCTGTATCTTCGATTACAAGAGATTTTTCTTTCATATAAATAGAAATCTGTCCCTTCTTTGTATATTTCAAAGCATTCGATATGAGCTGTTCAAGTACAAAAACAAACCATTTGTCATCTGTTACTATATATCTTCCTGTCGGCTTAAAGTTCATTTTTATCTTTTTAGATATAAAAATCTTTGCATACTTTCGTATCACCTGCCGCACCATATCATCTACCGCATACTGTTTAAAAGATAAATCTGAAGATATGTCTTCAACTCTTAGATAATTTAATGCCATCTCCACATACTGCTCTATCTTGAACAGTTCCATTTTCATATCAGAAACAGGTATTGATTCCTGAATAATTTCTAACCGTTTATTTATCCGGCTGTTCACTATATCTTCTTCATATAAAAATTGCTCCGTATTTTGCAATAAAATATCCAACGCTGCAATCGGTGTTTTGATCTGATGAACCCACATGCCATAATAATCAAGCAGCTCTTTTCTTGCAATTCGATTCTTAGAAATAAGCTCCTGCTTTGCCTGACATAATTTCTTTACAAGCTCCTGATAATCATATTCAATAATATCCATATGCTCTGGGAGTTGTTCTGCATCGTCAAAAAACTGCTCCCTGTTGATATGTAATAACTTATGCCGTTTATAATATTTGTAAAAATCAATAAACAGACATACTGCACTCCACACAAAAGACAATTCGCATCCATAGATAATCGCATCAAAAGGAATATCATATAAATAAAATAGTATTCCAAATATCACAACGATTCCTGTAAATATAATAATTAGCACTTTGCGGATTTTCAAAAATGAAAAAATACTTTCTTTGATCATTTCTCTTTCTTTCCTCTATCTATCCAAATAATACCCAATTCCTTTTTTCGTCTTAATTCTTCCTTCCATACCCGCATTCTCTAACTTTTTACGAAGTCTTGCTACATTTACTGTAAGTGTATTATCATCAATAAATTCGTCACTCTCCCACAGCCTTGCGATAATATCATTTCTTGCAACAATCTTTCCGACATTCTCCATAAGCATCTGCAAAATACGAAATTCATTTTTTGTAAGAGATATTTTCTCCCCCTTATAAGAAAGAGAAGCGTCATTTAAATTAAGGAGCATGCCTTCACGCTCTAACACATTGACATTCCCTTGAAAGGAGTAGGCTCGGCGTAGTAATGCCTGTACCTTGGCTGTTAGTACATTTAGAGCAAATGGCTTCTCGATGAATTCATCGCCGCCCATATTCATTGCCATCACTATGTTCATATTATCATTCATAGAGGATAAAAACAGAATTGGAACACTCGATATTTTCCGGATTTCCTGACACCAGTAAAATCCGTTATAGAACGGCAAACCAATATCTAAAATAACAAGCTGCGGATCAAACTGCTGAAATGCTTCCATCACACATTTAAAATCTTCTATTTGTTTGGTCTCATAATCCCACCGCTCCAGATGTGCCGCCACATTTGAAGCAATCGTAGAATCATCTTCGACAATTAAAATTCGGTACATTTTTCTTCTCTATTCCTTTTAGTGCATGTTCAACAAAAATTCTTGATTATACCGACTTTGTTGAACCGTTAATAAGTTACATATATCTCCTTAAAATTCTTTTTTAAAATACTTCTCTGTATAATGAATAAACCTTTTCACTATTTCCGGAAGAAAAGATTCATTTTTATAGATAAGATATAATTCCCTGCAAAATTCCTTTTTCGGCAATCTATAAATCAATATCTTTCCAGACTCATGTAATTCTCTTATCATTTGATATGACAAAATCGAAATTCCCATTCCAGCTTCCACACAATCTCTTAGCATCTCTGCACTATCAAAGGTTGCAATAATATTTAAGTCTTCTTCTTCTATTCCAAAATATTTCAAGCTGCCGAGTGCCTCTTTCATTGTTCCAGAATATTGTCTTCTTGCTAAAAATGGTACTTCTAAAATCTGTCTTAAATCGCTCTCCCCAGAATCACTTTCTCCGGCAAAAATCTTCTGATACTCCTTTGTATTTGGTGCTGCCAAAACCAAATGGTCTTTTATCAGTGGAATGTACTTGCACTGCTTTTCTACCTTTGTCCCAACAAATCCAATATCGAGACTTCCCTCTTTTACCCGACGAATAATATCTAAACTATCCGCACTCGTCATCTCCACCTGCGTATTTACATTTTTCTTTAAAAATCCACTCAATATTGTAGGAACAAACCACTGTGCCGGAACAGAAGATGTACCAATCTGAAGAAACTCACTTCCATTCCCCCCAACTTCCATTATTGCTTTCCGATGTAAAAGTAAAATGTCTACTGCATACTTATAAAGTTTTACCCCATCTTCTGTCAATTCAAAATTTCTTGCTGTACGTCGAATCAGCTTTTTCCCAAGCTCATGCTCTAAGGCTGACACATGTGTACTAACTGTAGATTGCGATAGATGCATTTTCTTCGATGCTGCCAAAAAACCTTTACATTCTGCAACATTTGCAAAAATCTGCAATTGATGTATATCCATTTTCTCACTTTCCTTTCCGGTAAGTTTAAAATACTCTGGCCGAAAACACTCCAGATTCAAGTCGAGCAGTCACTCACCACCTGAAAGAGGTGGGAGTCTTCTCGACTGAGATAAATATATTTTACCATATCTATCGTTTTTATCAATAATCCTATCTACATTATCGAAATAATGAACTTTACTTTCTGTACAATATCTATTAAACTAATTTTAGAATAAATTACATTATGTTGGGAAATTTTACCCAAAGTGTACTCGCAAAATCGGTTACAAAAGTAAATGTATGAAAAGTTCTGAAATTACATTGAAGAGGAACCATAAAAGTATTTTTCAGTGGTAACAAGCACATACATAAAAAGCATTGAGAGTATATCCCACATAAAAGGAGGCTGCCTATTATGGAAAAAGAAAAACTATTTTGCAAGGGAGGAGGATGTACCGCTAAACTTGGTGCCGGTATTTTAAATCGTGTATTATCGAAGCTGCCGCAGGGACCGGAAGATGAGAATCTTCTTGTCGGTTATAACAGTAAAGATGATGCCGCTGTCTATAAGATATCTGATGATATTGCTTTTGTACAAACCCTTGATTTCTTTCCACCGATGGTCGATGACCCTTACACTTTTGGGAAAATTGCTGCTACGAATGCATTAAGTGATATTTACGCAATGGGCGGTGAAGTAAAGACCGCCTTAAATATTGTCTGTTTTCCTGAAAAAATGGATTTGAACATTTTAGGTGAAATTATGCGTGGTGGTGCTGAAAAGGTTATTGAAGCAGGGGGAACACTGGCAGGCGGCCATTCTATCGCTGATTCCGATGTAAAATACGGCTTATCGGTTACTGGTCTTGTGAATCCAAATAAAATCTATACCAATAATGGCGCAAAGCCTGGCGATGCACTAATTCTTACGAAGCGGCTTGGTGTCGGTATCATCTGCACAGCAAATCGAGTAGGAGAAGCTTCTGTGGAAGCGATGAAAGCCGTAACAGACTCCATGACAACCTTGAACAAGTATGCCGCAGAATGTTGCAGGAATTTCGAAATCCATGCCTGCACAGATGTTACTGGTTTTAGTTTTCTAGGTCACCTTCATGAAATGATGGATGGACAGCTTTCCTGCCACATTTATGCCGGACAGGTTCCTGTTTTTGAAGAGGCCTTACGGCACGCTGATGAATTTCTTTTAACCGCCGCCGGACAAAGAAACCGTAACTTTACTGGGCCATTTGTCCAGTTTGAA
>OLPI01002701.1_pt1 | contig 13516 bp, 13 predicted proteins | sample 1672361 | NCBI WGS metagenome assembly OLPI01 (sample SAMEA3136675, study PRJEB25190) | human gut metagenome
TGATATTGTTACTCCTGCTAATATTAGCATTATTATTATTGTTACTGCTAGTGCAATCAGTGTTACTCCTTTGTTTTCCTTTCTTCTCATCTTCAACCTCTTTCTTTTTACTAAGTATCATTTTGTCCAACAATTACTTCTGACATTTCTCCATCATAAATAACAATATTTAATGATGTTGTCTTATCTCCTATTGTTATAAATACTCTATAAAATCCATTCTCACTGCCTTGTGGAATATTTAATGTCATAGTTGTACTTTCTATTTTGTCTGTACTATTTGTTGTGTCTTTAATTTGATCTGCTAATGTATATGTCCAATTATTTATAATAGTATTATAATTCGTGTCATTACTTTTCTTCTTAACTACCACATATACACTAGGTGTTTCAATTGTGTTTACTGCTTTATATTTTAAATTCAAACTTATTGTCTTTGATTCTTCCGCTGTATTTACTATTCTATCTTCTATTTTTTCTGTTTTAACATTTAGTGCATAACTAGGATATCTCGCAATTACAAAATCTACTTCTTTTGAAACATTTTCTATTCTACTTTTCATTGGAAATTTTATATCATTCAGATTATTTCTTACATTTGCAATTCCAATTTTCACCTTATAACTTCCTGCATTTAATCCTGTTATTATAGTTTCAACATTTCCATTTTCGATATCTCCTATTGTTGCTAGATTCCCATTTATGTTAGTCTGCTTACCGTTTATTTCTACTTTTACATTATCTGAAAATGCTTTTGCTGTTGTTCCATTACTTTCAAATAATGAGACTGTTAACACATTTGAAAAATTCGTTGTTACCGCTAAATCTGTAATTTTTGTTGCAATGGTTACTTTGTGATTATTCTCACTCATCGTTACAGTTGGCACTAAAATACTACCTTCTTCGTTTTGATTTCCAACTTTTAAGATAAGGAGATATATTAAAATAACAATTAATATAAAAATTGCTATCACCTTTGCTACTTTATATTTCTTTTGTATCATATTAATTATCTCCTTTCTCTTTTGATTTTTTATTAATCTACTTGTGTAAATGTTGCTGTTACTTGTGTTGTAACTGTTGGAGCTGTTGTTGCTTCTCCTAATGCTGTATCTGCTGTGTCTGTTCCTTCAAAAGCCCATCTCCAGTATATTGTTACATCTGATGATGTTGTTGCTGATGTTTTTCCAACATAATCTAACTCAACTTCTTTTGTTATATCTTTAGCACTTTTCCATGTTGTTTTGTCTAATGAATATTCTACTGGTACATTGCTTGTATTTGATGTTTCTTTTAATGTTATAACTGCTTTTACATCAACTTCTGATTTGTTTGTTAATGTTGTTGTAAATTCTCCACCTGTTCCTGGTGCGATTTTTCCAGCTAAAACATTTTCTTCATTTGCTGAAAGATCTGCTTCTTTTACTGTGTCAAATAAATCTATAGTAGCATTTTGCTCTTTATTTAATCCACTTGCATCTACACTAAATTTTGCAACTGTAACTGTATCACTACCACTTACTGCTCTTGTGTATTTTGCATATGTACCAGAAACAAAATAACTTGCTATTGCAACTATTGCTAAAAGTAACACTACACATATTTTCTTTGTGTTTTTCTTCATAATGTCCCCCCCTTCCATTTTAAAAATTTATATATAAACATTTAGATTAAATGCATACATCCAATATATTATTTTTCTGCCTTTTGCTTTCTATATTCTTCTAGCTCTTTTCTTTCATCAGCAGATAATTTGTTATCATCTATTGCAATAAATGCTGCTCCTCCTACAAATATCAAGATTAATGTTATTATTAGTGTTGATGGTCTTTGCATAAACATTACTACATTTCCTAGTCCTGATATTTTGAATTCATATATTCCTTCTATTTGATTTAAATTAACATATCCATCATCATCTATGTTGTTGTTGTCTCCTTTTGTTTTGAATTTTATTTCACCGTTCTCTTCTATTTTTTCGACTATTCTATGTGTGACTACAACAGCATTATTTCTGAATGCTATAATGTCACCTTCTTTTAGTTTTTCATTATCAGTTTCTTTTACTATTACTAAATCTCCTGTTTTTATCTGTGTTTCCATTGAACCTGACAATACTATAAATGGTTTCCATCCACAAAATGATGGTATTTTGTCTGGATTCATATATGAATTTACTATTATTACACTATTTACAATAATAATTGGTAATAACAATATTAATAAAATAATTACAATTATCGTCTTAACTTTTTTCATTTTATTATCCCCTTTATCTTTTTATAACGCACAAAAAGACTGTATCCATTTTTAGTTTTTAAAAATGGACACAATCTTCCCTTGGTTATATTTTATTTTTTTATTTTTTAAATCACCTGTGTGTGTGTGTGTGTGTACAGCCTCAAGGCTTTCAAGCTTTTGCATATTTTAAATACTCCTTTGTATACTTGTTTTTTCCATACCTCTTTTTATTAATGATATAATATCATATTGTATTTTATTTGTATATACTTTTCAACAAATTTCTGAATTTTTCTTGTTAATGCTATCAATAAATACAAATATTTTCATATATATTCACTTATTTTACTACCACTTATACTTTTCTTTTTCTTTTAACTCAGAGTAAATTTTACAATATCTTTCATATCTTTCTACTGAAATTTTTTCACTTTCAATTGCTTTTTTTATACCACAATTTTCTTCTTTTATATGTGTACAGCCTATAAATTCACAATTTTCAATTTCTGGTACAAATTCTCTAAAACACTTATCTAATCCTGTACTTTCAATTTCGCTTATTTCAAAACTCGAAAATCCTGGAGTATCTGCAATATATGTATCTTTCTCCAATTTATATAATTTTGTATCTGTTGTAGTATTTTTACCTTTTTTATTTTTTTTGCTTATCTCACCTTCTTGAGTTTTTTCTTTATCAAATAATGCATTTATTATGCTTGATTTTCCTACTCCTGAATTTCCTGAGAATACGCTTGTTTTATTTTGTAACTCTTGTTTTAATTCATCAATGCCTATATTTTGTTTTGCACTTGTTACAATTACTTTATATCCAACTTTAGTGTATAATTCTTTTATAGTTTTATATTCATCTTTTAAATCACATTTATTAACTATTATTATTGGTTCTATTTTTATTTTTTCGGAATATGCTAATTGTTTGTCTAGCATTAATAAATCCGGTTTTGGATTTTTGGTTGATATTATAAATACTATTTGGTCAATGTTTGCTATCTTTGGCCTTTTTATCTCGTTTTTTCTTGTTTTTATTTCTTCTATTATTGCCTCATTTTTTTCTTCATCTATCACTTCTATCTCCACTCTATCTCCTACAAGCGGTTTTATATCTTGATTTTTAAATTTTCCTCTCGCATGTGCTATATACGTTGTTTCAATTGTTTCAATTTTATATGTATTTGATATATTTCCAATTATTATTCCTTCCATATTATCCCTTTCTTGTTTTTTCTAAAATATAACATATTTTTTTCAAAAATACAATCTTTTCTCTTGACTTCTTACTCTATTTAGCTGTATACTTATATTGTATTTTTTCAAATTTTTTTAATCAATTTGATTTTTATCTTTTATAGTGGGATTCCACTAATTTTTCGAATGAACAGGAGGTGATAATATGGATGTTAATGATAAGTTTGATTTAATTTTAGATAAACTTTCTAAAGTTGATAAACTTGATGAAGTAGTTGAAAGACTTGATAGTATCGAGCAAAAATTAGAAGAACATGATAAGAAATTTGCCGAATATGATAAGAAATTTGATGTTATATTTGCAAAACTTGAAGAGCATGATAAGAAATTTGATGCTATATTTGCAAAACTTGAAGAACATGATAAGAAATTCGAAGAATATGATAAGAAATTCGATAATATTGACATGCAATTTAAATCTATTAATTATAGATTTGATATGCTTCTAAAAGAATTAAAAAATGACTTTAAGAAAATTGAAGAAAAATTTGACGAAATCGATGATAGATTTGATGAAATAGATGAAAGATTTGACAGTATGAATGTTAACGTAGTATTTTCATAAAATTTATTTCTCAAATATATCAAAAAATACCCTATACATTGGTTCTTGACCTCCGTATAGGGCTCTATTTTATTTAAAATCCACTGAAATTGTATTATTTAAATTAACTGATTTTGTATCAGATGCCAATGTTTTGCCTGTTGAATCTTTTACTACTACTTTAATACTTACTGCTCCTGCTGCTTTTATTGTAGCTGAGTATTTTTCTTCATTCATTTTTGATGATTTTGTATTATATTCTTTGTCGTCTACATATACAGAAACAGTTACCTTTTCTGGTTCTATCTCTTTTCCATCTTCATCAGTTTTTTTAGTATATCCTGTTATTGAAGCAACATTAACATTTACTGTACAATCTTTATCTTCATCATATTTATTAACAGTTAAAGTTATTTTGCTTCCTTCATCAACTGTAGTATTAGCACTTAAACTTTGTTCTAAAACTACGCCATTAGTTTGAGATTTATCTTTACTGTAATTAACTTTTTCTATAACTAAACCAAGATCTTCTAATGTCTTTTTAGCAGTTTCCTCATCTTGCCCAACAACTGAAACTACTTTAACTTGTTTTATACCAGTACCAATGCTAATATAAACTTTAATAGTATCACCTGCATTTACAGTTTCACCTTCTGTCTTTTCTTGTTTTATAATAACTCCAGCTTCAACTGTCTTACTAGTTTCTTCTTGGAAATCTAATTTAATTTTTGCATCATCTGCAGCATCTTGAGCTTCGTCTTTAGTTAGACCTTTCAATTTTGGCACTGTTGTTGTTTCTGTTCCTTTGCTTACAACAACCTTTATGTCTGTATTTTCTTTTATCTTTCTTCCTTCAACATAAGGTGGATTTTGTGATATAATCTGTCCTTCTGGAACTTCTGTGTTATATTCTTGGTCTTCTTCTATATAATTCAATTTATTTTGTTTTAATATTTCTTTTGCTTCATCAACTGTTTTTCCTGTAAGATTTGGAATATCCACATCTTTAGGTCTTGTTGCATTTGAAATTCCGATTGTTAATGCTATTGATATAACAAATAATAACATTAATCCAACTATTATTGAAAGTGTCTTATGCTTCTTTATAAATTCAACGAATTTATTTTTCTTCTTTCCATTTTTATTAGCTGAATTTTGTTTTCTACTTTCTTCTTCTATTCCTATTGTAGAAATTCTTTGTGTTGGAAAATCATTTTGATAATCATTATTATCTACAAAATCACCATTAGGTTCTTTTAATGCTCTCTTCAAATCTAATAACATAGCTGTTGCATTTTGATAACGCAAATTTGTATCTTTTCTTAATGCCTTCATTATTATATCATTAACAGCTGATGGTATATTAGGGTTAACTTCAATTGGAGGAGTTGGTTCTTCTTGCATATGTTTTAATGCAACTGATACTGGTGTATCTGCATCAAAAGGAACCTTTCCTGTTAACATTTCGTACATTACAACACCTAAAGAATATAAATCAGATTTTTCATCCGTGTATCCTCCACGTGCATGTTCAGGTGAAAAATAATGTACTGAACCAATTGTTGTTCCAAACGCTGTAATTGTTGAGTTTGAAACTGCTTTTGCAATTCCGAAATCTGTTACTTTTGCCACTCCATCTTCTGTAATAATGATATTATGTGGTTTTATGTCTCTATGTATAATGTGATTTTTATGTGCTGTTTCTAATGCAGAAGCAATTTGACCTGCTATATTTACTGACCATTTCCATGGAAGTGGTCCTTTTTCTTCAACAATTATTTCTTTTAATGTTTTTCCTTTTATTAATTCCATTACTATATAATATAAATTTCCATCAGCACCTACATCATATACTGAAACAATATTAGGATGTGTTATACTTGCTGCTGATTGAGCTTCTACTTCAAATCTTTTTATAAATTCATCATCTGTTGTAAATTCATCTCTTAAGATTTTGATTGCTACATATCTGTTTAGCACATGGCATTTTGCTTTATATACTGTTGCCATTCCGCCACTGCCAATTTTCTCGATAATTTCATATCTATTTCCTAACAATCTACCTTTTAAATCCATTTTTATATCTCTCCTTATAGGTTATATGTTTTTTATTACTACAACTGTTATGTTATCTAACCCTCCATTTTCATTTGCTAAGTCTACAAGCCTGATAGGTGCTTTTTCTATGTTTCCTTTTGCTATTTTGAATATATCTTCTTGTTTTACCATATTGGTCAATCCATCTGATGATATGAGTAAAATGTCATCTCTGAGAAATCCTTTTACTGATACATCAGGCTCAACAAATGCATTACATCCAAGTGCTTTCATTAACATGTTTTTCTTTGGATGTTTTTCCGCTTCTTCTTTTGTTATAGTTCCGTCTTTTACTAATTTTTGTACATAACTATGGTCTTGTGTTAATTTTCTTATAAAATCTTTTCTTATTCTATATATTCTACTATCTCCTATATGACCAATATATGCCTTATTATTATATATTAAGCAAACTTCTAAAGTAGTACCCATTCCTTCAAGTTCTTTATCTTCTTTTGATTTTTCGTATACTACCATATTTGCATATTCCATACTACTTGCAACCAGTTGAATTAAACTTTGTTTATCTTTTTGTGTTTCTTTAAAATTGTTTGTAATATAACTTTGTGCACATTTTATTGCCAAATTACTCGCAATTTCTCCACCTTTGTATCCTCCCATGCCATCTGCTAATAAATATAATTTGATTTCACTCGACGAATCTGATATATAATATGCGTCTTGATTCATTTCTCTAGCTTTTCCTATATCTGACTTTGCATAAGCTATTATCATCGTTTCACCTCGTATCTTTTTTTCTAGTTATATCATATTAAATATTATTTTTCAATTGTTTTTATAAATTTTTTCTTCTCAATTGTCCACATGCTGCATCAATATCTGAACCTAACTCACGTCTAATAGTAGCAACAATTCCATGGTCATTTAAATAATCTCTAAATTGCATAATATTTTCGTTTGAGCTTTTTGAATATGCACCATTTTCAATTTTGTTTATTGGTATTAAATTTACATGGCACAACATCCCTCTTAATAGATGTACTAGTTCTTTAGCATCTTCTAGATTGTCATTATTATCCTTTGCTAATGCATATTCAAATGAAATTCTTCTATTTGTTTTTGCAATATAATCTTTACATGCTTGTAGCAATTCTTCAATTGGAAATGCATTATTTACAGGCATCATACTACTTCTTTTTTTATTATTAGTTGCATGTAATGAAATCGACAATGTACATTGAATATTTTCATCTGCAAGTCTATAAATTCCTGGTACTAACCCACTTGTTGAAACACTTATATGTCTTGCTCCAATATTTATTCCTTTTGGATTGTTTATTATTCTAATTGCATTTACTACATTATTATAATTATTTAGTGGCTCTCCAATTCCCATAAATACTACATTTGAAATTTTTATTCCATTGTCTCTTTCAACCGCAAGAATTTGTTCAACGATTTCTCCTGAACTTAAATTTCTTATAAAATTAATTCCTGTTGATGCACAAAATTTACATCCCATTTTGCATCCTATTTGTGATGATACACATATACTATATCCATGATGATAACTCATTAATACTGTCTCTATTGCATTTCCGTCTAGCACATCAAATAAATACTTTTTAGTTCCATCTGATGATTCTTGTTTTTTTAATATTTTAAAATTATGCATCTCATAATTTTGTTTTAATTTTTCTCTTAGTTCTAATGACAAATTTGTCATTTCATCAAAATTTGTAACTTTGACTTCATAAAGCCATTTGAACACTTGCTCTGCTCTAAATGGCCTTTCTCCCATTTGTACAAATTCTTCCTTTAATGCTGGCAAATCATAGTCTTTTATATTTTTCATTATTTTTTTCTCCTAATAATCCAATTTTCTTCACATTTTACTGGAAGCATCATTTTTACTTTTTGATCTTTAACTCCTGGATTAACTACATCCTTCTCTTCATTGGTTTCAAAATCCCATAATTTATCAATTTTAAATTGAACAGCTTCAAGTTGATCTGGAACTAATATTTCTAAAGTGTCTCCAACTTGTAGTCTATTACGAATATCTATAATTGCTTTTTCTCCATCATATCCTACAACTTTTCCGCCAAATTGATATTTTTCGTTATATTGATGTCCATCATATTCTTGAATATCTTTATTTTTCCTGTCATTAAAATAAAATGTCGTTAATTCTCTTGTTTTTATTTTTTCAATTTCCTTCATATATTTATCTGCATTATAATGTTCTGGGTCTTTTTTATAGTCATTAATTGCATTTCTGTAAACATTTACAATACTTGCTACATAATATTCTGTTTTTAAACGTCCTTCTATTTTTAAACTATCAATTCCCATATCTATTATTTCTGGAAGTTCTTTTATCAAACATAAATCTTTTGATGAAAATATGCTTGTACCATATTCATTTGTTTCAATTGGCATAAATTCACCTGGATTGTTTCTTTCTTCTGCATATAATTTATATGACCATCTACAACTTTGTGCACAATCCCCTAAATTTGCACTCCTACAAGTTAAGAAATCACTTAAGAAACATCTTCCAGAATATGCAAAACAAATTGCGCCATGTACAAATATTTCTATTTCCATATCTTCTGGTTTATTTTCCATTATATATTTTAATTGTTCTTTATTCATTTCTCTTGCCATTATCATTCTTTTTGCACCATTTTTACGCCAGAAATTACAATCATGCAAACTAACAATATTAGCTTGCGTACTTACATTTATTGCAACACTTGGAGCATATTGTTTTAATACCTCTATTACTCCTCCATCTGCTGCTATAATCCCATCTGGCTTTAATTTTTCAAGTTTTTTTGCCATTTCTATAATTTCATCATATTTTTCATCCCACGCAAATATATTTAATGTTACATATACTTTTTTTCCTATGCTATGAGCATATTTTACTGTTTTCTCTAAATCATCATCTTGCATATCTGCTCTTGTTCTTAATGATAATGATGATGTCCCACAATATACTGCATCTGCTCCATATAAAAATGCTATCTTTGCTTTTTCATATGAACCTGCTGGTGCTAATAATTCTACTTCTTTCATTTTCTATCTTCCTTCCGTACTTTTATCCAATACATTATATATTTTTTTATCAATTATGTCAATTACTTTTGCCATATTACTATACTTTTCTGGACTTTTGTGGTATAATACTTATATAAAATTTTTTAAAGAAAGGAAAAAACATTATGAATCAAAAAACATTAGACCTTATTCACGAGAAGTACCAAGAATCACTACGGAAATCTTCCAACATATTAGAGATTGTAAAAAATCTTTATAATTTGTCAAAGGATGAAGAAGTTGATAGTGCTGATGCTAATGAATTTTACTCTTTTGTTGATGGCTTGCGTGCATGCTATCGTTTCAGAGAAAATACATTTGCATCAACAAACATAACTACATACATAACTATAACAGTTATGTACATCATAATTTGGTTAAATGAAACTTATAATTTGCATCTGGACATAAATTTATATTCAAGAAGGAAGTCTCTGGAAAGTGAATTAGCAAAAATTCTTAGAAAATCTTCTGAGACATCTTCTGTAAATATACGAGATCGTTTCGGTATCAGAGGAGTCCTTCTAAATTCATGTAACGAATCAGAAGCAGATAAACACATTCATTTTATATTTGATGCTCTTTCAGGAATTGTTGCAGCAAAAAATAGAAAAATGAAAAAAGAATTCATTGATTGGGTTGACTCAAGTAATGAAATCAACGAACTTGATAAACAAATTATCAAATATGTTCTAGAAATCCCATTCAGAATTGAGTTCATTAAGGATTTTATTAAAAATCCCAAAAGCAATGATTATAAGTCATTACAGTTTACACTAACAATTCAGATGTATTCAAATGTATTGCCAGGCTTTCAAATTGAAATTCAATTAAAAAGTTTGGAAATGCATAAACAAGCCGAACATGGCTCGGCATCACATGACGCTTATAAAAAATACTTGGGTGATGATGGTGCAGAGGACCCCATCAACAAAGTGTTTGTGGTAGATGATTTTTCAGAATTAAACATAATTGGCTTTACCAGTTATGAAAGTAAAGAAAACGATCAGGATGGTATTCATTTTGCTAAAGAATTCTCTGATCGGCGAATTTCTACAACACTGGTTCCAAAAAACTAAAACCTTTCAGCTCCTGGGATTTTTTCCTGGGAGCTCTTTTTGCACACTTGAGATCGCTTTTTTCTGTGCAAAATTGCACAGAAAAAAAGCGAGATAATCGGTGCTATACTCCAATTATTGAAAAACCATTATCAACATGAATTATTTCTCCTGTTATTGCAGAAGCCATGTCACTAAATAAAAAGCTTGTAGCATCTCCAACTTGTTTAGGAATTACGTTTTTGTGTAATGGTGCCTTTTCCTCTACAACATCTAATATACTGTTAAAATCTTTTATTCCTTTTGCTGAAAGTGTTTTTATAGGTCCGGCTGAAATTCCATTAATTCTGACATCTATTTTTCCTAAATCTTTTGCTAAATATCTAATATTGGCTTCCAATGCTGCTTTAGCTGCTCCCATTATATTATATCCATCAACAACTTTTTCTGCTCCATAATATGTATATGACACAATACTTGCACCAGCATTTAACATATCTAATTCTTTAGTTATTTTTGCAACCGCTATTAATGAATACGCACTAACATCACAGGCATGTGCATATCCACTTCTTGAAGTTAAAATGAAGTCATTTCTTAAATCTTCTGTGTTTGCATGTGCAATAGCATGTAAGATTCCATCAATTTTTCCATACTTTTCTTTAATTTTTTCGAAACATTCTTTTATACTCTCATCTGAACTCGCATCACATGCAAATACATCCGAATTTGGAATTTCATTTGTAAGCTCTTTAATTTTTTCAATCTTTTCCATGGACCCACATGTAAAAATCACTTGTGCTCCTTGTTCATATGCTGATTGTGCAGCTCCCCATGCTATACTCCATTTATTTCTTATTCCCATTATCACTATTTTTTTATTTTTTAATATCATTTGATTTCCTCCATCTTATTTATACTAATAGTATTATTTAATTTTCATTTTATTATTTATACTAATTCGCTTTGTCCGATTTTCCTAAACTTTTTATATCTTTCATCTATCAATTCTTCTTTTGAAAGCAACTCCAGCTCTTGAATTTCATCTGTAATGTACACTTTCAAATTATTTGCTACATTTCCAAAATCATCTTGAACTCCACTTTCTGGTTCTTCTATTATTTTATCAACAATTTTAAATTTTTGTAAATCTTTAGCAGTTATTTTCATATTTTCAGCAGCTTCTTTAGCTTTTCCAGAATCTTTATAAAGAATGCTTGCAAAACCTTCTGGTGAAAGGATAGAATATACTGCGTTTTCCAGCATAACAATTCTATCTCCTACGCCTATTGCTAAAGCTCCTCCACTAGAGCCTTCACCTATTACAACACATATGATTGGAACTTTTAAATTTGACATTTCGCAAATGCTTCTAGCTATTGCTTCACCTTGCCCTCTTTCTTCTGCTCCCATTCCTGGATATGCCCCTGGTGTATCAATAAAAGTTATAATTGGTCTATTAAATTTCTCTGCTTGTTTCATAAGCCTTAAAGCCTTTCTATATCCCTCTGGGTTTGGCATTCCGAAATTTCTTTCCATATTTTCTTTAATATTTTTTCCTTTTTGCTCTCCTATTACTGTAACTGGAATATCTCCTAATAGGGCAATTCCTCCAATTATTGACTTATCATCTCCAAAACATCTGTCACCATGCAATTCAATGAAATCAGTAAAAATCTCATTTATATACTCCATGGTTTTTGAGCGCTCAGCCATTCTTGCTAGACATACTTTTTCCCATGCACACTTGAGATCGCTTTTTTTCGGTGCATTGCACACCTGAGATCGCTTTTTTTCCGTGCAATTGCACACTTGAGATCGCTTTTTTTCCGTGCAATTTATTATTTTATATAGTGTTTCTTTCATGTCCTTTCTTTCAACAATTTTATCTATAAAACCGTGTTGTAATAAAAATTCTGCTCTTTGAAATCCTTCTGGTAATTTTTGCTTTATTGTTTGTTCTATAACCCTTGGGCCTGCAAAACCTATTAAAGCATTTGGTTCCGCCAAAATCACATCTCCTAAACTTGCAAAACTTGCAGTTACTCCACCTGTTGTTGGGTCTGTCAAAACTGATATATATAATAGTCCTGCTTCATTATGTTTCGCTAAAGCTGCTGATGTTTTTGCCATCTGCATAAGTGAAATTATTCCTTCTTGCATTCTCGCTCCGCCAGATACGCAAAAAATTATTAGTGGGATACGCTTTTCAATTGATGTTTCTATCGTTAGTGTGATTCTTTCTCCAACACAACTTCCCATACTTCCCATCATGAAATTCCCATCCATTATAGCTATTGCTACTTCTTTTCCATTTATCTTTCCTGTTCCACATTTAACTGCTTCATCTATTTTTGTTTTTTGTTTTAACATCTCTGCCTTTTTTAGATATCCTTCAAAATTCAATGGATCTGCCGTTTCAAGATTTTCTCCAATTTCTTCAAATGTTCCTTCATCTATGATTTGTTTTATTCTCCTTCTTGCTGAAATTCTAAAATGCTTCCCACAATTTGGACATACACTAAAATTATTATGTACTTCTTCTTTATATAAAATTTCTTTGCAGTTGTCACATTTTATCCATTTTCCTATTAGCATATCAGATGCTTTTTCATTTTTTACTCTTTTTTGAACTTTGTTTATTTTTTTTATCTTGTCTATTACCACCTTATTGCCTCCCTTTAACTTTTTAGTTAATTCTTTGTTATTGATTATATCTTTATAACCTTTTTTTTACAATTAGACTGAATAGTCAAGTTAAAACAAAAAAATATCACAATAAAGATACTTAATCAATATTGTGATATTTTTTATAATTAAATTCTTACGATTCCTCCAAGAACTTTTTTGTCTAGTCCTTGTGTAAATGTTTGAGCTCCACCTAGTAGAACTACAACATCACCTTTTTCTAGAATTTCTTTTTCTTTTAATTTTTGGATTCCTTTTTCAACTGTTTCTTCAATTGTTTCTTCTCCTTCAACATATACAGGAGTTACATTCCAAACTACTGCTAATTGATGGAATGTTCTTCTGTTGTCTGTTACAGCTAAGATTGGGCATCCAGCTCCTAAACCTGCTAATGTTCTTGCAGAATCACCTGTATGTGTATATACAACGATTGCATCTGCATTGAAGTTTTTAGCTGTTACACATGATGAATAAGCGATTTTTGCTCCATCATCTGATAAATCTAAATATTCATTATTGTCAAATCTCTTCCAATAATGGATTTCTGGTTCAACTC
>OLPI01002702.1_pt1 | contig 13510 bp, 10 predicted proteins | sample 1672361 | NCBI WGS metagenome assembly OLPI01 (sample SAMEA3136675, study PRJEB25190) | human gut metagenome
CGTTTAAAGTCGGCGGGTTTCTTGAGGTCGAATTTTCCGACCTGCCTGCCATTATCGGCACATTCTCTATCGGTCCTCTTGCGGGCGTGCTGACAGAGTTTCTTAAAAACCTTTTAAAATGCAGCGCAACAACGACAGGCTTTGTGGGCGAGCTTGCAAACTTTATTATTAACGGTACTTTTGTACTTGTTATCGGTCTTATTTATAAGTACAACAAAACGCGAAAGGGTGCTGTTATAGCTCTCTCTGCGGGAACGGTAACAATAGCCGCCGTAGGCATACTTACAAACATCTTTATTCTGCTTCCGTTATATATGCCGACCACGGATATCGCGGCAAGGCTTAATCTGGCTTTGACCGTCATAACTCCGTTCAATATCGTAAAGGGAATTGTTCTGTCTGTCATTACATTCTTTATATACAAACCCCTGTCGCGTATAATACATAACAAATAATTATGCAATTTTGCTAAAATCCCCCTGTTTTTCGCGCTGTAGTCTTGCTTGACAAAGACTTGAAAATAAGTTAAAATTATAAAAACCGAAGCGCGAAAGGGGGATGCATTTTATGAACAGAGATTCTTTTATCAGCACTCGTGTGGCGGTTGTGGAAAAAATTAAAGAATCGGCATACTCTGTACTGCCGATTGCAATTATTGTTTTGGCGTTGTGCTTCAGCATAGTACCGATAAACACAGACCTTCTTTTATGTTTTATTGTCGGTGCCGTAATGCTTGTTTTCGGAATGGGATTTTTCTCTCTCGGCGCGGAAATGTCTATGACACCGATTGGAAATAAGGTCGGAACGGCTTTGACAAAATCAAAAAACCTTCCCCTTATACTATCCGTCAGCTTTATACTCGGCTTTGCGGTAACTATAGCAGAGCCCGATTTACAGGTTCTTGCCGAAACCGTTCCTCACATAAGCAATATTGTACTTCTTATCGCGGTCGGCGTTGGCGTCGGCTTCTTTCTCTCGGTCTGTATGCTGAGAATCCTTACAGGTTTTAAACTCAGTCTTCTTCTGCTTGGATTTTATATAATCTTATTTATACTGTCCGCCTTTACGGACAAAGATTTTTTAAGCATCGCGTTTGACTCGGGCGGGGTAACAACAGGGCCTATGACGGTTCCGTTTATACTTGCTATGGGTATCGGTGTGTCTAATATAAGAAGTGATAAAAAGGCTGAATCCGACAGCTTTGGTCTGGTTGCACTTTGCTCAATCGGGCCTGTCCTTGCTGTGCTTATCCTCGGGTTCTTCTATCCAAAGACAAATTCCGCATCGGAAATAACAAGGGCATATTATGCCACCACCCCGGAAATCGGGCGTGCATACTTAAAGGCTATTCCTTCAAGTATGAAGGAGATGGCTGTTTCTCTGCTGCCTATCGTTGCAATATTTATTCTTTTTCAATTATTCTCTCTTAAGCTTTCAAAAAGAAACCTCATAAAAATTTTAGTGGGTATTTTATATACATATTTCGGTCTTGTGCTTTTTCTGACCGGCGTAAACGTAGGCTTCTCGTCACTCGGGACAGTTCTCGGCGAGGAAATCGCAAAAAGCTCGGCAAAATGGCTTCTTATTCCTCTGTCAATGCTCCTCGGTTGGTTTATCATATCGGCAGAGCCTGCGGTAGCCGTACTTGAAAAACAGATTGAAGAAGTAAGCGCGGGGGCGATATCGGGCAAATCCGTTAAAATAAGCCTTTCCGTTGCAATATCACTCGCAATGGGAATCTCTATGCTTCGCGTTATGACGGGCATTTCACTTTTGTACTTTTTGATTCCGGGCTACGCGGCCGCGCTTATTTTGTCATTTTTTGTTCCCGATATTTATACCGCCATTGCATTTGACTCGGGCGGAGTTGCATCGGGACCTATGACATCTACCTTTATGCTTCAGTTTGCAATAGGCGCCTGCAGCGCCCTGGGCGGAAACACCCTGTCCGACGCTTTCGGAATCGTTGCCGTTGTTGCTATGCTTCCGCTTATCTCAATTCAGGTAATGGGCTTTATAAGCAAAATTAAGACCGCCAAAAACCACTCCGCTGACAAAGAGGCATTACTTTACGGCGACTATGATATTGTTGAACTATGGGAGGATGAGGCTGCTTGAATTACGTAATTTCAATCTGTGACTTAAAATCGCTTAAAACGCTTACCGATATCTGTAAGGAACTTAACCTTGCAATGACATCTGTCTTTCGCGCTAAGGGAACGGCTGTCAGAAGTATGCTTGATATCCTCGGAATAGAAAGCACAAACAGGCGGGTTGTAATGACCGTGGCGAGCCGCGAAAAAACAAAGGAACTGATATCTCTTCAAAAAGAAAAAATGTTTATCGGCGTACCGGGACACGGTCTGGTTGTCGCCGTTCCAATAAAAAGCATCGGGGGTGGAAAAACCGTGGCTTACTTAAATAACGGAGACGCTTCGGCTGCATACAGTCCGAAGTTCAACTTATCCTATGAGCTTATCGTGGCAATAGCCAACGAGGGCAGAACCGATATGGTAATGAACGCCGCCAGAAGCGTCGGAGCAAAAGGCGGAACCGTTCTTCACGGAAAGGGAACCGGCGGCGAAAACGAACAAAAGTTTTTTAAAGTGTCTATTGCCCAGGAGAAAGAGGTAATACTTATTTTATCCGAGGCAAAACAAAAATCGGCGATTATGAAAGCAATACTTGAAAAGGCAGGACCCGATACCGAGGCAGGAACCGTTGTTTTCTCTCTCCCCGTGAGCGAGGCGGCAGGTTTTGGCATTTTAGAGCAGGCATAAAACTATTTATATAAAGAAAGTGAATATATGGAGAATAAAAAAGCCTCTTTCACGGCACAAAATACAATCGGATATTCAGCAAATCCCGACACAGGGCTAAACGACTTACAGGTCAGCGAAATGATAAAAAACGGACAAACCAACAAACTTCCGTCCGATGACCAATACTCGATACCGAAAATCGTTGCAAAGAATGTATTTACGTACTTCAATCTGATATTCTTTATCTTCGCGGCAGCCCTTATCACGCAACATTCCTATAATCATCTTGCGTTTCTCGGCGTAATATTTTCAAATACGGTTATAGGAATCGTACAGGAAGTGCGCTCAAAAAGAATATTAAGCAGGCTTACTCTTGTATCGTCGCCATCCTCAAAGGTTGTCCGCGGCGGCAATGAGTATTCTGTAAAAAACGATAATCTTGTGCTTGGCGACATAATAATTTTAGAAAGCGGAAATCAAATCCCCGCGGACGCAACCGTTTGCAGCGGTGAAGTCTATGTAAATGAGGCGCTTGTAACGGGCGAGGCGGATGAAATAAAAAAAGCCGAGGGCGATAAGCTGCTGTCGGGCAGCTTTGTCGTCTCGGGCTATTGCCGCGCACGGCTTGACGCGGTAGGCGCAGACTCATTTGCGGCAAGGCTTTCCGCAGAAGTCAAAAAAACTAAAAAACGTCAGCGTCCCGGAATGATGAAGTCGCTTAACATATTGATTATGATAATCGGAATAATTATAATTCCGTTCTCGGTTATTATGTTTATGAATCAGCACCAAACCCTTAACCTTTCCGTTAAAGAAAGCGTTGAAAATGCAGTTGCTTCCTCTCTCGGAATGATACCCGAGGGCTTGTATCTGCTTACAAGTATTGCGCTTGTGGCAAGCACAATACGCCTTGCCAAGGGAAGCACGCTTGTTCACGATATGAAGTGTATAGAAAGCCTTGCGCGTGTTGACCTTATTTGCGTTGATAAAACGGGAACAATAACCGAGCCCGATATGAAAGTAAACTCTGTTCTGCCGCAGAGCAGCGATAAGACAACAGCTGACAAAATCAGAGACTTTGTGTTTGGTATGGAAACCGACAATGTAACCCAAAAGGCAATAAAAGCCTATTTTGAGAATACCGAGGTTCAAAACAAAGTAATACAAAGAAAAGAATTTTCATCTGTTTACAAGTTCAGCGCGGCAAAGTTTGAAAACGGTGATGTTTACGTACTCGGCGCACCCGAAGTACTGCTTGGGAAGGATTACGGCGCATACAAAAATAATCTTGATACGCATTTTGCCGCAGGGGAAAGAGTGCTTTTATTCGGCAAACCCAAAATCCCGAGCGATGGCGAAAAGCTTTTTGACGACGCCCCGATTGATATAAAAATTGTTCCGCTTGCATTCATAACACTTTCAAATCCAATCCGCGAGAACGCCGCAAAGACCTTCCTCTATTTTGAAAGCCATGGTGTTGACGTAAAAGTTATATCGGGCGATAACGCAAAAACCGTTTCATATATCGCCTCACGCGCAGGCATCAAAAACGCGGGCAAATATATAGATTTATCCACCCTTACCGATGAAGAGGTTTCATCAGATAAAATGCTTGAATACTCTGTCTTCGGCAGGGTTAGCCCAACCCAAAAACGGCTTCTTATCCGAAATTTTAAAAAAGCAAAACACACCGTTGCAATGACGGGCGACGGTGTAAATGACGTTCTTGCTCTGAAAGACGCGGACTGCAGCATCGCAATGGCATCCGGAAGCGACGCCGCCGTAAGCGTTGCGGATCTTGTTCTTGTAAACTCTGACTTTGCAAATATGCCGCGCGTTGTGGATGAGGGCAGACGCGTTATAAATAATATCGAAAGAACAGCGTCACTCTTTCTTGTAAAAAACATATTCTCGTTTATTATGACGCTTATTTCAATTTTTGCGGTGACGTACTATCCGCTTAAGCCCGTTCAGATTTCACTTGTGTCAAGTATGATGATTGGTATACCGTCATTCTTTCTTGCACTTGAGCCGAACAAAAACCGTGTTGAGGGCAAATTTTTAAGAAATGTGCTCTGTCGCGCTTTTCCCTCTGCTTTTTCTGCCGTTATTTTAGTTGCGGCGTGGCTTATGATATCGTCCGCATTTAGTATAGACTATGCAAAAATCACTACGGTTTCCTGTATGATTTACGGCTTTGCATCATATATGATGCTGTTTAAAACCTGCCGCCCGTTTAATATACGGCACGGAATTTTATTTGCCCTGATGGGAATCGGTTATGTAAGCTGTACTGTTCTTCTGCCGTGGTTCTTCGATTTTACAAGGCCTGATATCGGCTGCTTTATAATTATGATTCTTTTAATTTTGCCCGCATATCCGCTGCAGCTCGGCTTTCAAAAGCTTCTTTCGCTTTTGTTCCGCAAAAGAAGCTGACACGCCCGTGTTTACATTTTATCATACTTTTCGTTTTTAAGACATACATTTAAACGAGGTGATAAAAATGTTTGTTTCAATCAAGGGTAGAACAATAATATACAGCTTTGCCGCGCTTCTTGCGATATCCGTATCGGCAGTCTGCATATCTTTAAAGGAAGTGCACGACAATATGGACTATGCTCTTCCCTCCTCTGCGGTTGAAAGCAAAAATATTCTGATTGATGCGGGTCACGGCGGTTTTGACGCCGGCGCATCCGACAACGGAATATCGGAAAAAGATATTAATTTAAGCGTTGCAAAAGAACTTAAAAAACTTATTGAAGATAATGGAGGAAAGACCGCAATGACGCGTGAAGGAGACGTCTCGACCGCCGATGAGAATCGCAGTGACGGAAGTTCCGCAAAAAAATCCGACCTGCGCCGCCGCCGAGAAATGATAAAGGAGAGCGGCGCAGATATTTTTATCAGTATTCATATGAACAAATTTCCGCAGTCTAAATATTGGGGGGCGCAGGTTTTTTATGCCGCCACTCCCGAAGACAGCAAGCGCCTCGGCGAATGTATACAGGCGGCTCTGCCGCGTGTATTGGGTGACAATAACGACAGAGTCTCCAAAAAAGCCGAAAGCGGAATATTTATTCTCAAAAACGCTGAAATTCCGTCCGTTATTGTCGAATGCGGCTTTTTGTCAAACCCCGATGAAGCGGAAAAGCTTAAAACAGAGGATTATCAAAAGCAGCTCGCCCGGGCAATATTTGAAGGGCTATGCGACTTTTTGAATAAATAATTTAAAATCAGGCTTTGGGCTACAAATTTTCGCTGAAAAAGCTTGAAAGCTCGGCTTCGGCGGCATCTTCATCACTGCCCGAAATCTTAACGCTGATTTCATCACCCTTCGCCGCCCCGAGGCTCATAAGAGAAAACAGCCGTTTTGCGTCGGCTGTTTTGCCGTTCAGGCTGACTTCGATTTCAGACTCAAACTTTTCCGCCCGCTTTACAAGCAGCCCCGCAGGTCTTGCGTGTATACCTGCATCATCTTTTATTTTATACGTAAATGTTTTCATTTGATTATCCCTCCCGAAAGTGTAATATTATTTAATATTTCTCATTCGGGAGAAAATATTCATTATATTTTTTCAATCATACATATTGCCTCTGCGGCAATACCTTCGCCTCTTCCGCAAAATCCAAGCTTCTCGGTGGTTGTCGCCTTTATGCTTACACATTCTTTGGGAATATTTAAAACGCTGCTGACATTTACGCGCATATCGGGGATAAATCCCGATATTTTTGGTCTTTGTGCGATTACCGTTGCATCTATATTTACAATTTTATAACCGTTTGCATTCAATATTTTCGCCGCCTTGCCGAGAAGGACACCGCTGTCCGCGCCCTTCCATTTATTGTCCGTATCGGGGAAGTGAGTTCCTATATCGCCAAGCGCCGCCGCGCCCAGCATAGCGTCCGTGATTGCGTGAAGAAGCACATCCGCGTCCGAATGTCCCAGCAAGCCAAGCTCATACGGGATATCAACCCCTCCGAGTATAAGCTTTCTGCCCTCTACAAGTCTGTGTACATCATATCCCAATCCTACTCGCATTGCCTTTTCTCCTTTCCGCCCCGCGGCGTTTTACAATCGCCTCCGCAAGAAACATATCATCGGGTGTGGTAATCTTAAAATTCTGCGACGACCCCTCTATAACCCTTATCGGGATATTCAAAAGCTCTGCCGCGGCGCAGTCATCGGTTGCTTCGATTCCGTTATCTCTTGCATATATATGCGCCGAGAGAATTTCATCTGTCTTAAACCCCTGCGGCGTCTGAATCAAACATTTGTCATCACGGCTGACAGTATTTGTTATCAATTTGTTTTTGTCAACTTGCTTTACGGTGTCCTTAACGGGGATTCCGAGGGATGCCGCGCCGAATCTGTGTACGGCTGAAACGACCTCTCTGATTTGTTTTTGCGTAACAAACGGACGCGCTGCATCGTGGATAAAAACATACTCGCCATTTACTTTTTTTAGTCCGTTCAAAACCGATTCACAGCGCGCTGCTCCGCCCTCGGCAATGCACGACAGCTTACTTATTCCGTATCGCCGCGCCAAAGTCCAAATAAGCTCTGTGTCGCAGCCGCGCGCTGAAACAACTATCTCATTGATAAACCTGCACCGCTCAAACTGTATAAGCGTGTATATAATTATGGGGATTCCGTTAAGCGTCATAAATTGCTTGGGAATGTTGCCGCCCATTCTTGTTCCGCTTCCGCCTGCGGCTATAAGCGCCGAATTAATCACTTTTTTCATAACCTTATCCTCTATAATATATCCTTTAAAACGTCGCGTATGTTATAATACGTGCTGATTTGGATTTTTTTAAACTTTTTAAGCTTATCTGTGTTATATGCCGGAATCAAAACTCTTGAAAATCCAAGCTTTTCAGCCTCGGCAATTCTGTTTTCAAGATAACTGCACGCGCGCAGTTCGCCCGTAAGCCCTATCTCGCCTATTGCTACAACATCGCTCGGCACGGGCTTATTGCGAAAGCTTGACGCTATAGCCAAAAAAACTCCCATATCTATGGCGGGCTCAACCATTTTAAGCCCGCCGACAACATTTACATACACATCGTATGCCGAAATATGCAGCCCTACACGCTTATCCATTACCGCAAGCATAATAAGCACCCTTGTCAAATCAATTCCCGTGCTTGTACGGCGCGCATTGCCAAAGCTGCTTTGTGCCGCAAGAGCCTGAACCTCTGCAAGAACGGGACGGGTTCCCTCCATTGTACATATAATGCACGAGCCGGGTTCGTTAATCGGTCTGCCCGAAAGCATCGCCTTTGACGGGTCTTTTATCTCCGACAGTCCGTCTCCGCCCATCTCAAAAACACCTATTTCGTTTGTTGAGCCAAAACGGTTTTTTATCGCTCTTATGATTCTGTACGACCGGTGTTGATCCCCCTCAAAATACAAAACAGAGTCAACAATATGTTCAAGTATCTTCGGTCCCGCAATAGAACCCTCTTTTGTAACGTGCCCCACCAAAAATGTGGCAATCGACTGTTCTTTTGCAATCCGCATAAGGGTTGCCGCCGTATCGCGAATCTGCGTAACGCTTCCCGCGGCAGGGGTTATCTCGGGGTTATACATAGTCTGCACTGAGTCAACAATAAGTATGTCGGGCTTCTCGCGCAGAATACAATCGCAAATTAGTGACATATTTGTCTCGGTATACAATTTAAGATTCTCGGTTCTGACCGACAGTCTGTCTGCCCGAAGCTTTATCTGGCTTTGAGATTCCTCTCCCGAAACATAAAGTATACGCCTCTCTTGACCGAGATATTCGCATATCTGAAGCAGGATTGTTGATTTTCCTATGCCTGGGTCTCCGCCTATCAGGACAAGAGAACCGGGCACGATTCCGCCGCCGAGAACGCGGTCAAGCTCTGATAAACCTGTGTGAATACGCTCTTCCTCTGATATAGAGATATCGCGCAGAGGCTTCGGCGGTTCCGACTGCATTGCAAAAGCCGTCGCGCCGCCCCTCGCCGATTTTGAAGCCGAGGTTAAAACCTTTTCTTCGTTCATTGTATTCCAAGCGCCGCAGCCGGGACACTTGCCGTTCCATTTTGGCGATTCGGTTCCGCATTCCGAGCAGACAAAAACTGTTTTTTGTTTCAATTTAAGTTCCCCTTTTTATAAATATAATCAAAATTATATCACAAACTTTGTATTTTGTCTATTATTTTGGCATTTTTCATCTAACTTCACAATAAATTTTAATAATTGTTACGTTAATGTAATATTTGGGTCTTGTAATGCGGCGAATAATGAGTTATAATATAATTGAAATAAGTGTGTACAAAGCAGACCGAGAGCAGGGGTGAGCAGGTGTATCAGAATATAATATATTTTATTACCGATATATTTTGTGTGCTCATCTTCCTGACAGGCTTGTATTATACAGCGATCGGTTTCTTTTCGCTTTTCGGCAGGCACAGTAAATCGGTACATATAAAGATGCACAGATTTGCCGTGGTGATACCTGCCCATAACGAGGCGGAGGTTATAGATAATTTGCTTTTAAGCATTAAAATGTGCAGCTATCCGCAAAGCCTTATCTCGGTTTATGTTATTGCCGACGGTTGCAGCGACTCTACCGCGCACCGCGCACGGATTTTGGGTGCAAACGTGATAACACGTCCTTTTTCGACCTGTAAGGGTGACGCTCTCTGTGACGCTTTTTCGGTTCTGCTTAACGATACCGAATTTGACGCTGTCGCCGTGTTCGATGCCGACAACATCGTCCATCCCGATTTTTTTTCGGCTATGAATGAACGGTTATCCTCGGGTGCAGAAGCGGTCCAGGGATACATCGATGCAAAAAACGCCGATTCATCGTGGGTGGCTTACGCCCACTCAACGTGGTACTGGCTCACCAATCGCCTTATGCAGGCAGGCAGAGGGGTTCTCGGCATCGGCTGCAAACTTGAAGGGACGGGCTTTGTTCTGTCTTTAAAGCTTCTCAGCAGAATAAAATGGCAGACCGTCACCTTTGCCGAGGATGCGGAATACACCTGCCGCCTTGCCGAAAACGGAGTTTTTGCGGACTACGCGCCGAATGCGGTCGTATTTGACGAAAAGCCGACCCGATTTAAAGAATCGGTAATGCAGCGCAGAAGATGGGCTAAAGGAATCTTTGATGTTCAGTCGGAATATACTCTGCGGCTTTTGCGCCGCGGGCGTTTTAACACTCTGATGACATTATGGGGGGACGTTCTCGCTCCGGTAGCCTTTGTTGTTCTTACCCTATCCGCGTTTGTCATAAACCACGGAATCTGGCAAAGCATACCCGGCAGAATAACTCTTTGGCTGTACATTTTTATCAACATACTTATTATGCTCCTTGCGCTTGTCAAGGACAGAAAAATCAGTGTAAAAATGATACTCAATATTTTTGGGTTTTTAATTTATATTATAAGCTGGCTGCCTGTTTGTCTCTTCGGAGTGCTTGGCAGGAATAAAGACGGCTGGCACCACACAAAGCATAATAACATAAGCTGACGTTAGTTGCTTTGATTATAAGGAGGAATTTAACATATGTGCGGTATAGTTGGATATGTCGGTAAAAAACAGGCGGTGCCCATTCTTATCGACGGACTTAAAAAACTTGAATACAGAGGCTATGACTCTGCCGGCGTTGCGGTAATGGACAGCGGCAGTATCAAAGTTAAGAAATCAAAAGGACGTCTCTCGGTTCTTGAAGAAAAGCTTAAAGACGGTGAGCCTTTAAACGGCGTTATGGGTATAGGTCATACAAGATGGGCAACCCACGGCGAGCCGTCTGACACAAACTCTCATCCGCATCTCAGCCGTTCGGGCAGATTTGCTGTTGTTCATAACGGAATTATCGAAAACTTTCTTCAGCTTCGCCGTAAGCTTATCGAAAAGGGCTTTGAATTTATTTCCGAAACCGATACAGAGGTTATCGCTCAGTTGATAGAATACTATTACAACGGCAACATACTTGAGACGGTAACAAAAGTGGTTGAACGCGTAGAAGGTTCTTACGCCTTAGGGATTTTATGTGCGGATAATCCCGATTCATTTATTGCAGTCCGCAAGGAAAGTCCTATGGTTGTCGGTCTCGGCGACGGCGAGAACTTCATAGCATCCGACATTCCCGCTGTCTTAAATCACACGCGTGAATTCTACTTTTTGGAAAATAACGAGATTGTGCTTCTCTCCGCAGACAAGGTCACCATTTACAATATTGACGGCGAAGAAGTGGAAAAAGAGAAGTATCACGTTGACTGGGATATCTCGGCTGCCGAAAAGGGCGGTTACGAACACTTTATGTTTAAAGAAATTATGGAACAGCCCAAGGTTATCCGCGACACCGTTCAGCCAAGAATCAGAGACGGAAAAATCGTGCTTGACGATATCTCGCTTACCGCCGATTATATCAAGGGCATAGATAAAATCTATATTGTTGCCTGCGGAAGCGCATACCACGTCGGCGTTGTCGGAAAGTATATAATAGAAGAAATGAACCGTATTCCCGTTGAGGTTACCGTTGCGTCAGAGTTCAGATATATGAACCCCATAGTAAACGAAAAGACCCTCACAATTGTTATCAGTCAGTCGGGCGAAACCGCCGATACCATTGCCGCAATGCGCGAGGCAAAGCGCCGCGGTTCACGGACATTTGCGATTGTTAACGTTGTAGGCAGCGCAATAGCGCGTGAAGCGGACGATGTCCTTTATACCTGGGCGGGACCCGAAATATCGGTTGCCACAACAAAGGCCTACAGCACTCAGCTTACAGCTATATACCTCTTCTCGCTTTACGTTGCACAAGAACTTTCGCTGATTGACGAAAAGAAGCTTAGCGAAGCAATATCAACACTTGAGGCTCTGCCCGCAAATATTGAAAAAATCGTTGAAAACAAAGGCGACATTCAGTATATGGCGTCTCAGTATTATAACGCAAGCAGCATATTCTTCCTCGGCAGAACGCTTGATTACGCGGTTGCCCTTGAAGGCGCCCTTAAAATGAAGGAAATATCCTACATTCATTCCGAGGCATATGCCGCAGGCGAGCTCAAGCACGGCACGATCGCGCTCATTGAGGAGAACCGTCTCGTCATCGCCGTCGCGTGCTACGAGCCGCTGTTTGACAAGACCATGAGCAACGTCAAAGAGGTCAAGGCGCGCGGTGCGCGCGTGCTTGGTGTGGCGCTCGAGGGCAATCGCGCCATCTATTCCGAGGCGGACGATGTGATCCTCGTACCGCGCATGGACGACCTGTTCGTCGTCCCGGCGGAGATCGTGCCGCTGCAGCTCTTTGCATATTATGTAGCAAAAGCCAACGGCTGCGCGATCGATAAGCCGAAAAACCTCGCGAAATCCGTTACTGTCGAATAAGGAGAGCGTCATCCATGCCGAATCAGTCTGTCATCGTCCTCGATTTTGGAGGGCAGTATAACCAGCTTATTGCGCGCCGCGTGCGCGAGTGCAATGTCTATTGCGAAGTCAAGCCGAACACCATGACCGTGGATGAGATCCGCGCCTTTGACCCCATCGGCATCATCTTCACCGGCGGCCCGCAGAGCGTATACGCCGAAGGCTCGCCGCAGGTCGATCCGGAGATCTTCCGGCTCGGCATCCCCATCCTCGGCATTTGCTATGGCTGCCAGCTCATGGCACAGTATCTTGGCGGGGAAGTGACCGCCGCCGGCAAAGACACTGCGCGTGAGTACGGCAAGACGGAGACATGGTTTGACACCGATTGCCGTCTGTTCCGCGGCCTGCCGGAGCAGAGCATCACGTGGATGAGCCACGGCGACTATATGGCCAAGGTGCCGGAGTCGTTCCGGCTTGTGGCGCATTCGGATGCCTGCCCGACGGTCGGTATCTGCGATGAAGCGCGCGGCTTCTACGGCGTGCAGTTCCACCCCGAGGTCAACCACACCGAGTATGGTCAGGCCATGCTGCGCAACTTCCTGTATGAGGTCTGCGGTGCGACCGGTGACTGGACGATGGGCGACTTCATGCGCAAGTCCATTGAGGACATCCGTGCCAAGGTCGGCGACGGCAAGGTGCTGCTGGCGCTTTCCGGCGGCGTGGACTCCTCCGTTGCGGCGGCGCTGCTGGCGGAGGCCGTCGGCAATCAGCTCACGTGCATTTTTGTCGACCACGGTCTGCTGCGCAAGAACGAGGGCGACGAAGTCGAGGCCGCGTTCCAGAATTGGGACATCAACTTCGTGCGCGTCAACGCGGAAGAGCGTTTCCTCACGCGCCTGAAGGACGTCTCCGATCCGGAGACGAAGCGCAAGATCATCGGCGAGGAGTTCATCCGCGTCTTTGAGGAAGAGGGCAAGAAGATCGGCTCGGTCGACTATCTGGCTCAGGGTACGATCTATCCCGACGTGATCGAATCCGGCACAAATGTCGCTGCCGTCATCAAGAGCCACCACAACGTCGGCGGTCTGCCGGACTTTGTGGATTTCAAGGAGATTATTGAGCCGCTGCGTCTGCTGTTTAAGGACGAGGTGCGCGCGCTCGGCCGTGAGCTCGGCCTGCCGGAGTATCTGGTCATGCGCCAGCCGTTCCCGGGCCCGGGTCTGGCCATCCGCTGCCTCGGCGCTGTGTCCAAGGACAAGCTGGACATCCTGCGCGACGCGGACTTCATCTTCCGCGACGAGATCGCCAAGGCGCACCTGGAGCAGACGATGAATCAGTACTTCGCGGTGCTGACGAATATGCGCTCTGTCGGTGTTATGGGCGACGGCCGCACGTATGA
>OLPI01002709.1_pt1 | contig 13480 bp, 15 predicted proteins | sample 1672361 | NCBI WGS metagenome assembly OLPI01 (sample SAMEA3136675, study PRJEB25190) | human gut metagenome
GATGCATTTTCCACTTCTGGGTGTTCGGTTGCATAGAGTTTCAATTCCTGATAGTGGGTGGTAATCATTATTTTTGCCCCGTTGTTGTGCAGGCGTTCAATGATGGCAACGGCTAAAGCTGCACCCTCTACCGGGTCTGTTCCAGAGCCAAGCTCATCCAGCAGTACCAATGAGCGGTCATCTGCCTGATGCAGGATTTCAATGACTTGCTTCATGTGGGCGGAGAAGGTCGAGAGGTTCTGTTCAATGCTCTGGGTGTCGCCGATGTTGGCGAAGACGGTTTCAAAGACAGAAATCTGACTGCCTTCCGCTGCTGGAATCAGCAAGCCGCACATTGCCATTAAAGTCAGCAAACCAGCAGTTTTTAAGGCGACTGTTTTACCGCCCGTATTTGGACCCGTAATAATCAAGGTTTTCTGTTCTCGTCCAAGCGAAAAAGAGATGGGAACAACTTTTTCTGCCGGAATCAGAGGGTGGCGGGCGTTCTTCAAATCCAGTACGCCGTCATCGGTGACAATCGGACGGAAGGCATGCATTTTTGCTGCTAAATTTGCCTTTGCAAAATAGAGGTTCAGTTCTGCACAGACGGCATGGTCTGCAATGATGGCATCTGCCCATGTTCCACAGTCGGCACAGAGTTCCGTAATAATCCGTTCGATTTCTTCTTGCTCTAAGCTTTCCAGCAACCGCATATCGTTGTTGGCTTCTACGACTGCCAGCGGTTCGATGAATAACGTCTGACCGGAGGCAGAAGTGTCGTGAATCAAGCCTTGCACCTGTCCCCGATGTTCCGCCTTGACGGGCAGAACAAACCGACCATCTCGCATTGTCACCCGTGCATCCTGCAAGCATTTCTGCACGTCCTGATTGCGTACCATTTTATCCAGGGTTTCCCGAAGTCGCTGTCCGGAGCGGAGAATCTTCCGGCGAATGTCGGCAAGGGCTGGGCTGGCAGCGTCTGCTAATTCCTCTTCAGAGAGAATGCAGCGGTCAAGCTTTTCCAGCAGGAACGGAACAGGAGCAAGTCGGCTGAACAAATCGTCCAACGGTGTTTCGACACCGGAACAGTGGTCGTACCAGTCGCTCAGTGCCTGTACCTGTCGCAGAATGCGTGCGATTTCCAGCAGGTCTTTGAGGGAGAGCTTTGCCCCGGATTTGGCACGCTGTAGGGACGTGCACATATCCTGAAAGGCATAAAAGGGCGGTGTGCCGAACTGCACTGCCAAGGCAAGGGCAGAGTCTGTTTTTTCCAGTTCTGCTTGTACTACAGCCAAATCCGTCTGGGGCTGTAAGTGGCGAGCCTGTTCTCTGGTGAGGTCGTTGGCGGCTTCGTTGGCGAGCAGCTCTAAGATTTTATCTAATTCTAATGTACGTTCGTTTGGATTCATAATGCCTCCTTGTTTTTGGAAAACAATTTGTCATCTGTCCGTTGTTGAGGACGGACGGGGAAGGGGTGGTTGTGTGGATAGCAGCCGTTTGTAGAATTGCAGGGTCTGTGGTTGGTAGTCCAGTTGGTAGCGAACAAAGGTTTCCGAGAACTGATTGACTGCCTGTTGTGTTTCCGCCCCCAGCCGGAATTGAAAGAGGCGTTCCGGTTCGGTCAGGACAATATGCCGAATCGCCTGTAAGCCGCCCAGCGACATCGGAACAGCATAATCTTCTTCTTGGGGGGTATAACACTTCTGACAATAAAAATGCCCTGTTCTGGCGGAATAGAACAGGGATTGCGGTAAGTACTCCATACAGACCGGACAGACCAATACATCCGGCATCATTCCCAGTTCGGATAGAAACCGCAGTTCAAAGACGCTTTTCAGGAATGCTTCGCTGCGGTTTCCCGTGGTGAGATAATATAACGTATTGAGGGTTAGCCGTAAAATAAAATTCTGCTGCTGTCCGGTAGGAACGGCATACCGGATGAGGTCAAAAAAGTAAGCTGCCAAAGCGAGCTGCGTCAAATGTTCCCGCAGCCCGTAAAATAAATGAATCGGCTCAGCACTTTCCACATAGTACCTGCCGTTTTTCTCTGCCAAACAGAGTTTGGAATAGGCGAATGGCTGTGTTGCAGCAAGATGTTTGCTGTTGGCTTTTTTCGAGCCTCGCACGAACACTTCCAGAACGCCCTCTGTTTTTGTTAAAATATCCAGAAATCTGCCGGCATCGCCGGCCTGCCGTTCCTGTAGAATCAAGCATCGTTTTGTGAGCATGGTTCGATGGTATCCTTTTTGGGTTGTTCGGCAGTCTGTGCCGTTTGTTTCCAAGCCAGATAATCCGAGATTTTTCCGGTCTGGCAAAATCGTGTCCAAAGATTTGCTTGCATCTGTTTTCACCTCTGCCAATAGGATTGCAAAAACAAATGCCGGTTATCCATGGAAATTTCTGTGCAGGGGATTACTTGTCGAGGTTGTTCAAGCCAAAGTTCCGGATGAGTCCATCCCGATTTCTCCAGTCCTCTTTGACTTTGACCCAGCATTGCAGGTTGACTTGAATTTGAAAGAACTGTTCGAGCTGGGCTCTTGCCTGGCTGGCAATCCGTTTCAGCATTGCTCCCTTTTTGCCGATGAGAATGCCCTTGTGGGATTCCCGTTCACAGTAAATGGTTGCATCAATGTCCAGTAAGTCCTTGTCGTCCCGTTCGGAGAGCCGTTCCACTGCAACTGCAACGCCGTGCGGCACTTCATCCCGCAGCAGCCGCAGCACCTGTTCCCGAATCATTTCGGCAATCAGCACTTGTTCCGGCTGGTCGGTGATTTTGTCATCCGGGAAGTAGTGCGGAGCAGGAATCGCACAGTGACAGACCGCTTCTTCCACCAAATCCACGCCGTCATTTTCAGAAACGCTGATGGGGAAACTTTCTGCAAACGGAAACGCTGCGTTCCATTCTGCAATTCGCTGCATCAGAACATTTTTTTCTTCGAGCAGGTCAATTTTATTCAGCACCAGCATCACTTTGGTTTTAGAGGCTTTCAGTGGCTGTAAAAAATCCAGTTCCTGTTCGGTGGGCTGTCGGGTGCAGTCTGCTACAAACAAGACGACATCCATGTCATTGACTGCCTCTTTTGCTGCTTGCAGCATATAGGTGCTCAACTTGTTTTTCGGCTTATGCAGTCCCGGCGTGTCCATGAACACCATTTGGATTTCTCCAACGGTTTTAATGCCCGTGATACGGGTACGGGTTGTCTGCGGCTTATTGCTGACCGAGGCAATCCGTTCGCCGACGATGGCATTCAGCAGGGAGGATTTTCCGACATTCGTTCTGCCGGAGATGGTTACAAATACCGTTTTTGTCATGTGTTATTCCTCTGAAACAAAGGTTTCTTCTCTGGAGATGCCCAGTTCGCCGAGCACCTGTTCTTCCTTTTCCCGCATCTTCCGGGCTTCGAGCGGAGAAGTTTCGTGGTCATAGCCCAGCAGGTGCAGCATGGAATGTACCGTCAGGAAACCGATTTCCCGTTCGAGGGAGTGTCCGTACAAGTCTGCCTGCCGCATAGCAGTTTCCAGGGAGATGACCACATCGCCGAGCAGGGCACAGCCGGTTTCCTTGCTGATGTCATACTTTCCGTCTACGCCGAGCGGGAACGAGAGCACGTCCGTCACACTGTCTTTTTTCCGGTAAATTCTGTTCAAATTCCGAATTTCGGCATTGCTGACAAACGAAACGCTTACTTCCGCATCATGTGGAAACTGTTCCATCACCAGAACTGCCTGACAGCAGCGGCGAATCAGCATCCGAATCCCCACTGGCACTTTGATTGTCTTCTGATTGTTTTTCATCATAACCTTTACACGCATCATTTCTCAACCTTTCTTTCTCGATGATGATACGTTTCATAAGCACGGATAATATCCTGTACCAAGCGATGGCGTACCACATCTTTATTTGTAAATTCCTGAATGGCGATGTCGTTGACGTGTTTTAACACCTGCATTGCCTCCAGCAATCCGCATTTTCGTTTATCCGGCAGGTCAATCTGAGTAATATCCCCGGTGATGACCATACGGCTGTCCTCACCCAGACGGGTCAGGAACATTTTCAGCTGTTCGGACGTTGTATTTTGTGCTTCATCCAAAATGATAAAAGCATGGTCGAGTGTTCTGCCACGCATATAGGCGAGCGGTGCAACTTCAATCACGCCCCGTTCCAGATTTCGCTGGAACGCTTCTGCTCCCATCATTTCAAAGAGGGCATCATACAGCGGTCTTAAATAAGGGTCTACCTTGTTCTGGAGGTCCCCCGGCAAGAACCCGAGTTTTTCTCCGGCTTCCACCGCCGGACGGGTCAAAATAATCCGGCTGACGGTATGCTGCTTGAACGCTTTGACTGCCATGGCAACGGCAAGATAGGTTTTTCCGGTTCCGGCAGGGCCGATGCCGAAGACAATGGTATTTTTCTGAATGGCAGTGACGTAGCGTTTTTGTCCAACAGTTCGGGCACGCACCACTTTTCCGGTTGCGGTGAGGCAAATGCCGCCGTCTGCAAGTGCCTGCAATTCCTGTCCTTCGCCCTCACTGACCATCATTGCCGCATAGCGGACGGTTTGCAGGGAGATGGGCTGACCGGTTTCCAGCATTTGCAGCAGGGATTGCAATACCGCTGCTGCCTGTGCCGCTTTGGCTTCTGCTCCATTGACTTTGATTTCTGTATCCCGACAAACAATGGTCACTTCATAGAGCTGTTCCAGCGTGCGGATATTTTCGTCAAAATTTCCGCAAAGTGCCTGCCATTGTGCAGGGTCTTGCATGTGAAGTATCTGTTCTGCCATAAAATCCAAGCAGTCTCCTTTCGATTCAGCTTTCTTTATTATACCATATTTTTTCCGCATTGGAAACTATTTTTTCTATATTTCACAAAAAATTTTCCTGTATGAAAAATGAGAAGATTATGAGCGGCCATCACCGAAAGTTCACGATTTGTGCAGGAATTACAGCAATGAGCCGAACGGCACAAACGCTTTCCACAACATTTTACTGGAAATTTTCTTTTATTTTGTGCGATTTTTATAGTTTTTAAGAAAATTCCACTTGACGATTTTGAAAAAATATTGTATAATGTTTTTAGCAGCTGCAAAACCAGCATTTCTGGATGCACTGCATTCCCTGCAATCGTTTGGGTTGCAGCATTTTGATACGGAAGGAGAAACCGTGTCCTTTGCAGCACGGTTGGTAAAAGCAAGATGAAAAATATTTTATTTGCAGCTTCTGAATGTGTTCCATTCGTCAAAACTGGCGGTCTGGCAGATGTCGTTGGTGCACTGCCGAAAGCCCTGTATAAAGGGGATTATGACGTGCGGGTTATTCTGCCGAACTATACTTGTATTCCGTGGGAATACCGTGGAAAATTCAAGTTTGTTTCCAACTTCTACATGGACTATGGTCAGAGAAGTGAACCGATGTTTGTCGGCATCATGGAATATGAATACGAGGGAATTACCTTCTACTTTATTGATAACGAATATTACTTTAAGTGCGACAAGCCTTATACCGATTCTGTTCGTTGGGATATTGAACGCTATATTTTCTTCTGTAAGGCAGTTTTAGCAGCCATGCCCGTTATCGGATTCCATCCGGACATTATTCACTGCCACGACTGGCAGACGGGTATGATTCCGGTATTCCTCAAGAGCACCTTTGCAACCCATAGCTTTTATTGGGGCACAAAGTCGATTATGACCATTCACAACCTGAAGTTCCAGGGCGTTTGGGACATCGACCACTTTATTTATAACACCAACTTGCCGGGCTATATGTTCACGCCGGACAAGCTGGAATTTAAAAAGGATGCAAATATGCTCAAGGGCGGCTTGGTTTATGCAGATTACATTACAACCGTTAGTGAAACCTATGCAGAAGAAATCAAGACCCCGTATTACGGCGAACAATTGGACGGTCTGCTGTGTGCTCGTTCCCGGTCGCTGCGTGGTATTTTGAACGGCATTGACTATTCTGTTTATAATCCGGAAACTGACCCGAAGATTGCGGTGCATTACAATGAAAAGAATGCAATTGCAAAGAAGAAGGAAGCAAAGCGGGCATTGCAAAAAGAACTGGGTCTGCCGGTGGATGACAACAAATTCATGATTGCAATCATTTCTCGTCTGACCGACCAGAAGGGTCTGGATTTGGTTGACTGGATTACCGAACGCATTGTGGATGAATTCACACAGTTTGTTATTATTGGGACGGGAGAATCTCGGTATGAAGATATGTTCCGGTATTATCAGGGACGGTTCCCAGACCGTGTTTCTGCAAATATTTTCTATTCCGATGCACTGGCTCACAAGCTCTATGCGGCAGCAGATGCCATGTTAGTACCATCTCGCTTTGAACCATGCGGTCTGACACAGCTGATTTCGCTCCGTTACGGTACGGTTCCGATTGTGCGGGAAACAGGCGGTCTGAAGGATACCGTAGAGCCATACAACGAATTTGAAAAGTGCGGAACAGGCTTTACGTTCCACAATTACAATGCAGATGATTTGCTGTATACCATCAACTATGCAAAGAACATCTATTTCAACCATCGGGAAGATTGGAACGACATTATTCAGCGTGGTATGGAAAAAGATTTCTCTTGGGGCAGCTCTGCATTGCAGTATCAAGGAATGTATGACTGGATTCTGCGTGGAATGCAGGAATAAGAAAACCATTGCAAAAATAAAATATGCTTCAATGGCAGCTGTGGACAAATGCGTTCGCAGCTGCTTTTTTGTGGATAATTTTCACAAAATCCGTGGTATTATATGAAAAGCATTCTCGTTTTTTGTGAATTTCGCAGAAAATTTCAAAAACGCTTGACTTGGAGTGAACTCCAGGGTCTATAATGAAAAAAACGAAAAAACGGAGGTGTTTGTCATAACCATCAAAGAAGTGAGTGAACGCTACGACTTATCACAGGATACTTTGCGGTATTATGAGCGTGTGGGAATGATTCCGCCGGTTCACCGGACAGCAAGCGGTATTCGAGATTATCAGCCGGATGATTTAGGTTGGATTGAGCTGGCAAAGTGTATGCGAGGAGCAGGACTTCCAGTAGAAGCGATTATTGAATATGTAAAGCTAACACAGGAAGGCGAACATACCATTCCGGCAAGGTTGCAGCTTTTGACAGAACAGCGGGAACTGCTGTTGGAGCAGAAAGAAAAAATTGATACCACATTGAAACGGTTGAATTATAAGATTGAACGTTACGAAATCGCCGTGGAAACGGGGAAATTGACGTGGGATTGATGCCCCTTGGCAGACGGCGGAGCGACAGCCGCCACTTGCCACAGCAATCAGGAATCAATTTCACATGGAAAGAGGAATCAAAACCATGAACGTATTATTGATTAACGGAAGTCCGCATGCAAACGGCAACACTGCCGTTGCTCTGCGAGAAATGGAACGGATTTTTCAGGAAAATCAAGTGGAAACAGAGTGGATTCAGGTTGGAAACAAGGACATTCGGGGCTGTGTTGCCTGCTATGGATGTACGAAAAAGGGAGCGTGTGTGTTCGATGATTTGGTCAACGAAACTGCCCCGAAGTTTGAAGCCTGTGATGGAATGGTCATTGGCAGTCCGGTTTATTATGCCTCTGCAAATGCAACCTTGGTTGCGTTTTTGCATCGGCTGTTTTATAGCACCCCGTTTGATAAACGGATGAAAGTGGGTGCAAGTGTAGTTGCAGCCAGAAGAGGCGGTTTGTCTGCAACATTTGACGAACTGAACAAGTTCTTCACGATTTCCGGTATGCCGGTTGCCTCTAGCCAGTATTGGAACAGCATTCACGGCAGAGAGCCGGGCGAAGCCCAGCAGGATGCAGAGGGCTTGCAGACGATGCGAACCCTTGCAAGAAATATGACGTTCCTGATGAAAAGCATTGCACTGGGTAAGGAAGCCTATGGCTTACCGGAACAAGAACCACGGCAAGGAACGAATTTTATTCGATAAGGAGCGAACAACAATATGAAATCGCTGATTGTTTATTATTCTCTGACAAACGGCAACACGAAACGAATTGCAGAGATGCTGCAACAGGCAACGCAGGCAGACATTGCCGAGATTCAAACAGTTACGCCTTACACAGGCGGATATGATGCCGTTGTTGCACAGGGACAGGAGGAAGTCAACCGGGGATATGAACCGGAGATTCAACCGCTTTCGGTGTCCGTTGCAGATTATGACCGGATTTTCATTGGAACACCGACTTGGTGGTACACGATGGCACCAGCCGTTCGGACATTCCTGCACCAGCAGAATTTCAGCGGAAAGACCGTGATTCCGTTTATGACAAACGGCGGATGGCCGGGACATACGATTGCAGATATGAAAATCGCCTGTCGAGGTGCTGCATTTGCACACGAAAAAGAAATTCAGTTTGACTCCAACGGCGGTGACCATCTGGAAACCCCGATGCAGGAAATCAAAGTATGGATTGCTGCAATTTGTGCAGACGAAACACAGGAGGAAACCGTATGAAAATTGTTGTAATTACCGGAAGCCATCATAAAAATGGAACGTCCGCCCACTTGGCAGCTGCCTTCATTCGAGGTGCAGAGGAAACCGGACATGAAGTCTGTCGGTTTGATGCTGCCTTTCGGCAGGTACATCCTTGTATTGCCTGTGAAACTTGCCACAACACCGACCGAGGCTGTGCCTTTGCAGATGATATGAAAACGCTGTATCCGGAACTGTTGGCAGCGGATGCGGTTGCCTTTGCAACGCCGATTTATTATTATGCAATGAATGCACAGATCCGGGCAGTCATTGACCGATTCTATGCCTGTGATGCCCAGTTGCACCACAACAAGAAAACGGCTCTGTTGGTGACGATGGCAGATAATACCATGGAATCCGCAGCCGGAGCAATTGCTTCTTTTCAGGGCATGGCAAAGTTCTTGGATTGGGACATTGCTGGCATGGTGATTGGTGCAGATTGTATGGATGTTCCGGCACTGGAACGAACCGATTACGAAGAGCAGGCTTATCAGCTCGGAAAACAGATATAAAAAACAAACAGAAAATAGGAGGTTTTTCTCATGGTAGAACAGACCGCCGGCAGAGATGCCCTTGGAACATTTGCACCGCAGTTTGCGGCATTGAACGATGATGTATTGTTTGGAGAAGTTTGGTCGAGAGAGGCACAACTTCCGCTGAAGTTGCGTTCGATTGTGACGATTACTTCCTTGATTAGTAAGGGCATTGTAGACAGTTCGCTGCAATATCATCTGGCAACCGCAAAGAAAAACGGTGTCAGCAAGTCAGAAATGGTGGAAATTCTGACACAGGTTGCATTTTATGCAGGCTGGCCGAATGCATGGGCTGCGTTCCGGATGGCAAAGGAAGTTTATGCAGACGATGCGACCGAAGAACACGGCGGATTTTTCGGACAAGGTGAACCAAATACCGCATTTGCAAAGTATTTCATCGGACGATCCTATCTGAAACCGCTGACCAATCCAAAGGAAACCGTTTTCATTGCAAATGTAACCTTTGAGCCGGGCTGCCGGAACAACTGGCACATTCACCACGCAAAGAACGGTGGTGGGCAGATTCTGCTTTGTGTTGATGGGGAAGGCTGGTATCAGGAAGATGGAAAGCCAGCACAAAGCCTGCACCCGGGAGATGTTGTTGTGATTCCGCCGGAAGTTAAGCATTGGCATGGTGCAAAGGCAAACAGTTGGTTCAGTCACCTTGCAATTGAATGCCCGGGCGAAGAGACCAGCAATGAATGGTTAGAAGCTGTGACCGAGGAACAGTATGCTGCTTTGAAGGAGGACGAAACAAAATGAAATTTGTAACATTGAACAATGGTGTAAAGATGCCGATTCTGGGCTATGGTGTGTATCAGGTTGACCCGAAGGAATGCGAACGCTGCGTATCCGATGCCTTGGAAGTAGGCTATCGGCTGATTGACACCGCACAGGCTTATTATAACGAAGAAGGCGTTGGTGCAGCGATTTCAAACAGTGGCATTCCACGGAAAGAACTGTTCCTGACTACAAAGGTATGGATTACAAATGCTGGCTATGAAAAGGCAAAGGCATCCATTGAAGAATCCCTGAAAAAGTTAAAGACGGATTATATTGACCTGCTGTTGATTCATCAGCCAATCGGGGATTATTACGGCACGTATCGGGCAATGGAAGAAGCATATGAAGAGGGCATTTTAAAAGCAATTGGGGTTTCTAACTTCTATCCAGACCGGTTCGTAGACATCAGCAATTTTGTCAAGGTACAGCCGGCAGTGAACCAGATTGAAACCCATCCGTTCCAGCAGCAGAAGCAGGCTCGGAAGTATCTGGACAAGTATCACACGCAGATTGAATCTTGGGGGCCGTTTGCAGAGGGCAGAAAAGATTTGTTCCAGAATCCGGTTTTGCAGGAAGTTGGTGCAAAATACGGCAAGACCGTTGCACAGACTGTTCTGCGGTTCTTGATTCAGAGCGGTGTTGTTGTGATTCCGAAGTCCACCCACAAGGAACGGATGCAGGAAAATTTCAATGTCTTTGATTTCACCTTGAATGAAGCTGATATGCAGAAGATTCAGGCATTGGATGAGGCAGAAAGTGCGTTCTTCTCGCACTATGATCCAGAAACCGTTGAGTTTTTGGCAAGCTTCGGCAAGTAAAAAAGATTATGATTTTTATTAATAGGAGGAATTTCTCATGAAAACATTGGTTGCTTATTTTTCCGCAAGCGGCGTTACTGCAAATGTTGCGAAGTTGCTGGCAGATGCAGCAGGGGCAGACTTGTTTGAAATCAAGCCGGCTGTTCCGTATACCAACGCTGACCTGAACTGGATGGACAAGAAGAGCCGCAGCACGGTTGAAATGCAGGATAAGAGCTCTCGTCCAGCAATTGCAGCTCCGTGCAGCAATCTGGCAGACTATGACACGATTTTTGTAGGCTTCCCGATTTGGTGGTATGTTGCACCGACCATCATCAATACGTTTTTGGAAAGCGGCGATTTCTCTGGAAAGAAGATTGTTCTGTTTGCAACTTCCGGCGGCAGTGGATTCGGCAAGACTGTTGCCAACCTGAAAGACAGTGCACCGGGTGCAATGATTGTAGAAGGTAAGCTGCTGAACGGAACACAGAGCGTTGCAGGACTGAAAAGCTGGGTAGATAGCATTCAGTAAGTAGATACAAATAAAAGAGGAGGAATCTCTCATGCTGGGAAATTTTGAATATTGTAATCCGACCAAGCTGTATTTCGGAGAGCAGGCACTCGATGGCTTGCGGAAAGAACTGCCGAAGTACGGGAAAAATATTCTGCTGGTTTACGGCGGCGGTTCGATTAAGAAGAATGGCATTTATGATCAAGTCGTTTCCATCTTGCAGGAATGCGGCAAGACGATTGTAGAAGATGCTGGCGTTATGCCGAACCCGACTGTAGAAAAGCTGAAAGAGGGCTGCGAACGGGCAAGAGCCGGAAAAGTTGATTTTATTCTGGCAGTTGGCGGCGGTTCTGTCTGCGACTATGCGAAAGCCGTTTCTGTTTCCGTGCACTGTCCGGAAGACCCGTGGGAAAAGTTCTATATTCGGGAAGAAGAGCCGGAAAACGAGATCATTCCGGTGGGCTGTGTGCTGACCATGGTCGGAACCGGTTCAGAAATGAATGCAGGTTCGGTTATCACCAACCATGAACAGAAGCTGAAAATCGGGCATGTATTCGGGGAAGAAGTGATGCCGAAGTTCTCCATTCTGAATCCGACCTTTACCTTTACACTGCCAAAGTATCAGATGATTGCTGGATTCTTTGATATTATGTCACACATTCTGGAACAGTACTTCTCTGGAACAGATGACAACACTTCGGATTATCTGATGGAAGGGCTGCTGAAATCGCTGATTCACAGTGCAAAGGTTGCGGTAGAGAATCCGAAAGACTATGAAGCAAGAAGTAATATCATGTGGATTGCAACATGGGCACTGAATACGCTGGTAGAAAAAGGCAAGACAACCGACTGGGAAGTGCATATGATTGGGCAGGCAGTTGGTGCGTATACCGATGCAACCCATGGCATGACGTTGTCTGCTGTTTCGCTGCCATATTATCGGTATATTTTGCAGGCTGGCTTGCCGAAGTTCAAGCGGTATGCGATGAATGTCTGGGATGTATGCCCTGATGGAAAGACCGATGAACAGATTGCAGAAGAAGGACTTGCTTGTATGGAAGCCTATATGAAGCAACTGGGTCTGGTAATGAATCTGACGGACTTGGGCGTGACAGAAGATATGCTGGATGGCATTGCAGATGCAACGCTGATTATGACTGGCGGTTATCAGGTATTGAACCATGAAGATGTGGTTGCAATTTTGAAGCAGGCACTGTAAATTTGATTTTTGGTGAAACGAGAAACAGCCATCTCTTACCGAAACGGTAGGAGGTGGCTGTTTTTGAAAAAGGATATTGACAAAGCAGAAAAAATTTGGTATGCTGAATGCAGAGGAAACCGAATAGACGCAAGAGAATGAATAGGAGGCGTTTAGAATGAGTACCAGAGAACAAGCAGTACAGATTTTGAATCAACTCACAGAAGAACAGTTGCGGGGATTTATTCTGATGTTTCATGATTTGGTTTCTGTTCCTGTGATTCCGGAGGAAGAGCCGGATGCATGGGATCGGGAAATGATTGCAGACAGCAAGAAAGAAAATACAGAGTCTATGAAACTGGATGATTTTGTGAAGGAATTGGGGTTGCAACCGGATGATTGACGAGTACGAGATTCAGAGAAAAAGCGATGAAGTTCATTCAAAAGCAACCCGTACCGCAATAGAAGTGGATTTTAAAGGCTGTATATGCCCTTCCGTGCAATGGAGATGTAAAAAAGATGAAAGGGGAAGAAAACCTTTATCAGTTGCGAGTTGGAGATGTGCGGTTGCTGTTTGAGTTGAACGAAAAAACTAGTACAATTACATTGGTTTGCGTGACACAAGCAGATAGCCGTGGGCAGATTTATAAATGAAAAATAGATTCCTTGATGGTGTGTGAATCCAGTCAGGGAATCTATTTTTTTATGTTTCTTATTTTTGATACACAAAAAAAGCGGTAAATGTAAAATCATCTACCGCTTTTCCGTAAAATATTTGGCGGAAAGAGAGGGATTCGAACCCTCGGTACGCTATTAACGTACACACGAGTTCCAGTCGTGCGCCTTAGACCAGCTCAGCCATCTTTCCATCCGTATTCTGCACTGTGTGCATGTGGTGCGAGTGACGGGACTTGAACCCGTACGTCGAAACACACGCCCCTCAAACGTGCCTGTCTGCCAATTCCAGCACACTCGCATATTTTAACAAGATACGATATCACGTTTTCATTATCTTACGTTTTGGTATCTCGCCTCAGTGCTTTATTATTATAGCAGAAATCCGCAGGATTGTCAAGCGGTTTTTCGACTTTTTTACGTAAAAAGAAAATGCAAATTGAACCTATATTTTATGCAAGTTGCACAAATTCCGGAATTTTACACGTCCATCTGGTGATGATAGTA
>OLPI01002710.1_pt1 | contig 13478 bp, 9 predicted proteins | sample 1672361 | NCBI WGS metagenome assembly OLPI01 (sample SAMEA3136675, study PRJEB25190) | human gut metagenome
CCTATGAGCAAGCTCATGTGGGCTTAGACCTTTTGACCCTGGCATCATAAAATAAAAAACCGTACATTCATTATAGAATGTACGGTCCTTTTTTGTAAAGATGAAATACGCTGTCAGGCAGCGGATAGCATCGAAGATGGTACGTGTGAGCTTATTTGTCGCTTAAAAGCTCCTTCGCACTGGTCAGCAGTCCCGCCATGTTCTGAATTTCGGACGGAATGATGATCTTTGTAGACTTGCCGTCCGCAACCTTTTCCAGAGCCTCCAGACTCTTTAAACGAAGTACAGAATCATCCGCTCCTGCATCCTTGATGAAACGCAGACCGTTTGCAGTCGCCTGCTGGACTTTCAGGATTGCTTCCGCTTCACCTTCTGCCTCACGGATCATCTTTTCTTTCTCTGCTTCTGCGCGCAGGATTGCAGACTGTTTTTCTGCCTCTGCTTCCAGAATTGCGGATTCCTTTTTACCTTCTGCTACCAGGATGGTAGATTTCTTTTCACCTTCAGCACGCAGGATCGCTTCACGGCGTTCACGCTCTGCCTTCATCTGCTTCTCCATCGCATCCTGAATTGCTGCGGGAGGAATAATGTTCTTTAATTCGACACGGTTTACCTTGATGCCCCAGGGATCAGTTGCGATATCCAGGGATGCACGCATCTTGGCATTGATCGTTTCACGGGAGGTCAGGGTCTGATCCAGTTCCAGGTCTCCGATGATGTTACGCAGGGTTGTCGCGGTCAGGTTTTCAATCGCCATGATCGGATTTTCAACTCCGTAGGTAAACAGCTTGGGATCTGTGATCTGGAAAAAGACAACGGTATCGATCCGCATCGTAACGTTATCCTTTGTGATAACGGGCTGAGGCGGGAAATCCGCTACCTGTTCCTTTAACAGTACACGCTTTGCAACCTTATCGACAATCGGCACTTTAAAGTGAAGGCCAACGCTCCAGGTATCCTGATATGCGCCGAGACGTTCTACGACATAAGCCTGCGCCTGCGGTACGATCTTGATGCAGGACGCTACAATTGCAATTGCAAGAATTAAAATAATGAGTATTACCAATCCACCTATCATAATTACCCTCATTTCCGCGGTCTTACCGCATGTTGTCAGCAGTCTCTCTGCTGTTTGTTACAGGTTCTTCTGTTTCGATCTCGTCCGGAACAACGATCAGCTTCACGCCGTCGATCTTTTTTACAATGACGACGGTACCCTCTTCAATCGTCCCCTCAGTTTCCTGAGATCTCGCTGACCACTCCATGCCTTTGAGCGTAACCTGTCCGCAGCTGTGCAGGTTATCAATCCTGCCGGTCACGATACCGCGTTCCCCAAGCATGCTGTCCACATTGGTCTTCGCCCTTCCAACATTGAAATAGCGCATGGCAACCGGTCTTGTAAAAACAAGCATCAGCACGGACACTACCAAAAACAGGATGACCTGCACCAGAACCGGCGCACCACAGGCAGCTGCAATCGTCGCAACAAGAGCTCCGGCTGCAAACCAGATTGTCGTCAGCCCCATCGTCGCAAGCTCAATCAGCACAAGTAAAATCAACAGAGCCAGCCAGGCAAATACTTCCGTCATGTAACTCCTCCTTTCCTGTGACTTATGACTATCATACTACAAAAATCATGCCCCGTCTACCAAAATACATGATGTCCGATCACAATACCTTCCCTGCTTCCTGCCCGTCTAAAATGCGTTGCCGTTCCAACCGGGGTGCTTCCCGCCATCGCTTCCTGTGCCGCCTGCAGGCAGCTTGCCTTGATCTTTCCACTTGCGACAACGCGTCCAACCTGTCCGCTTCCCGCCGGTGTAAACTGTCCCGAAGCATAGATAACTCCCTTGACCGTATTCGGATAAGCGCCGCTTCTGACCCGGTTCATCACGACTGCGCCGACAGCCACCTGTCCTTCGTAGGGCTCTTCTCCCGCTTCACACTGAATGAGCGCCGCCAAAAGCACGCTGTCGTCCGCAGCCAGTGCAGCAGCCTTGTTCGCTTCCTTTTCCGCCTGCGCTGCCTTTTCCTGCTTCTGTTTCTGTGCAGCAGCTTCTTTTTCCGCCTGCAGTCTCACAGCTTCCGCTTCCTCGCGCGCTTTTACCTGCTCAACCGTCTCTCCGTAATCGATTTCAAAATTAACCTGGACATATTCCGAAGACACATATCCGGTCTTTCCGCCGTAATTGACCGCAACCCAGTCCGCCGTGATTTCCTGATCCTCGCTGAAACGGATCTGCTCTTCATCCACGACCTCATACTTTGCACCTTCTTCCAGCAGATCATAAATCGCAGCATCTCCTGAAGGTTCTTTCCGGATTCTCAAAGCGCCTGTTTTGGTCGTTGCCACAATCCGTCCCGCGTCTTTTGCCTCTTTCCGCGCTTCTTCCCCAAACAGCAGATAATCGTTATTCGCCCAGCCGGTCAGTTCGCCGGACTCAAGCTTTGTCCAGCCGTCCTTTTGTTCCAGCACTGTACCGCCACAGTCTGCATACAAATACCCTGCAAGCTCTGCCTCGCTGTCCGGTTCCGTCCTGACATTCAATACATTCTGGACGCTCGTCATCACGATCGTTCCGGTCAGGTCGTCCATTTTCGTTCCATCGCCGGACGAAGCCTTGGTTTTGCTGTCCGCACTGTCGGACGCTACATCCGTTCCCTGCCCGCCGACTGCGGCGATCGCTGTATCTGCCGCATCATTTTGGGATGCTGCGTTCTGACTGACCTGTTCCTTATCCGCTCCTGTCAGCCACGCCTCCACGCCAACGCCCTTGTGCCAGTGCGCGCTTTTGCTCGATTCTGCCTCTGCCTGCAGACTGCTTCCGGCCGTCCACAAAAAGACGACTCCCAGCGCTGCAGCCCGCAGCCAGTGCTTCCCCCTTTTCTCACATTTTCTGCTCCAGCCCATAAATCGATGATCCTTTCTATCCCCTCATATCCGCAGACAGTAACGATAGCTGAGCCTCCATTGATTTTCCGCGCCTTTGGCGCTCCCAAAATCGGCTCATCAAATGTTACAATTATATTACATGATTAGCGTCATCATATCAAATCCGTCAATTACTGTCAAGTGTGCGCCCTGCGAGGATTCTATTGTCATGAATACAAAAAAGGCGTGTGAAAAACAATCCTTTTCCACATGCCTTTTTTCGTTCTTTTTCTGTCAGAAACAACAGTTTTTTCCCTATCCTCTTCTGACGATTCATTTATAATGCTATTGGGCCAAATGCCCCGGCTATGATACTGTTTTAGTAAAAAACGTGATGTCCGATTACCTGTCCGGAACGACCGTTATTTCTTCTGAAAAACAGCTTGCCGCCGACCGGCTGTGCACCGGCTAATGCTTCGATTGCTGCCTGATAGCAGGCTGCATCTGCCTTGTCACTGCTCAGTGCCCTCTGCAGCGAACCGTTTCTAACAGGGGAAAACTGTCCTTTTGCGTAAACAACCTCGGTGATCGTATTGGGCTGCGATGCACTCTTGACGCGGTTCATGATGACATTGCCTACCGCAACCTTACCAACGTAGGATTCACTGCCTGCTTCACAGTAAATAATATTTGCGAGCAATTTTAATTCCTCTGCGGATATCGCTGCGGTCTGGGCTGCCAAAGCTGCCTGCTGAGCTTCCGCTTCGAGCCGCGCTGCTTCCTCGGCTGCTGCCTTTGCCTGCGCCTCCGCTTCGAGCCGTGCTGCTTCCTCGGCTGCCTTTGCCTGCGCCTCTGCTTCAAGCCGTGCTGCTTCCTCTGCTGCCTTTGCCTGCGCCTCCGCTTCAAGCTGCGCTGCTTCCTCGGCTGCTGCCTTTGCCTGCGCCTCCGCTTCGATGCGTGCTGCTTCCTCGGCTGCCTGTACTTCTTCTATCTCATTCTGTGCTGCTTCACTCGCCTCTGCCTGTAAAGCTGCTGTTTCATCCTGCTGTACTTCTTCCTCTGCAAAGAATTCATCTTCGGATGCTGTTGCTCCTGTCCGTTCAGCGATCACCTGCTCATTGGCTGCAACAGCCTCTTCGTTGGAAATCTCTGTCTCGACCAGATTTTCAGCCGGTACCCATCCTGCAATTTCTCCCGCCTGGATCTGCACCCAGTCGTTGTACTTTGCAAGGATCGCCACATGACCGTCCTCCATGACCTGACCAATCACCGCAGACGCTGTATTTGCTTCTGCATGAATGTCCAGCATGTCTTTCGCATCAATGACACCGATACCACTTGCCATAGCGGTTGTCGTATATGCACCCATCATCATAACAGATGTTAAAATGCCGACTGCACTACGAAACAACTTTCTGCCTTTTCCGTTCATTCTTACCTCCATAAATCTTACTCTGCTTCCCCAGCCATTCTGCCGGTGAAATTCAGGAGCTTTTGTGGGACGCTCCTTGTTACAGAGCTGTTTCAATTGTTACAAACTTATTAACAATTGTTACGCATGATATGATAGCAATATTACAATCAAATGTCAAGTCGTTCACCCAGAACCACAAATTTCCGTTAGTTCCCCACAAAGGTTTTTCTTCTATTGTGATATTTTTACAACAAACCTCCGAAATCATCGCCTTTTTCTTACTATTTTTCAAAGTTTTCAACAAATGCCGCTTTAACATAGTAAATTCTCTTTTCATAAAAAGGACAGCCATTTTCTGCGGTTTTTTCGATTTTTTATCAAAAAAAGAAGACCTGACGGGATTATTTTTTCCATCAGATCTTCCTTTATTCCTGTTTTTAACATTTTTGTAACAAACTATTTTACAGGCTTCTGGACTTTTCCACCGCAGTGATGACCGCATCGGTCACTGCGCCGCGGAAGCCTTTTTCCTCTAAAACGCGTACCGCCTGAATCGTGGAGCCTGCCGGGGAGCAGACCATATCCTTTAACTCTCCCGGATGCTTTCCGGTCTCAAGCATCAGTTTCGCGCTGCCGAGCACAGCCTGTGCAGCGCATTCATATGCCTGGCTGCGCGGCATGCCTTCCGCAACTGCACCGTCCGCCATCGCTTCGATCAGCATAAAAATCCAGGCAGGCGCACAGCCACTAACGCCGGTCAGCACATCCATCAGACGTTCCGGAAGCTCAACCGTCTTGCCGAAACTGTCCAGGACAGCCGCCGTTTTTTCTTTCATCTCAGGAGTTACCCTGCTGCCATAGCAGACTCCGGTACAGCCTTCCCCGACTAGCGCCGGCGTATTGGGCATCGCACGCACAAACGGAAGCGGCGCACAGAACTGCTCTTCCAGCCACGCAAGGCTTTTGCCTGCCGCAATGCTCAGAATCGTCTTGCCGGTCAGGTCAATGTCGCTGATCTGTCCGATCACTTTCTCCAGAAACTGCGGCTTTACGGCAAGAATCAAAAGCTCTGCCTGCCGCGCGGTTTCCAGGTTATCGCCTGTCACCGTGATGCCAAACATTTCATGCACTTTGCTTTCCGTCTCCGCCGTTTTTGCAGAACCGTAAATTTCCTCCGGCACAGCCAGGTGATTTCTCAAAACTCCTCCAATCATCGCCTGCGCCATATTTCCAAGTCCGATAAAACCGATTTTCATCTGTGCCTCTCATTTCTGCGCACGCTTTTTGCGCATGTCGAGTTTGTGTCAAGTGCGCGCAGACACAAATCCCGAGCTTGAAAAATGTTATTTTTCAATCGTCGCCCTCTGCCGATGCGCTTCATACATCAGAATCGAAGACGCCACCGCCGCATTTAGCGACTCGACTTTGCCCTCCATCGGAATCCGGATGTAACAGTCCGCAAGCTCTGCAGTCTCTTCCCGCAGACCGTTGCCCTCGTTACCGATCAGAAATGCCGTCCCCTTTGTGTAATCCTGACAGGCATAGGAATTTTTTCCGCGCAGATGCGCCGCGTATACACTGACACCCGTCTGCTGTACCTGATGAACCGCCGCCGCAAAATCGTCCGCATAATAAAACGGAACGCGGTAGATGCTGCCCATCGTTGAACGGATAACCTTCGGGTTGTACAAATCGACTGTATCCCGGCTCATGATAATCCCGGAAACGCCTGCGCCCTCACCGGTTCGCAGCATCGTACCGAGGTTGCCGGGGTCCTGTATATTTTCCAGAAGCAGAAACAGCGGTGCTTTGTCCCGCAGCATTTCTTCTATATTATAGTGAAACTGTTTCAGCACGCATAAAACGCCCTGTGGCGTGCAGGTATCCGATATTTTAGAAAAAACGCTGTCGGAAACGACTTCGTAGCCAACCTCTTCCAGATGCTCCCTGCAGCTGCATTTTTCCAGAAAGGATTCCGAAACATAGACCTCCTGCAGCTGCTCTCTCGGTGCTTCCAGAAACATCTTCACACCCTCTGCCAGAAAAACATCCTCCGTTCTGCGCAGCTTCGACTTTTGATTCAATTGTACCAGCCTTTTGATCCGGCTGTTGGATGCTGCAGTAATCATGCAGGTTCCTCCGTTGATCTTTATAAAAACGCACAACGGCCACACACGTTTCGTGTGCAGCCGCCCCTTTGCGTCCTGTATCGTCAGGTGGCCAGCGCTTTGCTGACCTGATAATGATATTCGGGAATCTCTTTCTGCATCGCAAGCGCTTCCTCGATATCATAGTCTACAAATTCGCCGTGTTTGTAAGCCACAACACGGTTCGAGCTGCCTGCGCAGAGGATGTCTGCCGCATAAGCGCCCATGATAGAAGCATAATAACGATCCAGACAGGTCGGGCTGCCGCCTCGCTGCATGTACCCCAGGATGGTTGCTCTGGTTTCCACACCCGTTGCTGCTTCAATTCTCTTCGCCATGGAAGTAGAATGACCGATACCTTCTGCATTGATGATCAGATGGTGGGTTTTGCCCTTTTTCCGGTTGTTGATAATATTGTTAATCAGCTGCTGCTCGTCATAGTCGTACTTTTCAGGAAGAAGGATATCCTCCGCGCCGGTGCCGACGCCGCACCACAGTGCGATATAACCGGCATTTCTGCCCATTACTTCGATAATACTGCAGCGTTCATGTGAAGATGAAGTATCCCTTACCTTATCGATTGCCTGCATCGCGGTATTGACTGCCGTGTCGAAACCGATCGTATATTCGGTACATGCAATATCCAGATCGATCGTGCCCGGCAGACCGATCGTATTGATCCCAAGTCTGGACATCGCCTGCGCACCTCTGTAAGAGCCGTCGCCGCCGATAACAACCAGACCGTCGATGCCGTGTCTGCGGCAGATCTCCGCGCCCTTTTTCTGTCCGGCTTCGGTCTTAAATTCCAGACAACGTGCGGTTCCCAGAATCGTACCGCCCTTCTGGATGGTATCCGAAACGCTGCGGGCATCCATATCTATGATTTCTTCATTTAACAGGCCCTGATAGCCTTTTTTAATGCCTTTTACTTTGACGCCGTTGCAAATCGCTTTCCGAACAACCGCACGGATTGCCGCATTCATACCCGGCGCATCTCCGCCGCTTGTAAGAACTCCAATTGTCTTTATCTTAGCTGCCATTGTTCCTCCTGTCTGCCGCTGCGGGCTGGACTTCAATCTTAAGATTTCAAAATCCGTAAAACCATTTTTTATTTTAATCGAAACGGGCTTTCTTTTCAATGGTTTTGTGAAACTTACATCAGCTTTACGTTTTCTTCTCCAAACAGCTCTTCCAGCTGCTTTAAAAGCGCCTCGTCCCCATGAACGGTCTGATTCGCCCCAAGCTGCTTCATCGCGCGCGGATTTTCCACATAAATCACCACGGTATCCTTGCCGTCGGAAGCTGCGATTGCCGAAAGCAGCTTTTTTTCCTGCTGCTGATAGGCTTCCATCGTCGGAAATTTAATCCAGAGCTTTTTGGGGATTTCGTCAAACGTCTGCACGGATTCACAGATCAGCTTCGCGTCTTTGTCCTCCTCTGCGGAAACGCGCCCCCGCAGGAGAACCTTTTCATCCTCCATCAGCTTGCTGCCGTACTGCTCATAGGTTTTCGGGAAAACGATAACTTCAATCGTTCCAACCAGATCCTCCACCTGTAAAAACGCCATCACCTTATCGTTTTTGGTATATTTGATCTTCTTTTCCTCGATAATTCCGCCGATAACCGCCTTTGCTCCGTCCTGAATATGGACGCTGTTTGTCTCCTCATCCAGCATAAAATCTGCCGTTGTATTAGAAATATTCCTGCGCCAGAGCTGCTCGTATTCCTGCAGCGGATGCCCGCTGACATACACACCGAGCACTTCTTTTTCAAAGGTCAGAAGAATTTCCTTCGAATATTCCCCGACATCCGGGAAGCGGATTTCATAGTTTTTCTTTTCCGACTCGTCCACCAGATCGAATAAGGAAAGCTGTCCCGCCATATTATTTTTCCGATTCTGCTGATTCTGATCCATCAGCTGCACAAATACGCTCATAAACTGCTTGCGTGTTCCCTCAAGGCTGTCGAATGCACCCGCTTTGATAAAGTTTTCCACGTTGCGCTTATTGACTTCCGTATCGGACATTCTGGATAGAAAATCCTGCAGGTTTTTGAACACGCCCCGCTGCTTCCGCTCTGCGATCACCGCGTCCGCAACCGGATGTCCTACACCCTTGATCGCAGTCAGTCCGTACCGGATTGATTTTCCCGATACCGAAAATCCCGGCTCTCCCTCGTTGATATCCGGCGGCAGAATCGCGATTCCCATCTGGCGGCAGACCAGAATGTATTCCGCCACTTTTCCGGGGTTATCGATTACAGAAGTCATTAGGGACGCCATAAATTCCACCGGATAATAATATTTCAGGTAAGCCGTCTGGTAAGCGACAACCGCGTAGCATGCAGCGTGGGACTTGTTGAACGCGTATTTTGCAAAATCCATCATTTCCGCGTAAATTTCCAGACCGACCTTTTCCGGAATGCCCCGGGCCACACAGCCGGGCACGCCCTCTTCGGGATTGCCGTAAACGAAATTCGCCCGTTCTTTTTCCATGACAGACTGCTTTTTCTTGCTCATCGCACGACGAACCAGGTCGCTTCGTCCCATCGTGTAGCCGCCAAGGTCGCGCACAATCTGCATAACCTGCTCCTGATACACGATACAGCCGTAGGTCGGAGACAGGATCGGTTCCAGCTCCGGACAGGAATAGGTGATTTCGTCATGATTGTTTTTTCCTTTAATATATTTTGGAATAAAGTCCATCGGCCCGGGACGGTACAGGGAAATACCCGCGATGATATCCTCCAGGTTCTGGGGCTTTAGCTCCTTCATGAAGCTTTTCATCCCGCCGCTTTCCAGCTGGAACACGCCGTCCGTCCTGCCGGTGCAGAGCGAATCCAGCACTTTTTTATCGTTATAATCCAGATGCTCCATATCGAGCTTCACACCGGTGTCATGCTCAATCATCTTGACCGCGTGGTCGATTACTGTCAGGGTTCGAAGCCCCAGAAAGTCCATTTTTAACAGTCCGAGCTCCTCCAGCGTCGTCATCGTAAACTGCGTTGTGATCGAACCATCCGACCCTCGTGAAAGCGGTACAAAATGATCTGCCGCCTCCGGACAGATCACAACCCCTGCTGCGTGCATCGAGGTGTGGCGCGGCAATCCCTCCAGCCGTTTACTCATATCAATCAACACGTGCACCTGTTCATCGCTCTCGTAGAGCTTACGCAGCTCTGCGTTCATTGACAGTGCCTTATCAATCGTCATGTTCAGCTCGTTCGGAATCATTTTTGCAATCGAATCCACAAAGGAATACGGCAGATCCATGACGCGCCCGACGTCGCGGATGACACCCTTTGCCGCCAGCGTACCGAATGTGACAATCTGCACAACCTTTTCTTTTCCATATTTGCGTCCGACATAATCGATGACCTCCTGTCTGCGTTCATAACAGAAGTCGATATCGATATCCGGCATGGAAACTCGTTCCGGGTTCAGGAAACGCTCAAACAGCAGGCTATAACGGATCGGATCAATATTCGTGATATGCAGGCAATAGGAAACGATGCTTCCAGCTGCACTTCCACGTCCAGGTCCTACCGGAATACCGTTTTCTCTGGCATAGTTGATAAAATCCCACACGATCAGGAAATAGTCCACATATCCCATGCGCTTGATAATACCCAGCTCGTATTCCAGACGCTTCTGCAGCGTGCCGTCGTCCTCCGGATAGCGCTCTTTCATGCCATCAGTGCACAGCTTGTTCAAATATCCCCAGGAATCATAGCCCTCCGGCACATCAAAATGCGGCAGCTTCGTCTTACCAAACTCGATTTCCACATGACAGCGGTCTGCAATTCGCTGTGTATTTTCCACTGCCTCCCACGCATAAGGAAACAGTCCCTTCATCTCTTCTTCGCTTTTGACGAAATACTGACCGCCCTCGTAACGCATCCGGTTTTCGTCAGAAAGCTTTTTGCCGGTCTGAATACACAGAAGGATATCGTGGGGCTTTGCGTCCTCCGCATAGGTGTAGTGCACGTCGTTCGTGCATACTAACGGAATGTCCAGTTCTCGCGACATCTGTAAAAGCGCCATGTTTACGGTCTGCTGCTCCGGAATCCCATGATCCTGCAGTTCCAGAAAATAATTATCCTTCCCAAAAATCGACTGATACTTTAATGCGCATTTTTTTGCTTCCTCCGGCAGTCCTTTCTGGATATAGCGCGGCACTTCCCCTGCCAGACACGCAGACAGCGCGATGATTCCCTCGTGAAATTCCTCCAGAACCTCCATATCAACTCGCGGCTTGTAATAGTACCCCTCCGTAAAACCGCGGCTGACGATTTTGCTCAGATTCGCGTAACCAGTATTATTTTCCGCCAGAAGCACCAGATGGTAATACCGGTCATCCCCGCCGGTAATCTCCCGGTCAAAACGGGAATTGGGCGCAACATAGACCTCACAGCCCAAAATCGGATTGATACCCTCTGCCCGCGCCGCACGGTAAAAATCGATCACACCGTACATTGCGCCATGGTCGGTAATCGCCGCAGCCGTCATGCCCAGCTCCTTGACTCGTTTTACATATTCTTTGATTTTATTGGAACCGTCCAGCAGGCTGTACTCTGTATGGACGTGCAAATGTGCAAATGCCATATTTTTGTAATTTCCTATTCTTGTTCTGTCTGAGTTTCCTTTGCTGTCCCATCGGGCGCAGAAAAGTCAAAGGCAGGGCTTTCTGTCCCGTTTTCTGACTTTTGCCCGCTCTTTGTTACAGACCTCGTGTCGATGCTGCCTGTCCGGTCGGATGCTGCCGCATTGTTTTCACTGATGCTGTCTGCTTCCCGGTCAGATACAGCGCTGTTTTGACTGACTGCGTTTTGTCCGGACACATCACCGCTTTCATGAACCTCTTTTACACTGCCTTCTCCGCTGTCTGTCAGTACAAGTCTGTCGTTTTCCACTTTCCATGTCTCGTACCAGCTTCCTTCCGCGTCCGAAAAGTTGACATGAATCCTATCGTTTTCCCCGGATAAAATCTGTATTTTCCCGGAATCTGATCCAACCTGCCGAAGGATACTCTTTAACACTGCTTTGCCGTTTTTATACTGTAACAGCTCTCTTTCACGGATTTCTTCTAATCGATACTCTGTCAGTGTGCGCAGGCTGATGTCATAATATCCCGGCGCGGCTTCTGTCCCGGCAGTCCATGCCATCAGATCGCCGTCATCGTCCAGCTCAAAGTGCCCCATCTGTTTTAACAGGCGCACTGCTCCTTGCTCCTGCACGCCAAACAGCATGTCGCTGACGCCGGACACTTCGTAGCCACGATACAGCACAAAGGCGCTTCCCAGCTTTTCCAGCTCCTTAAAGGCAAAATTCTCTTCTTCCAAAACTGCGCCGTCCGCGCCGACAAACCACAGGTCGCATACCGGCGCGCCGAACGCTCCGTCGTACCTGCCGATCGCCGCAAACGTTTCTTTTTTGCCGTTTCCATCGTAATACGCCGTCTCTGCAAAACACAGCGCATCGTCCGGGTACTCCTGTACCTCCAGAATCTGTGCAACCGCCTGACCGACCGTCGCGCGGGCTGTTTTCTGCACTTTATTCAACCGGTTTTTCGTAAATTCGTTTGGAATATCCTCCAGGCTCTCCAGTGCTTCTTCCTGCTCCAATCTCGACGGGAAGAAAAATCCATCCCCGCTGATCGTCTCCGATGCTTTGGTCAGCTTTCCCTGATCCAGGCTGCTGATACACCAGCTGTACTTCGCAACCGCATGATCGATTCCTTCTTCCTGTCCGACCGACTGCCCGGCTTCTCTGCAGCGATAGGCAATTTTGTCCTCCCCAATTGCATAAAACCAATAGGTATATTCTGTATTTTCATCCGTCTGCGTGTAGAACTGCTCTTCCAGCGCTTCCTTCCATGCCTGTGCCTCTTCATCCGAATCCTCTGCAGACACATACGCCAAATATTCCGACGCTGTCAGCTCCCGATACGAACGCTCTGCAAATCCGTCCGCTGTTCTTTCATAATAAACAGGAACCGTCTCTTCTGCACTGTCCCATTCCGAAACCAGCGGATCGTACACAGTCTTCTCCGCAGGATAAAACGTACAAACGCCGTCCTTTGTCGTTTCGATCGTCTCGGCATCCTCCAGAAGCTTTTCGCACTTCTGATCTTTTACCGTCCAGACAGCCGCCTGTTTTTTGCCGGAGACTTCCGTTTCCAGAATAACAAACGGATTCCCAATTCCCGTCACCTGCTGCAGTCCGGTTACGACGATTCCTTTTTCCAGAAGCCTTGTCGACTCGCCGTCATAATACCAGAGATCGCCGGAAATCCGCCCGCGCGCTGTCAACGGCGTGCTCTCAAACATCAGCAGAAAGCTTTCATTTGCGTTGCTGTCATACTTCGCCATGTTCTGCAGGCAAAGCGTCTTGTCACCGTACTCCTTCTGCGAAAGAACTGCTGTCAGCGCTGCGTTTTCTGCGCGGCTTAAGCGGTCGTGTCCCGCCAGCTTACCGGTAAACGCATCCGATTTCTGCGCGTATGCTTCATAAACGGAGTCGGTCACTTCTGTCATCAGGGCCGGAATTTGAGGAGCTGTTGCTGCCGCAGATTCTGTAGCGGTGTCGGTCTGCGTTTCGCCGGTCGCAGGCATCTCGCTGTCTGCTGTTGCCGCGGTATCGCCGTGCTGCGCTTCTCCGCCGGTCGCTGTTATGCCGCCCTGTATCTCGTCATCGGTCGCAGCGGCGCTATCCTGCATCTCATCATCGTTCGCTGCAGCGGTGCCGGTTCCTGTACTGACATTCTGTGTTTCACCTGCTTCAGACGTCTCGCCCTCTGCTATTGCCGCAGCATCGCTATCCTGCGCCATAGCGTCTGTTGTTTCCCCTTCCCAAAAGCTCTTTCCGGCTTGCTGCGCTCGCGCTGCATATTCACTGATATTCGGCGTGCAGCCTGAAAACAGCATCGTTGCCGCCATCAGGCATGCTGCTGTTACCTGTTTTCTTTTCATTCGTATCGATCCCCTTATTTTATGATGCCAGGGTCAAAAGGTCTAAGCCCACATGAGCTTGCTCATAGGTGGGTGA
>OLPI01002712.1_pt1 | contig 13476 bp, 13 predicted proteins | sample 1672361 | NCBI WGS metagenome assembly OLPI01 (sample SAMEA3136675, study PRJEB25190) | human gut metagenome
GGAGGATAGGGCGTTCTGCTCATGCAGGGCATTTCTTTATTTTCTATCGTTCCTGTTCAGCAGACATTTCTCTTCTTCAAATCGCACTTTTTGAGCAAATTTGGGGTTATGTTTCAAAAAGTGTGCTCTCCGGCTTTATTTACTGTCTATATTCGGTAGGCATGTGAAATTCGCTCCAAACGATTTCCGAACCGTATTCCTCAGGCATCCCACTCTCTCGCTTTCCTTGATTGGATGCTGATGCAAACAATCCTTCCACTTGATCATCTGTAGGCATGACGCGCAGGATCTCGGCTGGGGGAAGCGGCGTCGCTGTATTCATGTAGCACCACCAAAAGATCGCTTTGACGCGATGGAGCAAGGGTAATCCCCTGTGCGTCCTTAGCATCTCACGAATACGTGCATTCTTGCTCTCGATGACATTGTTAGTCGAATCCCAAACACCACCAAGCTCTTCTGTTAGCTCTACGAATGTGAAGAGCTGGCCGTTTCGGACAAGCTTATTGAGACTACCTCTGGCTTTCCGCAGTCGCTCGTGGGTGTATACGCGCTTTCCATCTTTGATCGTGAACTCTTGGAGGAACCGTTCCCATTTCATACACCAATCGTTGTAACCAATGAGCCACGCGGCTGCCGAATCGGCATCTTTGACTTTAGTGAGCTTGTTTGCAATTCCCAAGAGCTCGCGTCCGCATTTGAGCTTCGGATTGAGCGTTGTATAGCGTCTGACCTGGCTTGCTGCATGAAATACACAGCGCTGGATACGGGTGGAAGGCCATATGATGCTCGCTGCTTTGGCGAGACCTCGCGCGCCATCGGAGACGAGCATAGTTGGTGCAGGTATCCGCATCATGAGGGCCGCCCACGCCTCAGCACATTCGCTTTGCGCCAGATGCCAGGCGAGGATACGGTCTTTACTCGATGCAATAAGCACTACAGCATCCCGTTTGAGCCAGATGCCATCGAGGAAAATGACATCTGAGATCTCGCCAGTATATGGCGCTATCGGCCATAGGCTCCATATCCATGAGGTTTTACGCCAGAAAGTTGATCTGCTCATCTTCTTGTCGGCGATGGAATCCTTGGATAAGAGCCATTTAAGGAAGGATGCGAGATCCTTGGCTCGAGAGTCGATCCTGCGCACAGACGATGAGCCGCAAGCCATACAACGCCATCTTTGTCTTCCAGAAGACGTGACACCGTTCTTTCGCATTTTGGCGCCACAAAGCGTACATCTTGGATTATTCACTCGAACTTCCTGACCTCAGACAACTTTTCTTTCGAAAATCATTGTCCGAGCAGGGGCGTCAAGAGAAAACTGAGCACACTTTTTGAAACACCTGGAAGTTGGGGCTCATCAACTTCCAGGGGATATTTATTTAGGATGAACTGGGGTGGCCGGTCTTAAACGAGCACACTTTTTGAAACATAACTCCTGATTCGTAATTATCTATGATGATACGTTTGAGGTTCTTCTTCCCAATCGAGTTATCAAAGTAGTTCTTAACGGCACCGAATGCGTTTTTCGATGTTAAAACCGTCTTGAATTCAACTCGTTTTGGAGCAGTGGCATTCTGACTGGTAATCAAACGAGCGCAACCGCATCGAACACAACTGTTAAGTTTTGGAGCAGTGGCATTCTGACTGGTAATCAAACTTTTGTGCTCCGCCCCCTTCTTGGGGGCGTTGTTTTGGAGCAGTGGCATTCTTACTGGTAATCAAACCCCGATGTGCCGATCCATTTACCCAGCTTGAGGGCAGCTTCTGCGTATTTGGGATTATTTCCGGGATTCGACCCACAGTAAACAACGATGTTCATAAAGCCTCGTAATGCGTTTCAGGTGTGTTTGCTGTCCATTCAAATTATAGGAATCAATGTATCACGGCAACCCTGGAAACCTGGCGTGAAGTTATCCCTTTACGGATAACTTCCACCGCTGGTGTGGAGAAAAGCCCAGTTCATAAATTTTCTTCCGCCCGCCTGCGCAAAACTTTGAGAAAAAAGTTAAAACAAGCTAACACTTACGCTAGTATCAAAGATGGAAGTTAACTATGGTAAACAAAAGCCATTTGAAAGAAAGGAAGAAAAGTGGTCGTAAAGGACTCTCTTTCACGCCTCTTTACTACGCTGCTTGCTGCAGTGTTGGCGATCTCGCTTATTCCGATGTCGCCGGCTTTCGCAGGATCAGCGCAGGAAGAGCTCGCAACAGAGCCAGGAGCTTCGCAAGAAGCAGCAGCTTCGAATAGGGAAGACCAGATGGCTCAAGCAGCACCTTCTGTTCCTGCAGTGGTGTCAGAGCAGGACGATCAAGTAGAAGCTTCAAAACAGGCATCTGAACAATATGATGCCATTGAACAGGACGTTCAGTCGACTTTGACAACGTCAAGCGAACAAAATGGTGCCCAGATCGCTCCTCAAGCAGTCGATCTACAAGAGCAGGCATCCGCGATCTTGAAGGATTGTTCGGCAAGCATCAATCACGAAGGCTCCTTTACAGCTGAAGATACAGGCGCACATGTGAGCGTTCGTCTTTCCGATCAGGTCGATCGCTGTAATTTGACGGTATTTGCTTATGCATCGAATACTTCATTTGATCCAGATTCGAGCCAGAACATTCGTTTATGGTCAGGAACGGTCAACGATGGTTGGGAAGCAGATATTGATTTTGCCGCATCAGCGCTTCCTCTTAAGCCCGGTTATAGCGTGATCGCCTGCTTGAATGTGCCGATTACTGATGACTACTATCGTGCATGTAACTCTCAAGCTATTCCTGTTACAGACGAAAACGGCGAAGGATTCGTTGATTATATCTATCCTGATGCGTTCATAACTGACGAAGAGCTTGAAGCAGGAGCAACTTCTCTGCATGTGAGCGTAACCGGCGACGAGCGTTTATTTCAAGCAGCAGCTGAAGGCAAGATATCCTTGATGCTTTCGATCGCTCAGTATCCCGATGGGGATGAGTTCGACTTTGAAAGCACTGATCAGATCATGCTCTGTTCGCCTCAGAGCGTAACGAGCGCAATTGAAGATCAGGAGATACAGCTGAGCGAGCCGCTTCGTGCAGGATATCGTGTTAGGGCAGTTGTATATTGGTCTCAAAATACCGATCTCTTCTTGGTGAAGGGCAACGATTATGAGTCGGTATTCCATCGTCCTGATGATTCGCTCCTGGTTAATGAAGATACAACACCAAACATCGCATTTAGTGATCAGCTTGTTACTACCAGCAAAACCGTTCCTGTTGAGCTTGGTGGCGAGATTCCGAGTGGCGCTTTGATTCTGGTGAAGAAGTTTGCAGATGGTGAGCAGATTGCCTCAGACAAGGGTACGCCGATCGGCATGGCGTTCAACGTGGCTGCTGGTCGTGCTGACGTGAACCTCAATGCGGGCGTGTCGCTCGAAGAGGGGGATCGCATTGTTGCCTTTGTGCTTTCAGGTGGAAACCCTATTGCGCAGTCCGAAGTCATTGTGGTCGTGAAGAAAGATCCAGTGAGCGTTGAATTCAAATCAAACGTGACCACTGAGAGCACCTCGCTTACCGTGGCTGTTCACCTAACTGATCCCGCGCTTGCAGACGTACAGCTCAATGCTGTGCAATTGAAAAAGATGAATGCGAACGGTACGACCGATACGGATCTTGGTTCGGTAATCGTTGGTAAGTATCTACAGGAGCAAGGCGAGATCGAATTCGATCTGAGCAATGTTTCGCTCGCGGCTGGTCAAAAGCTCTACCTACGCGTTATGAATTACGATCTCGGCCTTGATTTCTTCAGCGACTCGATCACTGTGGCCGATGCGTCGAAGGATGAGGTGATCCTTGAGGGCAACTCAGTCTCTGTTGATGCGGGATCGCTTACGGTTAATGTTTCGGGCTGTGCAGCCTTTGAAGGGGGTCGCCTGATCGCAACTGTGGGATCGGCTTCAGAAGACGATCCCGACACCCGTTCTCAACTGGTCCAAACGACCTTTACAGGGGCAGGAACCTATACACTTCAGATCCCCGATAATCGCCTTAAGGTCGGCCAGAGCGTGATGGTCCATCTTTATAAGTATGACACAGAGGCGGATACTGCCCAGTATCTGGTAGGAAACAAGCTTCCGATCGTTCAAGCCGGCACGGTTGTGGTCGAGCCAACAGTGAAGATCGTTACTTCAGAGATCACTTCTGACCGAAGCGATGTGTGGGTGCAAGCGAATTATGGTCAGGAAAAGGTCGGACGACTAACCCTCTATAGTTACGAAGGCGACAGCTGGACGACGGAAGATCAGATCTATTCTGAGATCATTACTGCGCAGGAGAACAGTCAGCGTATCGTTTTTGGTGATGATAAGCTCAAATCTGGTGGCAAGCTCGTGGCTGTTCTTACGCTGTATGGCGGAGGGGCTTCACAAGAATACATCTCAGAGGCTGTTTCTGTAGCAGCGCCTCCTGAGAAGCAGAAGCCAGTAGCTACTATCACCTCGAAAAAGGTGACGGCAGGCATGACCACGCTTGGAGCTTCGCTTACCTTTGACCCTGCTGATGAAGCAACCTATACGCTCTATCGCTTCACGGAAGACACGCTTGATGAGGCACTCGCAGCAGGTAGTGCGGTCAAGCTTACGAGCGGCACGCTCTATCGTTCGCAGGCCGCTTGGTCTCTCTATATGGGAACAGGAAAGATCGCAGCAGGCGACAAGCTCCAGATCGTTTTGCAAGCTGGAGGAGTTGAGGCTCGCTCGGCTGTGATGAACGTTGAAGCTTCTCCTGATTGGGGAGCACCCTATGTGGCATTTGGTACCTCTGCTGTTCAAGTGGGAACAACGAGTATTCCTATTTCGGTCGATTATGCAGACGAGTATGAAGGCATGGAGGGTTTTTATTGTGATGTGAGCATCTATCAGGTCTCCGCGGCTTACTCTGATGAAGAAATAGAGGAAAAAGAGCTTTGGGAGAACAGCTATGCGACTCGTCGTGTTGCTCAGGTGAACTCTACGCTTGGCCAGGTAACACGGGGCGAGCTTGAAGTGAAGCTCTATGACTGGATCGATCTTGAGCCGGGTAAGCGTTTGTTCATCAAATTGCGCTTACCCCATGTCGAATGGGAAGGCGAAGAGGTCGATTATGTGTCGGCATCTATTCCTGTGCTTGAAGAAGGAGAGCAGCTCGCGCCCGTGAAGGTGTTGCTCTACAACTTAGGCGAAGACACTGCGCGCGGTGCCCATGTGCGATCCATCCTTTCAGATCTTGGAGTAACAGTAGAAACAGTAGAGGCGAAAGACCTGAACCAGACCATTGGATATCTGGCGGGCCTGAGCAATTTTGAAAAGGATGAGAACGCCTCTTGGGACGGGACTGCTCCGAGCACTGAGTTCATGCTCATGTGCGGTTTCAGTGAATCGCTCCTGGACAAGTTCCTCGATGCGATGCAAGCACAAGAGATTCGAATCGATCATAAGGCCATCGTGACAGAATACAATCGTTATTACACGCTCGATGAATTGATCGGCGATATCGAAGAGGAGCATGAGGTGTTCCAAGCGCTTTTGGCGCTCGATAAGGTGATCAAGGCTGCTGAAGAGCTTGATGAAACGACATATGGCCAGATGGAAGGTTGGGCTGCTTTCCAGGAAGCGTTAAGCGTTGCCAATGATCTGCTTGCAAGCGAAGAGCCTGAGGCGCAAGATTTGCTGGATGCTCGACAGGCGTTGATCAATGCAGGTAATGTGATCACTGATGGCCAGTTCTGGGAGGATGAGGTTGAAGAGCCTGCCGTTCCGGTAGATCCTGATGATCCAGTGGATCCTACTGAGCCGACAGAGCCAGTTGTGCCTTCTGCCCCTGACGATCCGGCTGACATTGATCAGCCAGCAGCGCCATCTGATACTTCATCGGATAACGCTGGCACCTCGGAGAATTCTGGCACTACGGGCAATACAAGTAGTGCAGTGCGTCCTGCAACGGGAGCTTCCAGTGCAGCGGCTTTTGGAAACAGTACACGTTCTGCTTCCGATCAGCAAACAGTGGATGAGGTCGATGAAGTGGCGGATGAAGCGAGTGAGGCATCGGACGACGAAACGACCCTCGAGGTATTCACGGCAGATGACTCTCTCGTTACTGATGACGAAAATCCGCTAGCAGGTGATGCTGCCGAGAGCGCAACGTCAAACGATCTTACATGGATTCCTTTCGTGATCGCGGCATTCGTTGCGCTAGCAGGCATTACGTTGGTCGTCCGTCGAAGACAGGCTGGCCAGAAGTAAGAGCGCTTGATCTTATAAGATACGCTGATCAAACGAACCAGGGCCAGGCACAGCGTGCTTGGCCCTGGTTTTTACTGCTACCTTGGTTGCAAGGGCGAAACACACAAATATCTCAATGCGTTAGAGCGCGCTATTTTCGAGCGGGAAGCTCGGGATACATCATCTCGAAGAGCTTTGCGATGAATGCATGATCTTCGAAGTTCTCGATTTTGAGCATCTCTTTTGCACCCTGGTAGGGAATTTCAAGCGGCGCATGTGCAAGGAGGTTTTGCGAAGCTTTCGTCCTCTTCACGAGTAAGCGATCGTCGTAGATGCCGCCGACCACCTTGTTGCGATAATAGACCACGCATTCTCCCATCATCGCGCGGGAGTTTTGGAGCAGTGGCATTCTGACTGGTAATCAAACTTGGGCGATGGTGTAGCGGTCGCAACGAAGGTTTTGGAGCAGTGGCATTCTGACTGGTAATCAAACCTGATCGCAGTTCTCGCCGCTAAGGCGCTTGATGAGCTGATAGAGTTCATCAAAAAGAAAAAGAACCCAAAGGATTAGCGCCCAGAGAGTTCTTTTCCGAAGGGGAGCCAGCAATTCGGCTGGCTCCCAACAGCAAGGAAATTATAGCAGTTAGGAGCAGAACATGGAACTGTTCATAGTGATATTCATCGTTGCATTCATAGCATTCAGAATGTGGAGGTCGAAGAGGAATAGCAAGAAGTGACGCGCAGAAACGTGCGCGAGTAAAATACGAGAAAGAAAAGGTCAAACATATGAGTTGTAACAGCAGGTCTAAGCAGGCTGTGTTTAAAATAGGACATAGGTTAAACTCGAAACACTATGCAAAGGTGCGGTAGAAATAGCGCGGGCAGAAGAAGGGGAGCGCGGGAGAGATGGCAAAGCTGATTGAAGTGCAGAAGCACGATAGCTCAGGGCTGGCTACTGCATCGGATGCGGCGTTGAATGATGTGAAGCCTGTGCCAGTGATGGATGTTGCCGAGGTAGTCGCGCTTGAGCAGTGTATCGCGCAAGAGGGGACATCGCTCTATGCGCTCATGACGCGTGCGGGGAAGACGGTTGCCGAGGCGGTTCGCCAGCACGCTCCTGTTGGATCAAATGTTGTAGTGTTGGCAGGGTCGGGCAATAATGGCGGCGATGGCTGGGTAGCTGCCGAAGATCTTGCGGCGCGGGACTACAACGTGGTTTTGATTACGAAAGCTCCTACAGCTGAGATAAAAGCTGAGCCAGCGAAGACTGCTGCCTTGAAGGCGGAAGAGGCCGGATCGTTTCGTGTAGAAGTTGATCCCGGTCGAGACGTGATTAAGGAGGAGCTCAAACGTGCAGACGTTGTGGTCGATGCGATCCTCGGAACGGGCTTTTCACACAGTGAGGTGCGTGAACCGTATGCGAGTTGGATCGCGCTCGCGAACGAGGTCTGTGGCTGCAAGCCAGAATGCAGCGGCAAGGGTACAGGTGAGGGCGCATGGTTGATCGCCGTTGATTGTCCGAGCGGGCTCAACGCTCAAACGGGCACTGCTGCGCAAGCGTGCATTCGCGCTGATGAAACGATCACCATGCTCGCGGTGAAGACGGGGCTTCTCGTACCCGAAGCTGCCCCTTACGTCGGCCAACTTCGGCTTGCTTTGCTCGAGAGCGAATGATGTTCAGCCTCATAGTCCTTCGTAGCGTGTCCGCATGCGGATGACTTTGATCGCGCCCTCAGAATGTTCATTCTCTTTTATTGTTACTTATGGGTGGATTTGATCGCCTGTACGAGGAATTCGGTTGCGCCTTCACCAGCTGCTGAATCGTAGTACGAAACGAAGCGCGGATCGTTGAGGTACCCCTGAACAAGACCGAGGTATTCTTGCTCCTTGTAACCGTTGCCCCAATGAATCGCGATCCACTTCTCATGCATACGCGCAAGTTCTTGAGCTGCTTCGCTTTGTGGGTCTTGCGTCTGCAGGGCTATTCTCAGCTGGGCCTTTATGGCATCTTCGAGCAGCTCTTTTGCCTCCCATTCATCTTTGGTGAGGGCCATCATACGCTCGTTCGATGCGTCGATCGTTGCATCGCCATAGCGTTCGTGTTGTCCATGGCTCACCTCCCAGATGCATCGTAGGGTTTGACGTAACGTCAATGTCAAGGGTGACCACTTGCCACTGAGGCAGTTGCGCGATGATCTTCTCTTAGTCTTCAAGCTCGCTCTCGAGTGCGCGACGGCGCTTGATGGCATCGTGGATGGTGAGCGTGATGGCTGCAAAGCCCACCAAGAAACCCATGATGAAGAAGATGGTGCCACCCACCTTCATGCTCTTGTTCTCTTCGGCTTCAAGGCGTTCGTCTTTTGGTCCCATGATCTGGTTGTATCGTTTTATCAAGTTCATGGTCTTCTCCTACTCCCAGAATAGATCGTCAAGCGTTTTACCGAGCGTTTTGCAGATGGCAGGGCTATGAGAAAAGACGGTCTCGTAGAGCGCGTTTGTCTCTATAACAAAGCAATCAGCGATATTAACCGGATGAAGATGGTCAAGATCGTCGGTTCGTATGAGCCCTACAGCATGAAGGCGAGCGACATCGCCGAGATCTTAGGGATCAGTCAGCCGGCTTGTACGAAGCACCTGAAGATCATGGAGGCGGCAGGACTGTTCAAGCGTGAGCGCGTGGGCAATTCGGTGTACTACATGCTTGATGAAGAGGTGGTCGAGCAATATCGCCAGGATATGTACCATGCGTTCGACCACGCAAGTACTCCCTGTCCGTATGAATTCAAGTGCGATACGTGTCCGGTGAAGGAGACCTGCATCTGAAACGATGTGATCGCTACGGGCGTTTACGCTCATTTCGGACTTACCGATCCCGTGCAAGGGCTCTTTGGTCCTGGGGTGACAGCCTGGAATATCCTTTGGTGCATCTGCGGTGCGTGCTTCATCTTCCTTTCGATGTTGTGGATCTATGGGTTGCGCACCAAGATGAGCGACCCTGAGCGCGCGTATGTGATGAAGGGTGACGACCACTTCGCACCTGGTACGAAGACGCTACGCTACGACGGCGGCATCACGGTCAATGCGCTGCCGGAAACGATCTGGCCCTATATGCAGCAGGCAGGACAATCGAAGGGCGGCTGGTATAGCTTCGAGCGCCTTGAACGCCTTTTCACGTTCGATATCACCAACCATTACGATTGGCAGAAGTATCCGCAGTGGCAGAACCTTCACACGGGGGAATTCCAGTGGTTTCATCAGGCACCCTGGTCGATTGGCGAATGGGTGACCGATTGCTCGAACGGAGAGAACGGCTTGTACTATTGGGCAGCCCACTCGGATACGGCGACCGACCCAACGTGGAAGGACCGCGGGCCGAACCAAGAAGGTGCGCTTCGTCTATGGTTCAAGCGCTTCGCCTGGACATGGAATTGGGAAGTCTATCAGATCAACGAGACGCAATCGCGCTTCATCTATCGTTGCGATTGCCATTTCGATCCATTCTTGCGCACGCCCATCCATAAGTATTTTGTGGTTTTCATCCTTGGAACGGCTTCACTGGTCATGGGACGGTGTTGTATGGAAACCATCACGAAGCTTTCGGAGGGGGATCGGAACTTCAGGAAGCGCTATTTCGAGTAGGAGCGAACGCGTGGGGAACGCAGAGCGCGCGTGAATCGTACAAGATAGCCAGTATGTTTGTTGAAGAATGTACGGCTGGGAAGTTCACGGCTGATAATCTGGTTATGGCAACGCCTGCCATCGATACGCAACGGTTGCTCGAGCCAGTCGAAGAGGTCGAGCCGCTCGACATCAGGCGTGCTTCGCAGCTGACTGGTTATTTGGTAGAAGGCGAGATCAAACCTGAATATTGCAAGCACATGCTGCATCTGTTCGATGATACGATTCCGATCATCTATGTGGCGCACCGCTTCGACGGTGATTACGAGATCTTCACGGAGATCGATTTCGAAGAGTCGCGCAAGTTCGATGAATACTTCGATTCGTGGCGCGTGATCGGCAAGAAGCATTGGCCCTATGCGCTCTACACACAAGCTCATGAGGCGCTGCCCCAGAATCTTGCCCCGGGGCTGATCATGGCAGGCGATGTGAACGGGCTTGGCATGGAGCCGGCATGTATCAGCGGGATCTATGCAGCGAACAAGATCATGGGTAAGACGGTGGATTAGCCATGATCGACGAAGCGCGGATCATCGAGATCAAGGAAGATATCCTTTCCGACAACAACACAGCAGCCGAGGTGCACCGATGTCAGTTGGCGCAGCAAGGCACGCTTTTCGTTGATGTGATGTCATCACCTGGGGCGGGGAAGACCACGCTGCTGCTCAGCTTGATCGAGCGGATGCGCGACGAGGCGAGCATCGGCATCATCGAAGCGGATATCGAGTCGTTCGTGGACTCCGAGAAGATAAAGCAGGCGGGCATTCCAGCGGTACAGCTTGAGACGCGTGGCATCTGTCATGTTGAGATGGATATGGTGGCGAAAGCGTTTGCCGCGTTCGGGCAGGCAGATTTCGATTACGTGTTCCTTGAGAACATCGGGAATCTGGTTTGTCCTGCGGAATTCGACACGGGTGCGCATAAACGCATCATGTTGCTTTCGGTGCCAGAGGGCTTCGACAAGGTGTACAAGTACCCGCCCATGTTCGCGGTGGTGGATGCGCTCGTGGTAACGAAGACGGACTACTTGCCGCTCAATCCAGATTTCGACATGAAAGCACTTGCTGAGCGGGCGCGCGTTCTGAACCCGCGTCTTAAGATCTTCGAAGTTTGTGCGCGCACAGGCGATGGCGTTGATGCGTTGGTGACGTGGCTCGAAGATGCACATGCTGCACTTGGACAAGCGCATGATTCGGTAGAAGAGGCAAACCATGCCGCTGCGCGAGAGCATCCATGAGTACTTCGAGAAAGAAGGACGCATCGACATGGTGCTTGACACGTGCAGCATGCCCATTCCGCCCGAAGATTACCAGTGGACACCAGCAGATACATTCCCTGCGAAGGTCAAGAGCGCGGTCAAGACTGGCGCAGACAACCTTGCGCGTGACTTCGGCTGCGTTGATGCGAAGGCGTTCGTGAAATACAACGGTAAGCGCACGCTCGGCGTGATCGGTGCGATAGCCGCGGGAGCTTTCCTCATCAAGAAGCTACGAAAACGATAATTCAGTAAGATAAAGGAAGGAGCCCCGAGAGGCTCCTTCTTGAAGATCGCGTTTCCATGCGCGTTTTTCTTTGGTGCGATTGTATTAGTGGCGGCAGGCTGCGCTTGGGTCCATGGGTGCGACCTTGCCTTCGGCGAACAGCTGCGCCACTTTGCCTACGTTGGGTTCGGTGGTATCTGAATACACCTGCACTCCTGAATTGGTGAAGCGCGTGAAGGGCGGCATGCCCATGCCAGCTGCCAGAATCCCATCAACATCAAGGCCAGAAACGAAATCGATCACACCACCGCAGCCTACGGCATCGTGGTCGACATTTTTGACAGATTCCACGCTCTCGATGTCCATGTTGTCGGTATAGGTGACGATGGTGAAAAAGGGAGCGTGCCCAAAATGACCGCTGCGCATGCTATCGAGGCCAGTGTTGCTTTCGCTGGGGATCGCGATTTTCATGACAGTTCCTTTCGATCGAGCAAGTTTACAGCGAATAGTATCAAAGAGTTAGCAGTAGGAGCTAGAGAGAGCCATCGTTTCTAGAGAATCGCTCCAATACTTTGACTTGAAAGCGCGGTGTTCTCTCATGATTAAAAGAATGATCGGCGTGAAGTTCGTGGCCGAGCAGATGGCGCTGCCCACGTATGATGAGGTGGGTTTCTGGGAGCTGCATCAGGGATTACGTTTGAAAGTAGCATGGCGATGGCAGTATAATGGCAGCTCAAGCGATTCTGTCGATACGAAGGTCGTGTTCTTATGCTGCATCTTTCGAACTCTTTGACTCCAGAAAACAAAACCATAAAACGAAACACTCTGGCTGGCATTGCGTTTGCGCTTGTTCTCGCCCTTGCGCTTGGGTTGGGTTTCCTTTTGAATCCACCTCATGCGTATGCGCAAGAAGACCAAGTGCTGGCTGCTGCAGAGGCTTCGGATGCGCGATCAGTAGCGAGCGAAGATGGGATATCTGCGCAGAATATGGCTGCTGATCAGCCTGTATCGCAGGCGAGCAGCGAGCTTCAGAGCGCTGATCTTCAAGAGACGAACGTTAGCGTTTCACAGGAGAACGCTGGTGCAATAGGAACGTCGGCTTCAAATGACAAAGCTGCTGGTTCGAACACGGAAGCTGCTACGGAGAAGAGCGAGGCAGTAGCTTCAGATGACGATGGCGCGATCACCACGGCAAGCCCTTCATCTCCCAATGCTTCGCAACCTTCGCAGAACCCTGAAGATGCGATCACGCCTGCTGCGGAAATCCCGGAAGGATACAGCGCAGGTTGGCAGCTCATCAATAACAAGTGGTACTACTTCGATGCGGCGGGCAAGGCGAAGACTGGCTGGCTCAAATCAGGCGGAGCGTGGTATTACTTCGATCCGGCCGATGCAGCCATGAGAACAGGGCTCTATCAGGTGGGAGATGTTTGGTATGCATCGGGCGAATCGGGCGCGATGGCTGCGAACAAGTGGATCAAACTTGGCAACGATTGGTACTATGCAACAGCTTCTGGTGCGCTCAAGACCGGCTGGCACAAGTCGGGCGGAAAATGGTACTGGCTCGAGCCTTCGAAAAACGGATGCATGGCAAGCGAAAGCTGGGTGAAGGACGGCGAAGCGTGGTATTACCTCAGTGCTTCGGGCGCGATGAAGACGGGCTGGCAGCTGTATAAGAATAGCTGGTATTTCCTGAACGCTTCGGGCGCGATGTTCACGGGTTGGAAGAAGCTCGCGGGTACGTGGTATTACCTCGATCCGGCTTCGGAAGGCAAGATGAAGACAGGTCACTATCAGGTTGGCGATGCTTGGTATGTTTCGAGCGCTTCGGGTGCGATGGCTGCGAACAAATGGGCGCAGGTTGGGAGCGACTGGTACTATGCAACGGCTTCGGGCGCACTCAAGACCGGCTGGCATAAGTCAGGCGGAAAGTGGTATTGGCTCTCACCTGAGAAGGCAGGCCTCATGGCTTCGGGCGCGTGGATCAACGACGGGAAAGCCGATTACTTCATGATGAAGAGCGGCGCGATGTTCACGGGTTGGCTCAGCCAAGGAAGCGCTGATGGCTTGGCCAATGGCATGTTCTTCGAC
>OLPI01002718.1_pt1 | contig 13460 bp, 16 predicted proteins | sample 1672361 | NCBI WGS metagenome assembly OLPI01 (sample SAMEA3136675, study PRJEB25190) | human gut metagenome
GTGGGATAGGTCATGGTTAAATGTTCCATCTGTAGTTTCATCGCAAAAATCCTTTCCTTGCTTTTAAGAGCAAGGAAAGGATAGCAAAAAAATATGGAGTTAATTTAGCAGGAAGTTGTAGTTTCTGTGGAGTTGGTTCTGGGCAGCCAAACTTCCACACAGACTCCAGCGGCGGTATTTCTAATCCGTATCTCCCCACAATGGTATTCCAGAATCCGTTTCACCAGGTACAGCCCCAAACCGCTTCCGCCCGTCTGCCGGTTGCGAGAGCCCTCCCCCCGGTAAAAGGCCTCAAACAGATGGGGAATCCTTTCTTCTGACAGGTGAACCCCTGTGTTTTCCAGAGAGAAATAGATCTGCTCCCCTTCCTCCCGAGCAGAGAGAAAAAGTTCCGCCCCGTCCGGGGAATACATGGCTCCATTGGTTAAAAGATTGCAGACCGCCTTGGAGAGTAAATTCCACTCTCCCGGTACCTGAAGGTCCGGCGCAAGGGAAACATGCAGCGTCTGCTCCTTTTGGGCAAAGAGGTCCGTGTATTCCTCCACACAGGCAGTCAGGAGATCGGTTAGATTCAGAGGCTTTATGCCACGGCGGACCTTCTCCCCTTCCATCCGGGAAAGGGTCAGGAGTTCCCCCACCAAACGCTCCATGCTGCCCATCACTTGCAGACTTCTGGCCAGGTATCGCTCCCGGTCGGCATAGACCCCTACCCCGTCCAGCATCCCTCCCAGCTGCCCTTTGACAATGGTGATCGGTGTCTTTAGTTCATGGGAAGCTGCAGCAAAGAATTCCATCCGCTGCTGCTCCATTTCCCGCTCTCGTTCCATGTCTCGCCGCAGCGCCTCATTCGCCCCCTGCAGCGCCCCCATGGCGCGGGATAGCCGGGTAACATAGCGGGCGTAGAAAAAGGACCCCAAAATAGACACCGACACCACCGAGGCCAGCAGCCAAGGCCATAATTTCCCCAAGGCTTCCATTGCTTGATTCACCCCTCGGATTCTGCCTACCACCATCAGCTGATACACATCCTGACTGCCTTGAAAAGAAAACGGAGTCGCAACGGTTTGGGTAATGTGTATTGATTCGTTGGTTTGCAGCGTCATGCCCTCCTCCGTTTGAATCTGGCTAAACGTCACCCGGCCCTCTTCCTCCTCTGTTTGTGCAAGGTCCTTTGTCCCCGCCACCGGCTGACCAGTTTCATCTAAAATACTCACTTGGGCATCATAATCCGACGCAAATTTCTCCAGCAGCGGGCCACACGAAGATAGCGTAGTCTTGCTCAACTCTTGGATCAAACTCTCCGCCTGCTCCGATAACACGCGGTTTCTGTCTGCCTGGTATGTCACCGGCATCATCCAGGCGATCAGACCGTAGGTCACAATACAGACAGCCAACAGGAGCAGGCAGGTAAAACAGAAAATTTTCACCGGCAGATTACGTCTTATTTTCCCGCTCCATTCGGTAACCCACGCCGCGCACCGTCTCAATATAATCCGCCTCCAATTTTTTTCGTAGATTTTTGATATGTGTATCCACAATTCGCTCATCCCCGTAGAAATCGTAGCTCCACACACGGTTGAGCAGCATCTGCCGGGTTAGAACCCGCCCCTGGTTCTCTAACAGGGTCCGCAGCAGTGCAATCTCCCGCCTTGTCAAATCGACAGGGGTTCCTCCCAGATAGGCCTGATATCCCTCCAAATCCAAGGTTAGGTTCCGATAACAGATGGGCTCATCTCCGGCGTGCCCTGTGGTCCGGCGAAGAACTGCTCGAATTTTCTGCAACAGAACGGGGATGGAGAAGGGCTTGGTTACATAATCATCAATGTTGAACCGAAAGCCCTGCAGCTGATGCTCCTCACTGTCCAACGCAGTCACCATGATAACTGGTACGTCAGACTGTTCCCGGATGGCTTGGCAGACCGTATATCCGTCCATCTTGGGGAGCATCAAGTCCAAAAGCACTAAGTCAAAGGTTTCCTGATAAAACAGCGTCAACGCACCCTGTCCCTCCTGGGCCAAACGGGTCACATACCCGGCATGCTCCAAATAGGTCTGGAGGAGTTCCCCAATATCAGGCTCATCCTCTACAATTAAAATTCGAAACATTCTTTTTCACCTCAAATGGTAGTATACCAGAGAAATTTGAATTTTTTGTGGAGTGTACTGCCCTCCATTGGGGTAAAAAACTTCCTCCCCGTACAGCAGGGAGGAAGTTCCTTCTATCACGCTGTTAAATTTTCTCCAGAATCATTTTCGCGCAGTCGATCTGGTTGGGGATGTTCCCCTTCTCGTCCCGGACTCTCCAGATGTCAGGGGTAATTTCATCCACCACATACATCTTGCCATTTTCATCATAGCCTACCTCAATCTTAAAATCAATGAGCGTCAGGCCCATAGCGGACAGTTCCTTCTTCAGAACCTCTCCTACCTTGACCAGAATGCCCAGCGCCTCGTCGTACTGACCAGGGGCCAGCATCCCTTTCATGATGCACAGGCGCTCACTGATCAGAGGATCTCCCTGCTCATCGTCCTTCAATGTGACCTCCGTATAGGGAGGATCAAAGACAATGCCCTCTTCCAGGCTAAACCGGCGGCACATAGAGCCAGCCGTGTAATAACGCAGCACAAACTCCAGCTTCGGCACGGTCAGCTTGCGCACCTGCATCAGGCCCTGCTCCACATCCGCGCCCAGATAGTGGGTGGGAATGCCGTTTTTCTCCATGATTTCGAAAAAGTGCTTGGAGATTTTCAGGCCGATCTTTCCTTTGCCTTCCACACTGCCACCCACGGTGTTGGAGCCGGGGTCAAAGACACCGTTTTCTCCCGTGGCAGAATCCTTAAAGAAGAGATTCACCACACCAGTGGCTTCGTCCAGCATGACCGTCTTCGTCTTTCCGTTGTACAGGGTTTTCATATTTCCTTGTCCTCCCTACTAAAAGTATCTCGGTGTTACACGACCATTTCTCCGTTATTATAGCACACTCTGCAAAAAACGGGAGAACTGAGAGAAAATTTTTTTCGTTTGTTCGCAGATTTTTTTGTCCCTTTCCCATACCTTTTCCGTCAAATTTCTCGTTCTTCCTCTCTTTCCCTTCCCTCCGGTCCCATGCCAGCCCGCAAAGACCATGGAATCCCCTTTCCTGGACTGGATCAGTGACAAAAGAAAGCCCGTTCTATTGAAGCTTCTCAAACTCTGTGATACCATAAAAAAATACCAAGCGCAAGCAGAAAGCAGGACCCACCATGGAACAAAATACCTTATTCGGGCAAGAGCCCCCTCGTCCCCTGGCTGCCCGACTCCGCCCTCAGTGTTTAGAAGAATACGTCGGGCAAACCCATCTCTTGGGGGAAGGCAAGCTCCTCCGCCGGCTGATTGAAACGGATCAGCTTGCCTCTATGATCTTCTGGGGGCCGCCCGGTGTGGGAAAAACCACTTTAGCCCAAGTGATTGCCCATGCCACCAAAGCAGAGTTCATTGCATTCTCCGCTGTTACCGGCGGGATTAAGGAGATCCGCGCCATTATGCAGCAGGCGGAGAGCAATCGAAGATTCGGAACCCGCACCATTGTATTTGTAGATGAAATTCACCGGTTCAACAAAGCGCAGCAAGATGCATTCCTTCCCTTTGTAGAAAAGGGAAGTATTCTGCTTATTGGGGCTACCACGGAAAATCCCTCCTTTGAAGTCAACGACGCTCTGCTCTCCCGGTGCAAGGTCTTCGTGCTCCACGCTTTAACCTCAGAAGAGCTTGTCCAGCTGCTGAACCGGGCCCTGCAGGACCCCCGCGGCTTTGGGGCTCAGCATATCCTCATCGAGCCGGACATGCTGGAGCACATTGCCCGTTTTGCCAATGGCGACGCGCGAATCGCCCTATCCACCCTGGAAATGGTGGTCCTCAACGGAGCGGTCTCCGACAATACCATTACAGTAACCAGAGAGACCCTGGAACAGTGCACCGCCCAAAAGTCCCTTCTCTACGACAAAAATGGGGAGGAACACTACAATCTGATCTCCGCCCTGCACAAATCCATGCGAAATTCTGACCCGGATGCCGCAGTTTACTGGCTGGCCCGGATGCTGGAAGCAGGAGAAGACCCCCTTTACGTCGCCCGACGCCTGACCCGGTTTGCCAGCGAAGATATCGGACTGGCCGACGCCCGTGCCTTGGAAATCGCTGTGGCTGCCTATCAGGCCTGCCATTTCATTGGAATGCCTGAGTGCTCTGTTTTCCTGACCCAAGCTGCGGTTTACCTCTCCCTGGCACCCAAATCAAACGCCCTGTACCTGGCCTATGAACGTGCCAAACAAGACGCCCTGACCCAGTTGACGGAGCCTGTCCCCCTAGCACTCCGAAACGGGGTCACCAAATTGATGAAGGACTTAAACTACGGCAAAGGCTATCAATACGCCCATGATGCCCCGGACAAGCTCACCACCCTACAATGTCTCCCAGACACTCTGGTGAACCGGGTCTACTATCAGCCCACAGACCAGGGGCAAGAGGCCAAGTGGAAAGCTCGCCTGGAACAGATCAAAGATTGGAAACACGAAAATCGGCATGCATGACATTTGGAATCCTTGGCACGGCTGTCATAAGTACAGCGAAGGGTGCCGGTACTGCTCCATGGACCAGAAAAGCGGCCGGAGCGGCGCAGATATCTACCGGACAAAAATTCCTACCCGCTCCAAAAAGACCGGCGGGGCCAATACAAAATTAGGCGTGGTGAAATGCTCTGGGTGTGCATGACCTCCGATTTTTTCTTACCGGAAGCAGACCCATGGCGGGATGATGCCTGGGATATGATTCGCATGCGACCAGATGTCATCTTTTTCCTCCTAACCAAGCGTCCCCAAAGAGTATCCGCCTGTCTGCCGGAAGACTGGGGCAACGGTTGGGAAAACGTATTTTTTCACGTGGCTTGTGAGAACCAAATCCGAGCAGAGGAACGGATTCCCTTTCTGCTCTCCCTCCCCTTCCGTCACAAGGGCGTCTTCTGCACGCCTCTCCTGGGGCCCATCTCCCTGCGGTTCCAAGCCCATTTGCAATGGATGCGCGGACTGTAAAGTCTGCCGCGCCATGTAAGGAGAAGTGTCCCACTGAATGTTCCTATCGTTCTGTCTCATCATCCGTTCTCAGCCTTCCTTTACAGAATGTGTATCCACCATGGGCGGCAGCGGTCTGTTCTCTTTGTCTACCTATCTGACCATGTCCGCTTTGTCGGCATCCCTCGCAGCTTTTTTGCTGCGAAAGACGGATTATATGGGGCTTTTCTTTCTGGAGGCCAATCCCCTGGCAAGCAGGCACGCCGTTACCACCGCTGCCACATGGCTATACAAAACAGCAGCCCATATCCCATTTAGCCCGGCAGAGGAGAGCAGACAGGCCAACGGAATCCGAATGATTAAGTAGTACAGTACCATGCAAAGCATGCTGCGTCCTGGATGACCCATCCCATTGACTGCCCCCAGAAAACAGTTGGTTTCCATATTGAACAGATATCCCACACTGACCACCTGGAAATATCCGGCCACCACTTCCGCCACAGCCTTACTGTCTACAAACAGTTCAGACAAAGGATGAGCCAGTCCCACAACACCGCAGGAGAGAATGATCAACAGACCTCCGCCCCAAAGCAAAGCCGTTTTACAGTATACCCACGCGCGATCACGGCGTCCGGCCCCTATACACTGACCCACAATCGTTGTCAAAACCATTTGAAAGGACATCGCTGGATAGAAGAGAAGAAGCTCCAGCTTCCCAGCCACGCCATACGCCGCCAGGGCGGTCACCCCAAAACCGCTGACTATTGCAGTAAGCACACTGGTGCTGATGGCAGGAATACTTTGCTGAAACGCCGCTGGAAGGCTTTTTAAGCAAACGGCGCCAAGCTCCTTCCCGGACCAATCAGCAGCATGGAAAGAAAACAAGGCTTTCTTTCTCAGATAACACACCATAAACCCCAAACAAATTCCCTGAGACAAAACCGTCGCCGCTGCCGCGCCCTGCAATCCAAATCCGTGAATCAACAGCGGGTCTAACGCGCCGTTGAGTACAGTACATACCAGCATGGCCAGCATCTGGAACACCGTATCCCCAAAACTGCGCAGCACAGCGGCAAAATAACAATAGAGATAAACCGCCCCATACCCAATCAAATAAATCCTCAGGTAGAGACAAGTCATTTCATACAGCTCCGATGGAACTTGAAGAAACCGAAGCAAAGGGGATACCATTCCCTCCAATAATCCTGTCATCCCAAGAGAAAACACAATACTTAAAATAAATGAAGTAAACAGGATGGTTCGGGTTCGTCGTGTCTCCCCCGCCCCAATGGCCTGAGAGAGCAAAATAGCAACCCCGTTGGTCGCCCCCATTGCGATGGAATTGAGCAGCAAAAGGATTGGGGTCGCCGCTGTCAGCGCCGCGTAGGCAGACTCTCCCAGCAGGTTTCCAATCCATAGACTGTCCACCAAATTATAGGCCATGTTCAAAAACATCGCCGCCATCATCGGCAGCACCATGGCAAACAAGCACTGTCTGGGATTGCCATGGATGATATCAAAATTCTTCCTCATATTTTTCTCCTTTTCTGAATGAATTTCATTCATTTGCTTGCCGAAAAGAGTCCCCGCCCAAAAAGAGCAGGGTCTTTGCTTAAAATGTAGTCAGCAGATGGATTAAAAATGCCTTGACGCGGCGTACTCTCTCCTCTCCACTGAGCGTTTGATTCCATAGAATGCCCAACTGTCCATAGACACAAAAAGAGGCGGCCGTCTCCGGGTCTGCAATCTGGACCTCTCCCCGCTCATTGGCCTTCTCCAACAACTGTTGCACCAACGGCTGAAGTTTGGCACATATCGCCATGGAGAGCGGCCCATGGAGCTTTTCGCTCTCCGGCCCATGGCAGAGCTTGGCAATGGCACTGTCCTCCGCCTCGGTTTCCAGAAAGGTCGGCATTTGTTCCACCACTTGGACCAGTGTCAGACCTGGTTTTCTCAATACGCTGGCGATCTGATCCACTTGCCGCTGGGCATATTGATCAACAGCTGTCTGAAACAACGCCTCTTTGGATGGAAAATAGCGGTAACACAGTCCCTGTGCCACCTGCATGGCCTGGGCAATCTCGGTCATCGAGGTTTTTTCATAGCCCTTTTCCCAAAAAAGTTTCAGGGCCGTATCTAAAATTTCTTGCCGGCGTTCTGTGGGATCCTTTGTAATCCGCGGCATGGGAATCCCTCCTTTTTGAGCTCCTGCTAAGGATACACCGCATGCCGCTCCTTGTCAATGAATTATTTTCATTCACATTAGAAAAGGTTTCCGGCGGACATTGTTTCCAGCCCACACATTGCCTCCAGCTTGCCACAGATCCGGACACTCATTGCCGTGTACTCGCCCACTTCCCGATCCCATAAGAATCCTTTTGCCTCCTTCAGCAGTACAGTAACCTCATCAATCTCCTCATGAAACTGTACAAACCGAAGATATGACACATTACTCTGCCAATGCTCCTGTGCCTTTTGGGTCAGTGCCTCTGCCTTCTGCCAGTCCTCCTCCCGCGCCGCTGCAACCGCTTGGGATAGGTCTTCCCGCATGGGTTCCGTCAGCTGATGCACATGGACCATGTTCCAAGACAGAAGGAGCACCATACCAGCTAAGATCGCCACAGAAATCCAAAGCTGCCTCAAGTTTTCTCCTCCTTCTTGACAAAATATACATTGTCGGCTTCGTCCACGGTCATCAGAAACACCTGGCGGATGTCCTGAACGCCCCGGCTTCCCATCTGCTCCTTCACCCATCGCATAGACAGATTCCTGGTTTTTAAGTTGTGGGAGAGTACCCGGCCATCGCTGACCACAATCACCGGCAGTCCGGCTTCCTTCACCTTCAGCCCCATGTCTCTGACCGTGACCGGCTGATGCTCAGCGTAAGGCAACACAGAAATACGGCCTGTGGTCTCCAGCACAGCATACTTCACCGTGGAGAGGTCCGTAACCCCTGCCATGCGAAGCTCTTCCATCAATTCATCCACAGTGAAGCGGTTCTTCACCATTTCCCGGGTTAAAATCTTCCCGTCCTGGATCACGATGCTGGGTCTGCTGCATAAGAGTGCCCGAAACCGGATGCTCTTCACCGTCAGCACAGACAGGATCGCGGACAAGCACAACAAAGTTAAAATCGGAATAATCCCCATAATCAAGGGAATTCCAAAGTCCTGCATAGGAACCGCCGCCAGGTCCGCAATAATCAGGGAAAGCACCAGCTCGGAGGGCTCCAACTCCCCGATCTGCCGTTTCCCCATGAGGCGGATTCCAAGGATAATCAGCAGATATAAAATAATTGTCCGGACCACAGCAGTAATCATGCCTTCTCCCCCTTTGATCGTCCCATTCTTTGCCATAGCATGCCCTGTCATTTACAAAATATGTAACCAAAAGATACAGAGATCAGGCAAACCGGACTTGTAATTCCTACTGACGCGCAGTACAATAAAACATCATCATTTTACGCAAGAGAAAGGATGGTCCCTGTGAAACACGAGCTTGTCCTCGTCTTGGACTTTGGCGGACAATACAACCAGCTCATTGCACGCCGGGTTCGGGAATGCGGCGTTTATTGCGAGGTAAAACCTTATACAACCCCCTTGGAAGAGCTGAGAGCCATGGCACCAATCGGCATTATCTTCACTGGCGGGCCTAACAGCGTTTATCTGGACACCGCCCCCCATGTGGATCCTGAGATCTTCACCTGGGGCATTCCCATCTTGGGTATTTGTTATGGATGTCAGCTGATGGCCCACAGCTTGGGCGGTGAGGTTTCCCCCGCTCAGGAAGATACAGCCCGGGAATACGGAAAGACAGTCACTTATTACGACACTACCTGTCCCCTCTTCCAAGGAATCCCGTCAGAGGGCATCTCCTGGATGAGCCACGGGGATTATATGGCCCAGGTTCCTTCCGGCTTTTCTTTGACCGCCCATACGAAAATGTGTCCCAACGCCGCCATCGCTGACGTGCAGAGAGGCTTCTATGGCGTACAATATCACCCTGAGGTCAACCACACAGAATATGGCATGGAAATGATCCGCAATTTTCTCTATTCTGTCTGTCACGCCAACGGCGACTGGACAATGCACGATTATTGTCAATCCGCCATTGCCGCCATCCGAAAAAAAGTGGGCAGCGGCAAGGTCCTGCTTGCTCTTTCCGGCGGTGTGGACTCTTCTGTTGCCGCCGCACTGCTTGCAGAAGCAGTGGGAAATCAGCTGACCTGCGTCTTTGTAGACCACGGTCTTTTGCGTCTGCACGAAGGAGACGAAGTGGAGGCCGCCTTTTCCAAGTGGAACCTGCACTTCCGCCGGGTCGATGCAGAAGCCCGCTTCCTGGAGAAACTGGCGGGTGCCGAGGAACCAGAACAAAAACGCAAAATCATTGGAGAAGAGTTTATTCGGGTCTTTGAAGAGGAGGCAAAAAAAATCGGTGCCGTAGACTTTTTGGCACAGGGCACCATCTATCCCGATGTGATTGAATCCGGGACGGGAGAAGCTGCCACCATCAAGAGCCATCACAATGTCGGCGGCCTGCCGGACTATGTAGATTTCAAAGAGATTCTCGAGCCGCTGCGTATGCTTTTTAAGGATGAAGTCCGTCAGCTGGGGAGAGAACTGGGACTCCCAGAATATTTAGTCAGTCGTCAGCCCTTCCCCGGGCCAGGACTTGCCATCCGCATCATTGGAGATGTCACCAAGGAAAAAGCAGATACCCTTCGCCTGGCCGATTTCATCTTCCGGGACGAGCTTTCTAAATCCCGGGAAGCCCAAAATCTTAGTCAGTTCTTCGCCGTTCTCACCAATACCCGCTCTGTGGGCGTCATGGGCGATGGCCGCACCTATGACCATACCTTGGCCCTTCGCGCCGTCACGACCGATGATTTTATGACCGCTGACTGGGCCCGTATCCCCTACGATATTTTGGACTGCATCAGCACGCGCATTGTAAATGAAGTTCCTGGGGTCAATCGGATTGTATACGATATTACATCCAAGCCCCCGGCAACCATCGAGTGGGAGTAATTTCAGAGGCCCGGAAAAGCCTGATTTTACTTGGCTTTTGAGGGGTTAAGCCCTTCTGTGGCAACGATTTGGCAACACTTTTTCATTATTCATAAAAAGAGAGCTAACTGATTTTGATTAGTCAGTTAGCTCTTTTTCTTTTATTCGTCGATTGGTTTAATATAAACATCAGTTTTAGATGAACTAGCTTGCTTGTTGGTAGCTGATAAACGGCTGCCGCCTGCTCCTTTTACAGACCATCCTACTCCTAAATCGTGTTGTGATTTAATGATTGTTCTACCTCCATCAACTTGAACCAGACCGGATCCGAGAACAGTTTCTTTACTCCCAAGTATTTTTCCGGAGGCTCCCATAATTTTCCGATCAGTTTTATTATAAATTATTACTTTTTGACCAGGAATCAGCTTGCTATGTCCGCCAGTCTTTACTTCGACTTCACGTGCTGCAATGACTTTTCCTGAAATAGGTTGTTTCATTCGCATTATTTAGCAACCTCCCCAGATAAATACGATGATATTTTGTCAAAATCTTCAACATACACATTCGGCAAAACATACATATCTTCTAATACTTTATGAGAGTTCGTTTTTGATTGTTCAAAGATGGTCTTCAAATCGTCTTGAATATGAATTATTTCAATTTCAATATACTCATCTACTGAACTATTTCGAATAATACCGTAGCCTAATTTTTTACTTATCGGTTTATTGTAATAGACTGCTACTAATGTTCCATATCTAAGGTTCTTGGAAAAATCTGTGTAATATATATCTTTCCCTTGTTCCTCTGAATACGCCGTAATCTGGTAACGAGTACCGTTTTTTGTTATTTTCAAGTATCTATAGGTGGCTAATAAAGCCAATGTTATTGCTGCTATAAGCAAGACCACAGCGAAAATAACCTTATTAATCTGTACACTGATGCTTCCCGGTAATACCGAAATTGTTACTATAGTACCAACGACACCTAATATATAACCTATTATAGCAGCAAAATCCTTTAATAACCTTTTCACCATATTTACTCCTGTCAATTAGCGTTTTACGCAACAAATGGCCTTTCCCATGGCCTACAAGTGAGAGGGTCAAAAGAGGTCCTGGGGCAGCACCTTCACATAGGTTTGAGCTTTATCAAACTCCGGGTAGTGGTAGCGCCACTTGTCGTAATCTTCTTTGGAGATTTCGTCCGCCTCCAGCATGGCAGCAGCCTGCTGCCATGAGCAGAGCATTTCATGCAGTCGGGCGGCGTCCTTATTCTTCCGCACATCGACCTTCAAGCAGACTTCTCCATCCATCTCGCTGATCTTGAGCCCGTAGTTGTCCTCCAGGGTAAACAGGGTGTGCATGAGCCCCACATAAGAGTCTATGTCCGGGACGGAGAGGGCATGGGGTGAGACATCCAGTACCTGTGCTAGGGCAGCAGTCAGGTCAGCTTTGGGGGTTCTTGATCCTGTTTCGTACTGTGCCAGGCGCACATCAGCGGACTTCTCCGGGAAGCCCAGCGCCATGCCGAGATATTTCTGTGTCATCCCCCGCAGGAGACGGAAAAAGTGAATCCGTTCGCCAATCGCCATATCATCAACTCCAATCGTTGGTTGTCCTTAGGAAAAGCGTAGCAGAAATGCTTAGTAAAGTCAAGAGAATCCTAAACAATTTTATTTAATTTATTTTGCGTACTCCGATTGACACAAGCTATTTTGCTTAGTATAATAACAATATACTAAGCAAAATAGCTTAGAGTCAATAAATAAAAAAGAACTGCCGCAATCCCCGGTTATACATCCGGGAAAAAGTGGCGGACGAAAGTGAGGAGGCATTTATGGAACACAATATCCAGCCGCAGCAGCCATCAACGAAGAAAGGAAGGTATTTTCAATGCAGGCACAAAACTTTATGCGCGTGGAGGAAGTGGCCCAGGAGCTGGGCATCTCCAAGTCCCACGCCTACAAGGTGATCCACAAGCTCAACGCCGAACTCCGGGAGAAGGGCTATCTGACCATCTCCGGGCGGGTCAATCGGAACTTTTTCATGGAGAAGTTTTGCTATGGCAAGACGGGAAAGGAGGACTAATCATGGCAGTCTATAAAGAACCAAAGGCCAATACTTGGCGGGCGGTCTACCGCTACACCGACTGGAACGGCGAACGCAAGCAGACCCAGAAGCGGGGCTTCAAGACCAAACGGGAGGCGCAGGCCTGGGAGCGGGAACAGCTCAACAAGACCAGCGCCGATCTGGACATGACCTTCGGGAGTTTCGTGGACCTCTACACGGCGGATATGAAAACCCGGCTCAAGGAGAACACTTGGGCCACCAAGGACCACATCATCCGCACCAAGCTGCTGCCCTACTTCGGCAAGCTGAAAATGTGCAACATCACCGCCCAGCAGATCATCACCTGGCAAAACGAGATGTTGAACCACAAGGACGAGAACGGCAAGCCCTACTCTCCGGTGTACCTGAAAACGGTCCACAACCAGCTCAGCGCCATATTCAATCACGCGGTACGGTATTATAACCTCCGGGAGAACCCCTGCAAGAAGGCGGGCAGCATGGGCAAAAAGAAAAACCGAGAGATGATGTTCTGGACCAAGGAGCAGTACCTGAAATTTGCCGAGGTGATGATGGACAAGCCGCTATCCTTCTATGCCTTTGAGATGCTCTACTGGTGCGGTATCCGGGAGGGGGAACTGTTGGCTCTGACTCCGGCGGACTTTGACTTTGAGAAGGGCACTGTATCTATCAATAAGTCCTATCAGCGGCTGAACGGCCAGGACTTGATTACCACCCCCAAGACGGAAAAGAGCAATCGGGTCATTACCATGCCGCAGTTTTTAGCCGAGGAAATCCAGGATTACATCAAGATGCTTTACGGCATCGGGCCAGACGACCGGATGTTCACCGTCACCAAGAGCTATCTTCACCGGGAAATGGATCGGGGAGCCAAAGAAGCGGGAGTGCCGCGTATCAGAATCCACGATATTCGTCACAGCGCAGTGTCACTTCTGATTGACATGGGCTTCTCTGCCACGGCTATCGCGGACCGGGTGGGCCATGAGAGCATCGACATCACTTACAACTACGCGCACCTGTTTCCGTCCAAGCAAGCGGAAATGGCGGATAAATTGAACATGGAAAGGGGCAATTAAAAATGTCAGCAAAGAATTTGGATAAGCATAACCGTTGGAGGAACAAGACCGTAGCTTTTCGGGTCTCCCCGGAGGAGGACGCCCAGATCGAGACGGCGGTGAAGCTCACCGGCTTGACTAAACAGGATTACATCATCCGACGGCTGCTCTGCCGAGATGTGGTGGTCCAGGGCAACCCCAGGGTCTACAAGGCGCTGCGGGATCAGCTGGCCGCCGTGCTGGACGAGCTGCGCCGGATCGAAGCC